>Ga0233425_10002684_pt1 | contig 34263 bp, 32 predicted proteins | sample Watercolumn_Towu_2_FD_181712 | JGI IMG/M metagenome (GOLD analysis project Ga0233425, IMG submission 181712) | Freshwater microbial communities from Lake Towuti, South Sulawesi, Indonesia - Watercolumn_Towuti2014_140_MG | ecosystem: Environmental > Aquatic > Freshwater > Lake | place...
CCGGCTCGATGGTAAAAGCGGCCGCCCCGAGGCAGCGCACTCCGGCGCGGCTGAAGTAACGATTTTGGCCGATCGGCCAGAATTACCCAAAACGCCCGCAGAAGCCGCCCGCCGTATCGGCGGAAGGCTGGGCGGAGTCTGACTTGCCCGCCGAAGCCTTGGCGAAGGAGGGTTCAACCAGAGTTCTGTGCCACGCCACGGCGACGCAGATCTCTCTGGGGCGCCCTTTTCCCGGCTCGCCAATTTCTTGATGATGGTCTTCGCAGCGAATTCATTGATCTCGCTGTGCCGCGCCACGGGCTGCGCCTTCTACGTGATCGGATTCTGATACCAATCGTGCCTCCCACCATGCCTGATGAACACCGCGCCAGCTTCTTCGATCTTTCTTATCAAGTCGCGACGCTTTATGCGACCTCAAGCTTCGCACGACGGCGGACGAAGGGGATAGATCCGGAGGAGAGCTCCTGGTACGGATCTGCGAGATCGTCTTGCAGAGAAACGCACTCCACCTGAATGGACACGGTTCAATACGAGTACGTCGTCGTCAGACGGAACTCGCGGGGCGGCACGAGATCGTAGCGGCTGTAGGCGACGCCGCGCCCGCCTGGAAGGATGAAGCCGTCGGGCGCAGATTCCGAAATGGCGAGGCGGGCCGGGATGATCTTGGTGCGGTCGAGGAGATTGGCGACGTTGAGTTGAAAGCGCACGCGACCGGGCAAGCCCTGGATGCGGCGGGTATAGCTGAGCATGAGATCGGCGGCGGTGATCACGCGGCCGGTGATTTCCTCGCCGCGCGAATTCGAGCCGATCACGTTGGCGCTGCGCCAGCGCCAGCCGCCGCCCACCGTGACACCGGCGAGCCGCCCCCGCTTGAAATCGTAGGCGGTGAAGAGGCTGATCTTGTGCGGACGCACGCCCCAGCGTTTCTGCTGCTGCTCCTTCTCGTCGTTGAGCGTGTCGACGAGGTCGAAGATCTCCTGGGCCACCGTCAGTCCGTTCGAGGTCGTGAGGGTCGAGAGGTTGGCGGCCGGGTGCTGGCGGGAGAGCTCGATCCATTTGGCGACCGCGCCACCCGGCTCAAAGGCGGCGGGGTTGACGACGTACTGACCGCTGGCGTTTTGCGATACGCCCTGCACGAGCAGGATCGGATCGGCCTGCTTGAGCCCGAACCACGCGATCGCCTCGCTCGCCAGGCCCACGCGCCCGGAGTCGGTGTAGGAATAGTTGGCGACGAGCCGCCAGTTGGAGGTGAGGTTGGCGGTCAGGCGCGCCTCGTAGCCCTCCGCATCGAAGTCGTTCGAGATGGACGACACGGGCGGCGTGTACTGGCGGTAGAGGGGCTCCCATTGGCTGGCGGAAAACGGCAGCCCGCTGCCCACGAGCACGCCGGCGAAGGCCTGCATCACGCGAATGTTGCGGTCGCGAAGGGTACTGGCGACCGGCGCCGTCACGCGGCCGCGCTCGCTGCCCTTGAAGGAAACGAGGCGCGCGTGGAGTCGCCCGTCGAGCAGCTCGAGGCCGAGGCCGTAGTCCTCGCCGCGGCCCTTGGAGAGCGGCGCGAGGTTCCCCTCGGGAAACGTCGTGCGCGCGAGCGGCGGCACGCCGACGTTCGACGAGCGGTTGCCGATGACCGACAGCCAGTCGAAGACGTGGAGAACGACGCCGGCGGTGCGCGTTTGGCCCACCATGTCGTTGACGATTCCGTGGGCCGGGTTCGGGTCGACGACGTCGCCGCGAATCGGGTCGTTCAGGTAACCGAGCTGGGTGTTGCGCACCTCGTCTTCGCGGTAACCGAACGTGGTGACGAGGCGCCCGCCGCCGAAGAAGCTCTGCGCGGCCGCGAGTCGGGAATCGAGTTCCTGCACCATGCCGCCGTTGTCGGCGCCGCCGGAGGCGACGTTGGCGTACGCCGTCTGGAAGGTGCGGCCGCCAAACGTGATCGTCGCCGGCACCTTGCGCCAGTCGCCCGCCCGGTAGGTCTCGTAACTGCCCTCGGTGAGGTAATTCCGCACGGAGATCCGGTTGTTCGTGTTGCTGGGGTCGGCGTTGAAGGGCCGGCCGGCGAGCACGAGCCACGAATTGGCGCGCTTGTCGGTCACGTCCGTGCGCGACACCGCGGCGGCGAGGCGGTGCAGCCCGAACCACTTCGACTTCGTGTCGAGGGTGTACGAGGCGGAGAGGCGCGTCTCGCGGCTGTCGCCGTAGTGGATATCGCGGGTCCAGGTGCCGTCGAAATAGAGGCGCCCGGCGAAGGGATTGGGAGGGCCGCCGACGCCCAGCGTGCGGTTGGCGTCGCCGCGCAGGAGCGGGTTGTTGCCGTTCATCAGGTTCACGACCGCGTTGGTCCGCTGGTAGTTTTGGGCCAGGTTGACGATGAGGTGGCGCACCGGCTGCCAGTCGAGGGTGACGGTGTAGTTGCGCAGGGTTTGATCGCGGTACATGCCGGGGCCGGGTGCGTTGCCGTTCAGCGGGAAGAACGGCGGATCGTAGATGCGCAGGGTCGAGGCGGTGACGCCGCGGGTCCCGTCGGGGGCGCGCACGGCGGCGTTGTTGTAGCTGTTGGTCAGGAAGGTGCCGACGGCATCGAAGATGGTGCCGTTGTTCTCGATGAAGATCGCGCGCCGGTTGTTGCCGCCCACGGTGCCGTCGCGCCCGGTGACGCCGAGCGCCTGCATCGCAGCGGTCGGGGCGGCGGTGCCGGGGACGAACGTGACTGCGTCGACGCCGCGCGCCTCGCGGTTGTCGTACCACGCGAGGACCTGTTCCGAGTCGGAGAACGAGCGAATGACCGCGGTGGTGTCGCGTCCGAGTTCGCCCTGCGCGGTGATCGTGAGGCTGCGCAGCGGCCGGTATTTCACGGAGCCGAAGATGCGCTCCTTGTCCTGGAAATCGAAGGAGCGCCAGCCCCCGTTCTCCTGGTCGAGCGCGGCGAACGCCACGGCCAGTTTGTCGCGGATCAGCACGCGGTTGGCGTCGAACTCGAGTCGCTGCCGGCTCCACGAACCCGCGCCGTACCGGAGGCTGCCGGTGTGGCGATGGGTTTCGGCCGACTTCGAAGACTGGTTGAGGAGGCCGCCGGGCGAACCGATGCCGAAGAGGATGCTGTTGGGACCGCGCGCATCCTCGAAGCGGCCCACGCGGTACGGATCGGGCGGCGTAATGCTCGGGAAATAGTCCAGCCCGAGTCCGGCAATCAGGCCGCGGCTCTGCACGCCCGCGGTGAGCGCGTGCCCGCCGATGATGCGGTTCTGTTCCGAGCTGGCACCTTGGGAATTGGTATCCATCTCGCCGTTGACCGAATACTCGAGCAGCTCGCGCAGGTCGGTGATCGCGAGGTCGTCGAGGAATTCCTTGGTGAAGACCGAAACCGAGCTCGCGGTGTCGCGCAGGCGGGTGTTGAGCCGGCTGCCGGCGAGGGTGTTTTCCGCCACATAGCCGAGGTCGCGGCTCGTGTTGACGGTGAACGGGCTCAGCTCGACGACTTCGCTGCCGTTGCCGGGTGGAGTCGTGGGAGTGGCGGCGGCGGCCTCCGCCAGAACTACGAGCAGAATCGCCAGAGAGCGGCCGGGCACGGCCAGGGGAGGGGTGGTCTGCATGGTGCGCGCGAAGGAAGGGGTCGACCGGCGGCCCGGTGCGCCCGGGGAAAAGGGCGGCAGGCGGCGCCGGCTCCACCGCAGGAGTGGGGGGATCGGGCGGCCGCGTCAATCCCGGCTCGGGCGCGGCGGTCTTTCCGGAACTTGGAAGGGACAGGCTGTTCTCGGTTGATTCTGCATTGGTCTGTCCCTTTTCGACCTTCACAGAAGGGTCTGTCCCTATTTCCGGTGCTTTCCGGTCATTTCCTTCACCGGGACCCAGTCCGAACTCAACGGGTTCGTGCGGCCGCTTTGGCGCGTACGGTCCAAGTGCCACCGATTGGCCCGCGCGCAAAGCCCAGTGGCCGCCCGCAAATGCTTCCGCCGCAAGGGCCACCGACTCTGCGGGCACTATTCATTTGCGCTGAGTTTTCCTCCCGCCTTCCGCTCGCCAACCCCCAAGATCGGTCTCACCCGAACCGCGGCTCCCACAGCGCCCGGAGCGTGCCGCCGGCGTCGCCGTCGGCGCTGCTCGCGGGGCGGCCGGCGGTTGCGCGTGATCGGGCATCATGGTCTTGCGCGAATGTTCCTCCCCACCCGCGCCGACTGATCGAGCGAAGGCGGACGGATCTTTCTCCGACAAGGAGTCCGCTCACGGCGAGAAATCCGGGTCAGAACCGGCCGTTCATTCCCGCCGTGATCGTGACGCCGGGGATATTGGTGGATTGCATGCGCGCCGGGAAGCCGCGGTAAAACGCCTCCGGTTCGTTGAACGGATTGGAGACGTCGAGAGTCAGGGCGAGCGCGGGGCGATAGTGATAGGCGAGACCGGCGGTGACGATCTTGCGGGAGAAACGGTAGAGGTTGCGATTCGATCCCGGCGCAGTGAAATTGGTGATGTAACGGCCGATGTAGTTGACGGCGACCCGGGCGCCGATGGCGCGGTGGCGCCAGGTGAGGCTGAAATTGCCCGTGCGGGGGATGAAGCCCGGGACCTCGTCCGTGCTGCGCGTGGTCGCGCCCCCGAAATTGCCGCGCGTCTCGAGCAACGTGTAATTCGCCGCGGCGCCCAGCCCTCGGAGCAGGCCCGGGAGAAAGGTGAACTGCTGCTGGTAGCTGAATTCCCAGCCCTGCACGGTGGCGTCGCCGGCGTTGGCCCGCGTGAGCAGGGTGAAGCCGACGTACTCGCCGTTGAAGCCGTTGTCGTTGCCGCTGCCGACAGTGCCCGCGTTGACGCCGTTGATGATGTAATCGCGGATCGACTTGTGGAACCAGCCGGCGGAAACGACGCCGACTGGCTCGAAGTAGTACGCCAGCGAGGCATCCCAGGTCTCCGCCATTTGCGGGAGCAAGCTCGGGTTGTTGATCGTGAGGGTCTGGGTTGGCTCGCTGACGGTCTCGTTGGGCAGGAGGTTGGAGAGCGGCGGCCGCCCGAAGCTGGTGGACCAACTGAGGCGCGCTTTCAGATTGCGCGTGAGGTCGTAGTTCAGGTGCGCGCTGGGGAACGACTTGGTGTAGCCGCCCGAAAGCTCGCGCCGGGTGTTGGCGTAATCGCGCTGGGCGGAAGCGACCGGGTCGGCGAGCTGTTGCGCCGCGGTGCTGCCCGTGCGCGCCCGCACCCAGCCGGAGCTTTCGGTGTCGGTGCGTTCGGTGCGCAGACCGGCGAGGAAACCGAAGGCGCCGAGACGACCTTGCGTCAGGAAATAGCCGGCGGTGATCTGCTCCGCCACGGCCCGGGTCCCGACGAACTTATTGGACTCGAAAAAGTACCGGTCTTCGCGCCAGAGCTCCGGCCGCGCTGGTTCGCGGGTGCTGATGAAGTGCGACGCCTCCCACTGCGGGATGCGGCGGCCGGTTTGGCGCTGGTCGTACATCACGAGGGCGCTGTCCGCCGGGAGCGGCCCGGAGCCGATGTAATTCCACCGCCGGTCGCGCACGACGTCGCGGGCGGAGTTCTCGCGCCACTGTGCCCCCGCCTTGAGCCAGACTGCGGCGCGCACCGGCAGGCGATAGCGCGCGTTGCCCTGCAGTTCCCGCACCTCGCGGTCGTTTTCGGCGTTGGCGTTGGTCAGGGCATTGGTCGCCGCCGGGCGGTAATTCGCCGGGTCGGAGAAGTCGGGCCCCTCCGTCTGGATGAAGCGCGGATGCAGGTCGGACTGGGTGCGATCGAGAATCCAGCCCACGCCGGTGATCTGGTTGACCAGCACCCCGCCCTTGCCGTTGCCGCGGTTGACGTGAGTGTGGTTGTAGCTGGCCCGGTAATCGAGCTGGAGCCGCTCGAATTCGTGTTCGACTCCGAGATCGGCGTTGCGCATGCGCACGTAGACGTTGTTCGGCCCCGTCATGGTCAGGCTGATGGTCGAGCCGGGGGCGGCCCGCACCTGGGTGATGCGATCGGTATAACTGGGCAGAATGCCGGCAGTGCCGCTCGTGCCCACGGTTTGAGTGGTGAAGGCGCGCGTCTCGTAGCGGCGGCGAAACTTCTCGTTGTTGTCATTCACGAGAGTGTTGAGCGTGAGCTTGGTGCTCGGGGAGAGGCGGTAATCCGCCTTGACGTTGATGCTCGCCTGGGTGTGGGGGTTGTAGGTGTCGGTCGTGCGGTAGTCCCAAACGTAGGCCGGATCGGTGTTGGTGTTCTGGAAATCGCGCGTGGTGATGAACCAGCCGGTGGCATGCTCGCTGTAGAACACGTTTGCGGCCACGCCGAGATTGCGCTCGCCGCCCAGCACTCCGAACACCTCCTGGTAGCCGAGATTGAAGAGCGGATGGTAGCGATGCGCCTCGCGCAAGGGGATCTGCTCCGTGAAGGCTGGCGCAAAGCGGGTCGAAAAATTGTACGTCAGGCGGCGCTTCTCCCGCATCCCGAGCGGGGAACGGCTCTTCAGGTTGAGGGTGCCCCCGAGGGAATCGGCTCCCTTGTCCGGCGTGTGCCCCTTGGTGAGCTCCATCTGATCGAACATCGCGCTGCTGTAGACGTGGAGCTGGGTGGCGCGGCCCATGTTGTCGTCGCGGCTGGTCAGGAGCACGCCGTCCATCGTGACCGTGTTGAGGCCGGGTTGAACGCCGCGGATCGTGAAACCGGCCACCAGCCCGGCTTCATTGAGATTTCCGGCGACGCCCGGCAGGTACAAGGCGACCTCGCTCGCGCTCATGTTTGGCAGCGTGCCGAAGGCGTCCATGGCGACGACGTCCTTCACGTTTTCGGCGTTGCGCTGTACGGTGATCGCCGCCGCTCCGCCCTCGCGTTCGCCCGTCACGGTGAAGGCGTCGAGTTGGTAGATGGCCGCCGTCAGGTCGAAATTGCGCACCAGGCGTTCGCCGGCGCCGAGCGAGACCCGGACCCGCAGGGAATCGAGGCCGGTGTAGGTAACGACCAGATCGTGGGTGCCCGCCGGAACGCCGGTCAGCGTGTACCGGCCCGTGAGATCGGTGAGCGCGTTCGCCCCGAGTTGCGGCAGCTCGAGGCGGGCGCCCTCGAGCAGGTTGCCGGTGGCGGGGTTGCTCACGACCCCGGTGAGGGTGCCGGTGCCCTCAGCCGCCTGCGCGCAGGTCAGCGCGCAACTGAGGACCGACAGCAGCAGCGCGCGCTTTCCGCGGAACGGGGGAGGGGGGCACGCCGGGTGCACCCCGGTTGTGCCAGAGCGCGGCGATTTCGGGACCGGCGCCTGTTGGGGGCAGTGGGACGTCAGGCGGGAACGGGTGTTCCAGGGTTCAAGGGTGTTCATGGGCGTTGGCAAGGGGTGGGGCGGCGGCAGGTGGGATGGTACCGGAGCGCGCGGCGACCGCTAGGGCGGCGGAGGCAGTGAAGATCGCCTCGGCACACAGTTCAAGCAGGTCATGCAGAATCGCGCCCCGGCACCTTACCCGAAGATTGCCCGCTCTCGGGTGTGAGATCCCCGGGGAATCGCCGCGGGCTGGCCTCCCGGGTTTTTCCGGGGGGCGTGAAATCGGGGTTGCGGCCCGAAGCCGGTTGGTATTGGGTGGGCGCCATGGCACTGATTACCTCGGCGGCCTCCAGCCAGGCCCAATCCTCCCGATCGGCTGCCCCCAAGAAGGGTGGCGTGGCGGCGGCGCAAGCGCTCGCCAAGCAAAAGGCCCTCGAAAAGAAGGCCAAGACCTACAAGCTTCCCCTCGGCGAGCTGGCCATTTTCACCCAGCAGATCGCGTCGCTCCTCAGCGCAGGCCTGCCGCTCGTGCAGTGCCTCGAGGCGCTGCAGGACCAGACCGAGGATCCCTGCTTCCGGATCGTCATCCGCGACGTGCGGGCCGACATCTCGCAGGGCAATTCCTTCTCCTCAGCGGTGAAGAAGTTTCCGAATGCCTTCAACACCCTGTTCGTCTCGATGGTCGAGGCGGGCGAGGCGAGCGGCGGCCTCGCGGAGATTTTGGCCAAGGTCGCCGGTTACTTCGAATCCACGGTGAAGCTGACCAAGAAGGTGAAGTCGGCCATGACCTACCCGATCGCGGTCATCGGCCTGGCCGTCGCGCTGGTCAACGTGCTGCTCATCTTCGTCATCCCGGTGTTCGCGGCGATGTTCGCGGACTTCGGCGCGAAGCTGCCGGCGCCGACCCAGTTCCTGATTGATCTGTCGAATTTCATGAAGGCCTGGTGGTGGGCGATCGGGCTCGGCGCCTACGCCCTGTGGTGGGGCACCAACAAGTTTACCGCCACGCCCAACGGCCGCCGGACGAAGGACCAGTTCCTCGTGCGCGCGCCGATCTTCGGCAACCTCATCCACAAGATCGCCCTCTCCCGCTTCTGCCGCACGTACGCGACCCTCATCCGCTCCGGCGTGCCGATCCTGCGCACCCTCGAGATCGTTTCCGCGGCCAGCGGCAAGGTGCAGATCGAAGACGCCTGCGAGGAAATTGCCAAGCACGTCAGCCAGGGCGGACAGGTCTCCGAGGTTCTCGCCACCAATCCGTTCTTCCCACCGATGATGAAGCACATGGTCAAGGCGGGCGAGTCGACGGGCAACGTCGACGGCATGATGAACAAGATCGCCGACTTCTACGACGTCGAGTGCGAGGCGACGGTCGCCGCGCTCACTTCGCTGATCGAGCCGATGCTCATCGTCTTCCTCGGCGTGGTGGTCGGCGGCATCGTCATGGCGATGTTCCTCCCGATCTTCCAGCTCGGGGCGGTCGCCGGCGGCCTGTAGGCACCCTGCTCCACGCGCTAATTGACAAGCCGTCCCGCGTGACGGATCGTCGCTGGAGCGCTCTTCCGCTTCATGCCTTCCGTCCTTATCGTCGACGATCTCGTGTCGATTCACGAGATGCTCGAGGCCGTGATTCAGCCCACCGGCTTCGCCACGGCCTTTGCCACCGATGGCGAAAAGGGGATGGTCCGCTACAAGGCGGAGAAGTACGATCTGGTGCTGGCCGACATCGACATGAAGCCGATGGACGGCATCACCATGCTCAAGCAGCTCAAAGCCTACGATCCCAACGCCGTGGTGATCATCATGACGGCGTACGCCTCGACGGAGAGCGCGATCCAGGCGTTGAAGTACGGCGCGTTTGATTACCTCCAGAAACCCTTCCGGGTCGACGAGCTGCTGGCGACTCTGCGGCGGGCACTCGAGTTTCGGAAGTTTCAGGCGGAGCGGGCGGCGGCAGCGGCGGCGCCGGGCATCCAGACCTCCGAGATCGAGGCCCGGCTCATCGGCAAGAGCCCCCGCTTCACCAAGCTGATCGCGCAGGTGAAAAAGCTGGCGACGGTGCGCACGCCGGTGCTGCTGGTCGGCGAAAGCGGCACGGGCAAGACGGTGATCGCGGAGCTCTTTCACGCCGCGTGCGGAGCCGCGGAATCCGCGCTCGTCCGGATCGACTGTGCGCTAAGTTCGGACGCGAACTTCCACGAGGGTCTGCTGGGGGTCAACGGCGAGGGCGGCACCTGGGTGAAACAGGCCCGGGGCGGTACCTTGTTCCTCCAGCATCTCCAGAGCCTGGGCGAAGGCGTCCAGAAGGAACTCGTGAGCGTACTCCGCAACACGGCGCACGGCTTCCGCCTGGTTTGCACCACGAGCGAGGACCTCGAGCAACTGGTCGACGAGGGCAAATTCCACGACGAGCTGTTTTACCGGGTGGCGTCGCTGCCGGTGCAACTCCCGCCGCTCCGCGAGCGGGGGGAGGACATTCCGCCGCTCGTCAAACACTTTACCGCGCAGGTCGCCAATCCGCAGTTTGACTCGAAACTCATCGAGTTCACCGACGATGCGCTCGCCGTGATGACGGCGTACCACTGGCCCGGTAATCTGATCGAGTTGCATCAGGTCGTCTCGAAGATCGTCGCGACGACGGACACGCGCGTCGTGACCTCGAAGCAACTGCCCTTGCGCCTGCGCGATGTGAAACACTGGCCCGCCCTGGCCGAGTTCCTGGCCGGACAGGAAAGGCAGTACCTCGATCAGGTCGTGCACGCCTGCCACGGTGACAAGGCGGCGGCGGCCCGGGTGCTCGGCATCGACGTCAAGCGGCTCGGTTGAACCCGCGGCCGGGATCGCGCGGCCGCGCGCGACTCACTTCGCGCCGAGCTGTTTGAGGATCTGATCGGTCACGGCCCGGACCACGGCCTCGACCTGCGGATCGGGTGGCTCGCTGGTGTCCTGGCGGTCGGGCGTCGCGGGTGTCGGGCCAACGACTCCGGGCCGGAAGTCGGCGCTGTCGCACAGTTCGCACTCCTTCAGCTCCGCGCGCGGGTCGGGCATGCCGAGTTTCTGCCGCAGCGCGACGAGTTCCTTCGCCTGGCTGCCGCTGAAGCGGTGCAGCCCGCCGCCGAGCCCGGTGGCGATCCAGATCGTGCGGCAGTACGAGTCGATATTCTCCATCTTCCAGTAGGCGTCTTCGACGTCCTTGCCCCAGACGATCACACCGTGGTTTTGCATGAGCACCGCCTGGTGGTCCTTGCCCACCTCGCCGACCACGTCGGCGTTGGCGGGGGTGCCGGGCGTGCGGTATTCGGCGACGCCGATCTTGCCGAGAAACACCTCGGCCTCGGGAATGAGGCACGAGGGGATCTCGACATTGGCGATGGCGAAGGCGGTGGCGTGGGGCGGGTGCGCATGCACGCAGGCCTTGGCCGCCGGCTGGCGCTTCATGATGCCGAAATGCGTCATCGCCTCGCTCGTGCGCTTGCGCGTGCCCGCGAGCTGGTGGCCGTCGAGATCGACCAGGCACAGGTCCTCGGGCGTCATGAAGCCCTTGCAGATCAGGGTGGGCGTGCACAACGCGAGGTTGTCGCCGACGCGAATGGTGATGTTGCCGCCGTTGCCGTCGGTGTATTCGCGCTGCCAGAGGCGGCGGCCGATGTCGCAGATGCGCTCCTTCAGCACCTGCACGGCGGGCGAGCGGAAGAACTTCTCAATCTCGGCGGGTGTCTTGGGATCGGCGCCGGCTTTCCATTTGAATTCGTATTCCGGGGTCGCGGGCTCGACCGACTGACGGGCGGGGCTGCCCCGAGCGCCGGAGCCCTTGAAGGCGGATTGCAGGCTGCCGCCGCCCAGCACGTCGCGGGCGGACGGCGTGAGAATCGAGCCGGCGGGCGGCTGCTCGCCCTTGCGCAGGAGTTCCTCGGCGTCGCGAGCGGTGATGACTTTGGTCATGGCGGAGGCTTGTAGAAAATCTCGTCGATGATGGCGGCGTTGAAGGCGTCGACCGGCGTGGGTTCGTCGAAGGGCGCCGTCGCCTCCGCGCCTTCGGTGAATCCAATCACATGCCCGAGGCCCGCGCCGAGGTTGTCGTAGACGACGAGGCTGCTGCCCTGGGCGAGCGGTTCCAGGCCGGCGCCGCGAAACTGCGCCCGCGCAAACGGCTGCACCAGCAGGAAACGCCCGCCGAGGTAGGCCGGGTCCTGTCGCGAGAGCGTGATACGGCCGATGACGTGCCCGAGGCGCATGGTTCAGTTGCCCGCCTTCGCGTCCTCCTCGTCGATCACGCCGAGGACAATGTTGCGCAGCGGCGACTTCGGGTCCTGCACGTGGGCGCGGGTGTGCGAGCCATCCGTCGAGACGATGACGCGCTGGTGTTGGCCGGCGGCGAACGGATCGAGGGCGAGAATCGGCGTGCCCTCGTCGCCGCCCCGTTCATCGAGCGGCTGGCAGATGATCATGCGGCAGCCCCTCATGCTCGGATGGCAGACGGTCGCCACCACCACGCCGTCGACGCGCGCCAGGATCATGGGCCAATAGCCGCGGCGGGCTGCGCCGGCGCGCCCGCTCCGCGGTTGACTGCGCCGACGGCGGCCGGCGGGGAGGTTTCGTGGTGGGTGGTCATTCCGCTCAATAGATCCGCAGGTTGTCCACCATCACGCAGCGGCGGGTGCGGGTGAAGGTCTGCGGCGTGGTGATGCCCTCGCCAGTGGTGGTCGCGATCGAGTAGCTGAGGTAGCCCTCGCCGCCCAGGCCGAGGCCCGCCACGCTCGGCCCGTTCTTCACGAAGAGCGTGGTGTCGAGCGCCCGCGCCATCATCGTCATGTGATCGACGTTGAGCGAATGGATGATCGCGGAGTGCTTGTAGCCGTGCTCCGACTTCTTGGCGAACTCGACGCCCTGCTCGACGTCCTTCACCCGCACGACCGGCAGCATCGGCATCATCTGCTCCTCCAGCACGAACTCGTGATCGACGCCGGTCTCGGCGAACAGCATCGGCGTCGGGGCGGGCACGCTTGTGCCGGCGTGCCGGGCCAGCACCGCGGCGTCGGCTCCGACCAGCTTGCGGTTGACCGCCGCGTGCGAACAACCGCCGGCGTCCTTGGTCACGGTGAAGGCGGCGGCGGTAAGCTTGGCGAGCTGCGCGGCGTTGAGCTGCACGGCGCCGGCGGCCCGCAGGCCGTCGAGGAACTTCTCGAACACCGCCGCGAGCACGAAGACCTGTTTCTCGCCGATGCACAGCAGGTTGTTGTCGAAGGCGCCGCCCTGCAGGATGTCGCGCGCGGCCTTCTGCAGGCAGCCCGTGCCATCGACCAGCACGGGCGGATTACCCGGCCCGGCGCAAATCGCACGCTTGCCGGACTTCATCGCGGCGTTGACCACCGCCGGGCCGCCGGTGACGCACAACAGGCGCACGACCTCGTGCTTCGCCAGGGCATCGAACGACTCGAGCGAGGGTTTCTCGACGGTGCAGACGAGGTTCTCGATCCCGAGCTCGGCGCGAATCGCCTCGTTATAGGTCCGCACCGCGAGCGCGGCGGAGCGGGCGCCGCCCGGATGCGGGTTGAAGACGACGGCGTTGCCCGCGGCGACGATGTTAATGACGTTGCCGCTCAAGGTCGGAATCGAATGCGTCACCGGCAGGATCGCCCCGATGACGCCAAACGGCGTGTACTCCTCCATCGTGATGCCGTGGTCGCCGCTCAAGCCGGAGGGCTTGATCCACTCGACTCCGGGCACGAGTTTCACGATCTGCAGCTTCTCGATCTTGTGTTCAAGGCGGCCGATCCTGGTCTCCTCGAATTCGAACTTACCCCATTCGGCCGCCTTGTCCGTGCACAGCGACTTGACGATTTCGACGACCTTGGCGCGCCCCGCGATGCCCTTCGCCTTGAGCTGTTCGAAGGCATCCTGGGCGGCGGCGCAGGCTTCGTTGACGTCCTCGAAGACTCCGTGGCGCGGGCCGTGGCGGCGCGCCGCGGGCGCAGCCGGAGCCGCGGACGCCGCGACCACCGCCGGGGCGGGGGCGGGCGAAATCACGGGCGAGCGGCCGAGACTGCGCATCACGTCTTCGACGATCGAGCGGACGGCCTGTTCATCAAGCTGGAGAGCGGTGCTCATGGTGGCGCGGGAGGGTGGCTCGGGAAGACGGGGTGACGGCGGGGCGCGGGGAGGGAGATCTCAGGCGACGGTTCCGCGGGAAGCCGTGGAGCGGGTCATTTCTTCGCCGGATAGATCTTCTTGTTCAGGACATCGACCGCATCGACGATGCCGACGACGACGGCGTCGACCGGCAGCGACTTCATTCCGCTGGCCTGGCGCGCGGAACTGCCCTGGCAGAACATCACGACTTCATCCAGGCCGGCGCCCAATGCATCGACCGCAATCACCGTGTTGGTGCCCGGGCGGAACTGCGCGGGGTTCGCCTCGTCGACGAGCAATGGGCGCAACAGGACGAGTTTGCGGCCCTTCATCGCCTCGTCCTTCTTGGTCGAGACGACGGATCCGATGACACGTGCGAGGAACATGCGGGAGTGAAAGTGGGGGAAAGTGAGAGGGAGGGGAGAAGGGAGGCGGGGCCCGCTCTCCGAGCGGGCCTGCTTGCTTCGCTCCGGCGCAATCGCGCCGGAGGAGGCGACTCACTTCTTGAGCGGCGGCGCGGCGGGAGCCTTGGGCAGTACCGTGCCGAGGTCGTCGTGCGGACGCGGGATCACCTGCACGCTGACGACTTCGCCGACCGTACGGGCGGCCTGTGCCCCGGCATCGGTGGCGGCCTTGACCGCCGCAACATCGCCGACGACGACGGCCGAGACGAGGGCGTTGCCGACCTGCTTGACCGGGCCGGCGAGCGTGACGTTGGCGGATTTGAGCATCGCGTCGACGCCGGTGACGAGCGCGGTCAGGCCGCGCGTTTCGAGGAGACCAATTGCTTTCGAGGCCATAAGGGTGGGGGATTGGGAGTTGTTGTCCTGGTGAAAAGTCGAGCGGGGGCGCGTCGCGTCAGGCGGGGGTGGCGGTGATGCACCGGCGGGTTTCGCGCGCCACGACCAGTTCTTCGTTGGCGGGGATGACAAACACGCGGGTCCGCGCATCGCGGGCGGAGATCTCGCCCTCGCTCGCGCGCACGGCTTCGTTGCGGGTCGGGTCGAGCTTGATCCCGAGTTCTTCGAGGTTGGCGCAGATAGCCGTGCGCAGGGCGGAATCGTTCTCGCCGATGCCGGCGGTGAAGACGAGGGCGTCACACCCGCCGAGCTGCGCCAGCAGGGCGCCGAGGTAGTGCCGCGCCGAATGCACGAAAACGTCGATCGCCAGTTGCGCGCGGGCGTTGCCCTGCGCGGCGGCTGTCCGCACGTCGCGCAGATCGTTGCCGACGCCGGAGAGCCCGAGCAAGCCGCCCTCCTTCGTGAGCTGGCGTTCGACCTCGGCCAGCGGAAGGCCGAGCGTCTTCAGCACGAACGGCACCGCCGCGGAATCGAGGTCGCCGACCCGGTTGTTCTGCGGCAGGCCCGATTGCGGGCTCAATCCCATGCTCGTGCCGACCGCGATGCCATCGCGGATCGCCGTGATCGAACTGCTGCCGCCAAAGTGACACGAAATCACCCGCAGCGGGCGGGTGCCGGTGGGGAGCGGCGCCGGGCCAGTCTGATAGAGCCGGCGGACGCGTTCCGCGAGGTCGGGCCGGCCGAGCAAATCGGCCGAACGCTCCGCGATGAACTTGTGGCTGGCGCCGTGGAAACCGTAGCGGCGCACGCCGGCCTCGTACCACGACTGCGGCACGGCGTACCGCGTTGCCGCCTCGGGCATCCACTGGTAGTATGCGGTCTCGAAGAGCGCGACCAGCGGCACGCCGGGAAGTTTTTCCTGAAACCGCCGGATGCCCTGCGCGTAGGGCGGGTTGTGCGCGGGCGCGAGCTCGCGGAACCCTTCGAGGGCGGCGATCACGCGTTCGTCGGCGCGGACACAGCCGGTCACGCCCTTGCCCAGCACGGTCTTGAAGCCGATGCCGTGGAGGTCCCGCGAGTAGCGCACATGACCGGCGACGGCGAGATCGCCCAAACATTCGTCAATCGCCCGACCGTAGTCGTTCACCCGTTCGTAACCGCCCTTGGCCAGCAGCGTCGCCCGTTCGGCTTCGTCGAAACGAAAGAGCCGGTACTTGAACGAGGTCGATCCGAGGTTGGCGACGAGGATGTTCATTGGGTTCTGCCGTTGGCCCTGCCGGGGCTGGGCCGGGCGGCGACAGGCGGGTGCCGGGGAGGGCGTTGTTTCGCGCGGGCGACGTCAGGCGACCGGCTGCTGGAGCCAGCGGCCGAGGCCGGCGAGATCCTCGTGCGGGCGCGGGATGACCTGGACGGCGACGACTTCGCCGACTTTGGCGGCGGCTTCGGCCGCGGCGTCGATCGCGGCCTTCACCGCGGCCACATCGCCGCGGAAGAATCCGCACACGTAACCGCTGCCGACCGCTTCGTAGCCCGTCATCGTGACGCTGGCTGCCTTGAGGGCGGAATCCGCCGCTTCGAGCAGCGCGCAAAAGCCCTTGGTTTCAATGAGTCCGACTGCTTCCTGTGCCATGGTGGGGAGGAGGTGAGAGTGAAAGTGAAAGGGAAAGGGACGCGGCGGCTCAGAGGCCGAGGGTCTTGACGAGTTCCGGGTGCGGGCGGGCGATGAGGTGCGAGCAGATGAGTTCGCCCGCGCGTTTGGCGGCTTCCGAGCCGGCTTCGACCGCAGCTTTGACGCTGCCGACATCGCCCTTGACGACGACGGTGACGAAGCCGCCTCCGATCTGGAACTGGCGAACGAGAGCGACGTTCGCGGCTTTGACCATAGCGTCGCTGGCTTCGACGCTGCCTACGTAGCCACGGGTTTCTACCATGCCGATGGAATCATTCATGTTTTGGGTCTTTGAGTTGAAGGTGCGGGTTGAAAAGGCGGGGGCTCGGGCTACTTGAGCAGTTCCACCGGTGTGTCGGACCGCAACGCGCAGGCGTTGCCTTCATCGGTGTCGATGTGGACCTCGAGTTTGAAATCGGCGTGCACGCGCACGAGCATGCGGTCGAACGTCGTGGCGCACGGTCCGCCCACTTGCAGGCGCAGGAAGTCGCCGGCCTTGACACCGTAAAAAGCGGCGTCGTCGGGATGCATGTGCACGTGCGGGGCCGCGCGGATGACGCCCTCTTTCATTTCGAAAAACCCGGCCGGCCCCATCAGCATGCAGCCCGGAGTGCCGGCGATGTTGCCCGAAGAGCGGATCGGAATGTCGAAGCCGAGGGCGATCGAGTCCGTCAGTGCCAATTCGACCTGATTGAGGTCGCGGCACGGGCCGAGAATCCGAAGATTGGAGATGACCCGGCTGCGCGGCCCGATGAGCGTGACCGTCTCCTTGGCGGCGAACTGGTCCTTCTGATACAGCCACTTCATCGGCGTGAGTTTCGCCGCTGGGCCAAACAAAGCCTCCACCGCGGCGGGCGTCAGGTGGCAATGCCGCGCGCTGACGTTTACCAAAAGCGGATTGGGAGCGCGCGCCGCCCGCGGCAAAGAACGCCCGGTGCGCTCGTAGATCGCCCGCCGAACCAGATGTTCGATCTCAACCCGATGGGGGAGTGGAGGTGGCAACGACATGACAGAGCTTGGCGGAAATTGAACGAAACATGGCGCAGAATTCTTCCAGACTGTCAAGGTTCTTGTTGCATTTTCTTCCATAATCTCTCAAGATCTTCCACCAGCATGCAAGCCGAAGAGCGCCAAGCAAGGATTGGAGCCTATTTGCAGAAAGCGGAATTCGCGTCTTTGGAGGAGCTTGCGCAGAATGTCGGCGTCTCCGTTTCCACAGTACGGCGGGATCTCGCGGCGCTCGAGGCCTCCAAGTCTGTCCGACGCACCCATGGGGGAGCGAGATCGCTGCAGCCTTCCAAGAGCGACGAGTTCGTCTTCAACGTTCGCGATACGCACCAAGTCGCCGAGAAGGAGGCGATCGGCGAAGCCTGCGCCGCGCTGATCCAGCCCGGGCAGAACGTCATCGTCGACAGTGGCACCACGTGTTTCCACGTCGCCCGGCGTCTCGAGGAAAAGGTGGTCCAAATCATCACCAACTCGCTGCCGGTGGCCAATCTGTTTTCGAGTTCGACGCGGCACGAGGTGCACCTTTCCGGCGGCGTGCTCTACCCGCGGCTGGGCACGCTCGTCGGCCCGCACGCCGTCGACACGTTTTCGCGGCTGCACGCCGATGTCGCCGTCCTCAGTGGCAGCGGCGTCAGCGTCGAGGGGATCTACAACTCGCACGCCCTGCTGGTCGACATCCAGCGCGCCATGATCCGCGGCGCCGCCAAGGTGATCTTCTGTTTCGACCACACCAAGTTCGGCCGCCGTTCGACTTTCTTTCTGTGCGATTTTGCGGATGTCGACGTGGTCGTGACTGATCCGCTCGCCCCGCCCGAGCTCGTCGCCGAATTGCGCGCGAAAGGAATCGAGGTCATCGCGCCCCCCGGAATTCCGCCGGCGGCGGATGCCTGAATCGCGGGAGAGAACGCGCGGAGGGCCGCGCAATCAGCGCGCGTGAGCGGAGCCGCCGCGGCGGGCGTCCAAGAAACGGCAGGCCACCTTCCCCAGCCGGGCGATGCCCGTGCGAATTCGCGCGAGGCTGGCATCGCCATAACTCAGCCGCAGTTCGTGCCGCGGTCGGCGGCGGGTCGAGTCGGCGGCATAGCAGAGTTCTCCGGGCACGTAGAGCACGTCCTGCGCGAGTGCCGCGGCGCAGAAATCCGACTTCAGCCCGGCGTTGATCCGCTGCGGCAACTGCACCCACACGTACAGTCCGCCTTGCGGCGCCTGCCAGCGGACCGACGCGGGGAAGTGGGCGCGCAACGCGGCCGTCATGGTCGCGGCCTTGCGCGCGTAGCGCCGCGCGATTACCGCGAGATGTTCGTCGTAGCGGCCCGAGGCGAGGGCGCGGGCGAGCAGGTGCTGGAGCAGGTTGGCGCTGCCGAAATCGTGATTGCCCTTGATGCGCACCGCCGGTGCAAACAGCGCCGGCGGCAGCAGCCCGAATCCGAGCCGAGCGCCGGTGGCGAACGGCTTGCTGTAGGTTCCGGCGTAGATCACCCGGGTGGGATCTTCGGCGGCGAGGGCGGAGCGCACGGGTTGCCCGGCGAAGCGCAACTCGCGGTACGCGGCGTCTTCCAGCAGGTAGATCGGGTGCCCCGCGGCCTTTTCGTAGCGGCGAAGCAGCTCGAGCGCCTGCACCTTCTTCTCGAACCGGGTGGTGACGCCGGTGGGGTTCTGGTGGTACGTGACGACGTAGAGCAGCTTGACGCGCGGCAATTCGCCCCGGCGGCGCAGCGTCTCGAGGGTCCGCTCGAGTTGCGCCACATCGAGCCCGTCGTCGCGCAGGGGAATGCCGCGGCACCGCAACCCGTGGCTTTGGGCGATCCCGAGGTAGACGAAGTAAGTCGGATCTTCGAGGAGGACGATGTCGCCGGGGTCGCAGAGCGCCTCGGCAACCAAGTAGAGCAGTTGCTGGGAGCCGTTGGTAATTAGCAGACGTTGCGGGGAGTATCGTCCGTCGTTGGCGCCGCCGGCGGCGCCGTCGGCCGCTTGGAGGCGTTCGGCGGTGAGGCGCCGGAGCAGGGGATTGCCTGCGGTGGTACCGTACTGGAGGGCCGCCCGACCGGTCTTGGGCGAGCGCAGGATTTTGTGGAGAAGCTCGCGGGCCTCCGCCACCGGGAGCGAGGCGCTGTCAGTAAACCCCGCGGCGAAGGAAATCATGTGGGGTCGCTCGAGCGTCGTCCGCATCAGCCACGAAATTGGCGGTTCGGCCGTGCGCTGACCCAGCGCGGAAAGGGCGGAAGTGGGTGGCATGGAGGTGTTGTGCCGTCAGTCTTCCCAATCGACGCGCCCGCGTCGAGCGCGCCGTGTACTCAGGGACGCGCTCGTGCCGCCGCCGCCGCGAGCGCGCGCTCCACCGCGGCGATGGCCGTGCGTTCGCGTTCCGGCCACGGGCCGCGGATCTCGACCCGCGGTAGCGCGCGCGAGACGAGCGCGGCGCGCCATCGCTCGCGCGCCCGCTCCCGCGCGGGCGCATCGGGGAAGCAGCGCTGCGGATCGGCGGCGAAGGGGACGTCGGCATCGCAGAGGAGATAAAGCGCGTAGTGCTTCGCGCGGCGCTCCGCCTCGATGCGGACCCAAGGCGGGCACGCTCCCGGGAACAGGCAGTCGTTCCAGAGCGTGCAGGCAAGCAGCTCCGTATCGCAGAACACCGCGCGCCGCGCCCGGGCTGCCGCCGCTTCTTCCGCGGCGATCTGCCCCCGGGCGATCGCCTCGAGATCGGCGGCGACGATTCGGCCGGCGCGCTGTTCCCAGAACTCCCGCACGAACTCCGGTGCCCACGGCTCGCCGAAGTGCTCCGCCAGCCGCTCCGCCAAGCGCGTCTTGCCGGTCGATTCGGTGCCAAAGATCGCGAAGCGCAGCACGCCACTCATCGTTGTTCTTCCTCGGGACGGCCGTCGGGTTTCCCGAGACTGCGCGACCACGCCACGTGCCCTGCCACGGCCATGCCGAAGAACCCGGCATAGAGTGCCGCAAACCACCGCAGATCCCGCGCCCAGTACACGCCCACCGCCACGGCGTTGACGAGCATCCAACCCGCCCAGTTCTCGAGCCGTTTTCGCGCCTGCAGCCACTGGGCGATCACACTGAACATCAGAATGAACGCGTCCCAGTGCGGCAGCGCCGCATCGGTGGTCCGCCGCATCAGCTCGCCCCAGCTCGCCGTCGCCGCCGCGCCGACCGCCGTCCAGCCGGCGATGGCCTGCGGTCGCAGCCGCGTCACCGGCAGCTGCGGCTGCTCGACTGCGCCGCCGCGCCGCCAGTGCCACCAACCGTAGGCTTGGATGGCGAAAAAGAAGCCCTGCAACACCAGATCGGAGTACAACCGCGCCTCGAGAAACACCCACGCCGAGATCGTGACCTGCACCAGGCCCACCGGCCAGCCCCAGATGTTCTGCCGAATCATCAGCCCGACGCCGACGACTCCGAGCACCGTTCCGGTGATTTCCAGCAGGTTCATCCGTTCCCACTGGTGTCAGCCCCGGCGCGCTTGGCGAGTGCGGAGTTCACCCCCGAATTGGTTGGCCACCAGGCGACCGCGCTTCAATCTGTCTCCCGACCTCCGCCTCGACCAGCCCATGAAAACTTCGCGCCGCACGTTCCTTCGCACCGCCGCTGTTTCGACGCTCGCCGCCAGTTCCGCTGCCGCGTCCCGCAGTTCGGCCGCCGCCCGGCCGGCCGTCGCCAAGGCCGATCTCGACCGCGTGCTCGACACCCCCGTGCTCGACACCAGCTTCCTCCCCAAGCCCGTGACCGTCGCCTCCGTCGAACTGCTTCGCCACGGCCGCAACTACCTCCTGCGAACGCGTTCGACCGATGGCGTTGAGGCCATCACCGTGCCCAACCCCGCGCGTCTGGCCGAGGCCTATCCGATCTTTCTGAAAAACATCGTGCCCGTCTTCTTGAAGAAGGACGCCCGCACCCTCGAGCAACTCCTGTGGGACGTCTACCGCCACGGCAGCAACTACAAGCTGCAGGGCATCGCACTCTGGGCCGGTGTCGCGGCCATCGAGATGGCGCTGCTCGAACTCATGGGCCAGACCGCCCGCCGGCCCCTGGCCGATTTCTTCGGCGGCCTCAAGCGCCGCGAGATTGATGTCTACTACGCCAGCGGCAACCGCGGCAACCGGCCCGAGGAGGAGGTCGCTTATCTCCAGAAACTCATCGCCGGCTCCGGCGTGCGCGCGGTGAAGTTCCGCCTCGGCGGTCGCATGAGCCGCAATGCCGATTCCCTCCCCGGGCGCACCGAGGCGCTGATTCCCCTCGTGCGCCGCGCTTTGGGCGACAACTTCACGCTCTACGCCGACTCGAACAGCTCGTACGACGTGCCGAACGCGATCCGCATCGGCCGCCTGATGGAGGAGCACCGGTTCGGTTTCTACGAGGAGCCGTGCCCCTTCGACTGGCTCTGGGAAACCAAGGCGGTGGCCGACGCCCTCACCATTCCCGTCGCCGGAGGCGAACAGGAATTCAGCATGCGCAACTGGCAGTGGATGGTTGAGCAGCGCGCCGTCGATATCGTGCAACCCGACCTGCACTACGGCGGCGGTTACCTCCGCGCCACCAAGGTCGCGCGCATGGCCGCCCGCGCGGGAATGACCGTCGTGCCCCACATGTCGGGCGGCGGGCTCGGCTACCTCGACGTCGTGCACTTCGCCTCGTTCACGCCAAACATCGGGCCGCATATGGAATTCAAGGGCAACACCGACCTGCCGGTCGCCTGCCCCACTTCGTCGTTGAAATGCGAACAGGGCCGCGTCCGCTGCCCCTCCGGGCCGGGCTTCGGCGTCACCGTGGATCCCGACTTCGTGAAACAGGCCAAACCGGTGACGCTCGCCTGACGGCGGATCGCGCTTTCAAGGCCACAGGTCCAGCTTGCGCAATCCGTCGCGCGTGCGGATACGATCCACGTCGTTCGAGTTGAGCAAGGCCACGGTGGCCCGGCCCAGATCGCTCTTGCCGGCCACCTGTGCGCCAGCGACTGCGAAATGTTCATTCCATTTGTCGCGGCGCGGATGGAACAGGCGCACGAGCGCATTCGCCAACTCGAAACTAAGCTCCCGCCGCAGAGGCGCGCAGCAGGCGCGCCAAACCGTCACTGTCAATTCGTGCAACCATGGCTGCACGGTAGCGGCAAATGCACCCCCGACATGCGGCAAAACCAACAGACCCGGGAGCCGGCCGCTCCCCAGTCCGCACTGTGGCACGAGATGTCTGCAGTCAGCGTTGTGCGTTCGCCGCCGGAGCCAGCGCCCCGCGGCGGCGCAGGATCTCGAGCGTCGGTTCGAGCGGGAGCGCGGGCACCGTGCGCCCGTCGCGGCCCGTCACGGTTGTCGCGCGGAAGAGCGAGTTGAGGATCGCCTCCTCCGTGGCCTCGACCACCGCCTGAAACAATGGCGTCATGTGGTTGTTGCCCACCACTCGCACGGTCTGGAAGCGTTCCCCGGGTTGCGCTCGCGCTTCCACCGCGGTGCTGAACGCGATCGCATAGTCGCCGCTGCCGTTCGACATCGGCGAACCCGTGCGCCCGACGCCGAGCATCGCCCGCGCCCCGAGCCGCCTGAGCTGCCGCGCATCGAGCGGAGCATCCGTGGCGATCACAATCATGATCGAACCGTCAGCCGTCTCGCGGTTGGGCGCCCGCCCCCCGGCCGTCTTCCGGGCCGCCGCCAGTTCGCGGCCGACCGGCACGCCATTGATCGTGAGATCTCCGCCGAAATTCGATTGCACCAGCACGCCGACCGTCTGGCCTCCCTCCGCCGCGGGAAGGCGGCGCGAAGCGGTGCCAATGCCGCCCTTGTAGCCAAAAGCGATCGTGCCCGTGCCCGCGCCAACCGCCCCCTCTTCGACCGGCCCCGACCGCGCGGTCTCGATCGCCGCAAACACCTCCGCCCGGCCGACGTGCCGCCCGCGAATGTCGTTCAAGACGCCGTCGTTCGTCTCGCCGACCAGCGGATTCACCGAGCGCACCGCTTCGTTGCCGGGCCTCGCCAGGATCCAATCGAGCAGCGCATCGGCCACGCGCGGGACGTTGAGCGTGCCCGTCAGCAGGATCGGCGTTTCGATTTCCCCCAACTCCGCGACCTGCGTCGACCCGACCAGCTTGCCAAAGCCGTTGCCGACAAAGACCGCGCCGGGCACTTTGTCCTGAAACAGGTTTCCGCCGTGGGGCAGAATCGCCGTCACGCCCGTCCGCACCTCGTCTCCGCGAATCAGCGTGGCATGTCCGACGCGCACTCCGGCCACATCGGTGATGGCGTTGGCCGGGCCCGGCGGCAGCGTGCCGATTACGATTCCCGCCGCGCGCGCCCGCGGCCGATCCGCGTCCGCGCCCGCGGCGGTTGCAATAAGGGCCGCGAATGCAGCGAAGTTGAGCAGGGCAAAAGCGAGGGGGCGCCGGATCATGATGACTCGGGGTCGCAATCAACCGACTTCCGGGCGGTCTGGCGAGTGCGCGATTCGAGGAACTGGTTGCGGCGGCAACCGGCGCCTCGCCGTGGTGCTGCCCGAATATTCCGGGATTGAAGCGGTGTCGCACCCGATTTCACGATACCGTCCGGCTTTCGGCCTGCCGGCCGGAACTCGCGCACCGGGCGCCGCCGGGCCCTCCCCGGCTGTGCGCTCCTGCGATTCCCTCGTTCCCTCCTGTTATGCTCGAAACTCCTTCCACGCCACCCGCCGTCGCCGCGATGCGGCGGCAGTACAATGTCGGCGCCTTGCGCGAGGAAGCGATGCTCGCGGATCCGCTCGAGCAGTTTACCGCATGGTTTCGCGACGCGATCTCCGCCGGAGTGGTCGAACCCAATGCGATGAGCCTGGCGACGGCCGGCACCGACGGCCGCCCACTCGTCCGCACCGTCCTGCTCAAGCACTACGATGCGCGCGGCTTCGTCTTCTACACCAACCTCGAGAGTCGCAAGGCCCGCCAGCTCAAGGAAAACCCGCAGGCGGCGGTGCTGTTGCCCTGGCTCCTGCTCGAACGTCAGGTGGTCATCACCGGACCGGTCGAGCGTCTGACGGTCGCCGAAACCCTCAAGTATTTCGTCACCCGGCCACGCGACAGCCAGATCGCCGCCTGGGCTTCGAAGCAGAGCTCGCCCCTGTCCTCGCGCAAGGTGCTCGAACTCGAATGGGAGGCGTTCAAGCGGAAATTTTCCGCTGGTGAAGTGCCCCTGCCGGATTTCTGGGGCGGCTTTCGCGTCGTGCCCGAGGCCCTCGAATTCTGGCAAGGCGGGTCGAATCGCCTCCACGACCGCATCCTCTACACGCGACTCGCCGGCCGCTGGCACATCGGCCGGCTGGCGCCGTGACCCGCGTTTTTTTGTTTGGCCCCGCGCGGGTGTTTCGTCAGGGGTAGGGGTGATGTCGAAACCGCCGCCCAACGATGCTCTGGCCGAATTGTCCGAGGTGTTGGGGGCCGACAATGTCAAGACCTTGGTGCACACGTTTCTGCGGGATTTCCCCGTCTCAATCCGCGAACTCGCCTCGGGTGATCGCCAGAGCCGCCACCGCTGTGCCCACAGCATGAAGAGCAACGCCCGGCTGATGGGCGCCCACGAGCTTTCGCATCGCATGGCGCAGCTCGAAGAGCGTTTTGGCAGTCCCACCGGAGCCGACCTCAGTCCCGAGGAAATCGCCGGCCTCAAGGCGCAGTTCGAAGCCGTCGCGAAGCCGCTCCGCGAGTTCGTGGGTGAATAGCCGAGCTTCTCCCCGGGCTGGGGACGGCGGGCCCGACCGCGCGCGTCAGCTCGGCGGAACCCGCGGCCTCAAGTATCCACCAGCCCCGTCTGGATGCACCAGCGCGTCAAACTTGCCACTTCGCGCACGCCGACCTTCTCCATGATGTTGGCCCGGTGCTTTTCCACCGTGCGCACGCTGAGATTGAGCTTGGCCGCGATCTCCTTCGACATCTGCCCGGCCGCGACCAGCTTTGCGATCTCCTTCTCGCGCTCCGTTAGCGGGACGGCGAGCGGGGGGCCGCTCGGCAACATCGCCCCCGCCCCTCCCTTGCCCCGAATGCGGCTGGCAAAAAACATCCCGCCGGCGCGCACCGTCTCCACGGCGCTCAGGACGTATTCGATCGGTTCGGTCTTGTCGACGTACCCGTTGACCCCGATCACCATCAGCTCCGCTGGCAGTCGTTCACTCGGATGTCCCGTGATGACGAGGATCTTCACGTCCGGCATCGTGCGGCGCAGGTCACGGGCAATCTCGATGCCGTTGATGTCGGGCAGCATCAAGTCCACGACCACCAGATCGGGCTTTTCGCGCAGGCAGAACTCCAGTCCCGGCTTGCCCAAGCCGAACTCGCCAACCACCTGCAAATCCTTCACCTTGCCCAGCGTCAGCAGGATTAGCTGGCGAAACATGGTCTCATCTTCGATTAGAACAGCGCGCAGTTTTCGCATACGATGAATGGGTTCAGCCAGGGTAAGCGTTATTGCTTGGCAACACATCGCACAATTACGGATGCAGAGTCAAAGCTCGATTGCTATCGTCAAACGACTGCCCTTACCGATGTTGGATTCGAATCACAGCCTGCCGCTTGAACCCGCGGCCCAAGGGCGGCCCGCCGGTGCGCCGGGGTTTGTCTTCCGCCGATGAGCACGCAAGGAAAATCTTCTCCGCGGGCGCACATCCTCGTGGTGGAGGATTCGTCGGTCTTTCGCGAGATGCAGGAGCTGCTTTTCGGGCAGGCCGGATTTGCGGTGGCGGCGTTTGAGAGCCCGCAGGCCGCCCTCGAACACGCCGAGAAGCAGCATTTCGATCTCGTGGTCATCGACTACGAGCTGCCCCAGATGAACGGGCAGCAGTTCATGCACGCGCTGCGCAAATTGATCCCCGAGATCGCGGTGATCTTCGTTTCCGGATCACTGTCCTTGGAGTTGGCGATCCAGCTCAGCGGCGAGGGCGTGGCGGGGATCTTCAACAAGCCCGCCAACCCCAAGATGCTGCTCGAGAAGGTCAACGAGACGCTCGCGCGGCACGCGGCGCGCGACACCGCCGCCCGCGTCGGTTCGGGCAATCCACTCGCGCCGGGCAGACGCGGCGCTTCACCGTTCGTCGCGGCCGAACCCGCGGCGGACCAGCCGGCCTATATCCCGCGATTCTTCCCCGGCGCCAGCCCCACCTTCCGGGAATTCAGCCACCGGCTTTGGAAGGTGCGCGATTTCCGATCCGTGTTGCTGCTGCAAGGCGAGCCCGGCAGCCCGTTCGAGCCGTTGGCCCGCGAAATCGTGGAGGTCTCGATCTTCCGCGACGGCCCCGTGATGGTGTGCGCCGCCAGCGAGTTCGAACCGCGCCGGATCATCGAAGTCCTCGCTCCCTCGATTCTCTCGCACGACGCCGGCACCCTGATTGTCACGGGGGTTGAGTCGTTCACCCCGGCCCAGCAGAAGACGCTGCAAAATCTCATCACCGGCCGCGATGTCTTCCTGCCGTTCGCCCGGCGATTCCGGCTGGTGCTCGCTACCACGGCGCGGCTCTCGGACCGAGTCGACGAAGGCACCTTCGACGAGACGCTATACTACAAGATCAGCACGGTTTCGCTTTCGGTGCCGAACCTGCGGGAGATGCGCAGCGACATCCCCGCCATCGCCCAGCACATCGTGAATTCCCGTCCGGCGGGGGATGCCCCGGCGGGGCCGCTGACGTTTTCCCCGGAGGCGTTCGAATGGCTCGAAGCGCAGGAGTGGCCGGGGAACTACGACGAACTGACGCAGACCGTGCTTGCGGCCGTGCCGTTGGCGAGTGGCGGCCAAATCGAAGTTGCGGCGCTTGGGGGGGAGCCGGTGGGGGCGGTCCCGGCGCCGGCCCAGGAAGAAGGAGCGGCCGAAGCGATCGAGGCGGCAGCACCCGTGGCCTCCGGCAACTCCACGCGTCCGCCCTTTCCCGTCTCGAGCGACCTCGCGGCGGAATCGGCGCCTCCTCGGTCTGCGCCCCAGCTTGCGAAGCCGGCCGCCCCCGCCGGAGGCACCCCGGTGCGCGCGGCTGCCGCCCACAGCCTATTTCGCCCAGCCTCGCCGGCCTACGAATTCGCGCGCCGCCTCGAAGAGTGCCTGGCCATCGCCGACGCCACCTGAGTTCGCTGGCTGGAGCGTTTGTCGGGGGTGGCACGTGCACCCGGCGCATCGTCGGCTGGTCGCGCCGGGTCGCCTCAGCCTCGCCCCGTCTGAGCAGTCGACAGACTGCGTTCGGCCAGCGCGCTTGACCCCCGGGCGGCGGCACGGCATCGCAGTAAGGTTGGCGCGCGCTCTGCGTGCCGCTTCCCGTGCCTACCAACGTTTTCCAGGGTCTCTTCCAGTCGGATCCCGACCAGGGTTCGCTGCGACGCGCCAACGGCTTGCGCCTGGCCGCCGTCCCGGCGGACTTCCTGCTCACGCTGCACCTGTACCTGTATGAACGTTTCGGCGAAAAGAGTCAGGATCTGCTCTATCGATCCGGTTTCGAACAAGGACTGCTGGACATGGTTCAGCTTAACCAACACCTCCGCGCCCAGTACGGCGGTGGCAACTGCGATTTGTGGCAGATGGATGCCAAGTTCATCCTCGATACCTGGTGGGAACCCCTTGCCCAGGGAGGCTGGGGATGCGCGACGTTCACATTTGGGTCGCCGGCGCGCGGGGTGTCTGTGGTGGACGTCGAGGAGTGCGCCGTCGCGGTCGCGCTCGGCAGTGCCGACCACCCGGTGTGCCATTTCGCCGCGGGCCTTTTTGCCGGTGCGATAAGTTTCTATGAACGCGCCGAACGGCACGCGACCGAACTCGAGTGCCTCGCCGCCGGCGGCGCGCGCTGCCGGTTTGTCGTGGCGGCCGGCGGCGAGATTGACTCCGCGGAAACCTGGCGTCAGGAAGGAGTTTTGGCGCAGGAGATCGTCCGCCGCCTGCAATGACGTCCGCCATGCTTCGTTGGAAGGAACACCACTACGCCCGCGCGACCGAATTCGCCCAACTGCTGGCGGAGGCGCTCGCCCATGCGCCGGCGCCGATGCCGCACGCGCCGGCCGCCACGGTACCGCGGCCCGCTCCCACTTTGCCGAAGCCGCGACCCGCCGCGCCCACCGCCGCCGCCGTTTTCAAGGCGATTCCGTGGAAGAAGTGATGCGTGCCGTTTCCCATGGCGACTAACGATGTCCTGGCTTCCTGCGGGCTCTCCGACCTGGTCGCCGGCGAGCCGTTTGGTCACGACGCCGAAGGGAGATTGATCGATCCCGCCGGCGCACGGGTGGTGTTCGCCACCGCGCAGGCCGCCCGTTCCCTGCGCCGCGTGCTCGAAACCGAGGAGACGGGCGCGTGGCACGCGACCATGAAGGAATGCGGCCGCGACTGCGGCGCAAAGATCGCCGCCCGGATCGATGCAGTGCTCGCCGGCCTCGACAAACCCGTGCTGACCGCCCTGCCGCTCGAAGCCTGCCTCGCCCTGCTCGAACACCTTTTCGCCGCCCACGGCTGGGGCCGGCTCCAACTCGATCTCGCCGACGCCGCGGAACACGGCATCGTCGTGGCGCGGCTCGAACACAGTTTCTTCGTCGAGACCCTCGCCGAGGCCGACGGCTTCGCCGACGCCGTTCTCGCCGGCATCCTGCGGGGGTTCTTTGGGCACGTCAGTGGCCAGGCCTTGGATTGCGAGGAAATCGCTTGTGCGCGCTCCGGCGCGCCGCATTGCACGTTTGTGCTTACCGCCCCGGAGCGGCTGGCCGCGATCGCGCCATTGATCGGCCGGGAAGACAGCGAGGCGCTGCTGGCGCGATTGCGCCAGTGATCTCCGATGGTCCCTCCGCGCATCACCTGCCTCTTTCATAGCAGCCCCAGTGTGGCGAAGCTGCTCATTTCCGACGCCGGGCATGCGTTCGCCAGCGACCTGCTCGTCGAGTGTTCGCCCGCGCCCGCCCTGGGTTTCACTCTCAACCTCGAGACGCCCGCCACCTACCCGGGCATCGCCGGGTTGTTTGGCGGAGCCGACATCGGTTCGCTCGCCAACGCCACCGACCCGCTGCCCGCGCCGATCGTCCTCGCGCCCGGCGCGGCAACCGCCCCGGGAGTGATCCGCGCCGCCTTGCCCCTGCTGCGCAAGCCCGACGCCCGCCAAATTCACATCATGTTGCTGGTGCCGATGAGTGTGGCCCGGTCGTTCGGGGCCGAGCTCTCCCTCGCCGATCGTTTCTCCGTGGCCTGGGATGTTTCCGAGTTTCCCCACGAGGAGCTGCTGGAATTTGCCCAATGGCTGGGTCGCGAACGCCTGCTCGACCGCTCCAATTTCGACGGCGTCCTCGCCTACGCGACCGAGCCGGTCGACGCCGCCCATTCGCAGCGCATCGCCGCCCTCCTCGCACCCCTGGCCACCCCGGAACGCCCCGCCGGGGTCCTGGCGCTTGCCTCCTGAGCGCATGCCTTCGCGCAGCGCGCTCGTGGCGGCGTTCGCCGCCATCTACCTCATCTGGGGGAGCACCTATCTCGCCATCCGTGTGGCGGTCGAGACGATGCCGCCGTTCTTGATGGCGTCGGTTCGCTTCTTGATCGCGGGAGGACTGCTCCTGACGGTGCTCAAACTGCGCGGAGCCGCGTGGCCGTCCCTCCATCAGTGGCGGGCCAACAGTATCATCGGCATGTTCCTTCTGTTGGGCGGCAACGGCTCCGTCGCCTGGGCCGAGCAGTATGTGCCGTCGGGCATCACGGCGTTGGTCATCGGCATCGGGCCGCTCTTCATTGTGCTCACCGAGTGGGCCTGGCCCGGCGGCACGCGACCCACTGGAATCACAGTCGCGGCGCTCCTGCTCGGGTTTGCCGGGGTCACTTGGCTGGCCGCTCCGTGGGAGGCCGGTCAACCAGGCGGCCTGCACCTCGGCGGCATCGCCGCCATCCTGCTCGGCTGTGTCTCGTGGGGCATCGGCTCGATCTACTCGCGGCATGCGAAACACGGCGCGGAACCGTTTCTGGCTTCGGCGCTGCAGATGCTGGGGGGCGGGGTTGCGCTGCTGCTGATGGCCCTGGTGCATGGCGATCTCGGGCGGCTCGAAATCGCCGCGATCTCTCCGCGGTCCTGGGTCGCGTTTGGGTACCTCATCGGGGCCGGATCGCTGATCGGTTTCTCGACCTACGTCTGGCTGCTCAAGCACAGCACGCCGGCTCGCGCTGCCACCTACGCGTACGTCAACCCGATTGTCGCCGTCCTGCTCGGCTGGCTGCTCCTCGACGAAGCGATCACTTCGCGCACCTTGGTCGCGGCGATCGTCATCGTCGTCGCCGTCGCCATCATCACCACCGAGAAAGCGCGACCGGCCCGGCCCCGCGCGGCCTGATTGCCCGGTTGGGAACCCCCACCAGCAAACGCCGCGATCTACGGCCTGATGGCGACGATCTCGTGGAGGGCGACGGTCGGCACGGTGAGCTCGAGCACGCCATCGCGGTAGGTGTGCACCAGGGGGCGGCCGGAGGGCTCGAGGGTGACGGCGGCGGGGCGGGCCGGCTGCCGCAGTCGGATCGCGAGCGGACCCGTGGGCGCGATCTCGGAGATAATCGATGCCGTCGCGTGCGGCCCCGAGGTGTTGACGAGGTGGACGAGGAGCTTGCCGTGGTTGCGGGCGAGCGAAACGTCGACCGCGCCGCCCGACACCGCGATGATCGGCTGCGGGAACAACTCGCGGGCGAGGGCATGAAGGAATTGGCGCAGGGCGGCGGACTTGTCTTTCGCGTAAGCCTGGCCGGCGGTGAAGTAGATCGCGGCGATGCGGCCGCGACCAAGGCGGGTGATCGAGGCGGCGGGAAGGGCGGGACGGTCGCCTTGCGCGGGCCGCAGTTCACCGAACGTGCGGGTGCCGCTGCCCGGGCTCGCGGTCTGCCAGCGCGCGGTGATTGGCGAGGTGGTCCCGGCGTGGTGCAACTCGAGGGAACCGGTCGGCGCAAGCGCTCCCTGGAGGGTGGCGCCGAGATCGGACGCAAACAGGTTCGCCGCGCCGGGGCCCACGAGCAGGAGACTGCCGCCGCCGCGGGCGTAGTCGGCGAGCTCGCGGCAGAATTCCGGGGTGAGGTGATCGCACTCCGGGACGACAATGAGCGGGTAATCGGCGCAGCGACCGGCGAGGTGGTGCTCGCCGACAACGTCGACGACGTGCTGGCTCTCGACCAGGGCCTGCAGCACGCCGTGAACGCGCGCGAGGCTGCGGCTGAAGAGGCCGTTGGCACGCCGATATTGATCCTCGGTCGAAAGCAGCACGGCCACCTGCGGCACGGGCCGGGCGCGATGCGAGAGCTGCTGGCGCGCGCGGCAGAACTTCGCGACCTCGGCCATGACCGACATTTCCTCGTCGAAGATTGAACCGTCGCGTTTCTGTTTGAAGTACGCCTGGAAACCGCCGCCGAGCGCGAGAACGATGGCGGCCTCGCGCTCGAGTTGGACGGCGGTCTTTTGGGTCTTCTGGCCGGGCTCGGTCGCGGCCTTGCGGGAGAAGCTCCACGCCATGAGATCCCACGGCCGGCCTTGATGTGCCAGGAAGCGGGCGGAGAGACGCGCCGAGTTGACGCTGTCGTCGGGGGCGTAGTCGCCCGAAAGAAACGCCACGGGCGCGCTGACCGGCTCGGGCATGTGATCGGTGAAGGCCCAGTTGCTGCAGATCTGGAAATCCGGGTGGCTCGCGTTGACGGCGGCCAGGTAGTCGCGCAGGTAGCGGCGGAAGGCTTCGCGCTGGAATTGGAGAAACTCGAACCAGTGCGGTTCGCCGGCCTTGCGGGGCACGGTGGTGATCCCCGTGGCCTGGGCAAACGCGGCGAGGGCGAGCGGGCGGTAATCGGGCGCGGCGGCCCAGCACTCGCCGTCGACCCAGACGCCGTCGGCGCCGTAGTCACCGGCGAGTTCGCGCAGTTGCGGGATGAGGAGTTTCTCGGCGTACGGACCCCAGAGGGACACCGCCCGGTTGTTGGGTTTGCCGTCGGCGTTGAGCACGGCCCAGCCGGGGTTTGTCACCGCGTGGCCGTCCCACACGCCGGAATAATGAAGGAAGAGGGCGACGCCGCGGCGGGCGGTGACCTCGCGCCAGACGCGGAGGGGATCGCCGACGAAACCGGGCACGGGATTGCCCACCTTGGTCGGATAACTCGAGTAGCCCGGGTGGCCCTTGCAATCGATTTGGAGGTAATCGGGGCCGACGAGGTCGATGATCCGCTCGATCATCGCGGGCGTCGTCTGGCGGCCGACCTCCTTGCAGTCGGGGCCGGCGTGAAAGTCGAAATGGATGCCGAGAAAACTGTCGGCGCGCCGCAGGCGGGCCGGCGGCGCGGACGAAGATTCGCCGGCCGGGGCGGATGGAATCAAAACCGCGAGGAGCAGTGCGGCAAGGGGGCGCGTCGGACTGCACGACCACGGACGACGAGACCGCGGACGACGAGACTGCAGACCACGGGACCTGTTGTTCACATTGGCACCTGGGGCGGCACGCGGGAATTCCAGGCAGTCAAGGAGTCCGGCAACCAGCGCGGGCGATCGAGAAGGAGGAGTGTTCATGGAGCGGCAGAAGAAGATGGCGGGCTGGGGAGGATGGAAACAACGCCCCGCTGGCTTGCGCGCGCGCCAACGCGCCTGCTTTTTCCGGGCACAGCCCCGGAAGAAGCCAAGTTCACTTCTTCTTGTTCTTGCGCTTGGCGCGGGCGGAGTCGGGCAGGGCGTCGAGGTAGGGCTGGAGCCAGGAGGGCGGATTGGCGTTTTCCTTTTCGCCGAAGACGAGAAGCGGCCTCGCGGGGATCCTCAGGTGCGGCTCCGGCGGGCGGCGCTCGGCGACGAGTTGCTCGAGGCGCGCCTGCAGGCGCCGGTGGATATCCGGGTGGCGGGCGGCGAGATCGGATTTCTCGCCGGGATCCGAATCGAGGTTGTAGAGCTCACGGCCGACGAGTTTCCACGGGCCTTGGCGGAGGGCCATTTCGCCGGTGTCGACATCGTCGCCAGGCAGGCCGAGCACAACTTCGGTGCGCGGCGAGGCTGCCTGCCGGGTGAGCATGGGCCAGAGGTCGAGGCCATCGAGCGGGAGCGGCTGTTCGAGGGAACCGCCGGCGAGTTTCAGCAGCGTGGGGTAGAGATCGGCGGCGCAGGCGAGGCCGTCGAGAGTCTGGCCGGCGGGGATGCGACCGGGCCAGTGGAAGAGGCAGGGCACGCGCACGCCGCCCTCGTAGGTGTCGCCCTTGCCGCCGCGGTAAGGCAGGTTTTCGTGGCGGCCGCCGTTGTCGTTGAAGAAGACGATCAGGGTGTTTTCGCGCAGGCCCTTTTTCTCGAGCGCGGCGAGCAGGCGGCCGATGGCGGTGTCGAGCGACTCGAGCATGGCGTACTTGAGCGCGCGGAATTCCCGGAGGCTGGGACGGGCGTCGCCGGCGTCGCGGGCGACGACCTGGCGGTATTTCTCGACGAGCGCCGCCGGAGCTTCGTCGGGGCCGTGCGTGGCGTTGAACGCGGCGTAGTAGAAGAACGGCCGGCCGGGGGTGCGGGCCGCGATCAGGCGCTCGAACTCGCGGGCGAAGAGGTCGGTGGTGTAGCCGTCTTCGCGGACGGGCTCGCCGTTGCGGTGCCAGTCGTAGGTGCGCTCGCGGACTTTTTGGTAGTACGAGACAAGGGCGCCGTAGAGCCCATAGTGGTAATCGAAGCCGCGTTGGAGCGGAAGCTGGCGCTGGTACCAGTTGCCGAGATGCCACTTGCCGATGAGGGCGGTGTCGTAGCCGGCGGCGCGCAGCGCCTCGCCGAGGGTGCGTTCGTCGGGGAGGAGGCCGGCGGTGTCGTTGCCGTGGGCGCGCTCCTCCATGCCATTGCGGAATGGATACCGGCCCGTGAGGAAGGCGGAGCGGGTGGGGGAGCAGACGGCGTGGACGTAGAACTGTTTGAGCGCGGTGCCTTCGCGCGCGAGGCGATCAAGGTGGGGTGTCGCCACCGGGCCGCCGTTGAAGCCCGGGTAGTGCGAGTTCAGGTCGTCGGCGAGGATGACGACGAGGTTGGGGCGCGCCGCGGGCGGCGCGCCCAGGGCGCCCGCGCCGGCCAGGGCGAGGTGGGCGAGGCCAAGGTGGCGGAGCGCGGTCATGCTGGAGGAAAAGGAGCCAGGAGTTCCCTATCATGGGCCCGGCGAGGCCGCTGGCAACTTCGACGGGGCGGGGCCGCAGATCCTCTGGCAATGGGACACTTCCCTCCCCGATGCCGCCAGCCCGCTGGCTGGCCAAGGTCTGGTCATCGTCCCCACCTCGTTCGGCACCGTCACCTGCCTCGAAGCGAAGACCGGCAAAGTCTGCTGGGAGCACGAATTCCCCAAAGGCTTCTACAGTGCTCCCATTCTCGTAAACCACCATGTGTATCTCATGGATACCGGCGGCACGATGCAGATTTTCAAAATGGCTGCGCAGTTCGAGTCGGCAGGCAAAGCGGACATCGGCGAGCCGGCGTATGCGACCCCGGTGTTTGTCAGTGACCGCATT
>Ga0233425_10002686_pt1 | contig 34247 bp, 37 predicted proteins | sample Watercolumn_Towu_2_FD_181712 | JGI IMG/M metagenome (GOLD analysis project Ga0233425, IMG submission 181712) | Freshwater microbial communities from Lake Towuti, South Sulawesi, Indonesia - Watercolumn_Towuti2014_140_MG | ecosystem: Environmental > Aquatic > Freshwater > Lake | place...
CAAAAAAAACACCTCTTTGACCAATTAAGTTACGATCTTGTGATTCATAATTTATTTCCATTTGTGTGCCCCCATTCAGTATGAGATATATCCCAAAGTAATGCTGAAAGATTTATAAAGGTTTTGTTTATAATTACTATTCAGTGATAATTTAATGAATTTTTTATAAATTTAAGTCATAAGAAATTCAAAAAATAGAGAGAATATAAATAAAAAAATCAACATTCAGCAGTGAATGGTTTTCTGCTAAATTGCATTATATTGTCATCATAACGTACATACAATCCCCTACCTTCATAAACTCTTTGCAATGCACAATAAGCAAGATCAGATGCTGGCTTAAGTTTATATTTAACAATCTCTCCTGCACCAAGAACTGCACACGTAGATTCTCCTGCTAAGAAAACATCAATTAATGTTTGTTGTAAAATTATATATCTTACGTTAGCTGCATTTGCTCGTGTTGCCTTAAGTCTTCCTCTTGTTAAATCTAAATCTTGTCCAATATCACTCATTCTTAACCACCTTTTGCTGAGAAAAGCGCAATGGTTTTTAAAACTTACTGTATTTTTACTACTTAAGAATACTAGTTTCAAAGAGATATTTTGTGGTCTTACTACAAAGATTCCTATTACTTCCGCCATATTTTATATATCACTTCATTTCAAAATAATAGTATGGAAAAAGTAAAAAAGAAAACTAAAATTGTTGCAACAGTTTCTGATGCTTCCTGCACTAGTGCATTTATCAAAGATTTGTACGCAGCAGGCATGGATGTTGTGCGATTAAACACTGCTCACCAAGACTTGGACAATGCAAAGAAAGTTATTACTATTGTCCGCTCTGTCTCTGACAAAATTCCCATTCTTATTGATACAAAAGGCCCTGAAATACGTACAATAATAAAGGGAGAACACGCCGTAAAAACAAACGAGGTTATAACAATTTCAGGCAATGCAAAAGTTCCTGCAGATATTCATGTCACATATCCTTATTTTGTCGCAGATGTTTCTGTTGGTCACAGTATTCTTATTGATGATGGTGACATCTCCCTTATTGTCAAACGAAAGTATAAAGGAGCTGTATCCTGCATCGTGCAAAATGATGGAATTATTAAAAACAAAAAGTCAGTGAATGTTCGCGGAGCAACGCTTCATCTTCCCTCATTAAGTGAAAAAGACAAGAAATTCATCTCTTTTGCAGCACAGCAACAAGTAACATTTATTGCACATTCTTTTGTTCGCAATAAACATGATGTTCTTGCTGTTCAAAAAATCCTCAATGCGCACAAAAGCCCTATAAAAATTATTGCAAAGATTGAAAACAAAGAAGGGATAGATAATCTTGATGAAATTCTTGATTATGCGTATGGCATCATGATTGCACGAGGAGATTTGGGAGTTGAAATTCCTGCTGAACAATTACCTCCATTACAGAAAGCCATTATTAAAAAATGCATAGACCGAAAAAAACCTGTTATTGTTGCAACACAAATGTTGCATTCTATGATCCAACATCCACGACCAACACGCGCAGAAGTGAGTGACGTTGCAAATGCAATTTATGATGGAACTGATGCAATCATGCTCAGTGGAGAAACTGCATATGGCACTTACCCTATTGCTGCAGTAGAGACTATGACCAAAATTGCAATGGAGGTTGAGTCACACCATGTTATTCTTCGTCCTCTTCCACAGGTTCCTTCAAATAATGAAATTGTAACAACATTAGCACGTTCAGCAATTATAGCTTCTTGTGATTTAAACACCCATGCAATTATACTTGATACATTATCTGGAAAAACTGCGCGCTATCTTGCTTCATTCAGAGGAACTAACATTATATATGCACAGTGTTACACTCCGCAGGTTATGCGCGAACTTGCTCTTTCATATGGAATTTATGCTGACTGCATACCTCCACGTAAAACTACTGATGGATTTGTTCACAAAGTTTTGCCATCTCTAATAAGAAAGAAATGGATTGGTCCGCACGATCTCATTATCATCGTTGCTGGCAGTTTTGGATATTGCCATGGTGCATCGTTTATGGAAATAACAACTGCAGAGAATATGCTCAAAGGACCATTACGATGTATTGTGTAATTTATTTTACCACAACTGCAGTGCCATATGCCAATAATTCCTCCCCAGCTTGTGCAATTGTCGATGTTTGAAATCTGACGCAAACAATGGCATTTGCTCCAAGTTCTTCTGCATGCTTCAGCATTCTCTCAACTGCTTGATTTCTGGAATCTGTCAGTAATTTAGAATACTCAGGGATTTCTCCACCTATAATGTTTCTGAGAGCTGCAACAATATCTGCACCAACCCAGCGTGCACGAACAGTATTGCCTGCAACTGTTCCTAATACTTTGACTATTTTCTTTCCAGTTATTTCTTCTGTTGTTACATATTGCATGATACCACCTTTATCGAACGAATATGTATGTGTTTTTATAATTTTCTCAAACAATCGACTTTAAAAAGATTGGATTATTCTGAAATTTCATGGAAAAAGTTGCACTTATTGGCGGTTCTGGAATTTCTGACAGCCCTGGATTCAAAGATTTAGAATGGAAACAATTTGGAACAGGAATTTATAGAGGACCAAATGCAGATGGTATTGTTTATTATCAAGAGCGATCAGATGGAGTTGTATTTATTCCACGGCATGGTGTTTCAGAAAGAAGGTATGGTCCAGCACAAACACAATATGCTGCAAATATTGTTGCTGCTAAAATGTTAGGTGCAAGCGTTGTTATAGCAACAAGCGCAGTAGGCAGTTTACACAGAGATAGGATTCCATTAGAAAGCCTTGTTGTCCCTGATGATTTTAATGATGAAACAGGAAGAGATGATAATTTGTTTGGCTTTGGAATGGTTGTGCACGCAAATCCCCGACCTGCATTTTCTCCAGAATTGCGACACATTCTTATTGAAGAAGCGAAAAAAGGAAGGTATTTTAGGAAAGTTGTTGAACAAGGAACATATATCTGCATTCCTGGAGATAGGTTTGGAACAACAGCAGAAGGAAAGAAACGTGCAAAATACGCTCATATTGTTGGCATGACTGCTTGTCCAGAAGCTGCGCTAGCCATACAAGCAGGACTTCATTACGCAGTTGCTGCATTCCCTGTTGATTATGACTTAGATGCAAATCATGAAGGACAAACCCTTCAAGTGATGGGAAGATTATCTCAACCAAACAGAGTTCCTGCATATATAGAAAGAGTGATAGAACGCGCAAAGATTTTTGCAGCTGATACCCCCCTCTTGCCACAATTGAAAGGCAATATTATTCCAATAAAAAATGTACACCAAATTGAAAATGAGAATTTAAGAGCAATTGCACAAGAATTAATGGAAAAATATTGTCAATGAGGATTAAATGATTGTTTGTTGTATTTATTCTCCTTCAAATTCCACGAGTGCATAATACGGCCGTGCAAGTTTTTCAGCGCCTTTTAATTCTGGAAGCTCGACAATAAATGCGCATTCTAAAACTGTGCCGCCTAATTTTTCCACTAATTCAACAGCAGCTTTTGCTGTACCGCCTGTTGCAATCAAATCATCTACAATGAGAACAACATCTCCATGCTTGATTGCATCTGTGTGAATTTCTATTTTATCAGTGCCGTATTCTAATTGATATTCCATTGATGTTGTTTCTGCTGGCAATTTTCCTGGTTTTCGCGCAGGAACAAACCCCACATTCAATTGATGCGCCAACGCACCGCCAAAAATAAATCCTCTGCTTTCAATGCCAACAATTTTGTCAATTCTTTTTGTACAGTATCGTTGAACAAGATGGTCAACAGCATAGCGAAACCCTTCAGGGTCTTTAAGAAGCGTTGTAATGTCTCTAAACTGAATTCCTTTTTTTGGAAAATCAGGGATTGTACGTATTTTTGATTTTATGTCCATTGTTTCACCTTTTATATTATTGCTGTTTTTACAGCTTCTTTGCAACTGCATTCCCAGTCGCGTACTTGTGGAATTACAACTCTGAGCAGTGTTTTTACTTTTTCTGCATTATCTGCCATTGTTTTGAGGATTAATTCTATGCTGACGTGCTCTTCATCAGACTTCCAGCAGTCATAATCTGTTGCCATTGCAATTGATGCATAACAAATGCCTGCTTCTCTTGCTAAAACTACTTCTGGCACAGTTGACATGTTAATAACATCACATTTCCAGCTTCTGAATAATTCTGATTCTGCTTTTGTCGAAAATCTAGGGCCTTCAATTGTCACCATTGTTCCTTTGTTATGACAGGGAATATTATTCTGCAATGCTGCTGCACATAAGAGAGTTCTAAGCTTCTCACAAAATGGCTCTGCCATGGGAATATGACAAATCACATGACCAGTGTAAAAAGACTGTTCGCGCTTTGTTGTTCTGTCAATGAACTGGTCAATAAAAACCAAATCCCCTGGCTTGATTTGTTCTCGTAAAGAACCGCATGCAGTTGCTGCAATAATATGCGTAACTCCAAGCTCTTTCATTGCCCAGATGTTTGCTCTGTAATTGACATGAGAAGGTTGAATAGTATGACTTGTACCATGACGTGGAAGAGCAACAACATCTATGCCTTGAAATGTTCCTGTTGTGATAAGATCAGAAGGAGCCCCATACGGAGTATGTATTTTGATTTTCTTTACATTGTCCCACAATCCTGGATCGCCAACACCAGACCCACCTATAATGCCTATTTTCATGCAAAAGAAGAAAAAAGACAGAATTTAAATGGTTTATTGTATTGTTGGAAGAACCACTTTACCATTTGAAAAGAATTGAACATACGGATACACCATAGCAGCATATGCTTCGACTTTTGCTCTGCTTAACTCAACAGGTAAATTTAATGAAGAATGAGATATTACTTTTGCAGGAATACCATTAATTAAGGTTGTATATAAAATATGGCATCCATCAATTAATGCAAATGTTTCAAAATGAATTAGAACAGGGAATTGACTCTGTTCATCTTCTGCAGGTTGTCTTTCGATTACAGAATAACGATCTCCCCACAACAAATTTTCTACTTGCGGTTCAGTTGTTTCTGGAGGAAGTATTGTTTCTAAATAAGAGATAGCTGAATTTACAGAAGAAATTATTGAGGGTTTTTTATAGAAAAACTTATTGATTGCACCATCAACTACACCGACAAGATCATAGAGAAAATTAGCTGCACCTATGCCTAGAATTCCTCCTGCAATTCCTCCTGCAATTTCTTTACTTGAATATCCTAACAATATTGCTCCTCCCATAGCAGATACTGCTATTAATCTATTTTTATCTACTTTAGCTCTTCTTGCTTTTGCTTCTGATTCTTGTCCATATCTTGCTAAATATTGTTGTAAAGCATTATACAGTATAAACGGACTGTACCCTGCTTTTAAGAAAAAGTCAACTTTGCTCCTCACTTCATCAGCAGAGGCTTTTTCAGAAGGAACAAGGCGCATTGCGAGATCTTCATATTTTTGTTGAAATTCTATTTGATGAAAGTCACACACAATGTGATCAATTGTTATTGTTTCTGGCTGCATTTCTGAAGAAAATGCAGGATAATTTATAATAATTATTACTGATTGAAGAATTTTACAAATAAAAAATAAACCCCTACTGCCAACACAAACCCTGCTGCAACATCTGCAAGGTAATGCTGTTTGACTAATACTGTAGAAAGTACAATACCTGCTGCCCAGAGAAGCATCCACCAATATTGTTTGTTATAATGATACGCAAGTAAAGCAGATAATACTGGCTGTGCAACATGCAGACTTGGAAATGCATTATATGGCAGATCAACAGGATAATACCACCGAAATACTGACGCAAATATGCTGTTAATTGACTCTGGCCGTATAACAACTTTTACAGGATATGCAAGATATGTTGCATATGCAATTCCAAATGTAATCATATAAGACAACGCTGCTTTGCGAAAAAATATCTTATTTTTAATCAAAACATACAACAACATCGGCATGACAAAGCCAGACATGTATGGAATGATAAATGCAGGAACAAATGGCAAAATACTGTCATAATAAGTATAAAGAACATGCGCATCTCTGTTCATAGAAAAATGATTGATAAGGGGATATAAGACAAAAAATGTCAATGCAACGCCTGCAAACAACAGTTCTCTCTCGTATTTTCTGCACATACTCATTCTTTCTTACTCTTCCATGCTGCAACTGCTTTTGGACATTTCTTTAAAATTCTTTGAATATTATTGTAGACACTTGCACACTCTTTTTTACTGAGAGAATTTCTGACTGCATACAACACATCAACTAATGCAACCTGATCTTCTGAATTTAAATTATTTAAATCATTGAATGCTGAAAGAAGTATAAAACCTGTGTATTCATTAAGCTTTGACACTGCAATCATGATTTCTTTTAAATATTCTCTGCCTTCTGGAGTCAACAAAGACTTTTTTCTATTTGCTGCGAATGTCAAATACAAACTGTGCAACTCATTGGATTGCTCAATTCTAAAATGCGGGTCTTTTTCTATTTTTTTCATAACTTCAATTGCATCAGCACTGTTGCTGTTGCCGACAATTCTCAAGAAATTTTCCCACGCAACAAGATGTTTTTCAGCTTCTTTTTTAAAAATATCCAACTCTACAAGCTTGTCAGGAGCGCTGCTATTGAGGTACAATCCCATTGCATGGTTTCTATCAGAAGCGTGTGTTGTTGTGTTCAACTGATGCTTTATGAGCTTCCATGATTCTTCGTCATCAAAAGATGCAAGAAGATGAAGTGCATGGTTTTTTAATCCTCTAAGTTTCATGCCTGCAAATTGCTGTTCAAGATATGTCCCTGTAATGCGCTTTGATGCAAGTGACGTGTACATTTCTTTCAATTGTTTTTTGTATGCACTTGCAATAGTTTTCCTGAGTTTTTCTTTTGCAGCGTAAATCTCTTTGTACTTAAACGACAATGATTCTTCTCTTACATTCTCGCTTATCAAGAGGAACAGGGTTTTGACTTCTGGAGTCAGTTTTTCATCAGAAAGTATTTTTCCATATGTTGCAATGACTTCTTTGGAAATATCTGCATTAATATTATTGATAAGCGTTACTTTTTCTTTGTCAAGCAGTGTTGAAAATGCCATATACCTGTTAATGATGTCGCTGTCTTTCAATGCCTGCAAAATGAGTTGTTCTTGTGTTTGATTTTCATAAGATACTTTGCCATAAAGTGCATGATTTCTGTTGAGAGAAACATACGCTGGCTCTTCTTTGACAGAAATCTCTATTGTTTCTATTTCATTTTTCACCCAGTATACTGTATTTTTTCCCATGTCTTTTCCTTGTTTGTCTACAGGACAAAAAATAAAAGGAAACTGCCATGGCTCTTTGTCAAATCCTTTTTGCTGAAGATGAATAATACATTTGCCATTTTCGTATTCTGTTTTCACAGAAACTCTTGGAAATCCTGAACGAGTAAGCCATGTTTTTGCCATATCTTTGAAGTCAATGCCTGACATTTCTTTCATCACATTCAGCCAATCATCAGTGTTTGCATTTTTGTGTTTAAACTTTTCATGATACACTGCAAGGGCTTTTGCAAATTTTTCCTTACCTATAAGAGTTTCAATCATCTGCACAAATTCAGGTGCTTTGATATAAGTCATGCCTGTAATTAATTCATCAGGCGTGTTGAATCCTTGAGGAATAATTGGCAGTGCTGCAGGGCTGTTGTCTTCTGCAAATGTGCCCCAGACAGGAGAATGCAGTGTAAGCACTCGTACAATTCTCGTGTAGGCATCTCCCATAATGTGGCTGAGATACTGTGATTCAATATGCACTGTAACTGCTTCGTTAAGCCAGAGCATGAATGGATCAATGCCTGTAACTTCACTGCCATTGAGATTATGATAAAACTCATGCGCTTTGACTTCCATCATGTATTCAAAACTATCATCTGTAATGTATGGTGTCGGCATGATTCTATTTGTGACAATTGTTGTATTGCCGACATTTTCCATGCCTCCAAAATTAGAGTTCTGCATGCCGATTTCTCTGTACACCTGCCCTGTATATTTGTAGCCGAGATGCAAGGGATTTACAAGTTCTGCAAGCTCTTTTCGAACTTCTTTCACATCCTGATTCCTTGCTTTCAGAAAATCACGTTTTTTGAGAAGTCGCCAGATTTTCTTTTTTACATCCAGAGCATCATAGGCATGACTGCCAGTATGCAGATGTATCCACATAATGCCATGCTGTAAGATATCCAAAGCATTTTCTGCTTCTTTATTGTCTGCATGCGGAGGAATCAACAGCTCAAGCATGAATATTTTCCCGTCAGGATATTCGAATTCTCGTTTTACTGTCTTGTATGTTCCAACGCAGAGGAAGAATAAATAAGGAGCCATTGGTGTCTTGTGATTGACATATTGAATCATTGAGCGATTGTTGCCAACATTTTTTTTTCCATTTTTGTACTCTGGCGCAATATCACCGTTGGAAATCATGTTTGTGTATCGGCTGTCTGCAATAATTGTTGTGGTGTATGTACATTTTGCAGTCATGTCATCAAAACAAGGAACCAACCGCTGGAATCCCCACTGCTGGCATTGAGTGATTTGTGTTGGCGGACAGCCATGAGGGGTTTCGTCGTAATACAATCCTTCAAGAATATTTTTTGTCGGCTTTGTTATTGTTTTTGTGTAAATAGTGAATGTTTCTCCTGCTTTTTTTTGAGGAAGCGTTATGTGCAGTTTATTGTTTTCGGTATCATAAATATATGGGATGCTCTTTTTTGATGCAGGTTTATTATCTTCTTTGACTTTTTCATACAATGCAACTTCCTGAATCTCAAGATTTTTTGCATCTAAAGAAATTTTCTGCAAAAATGGTTCAATAACTGTCATTGTCATCTCGCTTTCAACAACAGTATGTTTATCAAAAACATCAAAAACAAGATTAAAGTGTTCAACTGTTACTGGAAGTTTGCCAAAATCAGCTGGACAAAATGCAAATTCTTTTTCTGCATGCTCGACAATCTTTTCATTCAACTGGATTTCAGGCATTTTCCTAACAAATAAATTCCTGCTTTTATACTTATTGTTTTATCTATCAATGAGTATACTGGTGTGGAGATTTGTGATATTTCTATGGAGTTTTTGTATTGTTTTTATCATTTTTCGATAGTAATGTTTATAAATTAATCAGAATTGCTTGATAGTATGGCTGAGATTACTTTAATTGATTTGGTTATTTTTCCTGATTATTGTGGAGGAACTTTTTCAGGGAATTATTATGTAGATCCTTCTACTAGAGAAAAAAAATATTTTAACACCTTTGCTACAGAAGAATTAGTTGAACGTTGGTTACAAAGAGCTCGAGAGGCATGCGATGATCCGACAAGAATGCTTATTCACTTGCGTGATGCAACAAACAGTTCTGGATTCAAATATTTAGTGGATTTTGCAACTTTTCTTGATACTGTCTTGCCACAAACAGGGAGATACTTTGTTTTTAATGGTCATAGAATAGATAATGAGGATTTAAGACAAAGAATTCAAGAAAAGGGCCTAGTTCTCGCTACAGATGTTTGTGTTGTAGGATATGGTCATCACAGAGGAGATTGTGTTCCTAAAATAGGAAAACAAGCAACGCGACAATTAGGACTTGATGAATCTTTATTCCAAGAACTTAGTGATCTTTCAGTAGGAGACAAACTCATGGATAGGTTAGATGTAATAAGACAAGAAAATCCTGCACTGTATTTTCATTATTCAGATGCATATATAAAACAATTAAGGGAAACACGTAATTCCCGCGCAATCATAGAAATTTTTAACGCAAGAAAATATCTTTTTGTATATTGTACTGAAGAACAAGTACGAGAAGCTGCACGATCAGCAACATCTAAAGAAGAGTTTGAAGCAAGAATAGGAGGTCAATTTAAAGGGTTTAATTTTATTGAAGATTATTTCAGATTATGTGACCTTCATGGTCATACTCCCTGATATAATTTTATTGTAAAATAAAAAAAAAACAAAATAATCAACCAAAGCAGCTTCCTGTTTTTCCTGTATAGCCCCCAGTTGTTTTTTCTGCTGAAAATACACAGCCAAGGTTCTGCGAACAGCTAAATCCAGATGCTGTAAATGTTTCTGTTGCATAAAAATAATCCCATGTTGGATAAAGCACACTTCCTTTGCCTTTTGCAACACTATATGTAAACTTGCCTTTGAATGCTTTTCCGTTATACTTCTGGCCTATCTGTCTCAAACATTTGTCTGCATTTTCATCAAGCCATCCTGCAATTTTTGCAAGAATGCCAAAACTGTCTGGAATGCTTGGCAAACCTAACAATGATTTTAATCCATCACTTGCAAGACCATTTGCCTTGTCTGCTGCATCAGTTAATCCTGCTGCAATTGTTAGAACATCACTTCCTGATGCAAGCTTTTTTGTATTCTCTGCACTGATTTCAACATCAAATGTCATTGTCATGCCATTTGAGCTTTTTTGCGGATTTGTGACTGTTATGCCTGTTACTGCACCTGTCATATCACTTTCCTGTGTCCACAACAACAATCCTAATACAAGAATAACAACAAGCACTGTTCCTATAATGATATTTCTCCATGCATGTTTATGTTTAACGAATTTCTTTTTCATGAAAATACACCTCTTAATGCAAGATTAAAGTAAAGTAGTTATTATATTTTTCCAAAACATTTATCATAGAAATCACACTGACCTGTACTAAATTTGCACAATGGCCCTGGTTTTTGTGGATAGTCTTCTTTTTTTGTTGTTGCAGTATTCATGTGAATTAATTCTGCTTCAAATTTTGCATGATTCACAAGTTCTTCATCAACATCCATCATTTGTTCGCCAAATTTTAAAAAATCAATGCCAACATGATCTGGCATTTTTTGATGTGTTTCATGATACATTAATGCATATAATGCCAACTGCAACCGATATTCCCTGCTGATTTTTGGTGCTTTAGATGTTTTATAATCCATGAGAGCAATCTTGCCGTCTTTTTCATGGATTGCATCAATAAACCCGCGAATGCCGTAATTCTCTGACTTGTATTCTATCTCTGTTTTTGGAGTCAAACGATTGAAAGAATCTGGAAGAGAATGTGCATTCATCTCTGTCTGCATTTTTTTTGCAAAGTTTCCAAACCAGTTATTAATCATGTCTTTTGTCTCAATGTGATAAAAATCCAACTGAGGATTTGTCAGGCCAAGACTGCTTAATTCCTTATGCTCTTTTCTCCAATATTGCTCTATCATGTCATTAATGAATACTTTGAGAACAAACAAGGCATTGCTTTCTGGCAGTTTTGAAACATTCACTTTAAAGAAATTCTCAAGAACAGAATGCACAATTTTTCCACGCACTAGATGAATGCTTGATCTGCTGGGAAGTTTCTCAACATAGCTATAATAATATTTTCTTGGACATTGTTTATACGTGTTTATTGAACTTGGGCTCTGAATTCGCGCAATCTTTGGTTTTGTCACACTCTTTTGAGAAGTCATTGAGATTTTGACTTTGCAGTGCTATAAAAATGTTGTTGTTTTGGAATTAGAAGTTGTAAGTAAATACACAAAGCTCTATTGAAAAAATACATCTCAAATTTTATAAATAAAAACCATTACCTGAAGGTTCTATGTCAATCTGTAAAACAGTAAATGATTTATTAAAAAATGTATGTGAAGAGGCTGGTCCTTTTCCTTTAGTTATACCTTTGATTACTGTTCCTATATTAGTACTATGTGGAGGGGTATTAATTACTGGAAGTAGAGTTAGTGAACTCGATAAATCTCGTGAAGTACAAGTAAGAATATATTTAATAAACCATGGATATAGAGGAGAGTATGAACAGATTAGACAATGTAATTCAACAGAAGTACCTAATGCAAATTCTCAACCCAAGAGAGATGAGACTGATGTATGGAGAGAGTATGGTGTGTTCTATAATCTGAGAGAAGAATCAGTTTATGTTCAATTTCCAGTGAATGATTATCGTATACAGGATATTTGTAGAGGATTTAGTCTTTAATAATTCTGTTTCTTCTCCAAAAAAGAAATAAGCTGAATGAACAATTTGCAATAATGAGTACGAAAGGGTTAAGAACTGTAATAACAGAATGCGTTGCCATAGCAAATAATGCAATAACATATGACATGCTACTGATAATAAATAAACTTGCATTTTCCTCAGCAGGAGCATGATATGATTTGCGCAGTGTTGGGATAAATGCAATGCAATCAATAATTGTAATGATAATCACAGTAATAAGCGGACTGCTCGTAAGATACCAGAAGAATAAAGAAATAACTGCACCCCAAAGACTTAACCAATCCAAGAGAGCAATATTTTTTTCTCCATTTTTGAGAGCAAAAACAAAAATAAACAAACATAAGGCAGTGTTCCATGCACTTACCCACGCCCCAGCACCCGCGCCGCTTGTTATTTGCGCAGCAAAAGTAATTGAAGCAATAACAGACCAAATAAGCCAAGAAAAAGCATGGGGTTTTGTAATTCCTTTAATCATACTTTTAATGTAAGGAACATAACTCAATGCAGCAATTGATGCTGCAATAATTCCTAAAATTATCTTGTAATCCATACATGTGCAATATCTATTTTATTTATGTATGTTTCGATAAGAAAGATGAATGGACTATTTATTGATATCCACTAAGCTGTTCTACAGTAACAGGACTAAGTTCAGCAATGCATGCTGCTGCCTGTTGTTTTACTTGAGGAGTATGTCCGTCAAATAATATTTGAGCACATGCTTCTAATAACGCATCTCCTGTTTTTTTCTGTGCTTCCTGCAATGCCATAACATCCCATAATCCTTGTCCTTGTTTAAAATGAATATAAACAAGATTTCCTATTGCACTGTAAAGACCCATACGCACTTCTCGTTCAGATATAGGTTCTTCAGGATCTCCACTAATGCCGTTGCTCTGCACTTCTGGACGAGAAAAGTCTCGTTTATAGAATGACGCATCCAAAGGAGAAGATTGAATAGAAACTCCAGCACCTGTAAAATAAATTACTAAGCCACCATATGCAGTTTTTGTTGTTGTTTTCTCAGTATATGTATATGGTTGTGTCACTGTTTCGCTTGTGAAGGGGCTCATAGATTCTAGTCGGGTCATTTCATCATCACAACGAGATTGAGCAACATCACTTTCACCTTGCCTGTTTCCTGCTTCAGCTAATTTTGCAAAGCCCATAATTCCTCCTAACCAATCATTGTTTCCAACAGCTCTGAATAATTGCGCTCCGCCTGCTGCAGCCTGAAGATAAGAGCCAGATGCCGCATCACGGCGGGCAAAATAATCTGAACAATCAATATTAATTCGTGTTTTCAATGCTTCATATTCTCCATTAGGCATTCTTGTAGAACCACTTGGAACACGAATAATGTGCTGCATGCTTGAAATACGGTCCTCAATCTCAATAGAATTAATTTCCAGAGTCAAAGTATATGCTCCGCCAGATGCAGCCATTTGAACGCCTGGCGTGTATTGCTTGCTAATTAAATCTGCCTGAATATACCCTGCTCTGCCGCTGTTTGTTCTGTCAACAACAACTACATTCACAACATATGTATCAAGCCAACCTCGAGATGTCTTAACAGCTGCTTGAATTCTCGGCTCTAATTCATCTGCAAAACTGCCTTGCGCCATTTGTTGCGCTTCTAACAATGTGAGAAATGCAAGCCCTGGTGAATTCGCTGTTGCATATTTATCTGCCTCTTGTATTTTTGCTTTTACTGCAAGCATGTCTTGGACTGAAAGTTGTTGTGCTGAAGAAGCGTACTGAACTGTTTGTAATGAAGGAGCAGGAGCTTGGCGTTGTGCTGTTCCTGAAGTATCTAAATCTTGTTGTTCTAAAGGTACTTCAAACAAGACCTTTCCAGTAAGCATAGATATTGTTGCAGGCCCTATCCCTTGAACATTGTCTAACTCTTCAAAAGAATCAAAAAAACCATTTTCTGTTCGGTAATTAATAATCGCAATAGCTCGTGCCTGTCCAATTCCAGGCAATCCTGCAATCTCCTCAACCGTTGCAGTGTTAATGTTGATAGGTGCCCCATATTGCTGTTGATATTGTGCTCTGTATGCATCTCGATAATTTTGTTGCGCATGAAGCGGTGTAGAAGCAAGAACTAATCCTACTAATCCTAATGAGATTAAATGCCGGGACTTCATTATCTTCCCTCACAAAGTGCAAGAACTGTATCTAATGTTGCAAGATATTGTGTTTGATATTGAGGACGACTTTGTATGTCTTTACTTCGAAAAATTTTAGTGCCTTCCATACCAAAATTTACATTCCCGTCTATTCCAATATCTATATATGATAGTTGTTTTCTTTGAAGGAGATCATGCCATTGTTCAGACCATTGCCTCATACTTACAAGTGAACGATCTTGGGGAATTTCAACTTGACCTTGGTAAACATCAACAGAGATTACATCTGCTCCTTTACTGTTATCAGCAACACTCACAACATAACTCAAAGGTTCGTTCCAAATAACAGTTATTGCAGTATATGATTGCATTCCTAAAAAAGAGCGTGCCTGTCCAGTAAGAGGTGTACCTATTTGGCAAGACTCTCCAGCAACAAGAAGTGCTAACTTCATTGTTTTATCAGTATTTTCCTGAACAAAGGGAAAACCAATATCAGGGGTTGTAGTTAGAGAAGGTTGTTGTGCATTGACATGTGCTGCAACTAAGACAGCAAGAGGAAGTATGCTTTTCATGTCTGAGAGTAACCTTTATAACTTTATAAATATTACCGTCTGAATTGAAAGATTTTCAGGAGGGATTACAATGTTAGATAAGTTAACAGAATCAACATTTGCACGAATGGCAGTGTTAGGAATAGCATTAGCAACAACGCCTGTGTATGGAAAAGAAGATTATCCTGTTTATGAGGGAAGTCCGAGTAAAGAAACATTTGGCAAGCAATGGGTTACTCAACCTACAGAAACAACACAAACACCATTATCTAATCCCACTGAAAGCAGTAAAATAGTATATTCTCTTGAAGCAGATGTTGATAATAGAGGCATGCTTACACTTACTGGAGAAAGAACAACATTTGCAGAAACATATCAGGATTTCTTATTTGTCATAACACAAGACCAAGTAATGTATAGACCTAAATGTAAAGCATTAGTTTATCCTGCTTTGGGGTTAGCAATTACAGGACTTGTTGGGATGGGAGTAGGTTCATATGGGGTTTTAGTAGGAGCAGGTTCTGAAGATGGAGAAATTGCAGCAATAGGTGGAGCTATCATTGGGGGAGGTTGTGTATTAGCATATGGTTCAACGTTTGGCATCATAAAGCCTTGTTCTAAATTCAAGCCAACTGACAACACACGAACAACAGAACTTTCAAGAACAACACAGACACAAAGATTATCCTCAATTCCAACACGTTTAGCATCAGCACCAAACACCCCTTACACAATCACATCAGAACATTTCACATATCAAAGAGATCCTTGGTTAAGTGTAAGTGGATCGTATACAGATTCACAAGGAAATGCATCTGTCCAACTTGTGCCAACTGATTCTAATTTTGCATTTTCACAGCAAGGGCTTGCAGACATTCCCTTTGCCCAACAATTGCAGAATGCAGGATATTCACAAGACAGATTTCTGCCATTATTACAACAGCAGGCAACTCCTGTAACATATTATGTTACAATAGAAACAAAAGCAAAAGATGGAGAAAATGCAAAGCTTGATGTTCCTGTGCAAGGCGTTGTAGTGCCTGCATCTGCAATGGAAAAGATTGTTATGGGGTTATAGTTGAAGCAACCATTTAAACACAGGCATAACAAGTATTTTTTTACCCTCTTTGGTTATTTCTTCTGTTTGATCATGAGTAAGTTTATTTATAAATATTTCCACCAACAATGGAAATAAAAGCCGTTTAATTTCCATCTATAATGGAAACTAACCCTGTCCACATCTTACATCATTAATCTCAATGCCAGGACATCCTAAACCCACATATTCATTAAGTTCAACAAGATTTCCATTTTTGTCAGTGGCATACATGCAAATATTTTTATTTGTGTCAAAGAATTCTTTCATTTCTGCACAATCCATTTCAGATAATGCTGTTACTTCCTCAATTGTCAATTCCCCATCCTTAAAATAATCATTGCCGCTTAAACCTTCAATAACTTTTGCAGCAGCATCCTCTTCTTCTGTTTTTGTCACGTCCATGCCGAAGAGATAATAAAATAAAACTATTGTAGAGATAAAAATAGTAACTCCTATAATTAAGTCAAGAGTAATTGTCTGTCCTTTTTTCAGCAAAATGCATCACCATATACTTCGCAGGCATAGTCTGCATATTCTGAGCATCCTGTTTTTTCTGGTTGTGGATCACTGAATAAGACAAAATGAATATCCACTAATTCACCGTTTACTGTAATTGCCTTTGAATGTTCAATGACATTTTCAACACAGTTTGTTGCAACATCATCTGCTGTAAAATATTCGCGTTCATATGATTGCGGTTCATTGTTGCAGCAGTAAACCTCATCTCCATAAATAGAATCTTCACCTTCACTTTCAGTCAGCACATATCTGTATCCTTCCTGCAGGCCATCACAGTATGGTGCAATGCTTGTTCCTCCATAATCAGGATATGTACATCCGTTCACACCAGCGCATTCTGCATAGCAGATTCTATCATTCATAGTGCAATCTGACTGGCACTCTGCATTAAGATACATCCAAAATGAAGAAAGAGTTTGGTCTCCTGTGACAGTAATGGTTCTTGTTACTGTGTTGTATCCTGCTTTTTCTGCAATGAGATAATATGTTCCTGCTTCTAATGTCAGTGAATATTGCCCGACACTATTGTCTGCAGAACTTTCATGACAAGTTAAGGTTTCTGTCCATGTTTCAGAATATTCTGTTGTATCAGTGTCATATATGGTTGTCGCAGTTGCAACATCCTTAATAGTGATTGAGACATCTTCCAAAGCCTCACAATAACTGCTTCCTCTATATGTCTCGCCGATAACTGCTCCGCGCACAATATATCCATCATCGCCGTCGCAGTAGCCGTCATCAAGAACTCCATTATAATCATCAATGAATGAATCTGTTCCTGTCTCTGTTTCTATCCATGATTTTGCAGAAGCAGTGCAGTATTCCATAGATTCGTCAGCATCATGCCATTTTCCTTCATCACAAATTTCCAAATCTCCGTCATCATCTGTATCATGACAGCTTATATCTTCTACGCAAACACTTGAAGTATAAGTATACGGGCGATACAACACCCCATCATCTGCGCAGTTAAACGTATAATCATATCCTAAATCTGTGCCGTCATAATAAGAATCTGCGCATGCAGGTTCATCAGAGCTGTCAATAATGTGTTCTGTGCCTGGCGTGCAAGTGCCAAAACAATCTTCTGCAGTAGAGCTTGTTGCAAGCTCGCCTTCACTGTCCAATTCATGAATAGTTTCTTCATTACTGGAATCACCGCAGACAACGCTTGCAGATGTGCACCAGAATCCAGAACATGTAGAACTGCAGCAGTCAGGATCATTGACTGCATCACCTGCATCATCAATACATCCTTGACAGCTTGCATAATCAGAAGGGCAGATATCATCACTCTCTCCGCAGTACAATGTATCAGTGCCAATAGTAATGTTGTGAATCTGTGCAGAAACAAAAGGCACTGTTATGCAAACTATGCAAAAAAATAGTAAAATATTCAATAATACACTCTTTCCCTTCATATTACTTTTTTCCGAAGTTACACGTATTTAATGTTTTCTTTTTTAAGAAAGAGCCAAAAACACAACATTTAAATACTTACACACATTACACATATTTACACAGGTGAGACTATGACAAATGTCACATTATCAATTCCAGCAGAACTTAAGCAAAGAATGGATTGTTTTGAGGAACTTAATTGGTCTGCAGTAGCGCGCAAGGCATTTGAAGAAAAAATTCAAGAGTTAGAATTTATCAAAAAATTCAAAGAAAAGAGTACAATAACTGAAGAAGATGCACTCAGATTAGGAAAAGAGCTGAACAAAAGATTAGCAAAGAAATATATTAATTAAATCCTGAGATGAATACACAAGAATGTAATGTTGTTTTGTTTTAAGTTCTTTATCATTACTCCATAAAGGACATTGTAACTTTAACGCAAGAGCAAAATACTGTATATCATTTATGTCAGGAGAGATATTTTTTGCTTCTTGTATATATTCTGAAAAATTTTTCAAGGGGATTATGTTGATGCGTTTCTTGAGAATGTGAAGAAGTGTCTGGAATTCAAGAGAAGTTCTTTGTGTTTTTGAAATAATATATTCTTCATATATTTGAAATTCCTCAAAAATAAATTCCGGTGCATACATTTCTAAAGAATCATCAAAAACAAGTTCTTCTATCCTGCTGCTTTTAATAAAAAGAGAAAATAAAATATTTGCATCAACAACGAGTTTCATCATTCAAAATACGGTTCAGCAAAGAATCCCTCTCGTTTAATGTCGCTGAGGATGTAAAATACTTCCATTTTGCATACCCCAAATTGCTCCAGCGATTGAATGAACATCTCAGCAGAGTGAATGTCTGTAAACAACCCTTCACAAAGCACATCATATCCATTATTAATTTTGTATGCATTGTTAATGTTTTGATGATGTTCCAAATGATGAAGTAATTGTTCTCGCTGCATTGACTTGAGCACAAGCATGACTTTGATAGTGTATCCCATTTTCTGAAAATCAAGAAGCACTGTGTATTTTTGTATGACTCCACCTGCATATCTCTTGAGCTTTTCGTAAATTGTTGAGATTGGCATTTTTGTCAGTCTGCTCATTTCTGTCAAGCTTACTCTGCCGTTTTTCCGCAGGCTTGAAAATAATACAACATCTGGTTGTTTATATTCCATGTTTACCACCTCTCTCTGAATCTTTTTCAAAAATTCTGAAAGATATTCTATATTAGCCAGAAATCTTATATAGAACTACTCCTAATATAATTCGAATGAAAGCGCAAGTTTCGTTTGAGTTTATGATGTCAATAGTTATAGGAATGCTAGCAGTTCTTGCATTAATAGTCTTGTTCTCCAATAAACTGCATGAGGTTGTTGTTGACAGTCAGTCAGAGCAAGTAGAAATTATTTTGACAATGATTGAAGACGAGGTAACATTTGCAAAAGGAGCAATGCCAGGATATACCCGCAGATTTTCATTGCCTGCAACTGTAGAAGGATATAATTATTCGCTGAATCTTACTGAAAGCACTGTTGCAATCAGTTTTCTTGGCAAAGATTTTACAAAAGGGTTTTCGCATAGAGTGAACGGCTCTTTATGCTTAGCAGAATTGAATGAAACTACACGAATCTTTGAAATCAAACGAACACTAACAGAAGTAACTCTCACGAGTTGTCCAGATTGTGTTCCTGATTTCTATGACTGCGATTATTATGATGAAAATAATTTGTGCAGTAGTTTGGATTTTGAAGCAGAAAGTCAATGCCAGAAAGTGTATTGTTTGTGTGAATAACACAGTTAATAGTAAGCGAAATTAATAATTGCTTAAGTGTTTCGCTTACTAGAATAATAAACGCGATTGTTATTAACAATAATTAATCGCGTTTACTATAATCTTCAATCACAGCCGAATTCTTCTGTGCATAATAAAACATAATCTTCATTGTTAATAATTAAGATGTGTGCAATCTGTTCAGTGTAATATTTTGTTTCAGGAAAATCTCCTGTAATAGGCACGTCAGAATAATACACTAATTCATATGTAGAGCCATCTGTTGTGACATTAAACACAAGCGCATTTTCAACAACATACACATTATTGACAATAGAAGGCATCTTATAGTTCGCAGTTTTCTTGGAAATACCGCCAGCATGATATACATTTTTTGCTACAGAGAGAATATCCTGCGCCATAACTTCAACATTAGTTATCTGCTGCTGTTCACTGATTTCACTGCTTTGTACAAAATAAACATACGCAGTCACAAGCACCATGCCCATAGCTAATGCAATGACAAACAAATATTCAATAGACATTTGTGCTTTCATGCAATAGTTTCATGGTCTGTAGTTTTTATTCTTTTGCTTTGTAAAGTGCCGGCTTCGTCCAAAAATAAGGTGCAGCGCCAAAAAGTCAAAATACTATTCTATGTGACGTTGAGTCCGTTGCGAGGGGACGCTCCCTTCGGGAACGCAGGACTTTAGAGTAGTATTTACGAAATTTTGAAGGCGCTGCACTGCGAAAGCATTTTGTGGATGAAGCCTAAAGTGCCATAAATTTTATAAATTAATAATCATTTCAAGGTAGTGACAAGAATGACTGAACAAAGAACAGATGTGTATGCAGAATTGAGAATTAGGATAGGTCATACGCCTTTAGTTTTATATCAAGGCATTGTTCCCAATAATAATCGTATTTGGATTAAGAGAGAATGTGACAATCCTTTTGGCTCACATTATGATAGAGTGTATCTTGCATTATTTCAGCATTATGAATTATTAGGCAAAATAAAACCAGGAGATAAAGTACTGGAAACATCATCTGGAACAGCAGGAGTATCATGCGCATCTCTCGCAAAAATATTAGGATATGAATGCCATCTTGCAGTGCCAGAAGGAGTAGATAAAGCAGTGATTGAGAGAATAAAAAGTGAAGGCGCAGTTCTCTATTTCACGCCAGAGAAAGATTACATTGCAGGGTTTCCTGCATTTGTCAGAAGATTTCTTCCTCAGCACCCTGATATTTTTTTCTTAAACCATTCTATGGGCAAGAAACATGGAATCGCATATTCTAATAATGAAGTTGTTTTAGCGTCACTTGAAGGCATTGCAACAGAGGTGTTAGATGTGACACCTGTTCACTATTACCTACCTGCAATCGGCAATGGTTCAAGCATTGTTGGGCCAGGAAGAGTTTTACCAGATTCAACAATCGTTGTTGCATTTGAATCAGCGCAGTCAGCTGTTGCATATAATCTAAAATTTCCAGGAAAATATCAAGAACAATTCAGCATAGATCCTGGAACATTGCCAAGGCACAAACTGAGAGGAACAAGTTTTCAAGGTATAGATTTCCCGCACATTCGTACAGCAGTGGAAACAGGATTGATTCAGGATGTTATTTTATTAAGTGATGCAGAGGTAACTGCAAATTATAAAGCAGCAACAGGAAGAGATGACTTTGCTCAGCTGCCTCATTGGGACACATCTTTACCATTTGCATATGAATATGGCCGTAGCACACGAGCAGGAATTGTCGCAGCACTGGAAATTGCAAAAAAAGTTGCAGGAAAAAACATGTTAGTAATCGCATATGACAAAGCAGACAGGTATGATTATTAATTACAACTCTTGATACTGTTGTCTGTCAGAAATTTCTCCTGCAATATCCTGAGAAATCATTTCCTTTGCCTGCTTGAATGTATAATTGCCCAAAAGCCAGCTTAACTTCACGTATGCAGTTTCAGAAGTCATGTCTTTGCCAGAAATCACTCCAGCTTGTGCAAGATACCTTCCTGTTGCGTAGACATCAAGGTCAACTGCACCATATGAACATTGGCTGCACATAACAATAACCATTGATGTTGACATTTTTTTCAATAACTCCAATAATTCTGCATGATGTTTTGTATGTTCATCTGTTGCATTAACAGGCAGATGTCCAAGCCCTGTTCCTTCAATAATTAATCCGTCATAGTTATTGTCTGCAAAAAATTTGAGTTCATCAATAATCATTCCAGGGTGTGCTTTCAGCAGCCCTGCTTTTTTGAATTTTGAAAGAACATGGAATTTTCCTGAAACTGTTTTTGAATGTTCTCGCAAATAATCAATTTTCCCTGCACTAACTTTCGCAAGAGGAGTGGTATTAATGCTTGTAAAGGTATCTCTTCTTGAAGTATGCATTTTCTTGACTTTTGTTCCACAATGAATGTAACTGCAGTCATCATCAGTGCTGCCATGCATGCAGATTCCTACTCCTATCCATTCTGTTCCTGCAATGAATTGCACTGCATGAAGAAGGTTTTGATATGCATCACTGCTCCCTCTGTCAGGACTTCTTTGGCTGCCGACAAGCAATACAGGTATTGGCAGATTTTGCAGCATAAATGTTAAAGCTGCGCTTGTGTAATGCATAGTATCTGTGCCGTGAGTGATGATAATTCCTTTTGCTCCTTTTTTGTATTCTTTTTCAACTGCTTCTGCGAGTTTTTTCCAATGCTCTGGCTCCATATCTTCTGAAAAAACCTGCGACACCATCACACTATCAATCTGTACAAGCTCGTGCAATTCAGGAAACAGCTGTAAAAATTCCTGCGGGTCGTATTTTGCAACAACTCCGCCTGTTTTGTAATCAACTTGAGATGCAATTGTGCCTCCTGAATGAAGGATTGTGATTTTCTTTAAATCAGGATTTTGTTGAAGAGCAGTCTTTTTCTTTTCCTCTGCACGATACTCTTTTTCGATAATAATTTCTTTGATGTTTTTTTTTTCAACACCAATATTATATCCGCTGGATAATTTAAGAACTATTTTGTCCTCTCCAAACAATTCCGGCCGTGGCATGAGTATCCCATGCACTTCTTTTGTATCTGTTAATGTTACTTTAATAGTATCTCCAGGCTTCATAGAAATTCAAAAAGAGTATGATATTTTAAATGTATCGGTACTTCTAGTTCTGTAGAAAATGTATTAGCCTGCCACTGAGTTTACGAGCGTGACACCAAAAACGAAGTTTTTGAGTGATAGCTGAGCGTAAGCGAAGATTTTCTACAGAGCCGAAAAAAAGGTTTATTTTAAAAAGGATTACTCGTTTCTTTTAGTATGGATTGTGAAACATACACTGGTTTAAGAAAAGGATTTAATTATGCTCGCTATGATGGGAAATTTTGGGAACAACAGCTTGTTGATTTAGGAATTTGTATTCCTAAAAGACATTGGTATTCTGGAATTTTAGATATTTTATCGCCTTTTGTAAAAATAGGAGTTGCTCTTAAAGAACTCATTGTTCCAAGACACCATGAGTACATAAAACCAACGTTGAGAGAAATAGCATTAGAAGATGCACTTACGCCTCTTCAAACTCAAACACAGCAAGATGGTTCTTTTGTTATTAATGGTGTTAACTCTTCTGAAACAATTAGTAGATTAGCAGAACTCACCGGGTTACCAATCAGTGAATTAGAACGTCGGATGCTTCCTGATGATAGAAGTATGTACAAACCAAAAAGATATGAATATTATGGGTCAGGCTCTGACTTTGGGGGGTTTTTAAAACCTGGAGAAAGTTTATTAGAAGTCATGACACAAGATAATGATTATGTACAAGGACAAAGGTTGACACATCAAGATGTTGCTAAACCCCTGTTTCAGATGCTTAATGCATTTTTCAAAGCTATGAAAGAAGGGGCATCACCATATGATACTTTTTATTTTCGTCTTCATGGAAAAACTTATGGATATATTGTCTTTGGTTTTCCTATGGGACAATGCTGTCCTTTTAATGATGGAATTATCATTCCTGGACAAAATTTTCTTGTGAAAGAATTTGATGGAGAGCCACAACGGTTAGATTTGAGAGATGAAACTTCTCTTAAATGTAAAACATTTACTTTTGCATGGCTACATCCATACATGATTGCGAGATATGGATTTTATGAAGGAAATGTTGATTTTAGAAAAGACCCAAAAAAAATTGTGGATTTTTTTGGATTACACGCTTCATAACCAGATGACTGCAAAACTATATATACCTGTAAAATCTAAAATAATCCATGAACGCACTCTTTGATGATATGTACATGAAAAAGCATATTGGGGAGTATATTCTTTTTCAGCTTGAGCAGGGATATGATATTAAAGATATTAAAGGTGCATTGTCGAGGCATGGCTACAAGAAAAAGATTGTCGACGATATTCTCAAGCAAGTGCAGGTTTCAGCTTCGCCAAAGAAAAAGCAAAAGATGTATTCGCATACTGACTTGGATAATGAATTAAAAATCTACGTTCAAAGTCTGCTTATTGATTATATTATCAAAGAGCATAAGCTCGGCTATACGTTAGAGGCAATACGAAATGCCTTAATCAATTATGGCCACGACGCAAAAGCAGTGGATGAAGCGATTGTTATCATTGAAAAAGGAAAAGTTGTAGATTATAAAATGCCCCGCAGTGCAACAAAGTTTCCCCAGCAGATTGCAGGTTCAGTTACATTGTTTTTCATTTTTGCATTTCTTGTATTCCTCAGTGTTGCAACAAACACCTCAATCATCAGCATAATCCCGAATTTCCTGCCTGCATTTGTCACATTTATTCTCATAAATGTCATTTATTATTTCATGCCAAATACGAAGATTCTCACAGCACTGCCGTTGCTTGCAGTCATGATGTGTGTTGGACTATTTATTGCAGGCGTGCAGTATGCTATTATCGGCAAAGCACCTGGTAGTGACATTATCCTTATCCTTAATGCAGCAGTTGCATTCATCAGTTCTGGCATTGTCTGTGCATTTTCCAAAAAAGAAAAAGAAGATGTCCTTGTCAAAGTAAAGAAAAGACCAAATCAGAGTGAAGAAGTTCTTGTTGAACAGAAAATCCAAGAGCCAAAATTAACAGAACAAATACCTAAAGAACCGTATCATCCGCATGGCAAACCAATTATTCCGCATCATAACAGCATGCTTCATTATCTCAAAGAAGGCATAGACAAGCCTGCTGAAAAAAAAGAGCAGCCACTGCAACAGCAGACAACTCCTACACCGCATGTAACGCATAGACCTACACATCAACAGCATGCGTCTCGCCCTCATGTTAAAATACAGAGACAAATGCCTGCGTTAGTAGGTACACTGCCTGAGAAAAAAGAAAAAAAAGCGCGCATTCCTTTAAAGAGTATGGAATAATACCATGAACATTATATATGTAACTGCATCATCTATTGAAGAAGCAAAAACTATTGCAAAGCACCTTCTTGAGAAAAAAATGATTGCATGCGCAAATATATACAGCAACGTTACAAGTATATACTGTGATAATGGCATTAAAGAAGCAACAGAAGCAGTATTAATTGTCAAAACAATTGAAGCAAAGTACAATGCAGTAAAGAAAGAAATAGAAAACATGCATTCTTACACAATCCCCTGCATTCTTAAAATATCTGCCAAAGCAAATAAGAAGTATGAAGAATGGGTAAAAAAACAGATAAAATCATCTTCACAAAAGTAAACTTTATAATACGGTAAATTACAAAATTTTCTTATGGTATTCAATCCGCTTACTTTTGTTGAGAATCTCTCTGGTGCATGGGTGTTTGCAGGCCTTATTTTATTCATTCTTTTTTATCTCATAAAGCCAAAACCTAAGGAAAAAGTTATTCCCTCATTAATGTTTGTCATGCGGGAATCGCACACCCAAAAAAGCACGTCATTTCTCCAAAAATTATTGAATGACATTCTTATCCTCATTCATCTCCTGCTTCTTCTCTTGTTAGCAACAGCAGCAATGCATCCATACTACAACACAACTGCAGATGTTGCATCAGAAAACACAGTATTAGTATTAGACAATAGCGCAAGCATGTCAGTAAAAACAGGGATCTCTACTCGATTAAGTGATATGATAAGCAATGCAAAAGACAATCTTGACGGAACAATCAGCATTATTCTTGTCCAGAATGACCCGTATGTTATTTTACAAAACGGAGATAAAGCAGATGCACTTGATGTTGTCAATGCAATTCCTCAGTCAATGGCTCTCTCAAGTATTGGAGCAAGCGTCCTTGCAGCAGATGATATGTTGCAGGATAAAAAAGGAAAGATTGTTGTTATCAGCGACTTTATCAACACAGATCCTCTTGATCCGTACATTGCAAAAAAATCATTAGAAGCAAAAGGAAACACTGTTGAATTTATTCCCATTAGGGAAAGTGCAAACAATGTAGGAATTGTGGATATGAAGACAGTTGACAAAGAGACACAAATTACTGTTCAAAATTATAATGATGAGACAGAAAATGTAGATGTCATTGTTAATAGTCAGGCATATCCTTTGGAAATCCCTGCAAATTGGCAGCAGACAGTGACATTTCAGCACCAAGAAGGCATAAATACCATCACGCTAAAACAAGACGATGATTTTATGGCAGACAATACTGTCCTGCTTAGTGTGCCTGTGCGAAAAGAAACTAGCGCGCTGGTCATTACAAATAATCCAAAAAGCTATATGTATCCTGTTATGCAGGCGTATGCAGAAGCATGGAATGATGAAACAACAGTAGAAAAAGGAGAACCTCCTGTCATGCCAGTTATAACACATAATGTTATTATTGTCACAGAAGTAACTGCTGATGATTTCCCAAGTTCAGCTGTCAGCAAAATAACAGAAGCAGTACAAGAAGGCGCAACATTGATTGTCACTGCGCAGAATGATGTAGATGACCTTGGATTGAATGATCTTCTTCCAGTAAGTCTCGGAAATATAAATAATAGAAAAGCAGATGTGACAATGCAGAATGTCCTTACAGCAGTAACGCAGGGTGTTTCTGTCACAAGCGTTGATGCGTTTATGAGTGCAACAGCAAAAGAAAATACAATGACTCTTGCAGCAGTTGAAGGAATGCCGCTGATTGCAATTGGCAGTTATGGACAAGGAACAGTAGTGTGGTATGGAATTTTTGAGAGCAACAGCACATTCAAGTATGATGTGACATATCCTTTATTCTGGCAACAACTTATTGACTATGTGCTGGATAAAGATACAGTAGAAACATTGAATTACAAAATTGGAGAAAAAGTTGTGTTTGACAATGAAATCCCTGTCACAACACCGTCTGGAAAACAAGAAACAGTAAACAACATAGAATTTGATGAAACAGGAATATATGAATACAAAAACAAGCAGGTTGCAGTGAATCTGCTGAACAAAGTAGAATCTAATATTGATTATGTTAATCAGGAATTTGAAAAATCATTGATTGAAGAAGAGTCAGAAAAAGTATTGTCAAAACAATCTGTGACAAAAGCGCTTATTGTCGTTCTCATTGTGATATTCATGCTTGAACTGTTTTATGTCAAGTTACGAGGTGATTTCTGATGGCATTCACTCTCTTTAATCTCATCCAGTTTGAATATCCAGAATATCTGTGGTTTGCAATCCCTCTTGTCATTCTTTCCATCATTATCACGTTTGTTCCGTTTATGAGATTGCCGCCAGAAGAAAGAAAAGTCCGATGGCTGACAAAAGTATGTATCGCAATAACACGTTCATGCATTCTTTGTTTGCTGGTTATTGCACTGTCAGGACCATTTTATACAGAAGAAATTACCTCTGAAGGAGATCCAACAATTATGTTTTTAGTTGACAACTCTACATCTATGGAACTTTTCAATATCAACGCAGATGAATTAAAAACAAAATTAGAAGAAAAAGTTCCTGTCTCTAAAGTAACTATTGCGTCTGGAGAAAACTCGCGGCTTGGTGATGCCATATTCAGACAGTTGCAGTACAGCAATCTTCTCTTGCTGACAGACGGCAATAATGCGCAGAATTCCATGAATTTTATTGATCTTGCTGCATATGCAGAAAAATTCAATACAACAATAAATGCACTGGAGCTTGGAGATGAAGCATCTGATGCTGCAATAAAAATCAAAAGCACAAAATCATGCATTGTTGACACAGATTGCTACTTCAGCATCAGCATTGACAATATGAAGCAGGCAAGCAGAGTTACTGTTTCAGTTGACAGCTATCCAATCTATGACACGCAGACAAGCACTGCAACAATAGATCTCAAGCAAAAGTTTACTGATATAGGATATCATAAAATTGTTGCAACACTGAATGCAGATGATTATTTCAGCAAAAATAATGTGTGGTATACTGTTGTAGAAGTAGTGGAAAAACCAAAAATATTGTATATGGGATACAGACCTTCTGCACTGGATAGAATTCTTGCAGAGCGTTATGATGTCACTTCAGTAAAAGCATTGCCTTCACGAGTTTCAGAATATTTTGCAGTTGCAGTAAACGATGTCATGCATGACCTTACTGCACAAGACGCATCAATGCTTGAAGCATATACAGATGACGGCAATGGATTAATTGTATGGGGTGGCATGAACTCTTTCAAAGGCCCAAGCGAAATCGACCTGCTGCTGCCAGTAAAAGCAGGGGAAACAGAAGAAAAAGATGCAGCATTTAATTTTATTATTGTTGTGGACATGTCAGGCATTGTGCAGTTGTCTATGACAGAAACTGAGCAGGCTGCTGCTGCATTGATTGACATCCTTAAATTAAGAAAAGAACAAGTGAATATTGGTGTTGTTGACTTTTCATATGCAGGCCATGTCATTTATCCATTGCGACCAGCATCAGAAGCAGATGCAATGAAGCAGGCAATGAATGATTTTACAGATACCACAACTATTGACGGCACGCTCTGGCTCAGGCCTGCTGCGCTTGATACTGGATTAAAAGCAGCAAAACAAATGCTTACAGGAGTTTCAGGCAATAACAACATTATTCTTATTAGTGATGGAAACATTCACGGCACAAAATATCTTCCGCAAGCAGTGAATGAAATATCAGAATTACGCAAAATGGATGTGCGAATGCATGTATATGACTTCAGAAGCAGCGACCTTGATGATTCTGTTTTAAGACAAGTGAGAATGTATCTCAGTTCTCTTGGCGGAGGCATGTTCATTACATCATATTTTAGTCTCAACTCATTATTTGAAAAAGCATTGATTATTGCAAATTATAATCATTATATCACTTCAGATCTTGTCATTAATGCAGTTGTGACAGGAGAAAATAAAATCACAGTCTCTCCAAGCGGCATAGCATTGATTACAACAGGAACAGGCCTGCCTATTGTTACAGTAAATAATTATAACAAGGTTGCAGCAGTTGCAACAGACGACGGTTATGAGTGGGCAAAGGATATTGTTGAAGAGCAGAATAAGCAGATGATATTCCGAATTTTTGATTGGGCAATCGGCGACCCAAATAGAATGAAGACAAAATATACGTTAGTAGGAGAAGCATGTGTTGGAAAAGAAACAAAAGTCCAGTATAAAGGAGAACAGTACCCTTCAACAAGCAGATGTACATTCCTTCCTGTTGAAGATTATTATGAGTGCAGCATTATTCCGCAGCAGCAGGGATTTGATGAAATCCTTGGCGTGCCATTTGGTGTCAATTACCAGGAAGAATATGGAAATGTCGGATATAATGAAGCTGCATTAAAATCACTTGCAGAACGAACAAATGGCGTTCTGTTTTCATCGCAAAATATCGAGGGTATTGTTTCAAAAGTTAAGAGTGACTCCAAGATTACAATATTAGATAAAAAAGACGTTGACTGGCTGGTGCTTGCAGCAGTCACTGCAATATTTTTGGTTGAGATATTTGGAAGACGAGTGTTGCAGAACAGAAAAAATAGATATTAATATAATATTAAATATGCAGGGTAAAATTCAAAGGTGATACTATGGGATTCATGCAGCGAGATATTGATTTTAAGTTGATATTATTGGTTATTTTAGTTATTATGGCTATTGTTGGACTGACGCTTTTTTATCAAAGTTCAGCAGGAAATATTATCCAAAAATATAACAAAGTAACAGAAAACCTTGAAAAAGCGCAGGAAAATCTCAGTGTCACACAAGCAAAGTATGATGCGTGCACTGTGCGTATGAATAATCTCACGACAGAGTTAGAATCTGCAACAGAGTATCAGTTAAGTGCACAGAGCGAGTTTAATGAACAGTATACTGAAGCGCAAAGTGATCTTGAACAAACAGAATCAACATTAGCAAGTACACAAGCAGAATTAAGCGATGCGCAGGAAGATTTGGAGCAGGCAGAAACAGATTTAAGCACATGCCAGACAACAAATCAGGAAAATATTGACAATGTGAATAATGCACAAAGCTATGCTGCAAGTGCAGAAAACACCTTGGACAACTGTGATACCTGTTCAGATGTCAGCACCTGTGTTACGTGCATAAACAGTGCAAAAGATGCAATTCATCAAGTAAATAATTATCTTGATGAAGTAGAGGGGTAATATGGACGAATTCAAGCAGGCATTGAGGGAAATTTATACTGTTCGTGCTATTGCGCAGCTATTTATGGTGCTTATAGAAGGGATTTTTGTATTCCTTGTTATTTACCTTTTCTTATCCCTCATTAATTTATACAGGGAATTAACAATTATTCCAGTCTTGTTTTTCGTTGCATACAGGGCATGGAAGGTTGTTACACGAAAAGATTTGCGTGAGGTTGAGCGAGAGCACCCTGAACTTGCAGAACGACTGAGAACTGCAGCAGACAGTTTACAGCATGAAAATTTTATTGTCATGAAATTGCGGCTTTCTATTATCAAAACATTGCGAAGCATGAAGATTTCATCATTCTTTAATTTCAAAGATTTGATGAAAAAATTAGGGTACATTACAGGATTGTCATTCATTATTATTCTTATTGGCGTCTATAACATCCAAATCATAGATATGGAAGGAATTATTGAAAAAGGAATATTCAACACATTAAAAGAGCAATTATTAAAAGGCCACCTTGCAGAGTCATTGCTGGGCAGCAGTATGGACAGCATCAACGATGATTTTGCCATCAACAATCTGAATAATGTCAATACACTACGGCTGCAGATTCCGCAGGAGTCTATGGCAGAAGACCTGCCCGACGATATATTTGGCGGCAAATCATTTGAAGAAACATTGCCGAAAAAGAAAAGAATATATATCAGAAATTATTTTAGCAAAGTAAGGAATTATTAAATAAAGTAAAGAGGGATAACAATGAGCAGCCTGCAAATAGAAAAACTCAAGCAAACATTTGATACCATTCATGCAGAAATAGAAAAATCCATCATCGGCCAGAGAAAAGTAGTCGAACAAGTAATGGTCTGCATGCTGTGCGGCTCTAATGGCCTGCTGGAGAGTTATCCAGGATTAGGAAAAACATCCTTAATTAAGGCAGTTGCTGAGGTTCTTGAACTTGACTTTAGGCGTATTCAGTGTACGCCAGACCTTATGCCGTCTGATATCATAGGTACTGAGATTATTGATGAATCTTCAGGAAAAAGAGTCTTTAAATTCCAGAAAGGACCTGTGTTTACAAACATTCTTCTTGCAGACGAAATTAACAGAGCAACGCCAAAAACACAGGCAGCGCTTCTTGAGGCAATGCAGGAGAAGCAGGTCACTGCAAATGGCGTTACCTACAAACTCGATGCACCGTTTTTTGTCCTTGCAACACAAAATCCTATTGAACAAGAAGGAACGTATCCTCTGCCAGAAGCACAAACAGACAGATTTTTGTTAAAAATTATGGTTGGCTATCCAGACCCAGAACAAGAATTTTTAATTGTGAATCAAAACAGCAAAAATGATCAAGAAGCATTAAGAAAAATCCTTGGCAAGAATTCATTATTAGCACTGCAGAGATTTACACGTCAGGTGCCTATTGCAAATGACTTGACAAAATACACCATTGCGTTAGTGACTGCAACAAGAACAGAAAAAGAGTATATTGAATTCGGTGCTTCTCCGCGAGCTTCTATTGGGTTAGTGTTAGCAGCAAAAGCACGGGCATTAATGCAAGGCCGCGCGCATGTGAGTGAAGAAGACATTAAGGAAATGGCATATCCTATTTTACGCCACAGAATCATATTAAACTTTGAAGCAGAACGAAAAGGATTGACAACTGATAAAGTAATAGAAATGCTATTGAAGAAAGTGAAGACATAGAATACTTTTTATACTTCTTTATTATTATATTTTTTTATGTGGATTGCAAAGATAAAATTATTTCATGAAACATGTATATGGAGTCCTGGAACAAAAAAGTGCAACATGATAGATTTATTTTATAAAATATCAGAGTATAAATCTGGAAACCATTATTATCTTGTTGCAGCACATATTTTGCAGGGACCTGAAAAAAATAATCAAGATTACATTACTTTCATCAAAAAAGACAAGCGTGTGTGTAAAGCAGAAGTTCACGGCAATTTTATGATTACTCTTGCTCGAATAAAAGATAAAGGAGATTTAAAAGAATATCATGCAATTTACAATCCTGCCATATTTCACATAAAACCAGTTATTGTAAAAGAAGGGTATGAATATTGGGAGGTAGGATGTTGGGAAAAAGCGCCACTTATGGAGTTTATTGATGTTGCAATAAAAAGAATGCATGGTGAATTATTTTATATTCATCAACACCCTTTAGAAGACCTCCAACTTCCCCACCTCATGCCTAAATTAACAAAAAAACAAAGAAGAGCAATTGATCTTGCAATAGAAAATGGATATTACAACATCCCGCGAAGAATAGAACTAAAAGGATTAGCAGCACGCATGGGTGTTTCTCTGCCAACATATCAAGAACATCTGAGAAAGGCTGAATTGAATATTATTCCTAATTTAATTAAATTAAAACCATAACATTCTTGCTTTTATATATCATTAAAATAAAAGACCATAACAGTATGGGACAAATTAATTATCTTAAGAACACATACCTTATGGTATGGACATAAAAGAATTAGTTTTGCAAGATACTGTTGAAATGTCTCGGTATATCAATATTGCAAAATATCATGAGTTTGAAATATATCATCCCTTTTACAAAGAAATGGTTCGGCTGATTATAAAAAAAATAAAAGAACATGCACATGTCCATTATACAACAAGAATTTTAGAAGTTGGCGCAGGTACAGGGATTTTTACTAAATATTTGTCACAATTAAGAGATGTTGAAATTACAGCAATAGAACCTGATAAAAACTGCGTTATGTTTTTGCACAATACGTTTGCATCAAAGAAGAATGTAAAGATAGTGCAAGATAATGCAATTACGTTTAAGCCAGAGCATACCTATGACATGATTATATCAACATTTTCTCATCATCACATTCCTCCAACTTCAGCAGCAGCATTTCTTCAGAATATGCATAGTAGTTTGCGGGAAAATGGCGTTTATATTGTTGGTGATGAGTTAGTTTCGCATTATACTAATGAACAAGAAAGAAAAATTTCGCTGCTTCGCTACCATTCAACAATTGTTTATCTTGCCAAACAATTTGGATACCCGGATGTTGCAGAGTTAGAAATACAATCCTTATTATCAGGCATATATCAAATAGGAGAATTCAAAAGATCTGCCAGATTGTTTGAAGAAGAAATGGGCACAAATGAGTTTACCATAGTTGATTCTACAAAATTAGGACCGCACAGTTCTGAAGATATTGGCGGAGTGTATGTATATACATTTATGAAGAACTGAAACAGCTTCATCCAAAAATAAAGTGCAGCGCCCAAAGGTCAAAATTCTATTCTATGTGACGTTGAGTCCGTTGCGAGGGGTCATCGCCGAGTGCAACGAGCGCGAGTAGGAAACTATAGTTTCCGTGGCTCCCTTCGGGAACGCAGGACTTTAGAGTAATATTTACAAAATTTTGAAGGCGCTGCACTGCGAAAGCATTTTTTGGATGAAGCCAACTGAAACAATACATTTATAATTTTAAGATGATTTGGTTTTTACATGACATGCATATTCTGCAAAATTGCAAAAGGAGAAATTCCGTGTTACAAAGTCTATGAAGACAAAGACTTTCTTGCTTTTTTAGATATTCACCCCCTAAATAAAGGCCATTGTTTGATTATTCCTAAAAAGCATTATCGATGGGTGTATGATATTGATAATGCTGATTATTGGAAAATTGCAAATAAAATTGCAAAAAAGCTCGTGAAGAATGGAGCAGAGTATGTTTCTTTTATTACATGGGGTTTAGAAGTAGAGCATGCGCATATCCATGTTGTTCCGCGGTATAAAAATGATGGCCATCCTGGTTTTATTGATTGGAAGAACATAAAAGAATTTTCTCCAGACGAGATGAAACAAATTGTTGAAGAAATAATTGCCATGAAAGAAAATTGACCCTTTTTCCACCATTACCTTTTTATATAAGCAGTTTTCTTCTTCAAGATGCGCCCCGATGGTGTAGTCCGGCCAATCATTCAGCACTTTCGATGCTGAGACTCGGGTTCAAATCCCGATCGGGGCAATTCTTCTAAGGGGATTTGAACACACACAAAAATTCTGACGAATTTTTGGTGCACCGCTCGAGCACAGCTCTCAGGTGAATCCCGA
>Ga0233425_10002687_pt1 | contig 34234 bp, 20 predicted proteins | sample Watercolumn_Towu_2_FD_181712 | JGI IMG/M metagenome (GOLD analysis project Ga0233425, IMG submission 181712) | Freshwater microbial communities from Lake Towuti, South Sulawesi, Indonesia - Watercolumn_Towuti2014_140_MG | ecosystem: Environmental > Aquatic > Freshwater > Lake | place...
CAAGACGGACGAAGTCGTGGACATTCCCCGGTTTTCTGGAGCTACTCGAAGAGGGTGAGTTGGCGGGGGTGAGAGGAGAGGGCGAGGAGGTCGTCGTGTGAGGGGACCCATCGGCCGAGACGGGCGAGGAGGGTACGGATGCCGTCGGCCAGCGCGTAGTAGTGGAACTGAGGGACGCCGAAGAAGCGTTTGGACAGCTTGGCGACGCGCCGGCACAGGATCGTCAGACGCAGGCGTTCGCCGAGCCACACGGCCGCGAAGTACGCCGCCGCCAGGACCAGCGCGACCAGATTGCGCAGCCGGTCGTAGTCCAGCACGCGCAGGTCTTCCAGTCGGTAGCTCTGCTTGATGAAGCGGATCGCTTCTTCGACCATCCAGCGGGCCAGATAGCCTTGCACGATGAACCACAGCGACGTGCGCGAGGGCCGCACCGGCACATTGGTCAACAGCATCAGGGGCTCTTCGCCCAGCCCGTGCACCACCACCAGCGTCAACTCCTCCGTCCGCCCCGGCAGGCGCACGCGGCGGAAGCCGTACTCCAGACGATGGATGTGTTCGCGGCCGTCGACCTCGCGGACCAGCTTCTCCGCATGGAGCATGCGGCAACCCTCGGCCAACCCGCGGGCCTCCCGGGCCTGTCCGCGAACGATCAGGTGGCGATCGCCCACCAGTCGCACGATGAATCGCATCTGGCGCTCCAGGAAGGGGTTGAAGAGCTTCATCCGGTCCCCGCCCCGGTCGATCACGTAGATGCCCCGATTCCCTATCGCCCCGCGCAGGGTATCCACCACCCCCAGGATCTGCTCGTTCTCGCTCACGAAGTCGGGCGCGTCCGCCGACCACAGCCGCAGATGCAGCGGGATCAGTCGGCGACGCTCCGGCTCGCACGCCACCGCCGCACAACTCCAATATCCCGGCACCAGTTCTCCCGTACTCCCGTCCCGCACCCTCGCCAGATACGGCATCCTGCGCGCGTAGGTCTTGCGAATGTCCGTGGGGTCGATGACGATCAGCGTGTCGTCCCGCACCCGCCGCGCCGCCTCCCGCGCCACCGCTTCGTTGATCGTCTGCCCCAACCCCGGCTCGGCCAGGTGATGGCTCAGCCGCTCTTCCGTCTTCTTCAGCTCGATCTCCTCCCCCAGCGCGCGCCCGATGTTGCTCAATTTCACATCCTGCGCCGCTTGGATACCGAAGATCATCTGCCCCACGAACCGCCCCTTCGCCTTCGAAAACCGGGGAGAAAATATCCCCGAAAATCGTCCCACTTGCTCTCGCACCCGCCGTCCCACTTCGCTATCTTTCACCGGTGGCCTCCTTGGGGTTTGGTTTTTCTTCACCCCGATCCTATCGGATCGGCCCGAATGGAGGCCACTTTTCACATCATCCCCAAAACCCACTTCCTCCAATGCCCCGATCCCTCTCTGCCAATAGGTTACGAATCCGCAGGGTCAAAAACCGGGGAATGTCCTGGTATTCTGTTTCTCGTCTGGCAGAACGTCACCGGTCAGCCACGCCGCGTAGCGGCGTTGGATGCACCGGCTGGTTCGATTCCTTTTATCTTGATGAGGTCGCGAGTGATCGTAAATCCAAAGCTTAAGAGAAGGACTACATGCGCTCCGCCTACCATCCATGAGCCTAGGTGAGGAATCCAAAGGTTCAGTCCGTATCCAATGATGCCAGCTACTATAGGAAATAGTGGAATGATCGGGAGAATACTGGTCCCACCCGTATCGCCTTTTGCTCTTTTCTGGATCAGGACTGCGGGAATCCAGACGATCCAGACGATGAAGCAGAATCCAAACAGCGCAATAGACTCAAGTATCATATCTTAATCGAACGTTCCAGATCAGTGACCCGGCGCCACTGTGCCTCAATTGTCAACCGGAGCGCCATCGCCGGGTTCACTGCATCTGGCTTGTTCGGCTTCCTTTTCATTTCAGAAGCTCCTCAACCTCCCTGTGTTCTCGCTCGGCGGCGAGGTCCTTTGCGGCTCTACCCTTTTTGTCGCGTGTCAGAGGATCGGCTCCACGCCGCAGGAGTTCTCGCACGGAATCGCGGCAACCAAACCACGCAGCGTTCATCAGGGGCGTAATCCCCTCCTCGTTCTGCGTATTTGGGACGGCTCCCGCATCGAGCAAGGCACACAGGCAAGACACCTGGTCCGAAGCATCCCCGACTGGCTGAGCCACAGCCCAATGCAAGGCTGTGTATCCCCGCTTATCAGCGAGGCCCACCTGTGCGCCGCGTGAAAGGAGGAAGCGAATCATCCCCAAGCTAGCTCCGCGCGCAGCCCCCATAAGTGCCGTATATCCCACCTCGTTTCCGGCGTTTACTGGGTACCCGTCATCAAGAAACTCGCGCATGGACTGCACGTCGCCTCGGTATGCTGCTCGAATAGGGTCATCAGGAAATGCTTCAAAAGAGATTCTGCCCTTGCTGGCGAGAGCGTCGCGCCAACGCTGCATAATGTCGGAGAGCGGCGGGACCGAATCATCGATGTACTCGTCCAACGCCTGCCGCTCAAAGTCCGACAGCTTCAGAACTTTGCGGATGCAGTCGCATGAAGCCAACTGCCCCCCACAGAAGGGGCATCTTTCCTTGAGGCAGAAGAGGTCATGTAATTCACCGCTCCGCACACCGCAATCCAGGCAGGTTTCAATCAGGTGCCGCCTGCCTGGTGGCTCGGGCTTCCGGCCAGCGAGGAGTTTCTTTAGAGCGTCAAACATGGTGGATCGTCACAGCCGAACGTTCACCTTGACGGTTGAGGCAACCCGTTGACGGGTTGACGAATACCGTCCGAGGTGTGGTTCGGACGTTTCTTCTCAATGAACTCTAGACCATCTGGCAGAAGGACCTCATTTACGATGAAGACGAAGTGTCTTCCTGGGGCTGCTTGTTGACCTTCCTGATACGGAACGACACCGGTCTTTTCTCGGCCTCTGAGCCGACAGGTAATGTTGGTTTGCGTCTGGAGATTGCGGCCCGGATGGACAAGGTTGCTGGCGATTTGTACTTTGGAGATCAGGTTCGTTCCGTTGACTCTTGTTACGAGAATCCAACTATTCTTTCCTCCCCCGAATGTTCCATCAACTGTCAATTCTGTGCCGACGGGATACCCCAACTGACCCATGATCTGATTGGTATCGGATTGAGGCTGCGCCATTGCACCAGAAAGTACCGCGGCAACGGCGGTGGCGAGAATTGTCCGTCTGTGATTCATTCTTCTTGTGTCCGAACAATTGATTGTAACATTTTTGTGGAGAATGCGGGGTTCTGGGTAGCAGGTCAAGCGGGAATCCTCGGACGGCGCATCGGTGAACGGAGGAGATCCGGCGTGGTTGAGCGCGCCATGGGGATCGCCATTGCCTTGGTCATGAGCGTCATACACGAATCGTCATGATCACGCTTGCGCGTTCCTTTCGAGCGTGCTATCTCACACCACATGCTTGATATCGAGAGAAGCTCAGATCTGCCATGAAGCAGATAACGTCAAGCAGAACTGGGGACGGAGAACGTGTGGACGAATTCGCCGGAAGACCCGTTTTGGAGGACGGCCTGTGGACCAGCCCGCCGGACTCAAGGCCCGGTCGGAGGGCTGCCAGACTGCAGTCGATGCGATACCGGTGAGCGGAACGCGGCGGTGGTGAAGAGCTGGCGGGTGACTCGGCCCGCCGCCAGGTCCGCGAAGGGGCCGACCCGGGGACCCGAGCGGTCGTGGGCAGCGGCGGAGAAGTCCTGGTCGATGAGCACGGGGGTGCCATCGGGATGGACCAGGCCCTGCTGCGGTGTCGGGAAGACCCCGAGGAAATCGTGGGTGAGCAAAGGCCCGCGCAGCGTCGCCCAGGCCTCGGGCACCGTCAGGGCGAGGGTGACCCCGGCGCCATCACTGACCGGTTCGGGGTCGACGTTGGCGTCGGCTACGATGCCGTTGGCATCGTAGCGCGAGGCCTTGGCCCCGGCCAGGTAGAGATTGTGATCGGCGGCGTTGCCTTCGCGATCGGGGATCTTGTTGGCGGCGCCGACGAAGACGTTGTTGAAGACCTTGTGGTGGGTGTCGGCCGGCCGACCATTGGTGCCCTCGCGCTTGTCCAGGCTGTGGGGGATCCAGGCCCAGAGTTCGCGGTCGTCGTTCTTGTACCACTGCAGCGAGCCACCGAGGAACAGATTGTGAGCCCAGACCGTCGCCTCGTTACCGTTGACGATCAGGGCCCCGCGATCGAAGAAGATGTTGTTGTCGATCAGGATGGGGCCGGAGTTTTTCTCCAGGTCGATGCACTCGCCCTCGGTATCGAGGATCACGTTGCCGGTGATGCGGACGTTCTGACAGGCGTAATCGATCCAGATGCCGAAGCCGGACTCGCGACAGAAGCCCTCCTCGGCCTTGTCGCCCCAGTGGATCCGGCGCAGGCAGTTGCCGCGGATGACCGGGTCGACCGCCAGATGGACCTTGATGCCGGCGGTCTCCCACCCGCCGAATTCCTCGCTGGTGTTGATGTCCTCGATCAGGCAGCCCTCGATGCGGGAGAAGGAGCTGGCCCGGTTGCCGACGATCCCGGCCTCGCCGCAATGACGGATGACGCAGCGCTCGATCCGGTGATGACCGATGTTGTCGCGCGTCAACGGCGGCCAGTCCGGGTCGCGGCCGATCGAGATGCCGACGCAGCGGGCGTGTTCGACCAGGCAATCGCGGATCACCCAGCCGGTCGCCATGTGCGGCCAGATCGCCCCTTCCTGGGTCCGATTCGGTGCCGCCCAGGCGTTGGCCGCCTGGGCGATGGTGAAACCGTCGATCACGATGTGGTTGCAGCCGGCCTGGGCCGGAGCGAAGACCATCGCCCGACGGTTGATCTCGGCCAGGGCGGCGTTGGGTTCGACATCGCCGAAATTGGCGACGATGTGCGTGCTGCCGTCGTCGGCCACCGTGGCGTGCCAGGTGTGCGCCGTCGCCGCTACCGCCGCCGCATCCTTGACTTCGATGAAGGCGCGGTTGTCGAGATAGACCTGGCCGAGGCTATGCCACTTGCCGTAGGTCATGTACGGCCCCGCCACCGGGGTGGCGAAGGGATTGCGCTCGCCGAACCAGCCGGCTGGCAGGATGACGCTGTGGACGCCATCGTCGCCGGCCTGCCAGGTGTCGATCTCTTCCGAGCCGCAGAGTCGCACCGTCTCGCCGTCGGCAGCACGGTAGGTGATCGGCATCCCGGCGCTGCCGCCGCGCGGCGGCGTCACCCGTTCGCGGTAGACACCGGCATGGACGAGGACGGTGTCTCCCGGCATGGCGGTTTCGGCGGCCCGCTGGATGGTTAGGAAGGGCGTCCCGGCGCTGCCGTCGCCGGCGGCATCGTCACCGGTCTTGGCGACGTGGACGGTGGCCGCTGGGCAGGCAGGTGCCGCTCCCAGACCGAGGATCATCAAGCCGGTCAGCAGCTGGACATGGCGGGTGCGCATGGTCGTATCGTGTCTCCTGGGCAGATGGTCTGGCCTGGACGGTGACCCTCGCATGGCCGGTGGCCGTGATGCACTGTTTCACTGTCCCTTGATGCTTCCTTGATGACTCCTCGCTGCACAGGTCGCTTCTGAATCACCTGGCCTCCAACGTTGCCACGCCGGCCGGCCCGTTTGGCGCCAGTCCTTCCGAATCTCGGGAGTCGGTTGCTTACTCCACCTCCCACGACAGCACGCTCAGGCTGTGGGCTGCGACGGCGATCTCCGCGCCGCTGCGGAACTCCGCGGGGCTGGAACGCACGATGCGGACCTGCGGCTCCTTCCCCTCGTTGTTCGACTCGATCGATTCGCCCACCAGGTCGCGGCGCTGAACCGTGCCCGCCTTGACCGTTCCCGCGAAACCTAACTTCACCGGCAAGGCCTCCGTGAGATGCAGGTTGATCAGGACCAGGCTGCGCCGCTTCCCGTCCCGCAGGGCATACGCTTGCAGGTACGGCATCTGGAAGGCCTCCTCCTTCTCCGGCATGTGATAGGTTCTGGTCACGGTGAAAGCCGGGTTGTTCGCTCCCGCCGCCACCTCCAGCATCTGTCCGCCGAGGACTTCGTTGAGCATGGACAGGGCCAGCCACGTGGGCCGATAGCGTTCCCGCCCGGGTTCCAGCGACAGCGCGCCGCCCCAGAGCTGGTAATCGTTGTAAGTGCCCATGAAGGCGAAGAAGTTCTGAATGCGCATCTTCTGGCGCTGGAGCAGAAGCAGCATGCCGTTGGCCACGTTCAGGGCGCCGCCGAGCGACGCGTTGATGCGGTTCATGTCTCCGGGCGAGGCGCTGCCGCCGGTGACATGGTGGTTCACCTCGTAGACCGTCAGCGGCATCTTCCGGCCCTCGGTGATGTTCTTGTAGTTCTGCGCCTGTTCGCCGCGCAGGGTGCTGTGCCAGGGATGGCCGAAGGTCCAGGCCCAGAACTTGTCCGGCGGCTGCGCCGCTTCATCCTTCTCCAGTTTGTTGATGAAGTACGGCGCCACGGCGAATCCGTCGCCGTTGGGCGTATCCCCGGCGATGCGCGCGCTGATTCCGGTATTCGCAGCCCAGCCGCCGACCTGGAAGCGGACCACCGGACTGTAGTGCGGCGAGGCCTTGGCCGTTTCGATCAGGGTCCGCCAGTAATCCGCGCCATTGAAGCCGCGCAGGTTGTAGGCCGGCGCGAAGTTCCAGGCCTCGTTTCCGAATTCGACGTAGATCTCCTTGAACACCTCGGTCCAGGGGGCGCTTTGACCAAGGGCCGCGCGCATCTTTCCGTAGCGTGTCTCGGCCGGACCGGCGAGGTACTCCATCAGGTCCGAGGCCTCGGAGAAGAAGAGCGTCCCCGGCACGCAGATCCAGGGATCGCTGCCCACCTCGCGGCAGAGCGCCAGGAATTCATGGAGGTTGAAGCGGTAGAAGTCCGGCTTGCCGGGGTTGGTCTGGGGGAATCCGGGCCATACGTTGTCGCGCACGGGATTGGTGTTGCGCGCGCCCGCAAAGGCGCGGCGGGTGTAACGGTCCGCCAGCCAGTTGTCGAGCGAAGACCCGCCGACCTGGAGGTACCGCAGCGTCCCCGGCCGGTAGGCCTTGATGGCGTTGACGACGATATCGAGGAAGGCCGTCGGATTGGCGTCCTCGTCCGCTTTCTGGCAGGAGAGGTTGTCCAGGAACAGCGTGCCGCCGACGCAGACCAGGTGGAGGCAGATGTAGTCGTGGGGATACCCCTTCACGTCCACGGAGAGTTCGTGTTGCCGCCAGTCAGGCGTCAAATCGACGGACCGCTTGCCTACGCCGGGCTCCTTGTTGGAGAGCCCCCATTTTGCGAACGAGAGTTCCAGCGTGCCGTTCCCCCTGGCCCAGAACCGGATCCGCCAGGTGCCGTCGAGCTTGACGATGTTGCTCGCGAGAAGGAAGGAGAGGTCACCGCGCGCATCGCCCGGAACGTGCATCTTCACGACGCGGGTGCCTGAAGAACCCGGAGGCGCATCGCCCGTCTCGGTCGTGACCTTGGCCTCTCCTTCGGTGAAGACCCAGCACGGGCTGCCATGCTGGCCGAGAAGACCGAGGTCCGTCTCTTCCAGCGGCATCTCGACCAGCATGGCGCGGTTTCCCTTGGCGTTTACTTCCTTGGGAACCGAGCCTTTCAGGGCCAGGCGGTGCCAAAGGCTTTCCTGATCCTTGGCGCTCAGCGAGGCGTCCGACACGTCCTTGAGCGCCGGGAAGACCGCCTCGGAATACCCGGTGATCGTCCCCGTGCTCCCCTTTCCCGCGCCATTGAGGATCATGTAGCGGGAGCCGATCAGCAGGTCCTTCCAGGGGCCGGGCTTCTGCTTGGCGAAGAAGCTCTCTCCGTCCCAGCCCCAACCGATGTAGAAGTGCCGGTAGACCATGCCCTCGAATCCGCCCCCGCGAATGCGTTCCTTGAGCAGGACCTGCTCCCGGGGATCGTCGTCGCCGAAGTTCAGACCGAAGCGCCGCACGTCCTCGACCACGACCTTGTCCGAAATGGTCAGCTCAACCGGTTCGGCCGCGGCTGCAGACAGTGGCCAGATGGCCAAGCCAAGACAGGCCAGGAACATCGCCGCGAAGAACGCAACCCGGCGATTTCCGTTCATCATCTGTTATCCTTCATCGGTTCCGCCGCCATGATGGTCTCGGGCAGGATCGCCTCGCGCTGGTGGCCTTCCCTCTCCCAATAGAGTTCGTACATGATCCAGACATAGTCGCCGGCCGCGAAGGCGCCGGGTTCCACATCCACGATGCCGTTGCGGCAGGTGGCGACGGATGAATCCAACTGGAAGGTGCAGGTCCGGTCGGCCTCCGTTCCATCGGCCCAGCGTTGCAGGACCGCCAGGCGCTCCCTGAGGTTGTAGTCCAAGATCTGGTCCTGCTCGCCATCTTCCAAACTTGCATCGCCCTTGGCCAGATGCTCCTTCCAGAATCGCAGGCCGAGGAGCTGGTTGACGTAGTCGCGATCCACCTGCACGGTCAGGCGGCCGTTGTTGTTGGCGGTGATCCGTCCGTAGACGGCCACGTGGAAGCGCAGGTTGCCGCCGATCTGGGTTTCGCGTCCCGACGACAAGAAGATCCGCACGGTGTCGATCTCCCGGTCCTTGAACTCCTGGATGTTCAGCGGCTGCAGTCCCTCGCCCTTCTTCACCTTCTCGCGGTAGTCCTTGAGCTTCTCCATCTTCATGCCGTGCGCGATCCGCGCGCGGAAGGTCGTGCCCGGCTCGAGCGCCTCCAGTCCCTTCAGGCCGTTGGCCTCCCGGCGTTCTTGTTCCTTGGTGCGGAATTCGATCCGGGCGTCCGGACGGAGCTTGAAGCGGTAGGTCTCGCCCGCGACCCACTCGCCGACCGGCTCCTTGTTGCGCTTTGCGTCCAACGCCTGTCGCTCGGCCGTCACCAGCCGGTTGGCGCGATCCACGCTCACGACCCGGAAGTGGTGGCCATCGATGGTCTGGGTCCTGGGGTAATCGGGCAGAGGCATCGGCAGGTCGGGGACACGGTTTCCGCCATTGGCCAGGGCGGCGCGGAGCGCCCGCTCTGTGGTCGCGCCCATATGAACGCCGCTCACCTCGAAGAACGTCGCCCACCCGGACCAACCGATGTTCCAGGTCACGCGGTTGGCGCCTTCGGCCTTGTTGCCGGGGGCCATGCTGATCCCCTGACGGTCCAGCAGGGTGATGGTGCTCCAGGCGTTCACCGCGTGCCAGGGCTCGCCCGGCGGCTGCTGCAGGACCGGCGGGCTGATCATCAGGTGCCGCATGCATTCCATTTTGGTCATGCGCGCGGTCCGTTCCATGGGCGTCATGTCCTCCTCGCCAAGTTGGCCCAGCAACCCCTTGCTGGCATCCGCCGCCGGGTTGGGGCCGAAGTACATGCGTTCGGGGATGATGGTGTCAAACCAGTCGGGGCTGGCCTCGTTGATGTGGTAGACGTCCACCTGGCCCGCATAGGCCCGTTTGATGTACTCAGCAAAAAGCATGTTCAGGCTCGTGTGCGTGGTGTCCTCGAACCAGGCCCAATTGAGGAGCACCGGCCGGCCGGACTTCAGCATATCCTGCACGCCGACGAACCGCTCGTACTCATGGTGATAGCGGCGTTTCAGTTGTTCGGCCGGGGCCGGAACCGGGCGGCCGCCCTTGAGCGTGTAGGTGTCGAAGATGGACAGGAAGTAGGCCAGACCTTCAGGCCGGAGGAACTCGGTCAGGCCGAGCGCCTCGTAGTTGCTGTAGCGGTCGCTTGAGAGAAGCGCCAGCGAGTCGGCGAACGTGACGTCGGGGAGCTTCTGGCCGAGTTTGAGCGATGTCTTGGTCTGGCCCGCGAGGTGCAGGTGCGTGAAGTTCGGCATGGCCGCGCCCTGCATCGCGCGGAAGACACGGAGCGACTCAACGTCCACGGCGCTCAATGGCTCCTGGCGCAAGCCCTTTTTCAGGGGCAGGCTGCCCTGCTTGTTGAACAGATCCGCGAGCAACTCCTCCTGTTCGCCCTTGGGCTCGCGGCGGCCGAATTGGGCGAACAACTCCGGCCCGGCCTCCCGCGCCAGGTATGCGTAGAGCATGAAGCGGTAGCGCCGTTCGTCCTCATTAAGCGCCTGGCCGGCCACGATCTTCTCGCAAAGCGCGCTGCCGCGTTCTTTGAGAAACGCCTCCCAGGCCGCCAGGCACTCCTCTTCGGCCGCGAGCAACTCCCTCTTTCCGGTGAAGCCCCACAGGCCCGTGCGTTTCCGGCCAATCTGGATCGCGCAGCCGGTCTCGAGCTTCGTCAACTCCGGATCCTGCAGCTTCAGGCGGATGTCGGGCATGTTGCCCGTCTCCTTCACAGCCACCTCGGCCGGGTCATGCCCGGCGAAGGAGGCCAGCAGTGTGGCGGGCAGCTGCCCGGCTTCGACCGGGATGCGAAACTCTCCCTTGCCGTCGGTCCAGTTCCAGCAGCGGGGGTGTTCCTTGAGCATCACGAAGCCGATCACCACCGGCTTGCCCTCGGCGTCGAGCAGGCGGCCGGTGAGGGCCGGTTCGGGTTCGGCCGCAAAGGATGGCGAGAAGACCCGGACAAGACAGGCGAATAGCGCCGCCGCGAAGATCACGGTTGGTGGGGATCGCTTCATCATGCTCATTGCCCTCCTCGTTCCCCGTGGGACGGCTTCCACTCCGGCTTGATCCGCGAAGCCCGTATCACCTGGGGCCAGCCGAGCGCCCTGGCCGCGGGCAGGATGCTCCGGGTAATCCGGTCGCCGGGGGCGAAGTCGGAGAGTCGGGCCCGTTTGCCGCTTGCACGTTGCCGGACCAGCGGTTGTCGATGAAGTGAGTCGATCAGCGGTGCGCCGCCCGCCGTTCAGCGGTCCAGCGCCGGGACCATCGCCTCCGTCAGCGCGTAACGCCGCTCGCGGCCGTCGAGGACGGCCTCGAAGTCGTCCACCAGCCAGCCGACGACGCGCCCGCACGACTCCATCAGCCCGCCGGCGCGGTGCGGCGTGAGATAGGCGTTCGGCAGCGCGCGCAGGGGATGGTCGGCCGCGAGCGGTTCCTTGTCGAAGACGTCGATCGCCGCGTAGAGGTCGCCCTTCTTCAGCCGCGCGACGAGGGCGTCGGTGTCCACCAGCGCCGCGCGCGCGACGTTCACGAACACCGCGCGGGGGCGGAAGAGCGCGATCTGCGCGGCCCCGATGAGGTGCCGCGTGCCGGGATTGCTCGCAGCGGCCACGACGACGATCTCCGATTCGCGGATGAGGTCGTCGAGTTCCACGCGCTCCGCCCCGTGGCGTTTCAGGACGTCTTCCCCCACGTATGGATCGCACGCGCGCAGGCGCACGCGGAAGGGCGCGAGCAACTCCGCCAGGCGGCGGCCGATCTGGCCCAGGCCGACGATGCCGACGTTCCGCCCCGTCAATTGCCGCTCGTCGGGGTCGATGTCGGCCGGGAGCGACGCGACCCATTTCTCCGCGCCGCGGCGCATGGCCGCGTGGTAGTTCGACGTCTTCCGCAGCGTCGAGAGGATGAGCGTGAGCGCCATCTCCGAGACGGCCGGCGACCATCCGCCCTTGGAGAGCGAGATCGGCGTCTTTCGCCGCAGGCCGATCCGCGCCTGATCCTGGCCGATATCCATGTGGCCGCGGAACATCAGCTTCGGGGCCGCGTCGAGCAGGTCGTCGGTCAACACCGGCCACGACCACATGATCACCGCGTCCGCCCATGCCAGGTCGCCGCGGATCTCGTCGGCCGTGTTGTGCGACGTCGTGCGCACGGTCCCGCGCTTCTCGAGCCGCTCGTAGAACGGGCGCAGTTCCGGTTGCGTGTGAAAGGCCGCGGGCAGGTTCACGAGGATGTTCAACTTCTTCATGGCTTCTCCTGTTCCGGCGGACCCATCCGCCGGCGATTCACGTCCAGCGGCCCGCGCCGTCGCCCAGGAACATCGCCCCCAGCCCGATCAGCGCCGCGCCGCACGCCGCGATCAGCGCGCGGTAGGCGGCGGGCGGGCAGATCCGCCGCCCGGACGCCACCGCCAGCGATACGGCCGTGTACCATACCAGATCGGACGAGATGTGGCCCGAATAGAACGCCGCCAGCCCCGGCGCGCCGCGCTGCAGGGCGCGGGAGGCGAGGTTGAGGCCGATCGTCGCCCACCAGACCGCCCAGTAGGGGTTCGAGAGGCTGAGGACGATGCCCATGAGCAGGGGCCGGCGCACCGACGCCGGCCGCGCGCCGCCCGCCGCGGGCGCGAGGGCCTTCTCCACCGCCGCGCGCGCCGAGCGGATCATGTTCGCCCCCATGACGATCAGCGTCGCGCCGCCCAGCACGCCCAGAACGCCCTGCACCGCGTCGCGTTCGATCCACGGCCCGAGGCCGGCGATGACGAAGAGCAGCAGCGCGAACTCGAGGACGGCGTGTCCCGCGACGATGAGCGGACCGGCAACGACGCCGCGCTTCAGGGCCTCGCTGACGGTCGCCGTCAGGACCGGCCCGGGCATCATGGCCCCGGAGAGGCCGATCACGAACGCGCTGCCGAAGAGGGCCGCCAGGTTCATGCCGCGACTACGAGGCCGGCCCGGCGGCCTTCCATCCGCCGTGCAGCAGCGCCTTGAGTTCCCCGCGTTTCGCGGCATACGCCAGGTCCGCGGCGAGGTTGACAAACTCGCCGGGGTCGGCCTTCTCGTCGAACAGCTCCGCGCGCATCTCCGGCCCCTCGCCGTATTCCGTGTAGCGCCAGCCGTCCGTCACGAGGCTCGTGTGCCGGCGTTCCGCCTCGATCAGCGCCGCCTTCCGCCACGGCCGTTCGGGGTGCTCGAGGACCGGCCGCAAGCTGAAGGCCTCGGTCCCGGCGGGCACGGGGACGCCGCAGAGATCCAGCACCGTCGGGTGGAGGTCCATGCACTCGACCGGCCCCGCGTGGCGGGCGCCGGGGACGGTCACGCCCGGGGCGCGGATGAGCAGGGCGGACCGCGTGCTCTCGTTGATCATCTGGCCCTTGCGCCACGTGTAGTGCTCGCCCATGACGAATCCGTGGTCGCTCCAGACGACGACGACGGTGTCCTTCGCGCGGCCGCTCTCTTCCAGCGCGTCGAGGATGCGACCGATCTGCGCGTCGACGAACGTCAGGCAGGCGTAATGGGCCGCCAGGGCCTCCTTCCATTCCTCCAGCGTGCCGGGGTTGTTGCCGCCCATGGCGCTGAACGCCTCCGCCCGGCGGATGGCCTCCCATTGCTCGGGCGCGGGCATCCCGTCGGGGAGACTGCCGGGGTTCTTCGGGACCTCCATCTGCGATGGGGGGTACATCTCGAAGTACTTGTCCGGCGCGCGAAAGGCGAGGTGCGTGCTGTGGAAGCCGACGGCGAGGAAGAACGGCTTCTCGCGCGGGGCCTTCAGGCGGCGGATGGCCAGTTCCGCCATGCGGCCGTCAACCTCGTCGGCGTCGTCGAGGCCGGTCGGGCCGTACGTGAAGCCGTTCCCGATGACCTTGGCGCCCTCTTTGGCGGCGGGGCCGCGCGCGGGCTTGAGCGGCGGCTTCGGAGTTCCAAGCTCGTCGTTGGCCCTGACGATCTCGGTCCACGCGGAGTTCTTGTCGTAGTGGCCGAACTTGCCGATCTTGATCGCGTCGTAGCCGGCGTCCTTGAAGATCTCCGGGAGAATCGGATGGGCGGCGAAAAACTCGTCGGCGATCGCGCGGTCGAAGTTGCCGAAGACGCGCGTGGTCGTCGGGCGGCGTCCGGTGAGGAGTGCGGTGCGGGACGGGCCGCAGGGCGGGACCGTGTGGGCGGCGTCGAACGTCACGGCCGAGGCCGCGAGCCGGTCGAGGTTGGGCGTCCGGCAGACCTTGTTGCCGTAGCAGCCGAAGCGGATAGGGCTGCAGTCCTCGATGACGAGGAACAGGACGTTCGGCCGCGCGGCGGTCTCGCCGGCGGCATCCCCGGCCGGCGCGAGCGCCCGCGCCGTGCCCGCGCCCCAGGCCGCGGCGAGCGCCGCGCCGCCCGATCTCAGAAATCCGCGCCGGTCCAGGTTCGATCGATTCGGTGCTGTCATGGACGTGCTCCGTTCCCTCGTTGGTGGCGTTGGTGGCGGGGCAGCCTATACCAGGCGGCCGCCGCTCGGCGAGCGATTGCGCGTGGAAACGACGCGCCGGGTCGCATCGGCGAGTCGTTGCCGCGCAGGTGCCGCGGGCTCTGATTGAGCCGCGCGTGCCCGCCGCACCGCCTCCGCCGCGCCCGGTTCGCCGCGCGTCGCGGGCACGGGCGCCGGCGGGCGGATCGTCACCCGGCGTGCGTCCACGCGATGGCGTCGGCGAGATCGTCGAGGAAGACGGGCTGGGTCCACGCCCAGAGGCCGGCCGTGGAGGCGATTCGGACGCGCACGTAGACCTCATCGCCGCGGAAGCGGTACGCAGCGCGGTGGCCGATGACGCGCGCGAGTTCGCGTCCGCCGGCGCCGAAGAACTGGATCGACGTCTTCTCCTCGAGTTGCGGCCGCACGCGGAGGGACACGCCGGCGCGGGTGACGCGGTAGCGGTCGATCTCGACGCCGGTCGTGGCGTAGAACCGGCCGCGCTCGATCGCGACGAGGACGTGTCGGCGCGTGAGGGCGGGGGCGCGGACGACATTGTAGCCGGTGCCGCCCTGAGGGCTGCGCGGCCGGGGCGGGCTGAAGTAGTCGTGCGCGTCATCGTTCGCGAGGCCGAACCACCGTCGCCCGCCCGTCAGCAGCCGGTCCCAGAGATTGTCCAGCGGCTCGTGGCCGGGAATGGGGAAGGCGTTGCAGTCCGGCGAGGCGTTGCAGATCTCGAAGTGCCGGCCGCGCCGCAGTCCCGACAGCTCGTCGAATCCCAGCGCCCAGCGCCAGGCGGGATGGCAGACGACCGGGATGCCGCCGGCGGCGAGCGTGCGGTCGATGCCGTCCTGGATGATGACGGCCGCCGGGCGCGGCTTGCGCCGCCGGCTTGGAGCGGGCGCCACCGCCTCGCGCACGCCCACGCCCAGGACGTGGCAGAACGCCTCCCCCGAGTACTCACAGCACGGGATGCCGAGGATGGCCGCCGGATCGGCCCAGTCCGCGAGCGGGATCCGCCGGTTGTGGTCGGAGAGCCCCAGGAAGTCGTGCCCCTGGAAGCGGTAGTAGCGCGCGACGTCGGCCGGCGAGGCGCGGCCGTCGCTGCGGGCGCTGTGACAGTGCAGGTTGCCCTTGTACCACGGCATGGCGCGCGTCTTCTCCCGCGGCCCGGCGCTCGGGCCGACGGCCCCGAACGGTATCACCCGGCCGCTCCCCGGACAACCCCGGGACGTCGAACGGACAAGAAGACGGCTCGCTCGGAGAGCTCGCCGCACCCACGATGGCAGGATCTCGGATGGGGCGACCTCCCCGAGCGAGCCGCCAGCCGAGTGGGCGCATCGGCGAGTTGTTGCCGTCGAGGTCGGTTCGTGCGCGACATGGGCTGTGCACGCCGGCTCGCTCGGAGAGCTCGCCCTACCGGTCGCCCGGTGGCCATCGGTGGGGCGAGGTCTCCGACCGAGCGCGGTATAACGAATCGCCGATGCGTCCCAGCCGAGTCCCTCCGGCGGAATCGGCTTGCCTCCGCCGCCCCGGCCGGCCGATCATGCGCCGGCCGGCCGACGAAACGGGCCCGTAGCTCAGTTGGTCAGAGCAGGGGACTCATAATCCTCTGGTCGCAGGTTCGAGCCCTGCCGGGCCCACCCGGCGGCGTGCCCGCGCGCGGGCGGCCGTTCAGCGACTTCCCCCGTCGGCCCCCTCGCCCGTCCCTCCCGGTCCCAGCGCCGCGTCCAGGAACGCCGCCAGCGCCGGCCAGTAGCCGGGGTTGTCGTGCCAGAGCGCGTCGTTGTGGCCGCCGCGGAGTTCGAGGAGCTGCTTGGGCTCCGCCGCGCGCTCGAAGAGCGCCCGGCTCATCTCGAAAGGGACGATCTCGTCGTCCCGGCTGTGCGCGAGGAGGAGCGGCGCGCCGATGCGGTCGATGCGCGAGAGCGCGTCGTAGCGGAACCGCAGGACCCGGTGCAGCGGCAGGCCGGGGAAGAGCCGCCGAGCCATGTCGGGGGCCGACGTGAACGCGCTCTCGAGGACCACCCCGCTCACGGGCCTTTCGGACGCCAGCCGCACGGCCACGGCGGCGCCCAGGGAGCGCCCGAACAGGACGACCGGCGGGGCCTCGGCGTCCTGATGGCGCGCCCGAGCCACCTCGTAGGCGGCGCGCGCGTCGCGATAGGTGCCCTGCTCCGTCGGCAGGCCCGCGCTCTTCCCGTAGCCGCGGTAGTCGACCAGGAAGACGTTCACGCGCAGCGTCCGGAGCTCCACCGCCGCCCAGGCGAGGTCGCCGATGTTCTCGGCGTTGCCGTGGAAGAAGACCAGCGTGCCGCGCGGCCGATCGGCCGGCACCCACCAGCCGTGCAGCCGCGCCGCGTCCTCGGCGACGAACTCCACCTCCTCGAACGCGACGCCGAGATCGCCCGGCGTCTGCTCCAGCGCGGCGCGCGGCATGTAGATGTTGCGCCATTCGAAGATGCGCAGCGCCAGCCACAACAGGCCCGCGACGACGACGAGCCCGCCGATCTGTTGGATCCACGCTCCCACGGCGCGCCGTTTCACGATATCTCGAACCGCTTCTCCATCGCCGCCAGGTACCGCCACCCGTCCGCCGTCACTTCCACCGTGTCCTCGATCCGCACGCCGCCGTCCGCCTCGTAGTACAGGCCCGGCTCCACCGTCACGACGTGCCCTTTGCGCAGGCGCGCCGTGGAGCCCGCCCGCAGGCCGGGATCCTCGTGCACGTCCAGGCCGATGCCGTGGCCCGTGCTGTGGATGAATCCCTCCCGCCGGTCGCCCGCGAGGCGCGTCGCGAAGCCGCGTCGCTCCAGTTCCGCCGCGGCCGCGGCGTGAACGTCGCCCGCGCGCGCCCCCGGCCGTATGAGCGCGAGGGCCGCCCGCTGGGCCGCATGGACGGCCGCGTACATGGCGGCCGCCCGCGCCGTCGGCCGCCCCTTCACGTACGTGCGCGTCAGGTCGCCGCAGTAGCGATCGATCCGCCGCCGCGGGAAGATGTCGACGACGATCGGCTCGCCCGCTCGCAACGGACCCCGGCCCCGCTCGTGCGGGTTCACGGCGTCGCGCCCGCCGGCGACGATCGCCTCCGGGCAATCCGCTTCCTCCGCCATCAGCGATCGGCCGATCGCCGCGCGGACGGTCTCCGCCGTGAGCGCGCGGCCGTCGTGCACGAGCCGGCCGCCGCGTCCGATCCGCGCCTCGCGCAGCATCCCCTCGGCGGCCCGCATGGCGCGGATCGCGGCCCGCTGCGCGCGGCGCAGGCGGGCGATCTCGTCCGCGCTCTTCACGGCGCGCGCCGGCACCGCCGGCCCCTCCAGCACGCGCACGTCGATCCCCGCCGCCTCGAGCTGCCGTACCCGCAACGCGGGACACCGCGCCGACACGTCCGCCCGCCGGATCCCGAGCCGCTGCATCAGCCGCGCGATCGCGGGCGGGCCCTTCGCGCCGGGCGCCTCGCCGAGGTCCCGCGTCGCGATGACCTCCGTCCCGCGCGCGACGGCGCGCGCCCGGCCGAACTCCAGATCGCCCACCAGCAGGCGCGCGCGGCCCCGCCACACGACGCACACCACCGCGTCGGGCGCCTCGAACCCCGTGAGATACCGGATATCCGACTCGTCGCCGGGCGGTCCCACGAGCACGAGCGCGCGTGTTAACTTCTCGCTCTTCTTCGTCATTTCGCGCTGTTCTCCCGGTTTCCGGCCGTGTTCCACCGCGCGCGCCGCATTCGCTCCGTCCGCGCCGCCGTTTCTCCTTCGCTCTCGCCCTCGGCTAATGCTCCTCTCACGCCAAACCTATATCACGTGGCGCTCGCCCTATCGAACCACAACGGATTGATGCCTGTCGATTTTGTTGGGATTGCCCCACGATTTGCCCTTGTTGCCTTCGTCCGCACGGCCTAGTTTGCCGTCCGTTCGCTCCGAGGGCAGAAGGCGACGGGCTGTGAATAAGTTGTGTACAAGTTGTTCGGTCGGTCCGGGTCTTCCCGGCCATGAGCGTTCGCTCCCGTAGACTGGATTTCGCGGCGATGACTGTGGTTTTCCCCATTTCCGGCGGTTGCGCGGCGGTTCCCGGATCGCGGTTCCGGCCCGCCGGTTCCTCGACCGTTTCCAACCTGGGGTGGCTGCGCGCGTGCGGTCGCGCGAGCAATGAGGTCTTTCATGGAAGATCAACTTCTCTCGGTCTGGTCCAAGGTCTGCCGGAATCTGAAGGAGGCGTTGACGCCGGACACGTATGAGCGGTGGATCGCCGTCATCCAGCCGCGGTCGCTGACGAAGTCGCATCTCTCGGTGTCGGTCTCCAACGACTTCTACCAGTACTGGCTGGAGGAGAACTACCTCCCGCTCATCCGCCGCGCGGTCTCGCAGGTGGTCGGCCGCGACATGGACGTCCGGCTCGAGGTCGATTCCAGCCTCCCGGCGGCCGTCTCGGCTGAGCCGGTCGAACGGCCGCCGTCGGCGCCGGCGAAGGCCTCGCGGGCGCCGGCGCCCGTCACCGCCCTGAATCCGAATCTGACGTTCGACAGCTTCGTGGTCGGTCCCTCGAACACCTTCGCCCACGCCGCGGCGTTCGCCGTGGCGCAGTCGCCGGCCCGCGCCTACAACCCGCTGCTCATCTACGGCGGCGTCGGCCTCGGCAAGACGCACCTCATGCAGGCCATCGGACACCACGTCGTGACGCAGCGGCGCAACGCGAACGTCTCCTACCTCTCGTCCGAGGCGCTCCTGAACGAATACATCGACGCCCTGCAAAATCACAGGATTGCGCAGTTCCGGCGCAAGTACCGGCACGCGGACGTTCTCCTGGTGGACGACATCCAGTTCCTCGCCGGGAAGGACAAGCTGCAGGAGGAATTTTTCCACACGTTCAACACCCTCTACGATGCACACAAACAGATCGTCCTCTCCTGCGACCGCCCGGCCAGCGACGTCGGCGGACTCGAACCGCGGCTGGTCTCGCGATTCGAGTGGGGCCTCGTGACCGAGCTGGAGACGCCCGACCTGGAAACCCGCATCGCCATCCTGCGTCAGAAGCAGAAGTCGATGAACCTCGCCCTTCCCGACCCGCTGCTCGTCTACATCGCCGAGCATATCCGTTCGAACATCCGCAAGCTCGAAGGGGCGCTCATCCGCGCCGCGTCCTACACCTCTCTGACCGGCCGCACGCTGCCCATGGAGACGCTCGAATCCCTCCTGCGGCACATGCTCGACAAGGAAACCACGCAGGCGCCGTCCGTGGACTCCATCCAGAAGACCGTGGCGGAGCATTTCGACCTCCGCCTGTCCGACATGACCAGCAAGCGCCGCCCCCAGTCCGTCGCCCTTCCCCGGCAGGTGGCCATGTACCTTTGCCGCACGCTGACGCCTCACTCGCTGCCTACCATCGGTGAGGCGTTTGGCCGGAATCATGCCACCGTCATCCACGCCTGCCGCCTGATCGATCGCCGCATGAAGTCCGATCCGCAGATGCGTCAGACCGTCTCCGCCCTCCGCCATAAACTGGGCGCCGACTGAATGCCCTGCCCCCGCCGAAAAGCTGTGATGACACCCTGTCAATATCCCGGCACTTTCTGTTCACTTGCGCCTCCTTCTTCCCGGCCATACACAGCCGCCATGGTTCTCGACACGGTCATCCACAGCCTTTCTTCTTCGTTGTCCACTGCCCTGCAACCCCTTGTGCATCCGCCTCACGATCTCCACACGCATACGATTACGGTGATTTGATTTATATAGAAGAGTCATCTATAATCCGCCTGTCGGAAACGAAGGAGCACAACATGAAACTGACCGTCGAGAAAGACGCCCTTGTTGCCGGTCTTCAGCGGACGCAAGCCGTCGTGGGCGGGAAGACCACCCTGCCGGTTCTCTCCAACCTTCTCTTCTGCGCCGAGGGGGAGCAGTTGATCCTCACGGCCACGGACCTTGAATTGACTGTCCGGGCCACGATCGCGGCGAAGGTCTCGAAGGCCGGCATGACGACGCTGCCGGCGAAGCGCATCGTGAGCATCGTGCGGGAGATGTCGGGCACGCTGCTGGAAATCGACGTGGGCGAACGGGATATCGCCACGATCAACTGCGATGCCGCCGAATTCCGGCTGAACGGCATCAGCGCCGAGGACTTCCCTGTTCTTCCGGTTTTCGAGGGCGGACATCCGCTGGTCCTCGAAGCGGCCAGGTTGAAGGCGATGCTGCAGCGGGTCGGCTATGCCGCGTCGACGGACGAATCGCGCCGGGAGTTGAACGGTGCGCTCATGTCGTTCCGCGCGAACCGGTTGACGATCGTGGCCACCGACGGCAAACGGCTGGCGCTGGCGGAGCACGAGATGGATGTGCCGAAGGAGGCGGAAGCGGACGCGATCCTGCCCACGAAGACGGTGAACGAGTTGCTGCGGTCCATCCCCGAGACGGGGAACGTCAGGATACAGGTGTCGAAGAACCAGGCGGCGTTCGAGGGCGATGGGGTGACGGTCATCTCGAAGCTCGTCGAAGGGACGTTCCCGAACTACCGGCAGGTGATTCCATCCCGCAGCGAGCAGCGGGTGGCCATCGAGCGCGAGCTCTTCGCCAACGCGGCGCGGCGCGTGGCACTGGTCACGAGCGACGAGAGCAACTCGATCAAGCTCACGTTCGCCAAGAACCGGGTGGAGATCACGGCGTCCGCGCCCAACGTCGGCGAGGCGCGGGAGACGGTTCCGCTGAAGTACACCGGCAAGGAGATCGCCATCTCCTTCAATCCCGAGTATCTCAGCGCGCCGCTCCGCGTGCTGACGTCGGACGAGATCTACCTCGAGCTCACCGACGAGCTGAGCCCGGCCGTGATGAAGGCGAACGAACCGTTCTTGTACGTGCTGATGCCGATGCGAGTGTCATAGGGCGCTCCGGCGGGCAGAGGCGCGGCGAGAGGCGGAACAAACGCGGCCGTCGGGACGGTTGCGGGCTGGCGCGGCTGGTTGCCGGACTAGGATTCGAACCTAGACAAGCAGATCCAGAATCTGCTGTGCTACCATTACACCATCCGGCAAGAACGGCCGAATAGTGTAAACACGCCCGCCGAGCACGTCAAGAGGCGGGCGGGGAGAACGGCCCGCGCCGTTTGAACGACGAACCTGGCCCGCCGGGGGGCGGAAGCGCCCGGACGGCTTCCGCCGGAAGGCGGAACTCCGGCCGGCTTCGTCAGAGTCCCGGCCGTGGCCGGAAGTCGGCGCGCCGCTTCAGCGGCGTCGCGGGACAAGGCGCGAACGGCGGGCGGGAGAATCGCGGACCATGGCAACGAACCAGCAGGACCGGCCGGACCTGGCCGGGGTGGAAGTGATGGACGAGCGTCCGGACGCTCCGGAGCGCGGGGGGATCGTCTTGGCGCGGGACCTCTACCCCGACCGCCTGCCGATCCTGGGCGTCGAGCGGCCGCTCTTCCCGAAGATGACCCTTCCGCTGCTGTTCGGCGATGACGAGACGAAGACGCGCGTTCGCGGCATCGTCGAGCGGGGGCAGAAGTTCATCGGGTTCCTGCTGACGCGCGACGGCGTCGACGGGAAGCGTCCCGCCGGCGAGCGGTTCCATCGCGTCGGCGTCGTGGCGGAGATCCGGCAGATCGTCCATCCCGATCCGGCGATGCCGCTGCAGATGCTGGTGACCACGCGGGACCGCTTCCTCGCGGAGGATTTCGAAGACGGCGGGCCGGACGTGACGGCGCGGGTCTCGTACGTTCACGAGACCGATATGACCGACAACGACGAGCTGAAGGCCTACGCGCTGGCCGTGGTGAACAGCATCAAGGAACTCGTCGCGCTGAATCCCCTGCACAAGGAGGAACTCAGCCTGTTCATGTCGCGCTCGAACCTCGGGGAACCCGGCCGCCTGGCGGACATCGCGGCGGTGCTCACCACGGCCGCCCCGGCCGAACTGCAGGACGTGCTCGAGACGCTGAGCATCCTGCAGCGGCTGCGCAAGGTGCTCCTGCTCCTGAAGAAGGAGGTCGACATCTCGCAGCTCCAGGCGCGGATCAATAAACAGATCGAAGAACGCCTGACGCAGCAACAGCGGGAATTCTTCCTGCGCGAACAGCTCAAGGCCATCAAGAAGGAGCTCGGGCTCGAAAAGGAGGGCAAGGACGCCGAGATCGAGCGCTACGAGAAGCGGCTGAAGGAGATCGCCCCCCCCGACGAGGCGCGCGAACGGATCCGCGAGGAGCTGGACAAGCTCCGACTGATCGAGCCGATGTCGCCCGAGTTCACCGTGTCGCGCAACTACGTCGACTGGCTCACCGGCCTGCCGTGGGGCGTGTTCACCGAGGACAACTGCGACATCGTCCGGGCGCGGCGCATCCTCGACCGCGACCACCACGGCCTGGAGGACGTGAAGGAGCGCATCCTCGAATTCCTCGCCGTCGGGATCCTCAAGGGGCGGATCTCGGGGACGATCCTGTGCTTCGTCGGGCCCCCGGGCGTCGGCAAGACCTCGCTCGGGCAGTCGATCGCGCGCAGCATCGGGCGGAACTTCTTCCGGTTCTCGCTGGGCGGGATCCGCGACGAGGCCGAGATCAAGGGGCACCGGCGGACGTACATCGGCGCCCTGCCGGGCAAGTTCATCCAGACCGTGAAGACCTGCAAGAGCGCCAACCCGGTGATCATGCTGGACGAGATCGACAAGGTCGGCGCCAGCTACCAGGGCGATCCGGCGTCGGCGCTGCTGGAGGTGCTGGATCCGGAACAGAACCGCGACTTCCTCGATCATTACCTCGACGTGCGGTTCGACCTCTCGAACGTGTTCTTCATCTGCACGGCGAACCAGACCGACACGATCCCGCGGCCGCTGCTCGACCGCATGGAGGTCATCCACCTGGCCGGCTACATCGTGGAGGAGAAGGTCCAGATCGCGCGGCGCCATCTGATCCCGAAGCAACTGGCGCAGCACGGCGCGACGCGGGCCCAGATCGAGATCTCGCCGGCGGCGATACGGGCGGTGATCGACGGCTACGCGCGCGAGCCCGGCGTGCGCTCCCTGGAGCACCAGATCCAGCGGATCATCCGCAAGTCCGTGCGCGGCATCGTCGAGAAGAAGGCCGCGCGGTACCGCGTCGACGCGCCGGACCTGCCGCGCCTGCTGGGCAAGAAGACGTTCCAGGACGAGCGCCTCTACAAGACCCCGCAGCCCGGCGTGGTGATGGGCCTGGCGTGGACGAGCATGGGCGGCGACACGCTCTACGTCGAGGCCATCGCCGTCGAGACCGGCGAGGCGGGTTTCAAACAGACCGGGCAGCTCGGGAAGGTGATGATCGAGTCGAGCGAACTGGCCTACACGTTCGTGCGGGGGTTGCTGAGCAAGGACGCGAAGACGCGGACCTTCTTCAACCGCCATTCGATCCATCTGCACGTGCCGGCGGGAGCGACGCCGAAGGACGGCCCGTCCGCGGGCATCACGATGGCGATGGCGTTGTACTCGCTCGCGACGGGCCGGGCGGCGCGACCGGGGCTGGCCATGACCGGCGAGCTGAGCCTGACCGGCCGCGTGATGCCCGTCGGCGGGATCAAGGAGAAGGTCTTGGCGGCGAAACGGGCGGAGGTGCGCGACCTGCTGCTGCCGGCGGCCAACCGCAAGGATTTCGAGGAACTGCCGCCGCACCTCCGGCGAGGCCTGCGGCCGCACTTCGTGTCGCGATTCCAGGAGGCGGTGCGCGTTGCGTTGCACTGACCCGGCCGCGTGCGGTTCTCCGGAGAGGTGGCTGAGCGGTTTAAGGCGCCGGTCTTGAAAACCGGAGTCCCGCTACCGCGGGACCGTGGGTTCGAATCCCACCCTCTCCGCCAACCCGCTTCCGCGCGGGTTGGCGCACTTCCTGAGTTCCCGATTGAATGGCGGGCGGATGAACGCGCTGTAAGAGGAATCTGGAACTGAGGGAATCAGGAACGAGGAGCCGCCGGGATGTGGACGTGAACCCCTGCTTCTCACGCCGAGCGCGCGGAGGCCGGCGAATGGACGACGCGCCGACCTGTCGGCCATCGCCTCCGACACTCATTCTCTGTCACCGTTGGCCGATTCCGTTTCAGGCCGGGATTGTCCAAGCATTGGACAACACTCTCTGGCAGCATGCGTTAGAGGCTCCCGCCAGCCAGCGCCAGAGATGCCTGTCCCCATTGGTGGGCCCGAGTTCCCGTCTTCTCTGCGCCTCTGCGCCTCTGCGCGAGAACTCCTTAGAGAAAGCGCATGCCGGAAGTCGTTTGTGCTCCCCTTCTCGACCGTCGATCCGGTCGTTGCGGATGGGCGAAGCGCGGCGCCGTCGTAGCCGGCACCCTGCTCCACGCGCCGCGGGCGCATCTGCGAGTTGTTGCCGTTCAGGCCGGGCTGGCCGTTAGGCGAAGGCCGTGCTAGATTCGCCCGGCATCGTGAGCATCTCCAGTTACCGGACGGGCGGCCTCGCGTTCGGCGGCGCGTGCGCCCGCGCCGCGTCCGCCGCCCTCTTCCTTGCCTGCGCGTTGCCGCCCGCCGCCCCCGGCGCGGAGGTCGGCGGAGAGCCGTCGGTCCCCTATCGCGCGCGGCTGACGGGCGCGCCGTCCCGCGATCTGAGGCGGGCCGTCCGCGCGCAGTCGCTGACCATGTCCCTCGCCTCCCGCCCCCCGGCGACCGTGCGGCAACTTCAGCGGCGCGCCGAAGACGACCTGCCCGCCATGGCCGCGGTCCTGAAGGCGGCGGGCTATCTGGACGCAACGGTCGCGGCCGAACTCGACGCGGAGGCGGTTCCCGCGCAGGTCACTTTCCGCGTCTCCGCGGGGGCGCGGTACTCGATCCGCGCGTTTCGCGTGGTCTATGCCGGCGCGGCGGACACGGCGGCGCTGCCCTCGACCTGGCCGCGGTTGAGGAAGGGCGGCCCCGCGGCGGCTTCCGACGTCGCCGCGGCCGAAGCGTCGATCCTTCGCGCGCTGCGGGAACGCGGCCATCCGAATCCGCGCCTCGTGAGCCGCGCCGTGACCGCCGACGCGTCGGCCCGACAGGTCGATGTCGTCTGCACCGTGGACCCCGGGCCGCGGGCGACGCTGGGGGCGGTGGAGATCGAAGGGCTCGAGCGCCTCCAGGCCGGCTATGTGCGCCGCCGCGTGACGTGGACGCCGGGCGCGGCCTACGACGTGCGGCGGCTCGAGGACCTGGAGCGGAGCCTGACGCGGTCCGGCCTCTTCTCGTCGGTCCGCGTGGCGGCCGCCGACGCGCCGGATGCCGCCGGGCGGTCGCCCGTGCGGGTCGCCGTCACCGAGCGCCCGCACCGGACCTTCCGCGCCGGCGTCTCGTACTACAGCGACGAGGGCGCCGGCGCCCTGGCGAGCTGGGAGAACCGCAACATCCTCGGGCAGGCGGAGGCGCTCTCGTTCTCGCTCCAGGCGTCGGGGATCGGTTACGGAGGCGAAGCCCTCTTCGTGCGGCCGGATATCACGACGCCCGATGTCGACCTGCGCCTGGAACTGGACGCGCGCGACGAATACCCCGACGCCTACCGGAGCCGGAACGGGAGGGCCGCCGTCGTGCTGGAGAAGCGCATCGAACGCACGTGGACCTTCGCGGGCGGCCTGGCCGGCGAGTACGGCGAGGTCGAACAACAGGAGGAGACCGAGCGGTACGGCCTCCTGTCGGTGCCGCTGTCCGTCGACTGGGACCGCCGTGACGATGCGTTGGATCCCTCCCGCGGGTTCGCCCTGCACGTGGCGACGGCGCCCTACGAGGACACGCTCGGCGACGGGGCGTTCGTCAAGTCGCTGGGCGAAGCGAACGCCTTCGTTCCGCTTTCGGACTGGCCGCGCATCGTGTTCGCCGCCCGGGCCACGATGGGCACGATCGCCGGCCTGCCCGCGGACGACGTCCCGGCGGACAAACGGTTCTACGTCGGCGGCGGCGGGTCGGTCCGGGGCTACAAGTACCAGTCGATCGGTCCGCTCGAAGACGGCGACCCCGTCGGCGGCAACGCGATGGCCACCGCCTCGGCCGAGATCCGCGCCCGGATGCCCGGCGACGTCGGGGCGGCCGTGTTCATCGACGGGGGCACGGCGTATCCCGACTCGCGCCCGGACTCCGAGAACCCGTTCCGCTGGGGCGCGGGGGCCGGCCTGCGATACTATCTCGGCGTTGCGCCGCTGCGCGTGGACGTCGCCGTCCCCCTGCAGCGCCGCGACGGGATGGACGCCGCCTACCAGATTTACGTGAGTTTGGGGCAGGCCTTCTGAGGACGAGACACACGTGAAGCCGCGCACGAGACGACGCTGGCGGCGAACGCTCGCGGCCCTGCCGCTGGCGCTGGGCGTCGCGGCCGCCGGCCTCTACGTCCTCCTGCAGACCGATGCGGGGCGCCGCTGGATGGCGGCGACGCTCTCCCGCGCGCTGTCCTCCGAAACGCGGACCGTGCGGCTGGACGGTGTCCGGGCGGCCCTGCCCCCGCGCGCGGCGATCGACCGCGTCACGGTGTCGGATGCCGGCGGCGTCTGTGTCGAGATCCGGGGCGTGGAGATGGCATGGAGCGCGCGCCGTCTCTTCGCGGGCCGCTGGGCGCCCCGCCGCGTGCGCGTCGGCTCGTTCGACCTCGCGCGATGGCCCGCCGCCGGCGAGGCGGGCGCGGCGGCGGAACCGCCCCCGCCCGAGATCCCCACCGTGCCGGCGTTCGACGTCGAAGACGTGGCCGTCGGCGAGGTGCGGCTGGCCGAACCCATCCTCGGTCGCGCCGTCTCGCTCTCGGGCCTGAACGCCTCCGCCGGCGGCGCGGCCAGCAACGGCGTCGCGCGGATACACCTCTCGGTCCGGGCCGGCCGCGTGGCGGTGGACGCCGCCGCGATCGAGCGCGTCGCGCTCGACGTCGATGCGGCGTTCGACCGCTCGCGCTGGTCGGTATCCCGCCTGGAGTTGAGCGGCGACGGCCTGCGCGCGTCGGGGAGCATCGAATCGGGCGCCGGCGGCGCCTGGCCGACCGGCCGGCTCTGCGGCGAGGCGGACGCCTCCGCCGCGTGGGCGCGACGCCTGTGGCCGCGCCTGCGCGCCGGGACGGTATCCGTCGATCTCGACGCCGGGGCGCCGGGCGCCGGCGTCGAGGCCGTGTGGGCGCGCGCGGGCGCGTCGGACCTGCAATTCGACGCGCTTCACGCCGGCGCCGCGACCGTCCGGGCGCACGTGCGGCGGGACCGCGAGCGAGCGGCGCTCCTCGTCACGGTCGACGCGAGCGTACGGGACTTCACGGCGGGCGCGATCGCAGTGACGGGCGCCGAACTGCGGGTCGAAGGGCCGTGGCGGGCCGTGTCGGTTTCCGTTTCGGCCGGCGGGACGATCGAGCAGCCGTGCACGGTCGAGGCGGCGGGCCGCCTTCGATGGGGAGAGGGCCCGACGCGGATCGACGTCGACCGCGCGGCGATCGAATGGGCGGGAGCGCGCGCGCGGCTGGTCGAACCCGCGCGCATCGCCGCCGGTCCCGGCGGGGTCGCCATCGCCGCCGCCGGGCGGATGGACCCCGTCGATCTGTCCGCCGTCGCGCCGCCCGCGTGGGGGCCGATCGGCGGACGCGTCGCCGCGTCGCTGCGCCTCGGCGGCACGCTGGCCGCGCCGGAGCTCGACGGCGGCCTGACCGGCGAGGACCTGACGGTCGGCGCCATGGAGGGCGCGGGCGTGCCGGCCGTGAGCGGGTCCGTCCGCTTCGCCTGCTCCAACGGCGTGCTGCGCGCGGCCGGCGAGGCCCGGACGGCCGCGGGCGATACGGCGCGAGCGCAGGCGCAGGCGCCGGCGCGGTTGTCGTTCGCTCCGTGGATGGCGTCCGCGGACGTGACGAACCTGACGGTGTCGGCCGACGCGCGCCTCGGCCCGCGCACGGCCGGCGCGCTGACGGTGACCGGCGCGGCGGTCCGCGTCGCCGGCGCCTGGCGCGCGATCGAGTTCGACGGCGCGGCCGGCGGGGTCTTCCATCGGCCGTTCACCGCGTCGGTCGCCGGCCGCGCATCGCGCGCGGAGGCGGGGCTGTCCCTCGAACTGAGCCGCGCCACGATCGATGGGACGGGCCTGCGCGCGTGGCTGACCGAGCCGGTACGGATCGGCGGCGGCGCGGACGGGCCGGATGCGATCCGCGGCGCCTGCCGGGCGGAGGCCACGGGCGAGGCGCCCCTCCTGCCCGGCCGGTTCGGCCTGACGCTGGGGGGAGCGGCCGGCGACCTGCGTCTCGGCGGCACGCTCTCGTCGCCCGAGATCGAGGGCGAGGTGCGATGGGAGGGCCTCGCGGCCCGGGCCCGCCGTCTCGCGGAAGCGCCGACCCTGAGCGGCTCCTGCGTCGTCGGCTATCGCGGCGGCCTCGCGCGCGCCACGGCGGAGGCGCGTCTCTCCGCGGGGGGCGGGGCCGAGGTCCGGGCCGAAGCGCCGGTGCGCCTGTCGTTCCGGCCGTGGGCGGCGGAGTGGGATCCCGGGCGGGCGTTCTCCGTTGCGGTCGACGCGGGGCTGGATCTCGACGTCCTGAACGGGCTGGAGGGCTTCGCGAACAGCCGGATCGCGGGGCGGGTGGATCTCTCGGTGGCGTACGCCGGCAACATGGCCGGCGGCGCGACCACCGGCTCGTGCGCCCTGGTCGGCGGGGCGTTCGAACACTACCTGCTGGGCACCGTGATCCGGGACGCCGGCGTGCGGCTGGTGGCGCGGGACGGCCGCCTCGACGTCGAGTCCGGCGGCGCGACGGACGGCGGCAAGGGTCGCCTGGCCCTGACGGGCGGCCTGCGCCTCGTGCCCGGCGAGGGACTCCCCTGCGCGCTGGAACTCCGGTGCGACAAGGCGCGCCTCCTGCGCCGGCCGGAGGCCGAGGCGACGTTGTCGGGCCGGCTGGGGCTATCGGGCGCGGTTTCGCGAATGCGGCTGGACGGCGATCTGCGGCTCGACGAGGCGGTGATCGATCTCCGGAACGTGCGCCCGGCGCCCCCGACGCCGCTGATCGTCGAGGAGACGGCGGCCGCCGCCCCGGCCGCGGGCCGCCGCGCCGGGCTCCCTCTCTCGCTGCGCGTGTCGGTCGCGATCCCCGGAAGCCTGTACGTCCGCGGCCGGTCGCTGGACTCCGTGTGGGCGGGAGACCTCCGGCTGGACGCCGGCGGCGGCGCGCCGCGCCTGGGCGGCTACCTCGAACCGCGGCGCGGCACGGTTCTCCTGCTCAAACGGTCGTTCAAGCTGACCGACGGGCGGATCGAGTTCGGCGGCGGCTGGCCGCCCGAGCCCGCGCTGCGCCTCGCGGCCGTCTTCAGCAGCGCCGACCTCGACGCCCGCGTGCAGATTCTGGGCAACCCGCGAAACCCCGAGATCGCGCTGACCTCCGTTCCGCCGCTGCCGGAGGAGGAGATCCTGGCGCGGATCCTGTTCGGAAAGGACGGCTCCACCATCACGCCGCTGCAGGCCCTCTCGCTCGCGTCCGAGGCCGCGAAGCTGCGGCAGATCGGCGGCGGCCAGGGGTTCCTGGGCGACATGACGTCCGCCCTGGGCATCGATCGCGTGGAGGTGCGGGAGACGGGCGGCGAGACGGCGGCGCCGGAGATCGCGGCCGGCAAGTACGTGGGCGACCGGTCCTACCTCGAACTCCGGCGCACGAGTTCGACCGATGAATCCGACCGCGCGCGGCTCTACCTCCAGCACGAACTGCGGCCCAACGTGGTCCTCGAAGCCGAAGGCGGCGCCGCCATGCGCTCCGGCGTGGGCGTGTACTGGACGTGGGACCACTGAGGCCCGGGATCCGGCCCGGAATCCTGCGGCCCCGACGGCGGATTTCGAGTATGCTTGCGCGCGGACGCCCCGCGGAGAAACACATGAGCGGATTTCCCCAGGTACGATTGCGGCGGCTGCGGCGGACGGCCGCCTTGCGGCGGATCTTCGACGCGCCCGCCCCCGCGCCCGCGAAGCTGGTCTGGCCGGTCTTCGTCGTGCCCGGCCGCGGCCGCGCGGAACCGATCGAGTCCCTTCCCGGCCAGTCGCGCTTCTCGGTCGACCGCCTCCTGAAGGCGCTGGAGCCCGCCGCCGCGGCCGGCATCGGCGGCGTCCTCCTCTTCGGCGTCGTGCCGCCCGCGCAGAAGGATCCGCGGGGCCGCGCCGCCGCGGACGAGAAGGGCCCCGTCCCCTCCGCCGTCCGCGCGGTCAAGCGCGCCTTCCCGGAGCTGGTCGCGTTCGCCGACGTCTGCCTCTGCGCCTATACCACGCACGGACACTGCGGCCCGCTTGACCGGCGCGGCGACGTCGACAACGACGCCGCCATCGAGGCCCTCGCCCGCGTCGCGCGCGTCCACGCCGCGGCCGGCGCCGACGTCGTCGCGCCCAGCGCCATGATGGACGGCCAGGTCGCGGCCATCCGCGGCGCGCTCGACGCCGGCGGATTCGCGCAGACGCTCGTGATGAGCTACTCGACGAAGTTCGCCTCCTCCCTCTACGGCCCGTTCCGCGAGGCGGACCGGTCCGCCCCGAAGCGCGGCGACCGGCGCGGCTACCAGGCCTCCTTCGCCGACGCGCGCGCGGCCCTGCGCGAGTCGGCCCTCGACGAGAAGGAAGGCGCCGACCTCCTCATGGTGAAGCCCGCGCTGTTCTACCTGGACATCCTCTCGCGCCTCCGCGCGCGGACGGACCTGCCCATCGCGGCCTACAGCGTCAGCGGCGAATACGCCATGCTCTGCGCCGCGGCCGCGCGCGGATGGGGCGACCTGCGCGGCATGGCGCGCGAGTCGATCGCCGCGATCGCGCGCGCCGGCGCCGACCTCGTCGTCACCTACTGGGCCGGCCGCTACGCGGAGATCCTGGCGTGAACGCGTCGGCGAACTGGTTCGCCCGCGCGTGCCGCGCGATCCCCGGCGGCGTCAACAGCCCCGTGCGCGCCTTCGGCGGCGTCGGCGGCATCCCCGTCTGCGTCACCAGCGGCCACGGCGCGCGCCTCCGCACCGTCGACGGGCGCGAACTCACGGACTTCTGCGGCTCCTGGGGGCCGCTGATCCTCGGCCACGCGCACCCGAAGGTCGTCGAGGCGATCTGGCGCGCGGCGTCGCGCGGCACGAGCTTCGGCATCAACACGCCCGGCGAGGTCGAACTCGCCGAGCGGCTCTGCCGCCTCGTGCCCTCCATGGACCGCGTGCGGCTGGTCAGCTCCGGCACGGAGGCCGTCATGACGGCCGTGCGCCTCGCGCGCGGGGCGACGGGCCGCCACAAGCTGATCAAGTTCGACGGCGGCTACCACGGCCACTCCGACGCGATGCTCGTCGCCGCCGGCAGCGGACTGCTCGCGCACGCGCTGTCGTCGTCGGCGGGCGTGCCGCCCGCCGTGGCGGCCGACGTGTTCGTGGCGCCGTACAACGACGCCGATGCCGTGCGGCGGATCGTCGAGGCCCACGGCCGCGAACTCGCCGCGATCCTCGTCGAGCCCGTCGCCGGCAACATGGGCCTGGTGCCGCCGCGCGACGGGTTTCTGGACGCCCTCCGCACGGAGGCCGACCGCTGCGGCGCGCTGCTGGTGTTCGACGAGGTCATCACGGGTTTCCGGCTCGGGCCGACGGCGTATGGCGAGATCGCCGGCGTGCGGCCGGATCTGACCACGCTCGGCAAGATCGTCGGCGGCGGCCTGCCCGTCGGCGCGGTGGGCGGGCGGGCGGCGGTCATGGACCATCTCGCGCCGCTCGGGCGCGTCTACCAGGCCGGGACGCTCTCCGGCAACCCGCTGGCCGTGGCGGCGGGCTCGGCGACGCTGGCGATCCTGGAGGAGGAGAACCCCTATCCCGAACTCGAACGGCTCGGGCGCCGCCTGTCGGAAGGCCTCGCCGCGGCCGCCCGCGCCGCCGCGGTCCCGATGCACGTCGCCGCGCTGGGCAGTCTGTTCACGCCGTTCTTCCGCGCGGGGCCGGCGTGGAACCTGGCCGACGCGAAGGCCTCGGACGCGGCGGCCTACGCGAAGTTCTTCCACGCCCTGCTCGACGCGGGCTTCTATCTCCCGCCGTCCGCCTTCGAGACGGCGTTCCTTTCCGCCGCGCACACCGCGGGCGACGTGGACCGGTTCCTGGAAGCCGCGGCCGCCGCGCTGAGACCGGCCGTCACGAACGCCCCGGCGTAGGGCATCCACTTCAATCCCGTCCCCCCTTTGCGTCCCTTTGCGATCTTCCGTCAAATCCGACACACCCGAGCGCCACGCCCGCGCGACGGCTCAAGAGAAGAGGGCAACAGAAAGTCGCAAAGAAACGCAAAGGTATGAGCCTGCAGAGAGGCGTTCGGTCCTGGGGCCATCCGGGCGCACGTTCTTTCGGTTCTGGCCGCCTCCTGGCGAAGGCCGACCCCGACCCCGATCTGTCCGCCAAGGCTCCCGTTTCCTAATCCGCGCCAACCGTTCGGTCACGCGACACGTGACCGAATGGCCCTTTCCAGGTGGACACGGGAAGGTGGACACGGGGGCAGGGCGATTCCGTCCCCGTCCGGTTGCCCCGGTTTCAGCGTCCCCGCCGCACCCACTGTCCCCACCGCCGCCGGTTCCGGGCGAAGACGTCGTAGGCCCGGTCGAAGAGCCAGCGCAGGCCGGACCAGCGAGTGGGGGCGAGGAGCCAGCCGAGACCGACGGAGGCGTAGGCGGCGCGGACGGCGTCCATGCGCGTCACGACCCGCCCGCCGGGCAGGATCGCGTGCAGGCCGGCCTCGATGTCCGAGCGGTCGAGCCCATAGGCGCCCGCTTCGAATCCATCCTCCTGGAAGTCTTTCAACTCCAGGCGGTTGGCTTCATTTCTCCGCCCCAGCCAGCGCGCCTCCACGCGGCAGAAGGGACAGGCACCGTCGTAGAGAAGACAAACAGACCCGCCAGCCGACTTTCGCTTCTCGGCCGCCTTCATGGAAGAACCTACGCGCGCCCCCCGACGCCGGCAACCCCTCACAGAAAAAAAAAGGAATTTCCTCTTGACCATCTCGGCCCGGTCTGCCATCTTTCTTAACGCTGCGTCATCAGCGCAAATTCGAGGGCGTGGAATCGTGTCCTGGTCGCCGGGAAGGATCGGATTGGCAGTCGGGCTGTGCGTCGCCCTGCTCGCGGGCGCGGGGCGCGCGGTCAACGGCACGTGGACCGTGACCACGGCCTCGACCAACCAGTGGAGCAACACGGCCAACTGGGTCAGTACCACGTTGCCCGACTCGGTCGGCACGGCGTATTTCACCAACAACTTCACCGGCATTACGGGGATCACGAATGCCGGCACGATCCGGATCAGCGACCTGATCATGAACGTCAACGGCGGCACCGGGTACGCGACGAACAACTTCGGCCGGTTCACGCTGGTGGTGACCAACCAGGTTTCGATCGGCACTGTCGCCGGTAGCGGGACGGTCCGATGGGGGACGACGGCCGGCGCCGCCATGGGCGGACTCTTCATCACCAACCAGGCGGGCACGGCCACGATGGTGGTGGGGACGAACGGGGGGTTCAAACTGGATTGCGCGATGACAGTGAACCGCCTGTATATCACGAATTCACTGGCGAATGCGTTTAACGGGTGGAGTCTGGGCGGGCAGACGCTCACCAGCGGCGGCGAGGTGAAGATCGTCGATAATCAGAGCGGCGGCTCAACCCTTCCCGCCATCACCATCACCGGCGGCAACACGCACGAGATTCGCTCCGAGAACGCAGCGGCGCGATCGTGGCAACTCACCGCGACGAGCGTCATACGCGGTCCCTCCACGGTGGTGACGGTGTCGAACATAAGCATGCAGACGTCCGCGGGCAACCCGGGCAACCTCCCCGACATGTACATCACGAACGGCGCGACGCTGAGGATCCTGGGCACCGCCAGCCAGTTGCAGATCGACCCGTACGCGGGCAAGTGGGAATCGCGGGATGGCATCCTTCGGATCGCCGATGCGGGCACGGTGGTCACGAACGAGGGCAGCATGGGGATGATGAGCTCGTCCGGTACTCTGGGCATCTACAGCAATTTCAACAACCAGATCGTCGTGGCCAATGGGGCCTTGGTGGGCGTCCAGGGCAACGTGTCTTGCGCGCAGGCATCGTCGCTCATCACGAACGGCTCCGTGAACCAGTATTTCAACAACAGTCTGGTCGTGACCGATGCGACGATGAGTGTGAAGGGTTCCTTCACGATCGGCAACGCCACCGGCAATCAGACGACGAACGCTGTGGTCCGGGACAATTACTTCCTCGTCAGCGGCATCAGCACGGCCTCGGTGGGCAGTCTCTACATCGGACGCGCGGCGTCGGCGACGTCCAATGCCGCGGTCACGGTGACGG
>Ga0233425_10002688_pt1 | contig 34233 bp, 36 predicted proteins | sample Watercolumn_Towu_2_FD_181712 | JGI IMG/M metagenome (GOLD analysis project Ga0233425, IMG submission 181712) | Freshwater microbial communities from Lake Towuti, South Sulawesi, Indonesia - Watercolumn_Towuti2014_140_MG | ecosystem: Environmental > Aquatic > Freshwater > Lake | place...
CCCAGATCGAATTGGCAATCGTCAATTTGCCGGCGTTGACCGCGCCGAGATAGCGCGGCAAAATAATCGTCAGCGCAAAGGTCAACGCCCACGTTACGAGTTGCGACGCCATCAAAATCGTCGCGTTTTTCGCAATCGTTTTGCTGGTTGAGTTCACGCAATCACCAATTCAAGAATCCAGTTTTCTCCAAGAAAGCGGGATTCTCCAAAATTATTTTTTCTTTTTCGCGCGTTCGATTGTAGGTTCGGGGATACTGGCAAGCACCGGCAAATTCAAGATGTGTCGCACATCCTTGGAATTTTCCGGCTCTTCAGGGAAATTCGGCGCGTCAATCACGTAATACTTTTGCTTGACATCGCTCTCGGCGCGCGACATGTTGAGCCGCGCGTTTTCATCTTTGTCGAGCGCGCTCCCGAGTTGTTTGAGGGATAGATCAATCGCGCCTTGCAAGCGCTCGATGTCCATTTTTTCAATCGAGGGGCGATCCCCGCGCGCGGGGTCGGGATGTTGATCGAGGTATGTTTTGAGCGCGTTGCGCGCGGTCGTCAAATCGTCCTGGTATTTTTGAATCAAGCCGTCGAAAAATTGTTGCGCGGTCGCGCTCTCTTGTTGATCGGAATTGATGCGCCATTGTTGGTACGTCGCGATAATCGCGAGCAATACAATCGGCGCGAGCCACAACCAGCGATGGCGAAAATAACTTTCGAGAAAACGCAAAATAACCAGTCGAATCATTTTGATCCTCGCGCTTTAAAAAATCGAAAAACAAAAAACCTGTCCAACCGGTGGGATGCGGCCGGCAGGCAAGGATATTAACTACTCAAAGAACTTGGCGTTCTCTGGAACAGATTGCATCACGCCCTTGTGGTGCGGAAATGTTATCTAAGCGTAGCATAGCACATACCGGGTTCAAAGGAAAAGGATGAATGGGGGATGACCAATTGACCAATCGCGTACTCTTGTGCTAAAATGCCGCGCAACTCGGAGGCTCCACCGAGATTGTGAGGAAAGGAAAACTATGCGAACGATTCTGCGCGTGTTGGTCATCCTTTTATTAACTGGACTGATTGTCTTCGTCGCGTTCTTTGCCGGGTTTGGGCTCAATTACTACCAAGTCCGCACGCAACCGACGCTGTCCGATATTCCAAAAACATTTCCGTTGTTTTGGGAAGTATGGGGAAAAATTCAGGGTGATTTTTACGGCGACGTTCCGAATCGGCAAACGCTCACGCGCGGCGCGATTCGCGGAATGTTGCAGGGCTTGAATGATCCGCACACGATTTACATCGAGCCGGAACCGGCGCGCAACGAGCAAACCACGTTGCAAGGCGAGACCGGCGACATTGGATTGAATCTCGATATCAAGGGCGGCGTGTTGACCATTGTCGCGCCGATCCCAGGATCGCCGGCGGACAAAGCCGGGTTGCGCGCGGGCGACATCGTGCTCAAGATCGGCGAGAAAGAAGTCGCGTTGCACACGACGCCGCAAGAAGCCGCCGCGCTATTGCGCGGGCCGGTCGGCTCGAAAGTGTCAATGCAAGTGCGGCGCATCGGCGAACCGAAACCGATGGACCTCGAACTCGTGCGCGAAAAATACGCGTTGCCGACGGTCGAAGCCAAAGTCTTGCCGAACACATCGTACGGGTACATCAAAATCACGATGGAGACCACGGAGACCGCGAACGAATTTAATCGCGCGCTCGACACGCTCAAGAATCAACGCGTTACCGGAATCGTGCTGGATTTACGCAACAATCCCGGTGGATTGTTTCCCGATCCGGTGCTTGACATTGCCGGCCAATTTTTGAAAAATAACGATGTCGTGCTGTACGAAAAATATCGCGACGGCACGGAAAAAGAATACAAAGCCGGCAGTCGGCGCGGCGCGACCGATCTCAAAGTCGTCGTGCTCGTCAACAATGGCACGGCGAGCGCGGCGGAAATTCTCGCGGGCGCGCTCAAAGATTATGGGCGCGGCATTTTGATCGGCGAGCCGACGTACGGCAAGGGTTCGGTGCAAAGTATTCGCCGCTTGAGCGACGGCTCGGCGTTGCATATCACGACCGCGACCTGGCTCACGCCCAAGAAAAAACAAATCGAAGGCGCGGGCTTGCAACCGGATATCGCGGTGCCGCTCACGAACGAATCCATCCAAAAAGGCATTGATCCGCAACTCAATCGCGCCATCGAGTACTTGAATAAAGGCGCGTGAGAATTACTATTTACCATTTACCAATTACAAAGGTAATTGGTAAATGGTAAGTGAAAGGGCTATATGATTCGCGCACTTGTACGCATACTTTTCGTCGCGGTGATCGCGACGGTGTTCGTCGCTGGCGCGTTTGGCGGCGGCTTTGTGGTCAGTCGCCAATTCTTCGCGCCCGCGCCTCTGCCCGATGGCGGCGCACCGGCAGATTGGAAACCGTATATGCCGGTGTACTGGGAAGCGTGGAATTACGTTCATCAAGATTTTTACAAAACGCCGATTGACGACAGTCAACTCGTCAACAGTTCGATTGATGGAATGGTCAACGCGCTCGGCGATCCGAACACGCGATTCGTGGACGCGAAAACTTCGGCGATCACGTCGTCCGATTTGAGCGGATCGTTTGAAGGCATCGGCGCGACCGTCGAAATGAAAGAAGGTCGCCTCACCGTCGTTTCGCCGATCAAAGGCACGCCCGCGGACAAAGCCGGGATTTTGCCCGGCGACATCATTCTTCAAGTGGATGACACGGTCATTCAAAATATGGACGTGATGCAAGCGATTCGTTTGATTCGCGGACCGCGCGGCACGGAAGTAAAATTGGTGATTCAACGCGCCAAGCAACCGAACTTGACGCTCACGCTTAAACGCGAAACGATTCGCGTGCCGTTCGTCGAAGCACGAATGATCGAAGGCACGACCATCGCATACTTGCGCTTGAACGATTTTGGCGCGACCGCGCCGGATGAAATGCGCGCCGCGTTGCAAGAGTTGAACGCGCAAAAACCGACCGGTTTGATTTTCGATCTCCGGCGCAATCCCGGTGGATACCTGAACGTGTCGGTCGAGGTGGCGAGCCAGTTTTTGAAACAGGGCCAAACCGTGTTGATCGAAAAATTTAAGGATGGACGCAAGCAAGAGTTCAAAGCCGCGCGCGGCGGACTCGCGGCCGAAATTCCGATGGTCTTGCTCGTGGACAAGGGTTCGGCGAGCGCGTCCGAAATCGTCGCGGGCGCAATCAAAGATTACAAGCGCGCGACGATCATTGGTACGGTTACGTTCGGCAAGGGGTCAGTGCAAAACGTCCACACGCTGTCCGACAAATCGGAATTGCGCGTTACAATTGCGCGGTTCTTCAGCCCGCTCGATCACGAGATTCATCACGTCGGCATCACGCCGGACATTGAAGTAACGCTCAGCGACGATGACATCGCCGCCAAGCGCGATCCGCAACTCGACAAGGCGATTGCAGTTCTCACCGGCAAAAAATAGGAGACAATGCGAATCCCGTTTTCGCCGTGTGCGAAAACGGGATTTTTTTCTGATGACATTATGACTGTTCCAATCAAAATTCTCGCGACGAATCGCAAAGCGTACCATGATTATCACATCGAAGAAATAGTTGAAGCCGGGATCGCCCTTACCGGCACCGAGATCAAATCCGCGCGCGCGGGAAGCGTGAATCTGCGCGATAGTTACGCGCAAGTGCGACGCGGCGAGTTGTGGATGATGAACGTGCACATCGCGCCGTACGAACCGGCGAGCCGGCAAAACACGGATCCGTATCGCGACCGCAAATTGTTGATGCACCGCAAAGAAATTATGCGGCTGGCAAGTCGCGCGCAGGAAAAAGGTCTCACGCTTGTGCCTCTGCAAATGTATCTCAAAAAAAATCGCGCCAAGATCGAGGTTGCGTTGGTGCGCGGCAAAAAGTTGTACGACAAGCGCGAGACGATTGCGAAACGCGAGAGTGAACGCGAGATTCGACGCGCGGTTAAAGAACAGCGATGAGCGATCCAACCCTGATCGCGCTCTCCCCGCTTGATGGGCGTTACGCGCGCGAAACCGAATCGCTCCGCGAATACTTTTCCGAGCTCGCGTTTATCCGCGCGCGTGTTCGCATCGAGATCGAATACCTCAGCGCGTTGGCGCGCGACGCGCATCTCGTTCGCGATTTAACTGCTACTGAAATCTCCAATCTCCAATCTCTAATCTCTAATTTCAAACTCGACGACGCGCGCGCGATCAAAACGCACGAGACGCGCGCGCGCCACGATGTCAAAGCCATCGAGTACTTTTTGCGCGATCAACTCGCGGCAACCTCGCTCGTGGATGTGATCGAGTGGTTGCATTTTGGTTTGACTTCGGAAGACATCAATCAAACCGCGTACGCGCTCGCGCTCCGCGATGCGCGCGACGCGGTGATTTTGCCCGCGCTTGACCGCGTGATCGCGCAGATCGCGATGCTCGCGCACGAACACAAAGCAACGCCGATGCTCGCGCGGACGCACGGTCAGCCCGCGGTGCCGACAACGCTCGGCAAAGAGTTCGCAGTGTTTCTCGCGCGCGTGAACGCGCAACGCGCGCAAATTGCCGTGCATCGTTTTGAAGCGAAATTGACCGGCGCGGTTGGAAATTTCAACGCGCTCGTCGCCGCCGCGCCGGATGTGGACTGGCTCGCGTTCAGCGAAAAATTTATTCGCGCGTTCGACCTCGAACCGAATGTGGTAACGACACAACTCGCGCCGTACGATAATTGGATTCGATTTTTCGATACGCTGCGTTTGACCAATTCGATCCTGATTGATTTCGCGCAAGATATGTGGCGATACATCAGCGACGACATTTTCAAATTGCGCGTGATTGCCGGTGAAGTTGGTTCGTCAACGATGCCGCAAAAAGTCAATCCGATTGATTTCGAAAACGCGGAAGGCAATCTGGGAATTGCAAACGCGCTCTTCGTACACTATGCTGAAAAATTGCCGCGCGCGCGTTTGCAACGCGATTTGTCCGACTCGACAGTTCGTCGGACATTTGGTGTTGCGCTGGGGCATAGTGTACTTGCCTACGCGAATATCGCGCGCGGACTCGAACGCATCACCGCGAATGAAGAAAAACTATGCACCGATCTCGACGCGCATTGGCAAATCATCGCGGAAGGCGCACAAACGATTTTGCGCGCGGCAAATTTCGCGGATGCGTACGAATCGTTGAAAAAATTGACGCGCGGCAAAACACTTACGCGCGAAAATTATTTCGCGTGGATCGCATCGCTCGCGGTGGATGAAGCGGTGAAAATAAAATTGCGCGAATTGTCGCCGCTCACCTACATCGGATTAGCAGAAAAAATTGTGGAACGAGTTATAAAGTAAATAGTAAGTGGTAATTGGTAATTACCACTACTATTTACCAATTACCGAAGGAAGAAACAATGTCGGTTACAGTCATTCTCGGCGCGCAGTGGGGCGACGAAGGCAAAGGCAAGGCGGTGGATTTTTTCGCGCGCGATTTTGATTTCGTCGCGCGCTACAACGGCGGCAATAACGCGGGGCACACGGTTATCAACGGGCACGGCGAATTTAAAATTCATCTCGTGCCGTCCGGGATTTTTTATCCGCGCGTCCAGTGTCTCGTCGGCGGCGGCGTGGTGATTGACCCGGCGGTGCTGATCGAAGAAATCGAAACGTTGCGTGCCGCGCACATTCGCATCGGCAAACGCTTGTTGATTTCGCCGCGCGCGCATTTGATTATGCCGTACCACAAAATTCTCGACGGGCTGTATGAGCAAGCGAAAGGCGCGGGCGCGACCGGCACGACGCGCCGCGGCATCGGTCCCGCGTTCGCGGACAAGGTGAGTTACAACGGTTTGCGCTGGAGCGATGTCGCCAATGAAAAATTATTCGCCGAAAAATTGCGCGTGCAGGTCGAACTCAAAAATAAAATCATCGTCGCGCTCGGCGGAAAACCGCTCGCGTTCGAAAAAATTTTTGCGGATTATCGCGGCTATTACGAAATGCTCAAACCGCACATCGTCGAAATTTTTCCGGTGATTCAACGCGCGCTCGCCGCGAACAAAAAAATTCTGCTTGAGCAAGCTCAAGGTTCTCTGCTCGATCCCGATTGGGGCACGTATCCGTTCGTGACCGGCTCGACCACACTCGCTTCGGCGGCGACCGGTGGCTTGGGCATTCCGCCGCGTGAACTCAAACGCATCGTCGGCGTGGCTAAAGCGTACACGACGCGCGTCGGCGCGGGCGCATTGCCCACCGAAGTCCACGCGGAAGCCGATCCCGCCCGCCGCGCGCTCCAAGAAATCGCGGCGACGACCGGGCGCACGCGCCGCGGCGGCTGGTTCGATGCGGAGGTCGTGCGCTTTTCATCCCAAGTCAATGGCACGACCGAATTATTTTTGACCAAGCTCGACATCCTTAGCCAGTTCGACGCAATCAAAATTTGCGTCGGGTACGAATTCGACGGCACGCGCGCGCACTATCACGATCTCAACGCGTATCAACTCGACCAGATCAAGCCGATTTACCGCACACTGCGCGGTTGGCGCGCGGACATTTCGCGCGTTCGCAAATTTTCCGATTTGCCCGCGCGCGCGCGCGCGTATGTCGAAACGATTGAAAAACTCGTCGGCGTGCCGGTGAAATGGATTTCGGTTGGACCGGAGCGCGACGCAACGATAAAACGATGAGTGCGTTTATCGCGCCACCGCGCAAAATTCCGTTTATATCCGGCTCGGCATCTGGTGGGCGCAACGTCAAACCGGCAAAGAGATGCTCATCGCGAAATTGCTCGCGTGGTATCCCCGCGCCGCGATCAGTTTGGGCATTCTCGAAGCGTTCATCGCACACAACGAGCCGGACGTGAACGCGCGGTTGTTGAAACTCGTGCGGATGCAAGCATCGTTCGCGGTCGCGTGTCCGTTTTGCGTGGATATGAATTCGTACGACTCGCTCGCGTACAACATCAGGCGCGACGAAATCGCCGCGTTGCGCGGGCAGACTCCGCTTGTTTCCGTTGAAACATTTTCCGAACGCGAACGACTCGCACTCGAATACACCAATTTGATTTCCGCGACCCCGCTCAAATTTCAGCCCGATTTCATCGCGCAACTGCGCGCGCATTTTTACGAACGCGCCATCGTCATTCTCGCGACGACGGCGGCGCAAGTGAATTACTGGGCGCGTTTGATTCAATCGCTCGGCGTACCGCCGATTGGATTTTCTGATTCAGTGAACGCGAAAGGAAAAAACAATGCCGATCATTGATCTGGCGGATATTAAAACAAAAGAACGCGTGCCAGGTTTTAGCGGCACAATTATCAGCGCCGTAGGGACGATTCACTTCCAAGTGATGGCTGAAGAAAATGCCGTATTGCCGGAACACACCCAAGCATACCGACATGAGATGCATCTACACGCGGGCACATTCGTTCTCACCGTCGGCGATTAAACCCATATTCTCAGCGCGGGCGCCGCTGTCGAGATTCCAATTAATATCAAACATTCCGGCATTGCGCTCACCAACTGTCGTATAACGAATGTCTTTTATCCAGCGCCTGATGAGCCGCGCGAGTAGGATGCACGCAGAGAAATTTTTTAATTTTTGCGCGCGCGTTTTCTTTCTCTGGATCATTTTACAATACGCGCTCGGTGGCATCGAAACGGGATGGTTTCTGCTCACGTATATCGGCGCGCCCGCGTGGATCGCGCTCACGCTTGTTGTCGCGCTGGTGTTGTATCGAAGTGATTATCGCGCGGATGTGCCATTGTTCATCGCGGCGTACGCGCTCGGCTATTGGGGTGAGTGGTGGGGCACGACGCGCGGCGTGTGGACGTACTCGAACGGACAGACGCCGCCGGATTATTTGCCGCCGCTGTGGGCGATTGGATTGCTCACGGTTACACATTTACAACAAATTTTTATTGGACGCGGACGAACGCAGAGGAACGCGGATAAAAAATTATCATCCGCGTTTATCCGCGTTTGTCCGCGTCCAATTTTAAAATTCGCGATTTTGATCGCGATGCCCGCGCTCGCGTTCGCGCTCAGCGCGCCGCAACTCGCGGCGGTAGATTGGTCGGGGCGGCTCGACGCGCATTTCATCGCGGGCGTCCTCATTGGGATCGCATTGATCGTGTACCGTTTCGATCTCGACGACGCGTTCGCGCTGTACGTGTGCGGAATGGTTTTGGGCGGAACGTATGAGTGGCTAGGCACATACATCGGTGAGTGGACATACATCACGCGCGAGGTACCGCCATTGTGGATCATTCCGTTGTGGGGACTCGCGTGCGTCGCGATGGTGAATTTATCGCGACTGATAAAAAGACCCTTGGGGTTGTGAAAATCCAAAGGGTCTTTACTTTCCAAACACCGCGCGCATCACACTAAATCCCAGCCGATAAAACCACTCGCCACGTTTGCCGTAGATCAAATGCGCGAGCGCGCGTTTGAATTGCAACCGTCTACCGAGCGCGCTCCACGCGGCGCGACGTTCATAATCCACGAACGAAAAATCTCCGCGCGCGCGCGCGCGCATCGCGGCATCGGCGGCGAATCGTCCGAAATCGAGCGCGTGCGAAATGCCCTCGCCTAACCAGGGTTCCGTCCCCGCCGCGTCGCCTGCGAGTATTACACGCGGCGCGGAATGTCTTGTCCCGGCGTCGTACCAACGTTCGGGATGTCCACTCAAACGCGCGGCTTGCACGAGTTGTCGCCGCGCGAGTGATTCGCCAAAAATGGATTTCAAATCGGCGCGCGGAAAATCGGGATGGACGCGCGAATCAAAAATGCCACGATTCATCATCGGCGCGTTTTGTTTGAGCGACGGAAAATCCCAATAGTAACCTTGCGCGCCGCGCGCGATGGGCGTGAAATCGAAAACGGCGGTGTGCTCGAGAAATTCCGGCGCGCGCATCGCATCGGCGGGCGTGAGAATTTCGATCAAGCGCGCGATGCGATCCCAGCGCGACAAGCCGAGTTTCTGACGCACGACACTGTTCGCGCCATCCGCGCCGATCACGATTTGCGCGCGATAGGTTTCGCGCGTCGTTTCGATTTCGACGCCGCGATCATCGCGCCGCAAATCCACCAGCGCTTCGCCTTCGCGAATCTCGACGCCGCGAGTCCGCGCACATTGCGCGAGCGCGGCGTCAAATTCTTCGCGACGAACGACGCGGAATACATCGCGCTGGCGAAATGTGAATTGCAAATCGGCGTACACAAATTTGATCGCGTGAATCGGAAACGACGGCACATCGAACTGCACGCGCAACTGGCGCAGTAAATCGTCCGCGTGATTCGTAACGCCGCCGCCGCACAATTTCGCGCGCGGAAAAATCGCTTTTTCGATCACGCGCGTTCGCCGCGCCAGGTCGGGATCGCGATTCGCGATTTCCAGCGCGGCGGCGCAACCGGCGGGACCTGCACCAACAATAATTATTTCACACTCATTCATTCCGGTTCGGCGGAGGCGCGCGATTCAAGCGCGCGCGCGGGCGCGGGTTTGTGATTCACCAAAACGATTCCCGCGATAATTAACGCGAGACCGGCGAGCGACTGCCACTCGATCGGCTCGCTCAAAATGAGCGCGCCCCAAATAATGCCGGTGAACGGACTGATGTAGGTAACGAGCGACGCGCGCGTCGCGCCGGTGTATTCGATCAACCAATAATAAATGATGTACGCGATGGACGTGCCGAGCAACGCGAGCGTGATGAGCGACGCGAGCGCGGGAAAGGATGGACGCAACGCGAGCGGATGATCGAACAACAAACTAAGCGGCAACATATACGCGCCCGCGGCGAGCAATTGCCCGGCGGACGCCGCCGCGTGCGAAAAGCCGAGCATAAATTTTCGCACAAAGATAAACGCAATGCCATAACTTGCGGATGCGATGACGACCGCGAGCATCCCCAAAAATTCTTGGCGCGTATCGTGTTGCAACGTTGGCGCGAACAAAATCACGACGCCGACAAATCCAATCGCGATGCCGATCAATTTTCCCGGCGTCATTCGCTCATCGTGCGTGAACAGATGCGCGAAGATCACCGTGAACAACGGCACGGTCGCGACCAGGATCGCGGTCAAGCCACTGGAGATGGACAACTCGCCCCAGGTGATCGCGGTGTACGGAATTGCGCCGTTCAAAATTCCCATCACCGCGAACAAACCCAGTGCGCGCCGATTGAGCGGCAACGTTTCGCGCCGCGCGCGCATAAAGACGAGAAGCGCGAACGCCGCGATCAACGCGCGCGCAGTCACAAACGTGAACGGCGGAATTTCCGCGACGCCAATTTTGATGAACAAATAACTCGCGCCCCAGATCGAGCCGAGCGCGATGAGCATAAACCACGCGAACATCCTGCTCCATTTCAGATTGCAGATTGCAGATTTCAGAATTTCGATTTGAAATCTGAAATTTGAAATCATAAATTCAAAACCGCGCCTTCGAGTTGCAATAATTTTTTCTTGAGCGGCAAGCCGCCGCCGTAACCGCCGGGTCCGCCGTCGCTAGCAATGACGCGGTGGCACGGCAGAATAATCGGAATCGGATTTGCGCCGAGCGCGCGACCGACCGCGCGCGATGCGCGCGGGTTGCCGATCGCGCGCGCGATCCAACCATACGATCGCGTTTCGCCAAACGGAATTTTGAGCGCGGCTTGCAGCACCGCGCGTTGAAACGGTTTGATCGCGCGCCAATCGAGCGGCTGATCAAACGCGCGGCGTTTACCGGCGACGTACTCGCGCAATTCGCGTGCGATGGATGCGGGCGGATGCGCGCGCAACGCGCCGTGCGGAAATTCTTTTTCGAGCGCGTGCAGAATTCGGGCGCGCGCGGCGCGCGGCAATTCCAAGCCCGCGATCCCGCGCGCGTTCCACGCAACGCCGATCCAACCCAGGCGCGTTTCAAAGATCGCGTAATTCGTTGCGGCAAACGATTCGATCAGGCGCGCGCGAATTGCGGCGCGGCGTGTGGGTGCCGGAATTTTTTCGCGCTGGCGCATTTCAATCAGGCGCGCCTCAATGGATTTGATCATTCACAATCCTTTCCAATTTTTTGAGCGCGCGATGCAAACGCACATACACGTTGCTCGCGGAGCAGTTCAGCATCGCCGCGATCGCTTCGCCGCGCAGTTCATCGAAATACGCGAGCCGGATGATTTCGCGATCCGGCGCGGCGAGTTTTGCCAAGCCGATCTCGATGATACGCGATTCTTCCGCGCGCGTCGCTTGATCGTGCGGATCGGGATCGCGCGCGAGCAATGTGTCGTCGCGCGGCGCGTGATCGCGCGCCGCGCGATAATGATCCGCGACGCGGCGCGACGCGATGCGATACAACCAAGCGATCAGTGGCTTGTCCTGCCAGCGCAATCGCTTGATGCCGCGCAACGCGTCTTCAAAAACCGTCGCGGCAATATCCTCCGCGATTTCGCGCGACGCGACGCGGCGATACGCGTACGCGTAAATGCGATCATAGTACGCGTCGAACAGTTCGCCAAAACCGGCGGCGCTCGTTTGCGCGCGTTGCAACAACGCGCGATCATCGCGCATCGAACAATCTCGTTTGCGCGGACGCGCTTTCAAAATCCAACAGCCACTCTTTGCGCCACAAGCCGCCGCCGTAGCCGGTAAGCGATCCATCCGATCCGATGACGCGATGGCACGGCACGATGATCACAATCGGGTTTTGTCCGTTCGCCGCGCCGACCGCGCGAATCGCGTTGCGATTGCCGAGCGCGCGCGCGATGTCGAGGTACGCGACCGTGCGACCGAATGGAATGTTGAGCAATTCGCGCCAGACGCGATTTTGAAATTCGGTGCCGCGCAAAACCAGGTTGAGCGAAAATGTTTTGCGCTTGCCGTTGAAATACTCATCAAGTTGCGAAACGCACTCCGCCAATTCGGGCGGCGTATTCGCGCGGCGAGGCGCGTCATCCACAAACTCGACCGATGTGATGCCGTCAGCATCGCCGACGATTTCCAATGTTCCAATCGGCGAGCAATAATATGCTTTGGGTTTTTCGTCCATCAAATCACACCTTCATTTTTTCTGACTTGAAAATAGTCCGTCACCCTGAGCAAAGCGAAGGGTCTTCAACGCGCAAACAGGAGATTCCTCGCTTCGCTCGGAATGACATTTTCATCGTCGGTGGTGAACATCATTCATGACGACTCTGTGATCTCTGTGCCCTCTGTGGCGAACTAGGCGCGCGCGTTCTTTTTGCGAACGTACAATAATTTTTCGACCCGCGCGACGATCTCGCCATCCGCGCCGATCACATCGGCGGTAAACGTCGGCTCGATTTTTTCGCCCGCGTCCGCGCGCGTACGGAGATCGTCAATCGTTGCCTGCGTGATCTGAAATTCCGCGGCGACCGTGCCGCGACCTGGTTTGATAAATTGAATCCGCGCGGCTTTGTCCCACACGATGTACTCGTCGCCGAGCGCGCGCATCAACATCAGCATAAACCAGGGATCGCACATTGCGTACAGCGATCCGCCAAAGTGCGTGCCGACCGCGTTGAGATTCAAGCGCGTCAGTTGCATCTCGACGCGAATCGCGCGAAAATCCGGTGCGACGCGTTTGACGCGAATGCCCGCGCCGAGAAACGGCGGATAAAAATTGATCCATTTCAGTAAAGAGTTAATGTCGCGTTTCATTGTGTTTACACCTGGTATATCGGTTGAGTTGCGAAAATCTTACACGCGCGTAGGGGCGACCCTTGTGGTCGCCCATTTGTGATCGCCCATTTGTGGTCGCCCATTTGTGGTCACCCATTTGTGGTCGCCCATTTGTGGTCGCCCATTTGTGGTCACCCATTTGTGGTCGCCCATTTGTGGTCGCCCATTTGTGGTCGCCTATTTGTGGTCACCAATTTGTGGTCGCCCATTTGTGGTCGCCCATTTGTGGTCGCCGGTGGGCAGTCACCCACCGGCGATCAGCCAACATTCAGGGCAAGCAGACCACCCTGGGCAACCACAAGGGTTGCCCCTACGATGACGCGCTCGAATACCGCGTGATCGCAAAATTCCAAAAACGATTCGACGCGATGAACGATCCAATCGCGAACACGAAACCGATCACGGTTGTCGTGAGGTCGATTTTGCCGAGCAACGCGCTCGCGGGAAATGTCGTAACGAATGCAATCGGCACGACGAACGTGAGTAGCGCGCGCACCACGCCGCGATAGATCGTTACCGGATAACGTCCGGCGTCGTAGAACGCGTAAAACAATTCGGTGATGTTATCAATTTTGACGAACCAAAACGCGAGCGAAACCATCATCAACCAAATCGAGTAGACGATGATCGCGGCGGACGCGAGCATCACGACGAAAAATGCAATCTGCCCCGCGCTGGGCGCGAGGTGCAACTGCCTGAGCGCGTAAACGATGATCGCGATCCCGATGATCACATCGGACAATCGCCAGAAAACAATGTTGCGTAAACTCGCGATGAATTGCGCGTTGATCGGTTTCGTCAACACAAAATCGAATGTGCCGTCGCGAATTTGTTCGATCACCGCGCCGACATTGGGACGCAAGAATGCTTCCATAATGCCGGTAAACAGCGTAAACAAGCCGACGACCATCAGCACTTCGGGGTACGACCAATCGCCCATCGCGTCGCGGTGCAAAAAGAAAATTGAAACGCCGACGATGCCCCACGCGACCCAGAACCCGCTCATGAAAATATTGGAGATAAAATTGACACGATATTCAAGTTCTTTGAGGAGCGAGTATTTGTAAAAGACGGAAAGTAGTCTTAGGTAACGCACCCAACCTCCCCGCGCGATTATAGCATCGTCAGGAAATTTGCGCCAACCCCTGACGTTGGACTGACGCGCGTTTGATAGAATGATCGCAAATGAGCAACGCGATAGGCAACAAGCCGCGCCACATCGCGTTGATTGTTGCATTCGCGGCAATGATCGTTACAATGGTGTGGCGTCTCAAAACATTAACCCAGTTTCGATCCGGAGGTTTTTGATGAACGTTCCTGCCACAACCTGGCTTTTCATCGGCGGTATTTTCAATCTGGGATTCGTCGTCTTTCATCTCTTGTTCTGGCGGTTGTTCCGTTGGAAGCAAGACCTGGCTTTGCTCACGCCGATCAATCGCGCGGTGATGCAAATTCTCAACCTATGCCTGACGTTTATGTTTGTCGTGATGGCATACGTCTCGTTTTTTCACGCGACCGAGTTGATCGCGACGAATTTGGGCAAGACGCTCCTGATTCTGTTTTCGATCTTTTGGTTTCTCCGCATGATCGAGCAGGTGATCTTTTTCGGCATCCAACACCGCGCCTCGCTCGCGCTGACCTTGATCTTTTTGGGGGGAAGCGTGATCTATTTGATGCCAGTATTGATCCGGTAAATGTAATATTGAAAGGAGATGATCAATGGAAATATCGCAACCGGTTCGAGTCAAACGAACCTACATCCAAACGCTGAACGCGCCACCCGCTCAAGTGTTTCCTCTGCTCTGCCCCGTCCGCGAAATCGAATGGGCGAACGGATGGAATCCACACCTGGTGATCACAACCTCGGGTTTGATCGAACCAGATTGTATCTTCGTCATGCCGGACAAACCCCAGGATGCGATTTGGATTGTTACACAGTGGAATCCGTCGGAATTTTTTGTCGAATTTATCAAAGTCATTCCTGGGTTTACCATCGGCAAAATCGAAATTCAATTACGCGACGGATCAAATCGTCAAACACTCGCACAAGTATCGTACAGTTTCACTGCGTTGAGTGAACCAGGCGTAGAGTTTGTCAATCAATTTACGGTCGAACGCTACACCGCGTTTATGCGCGAATGGGAAGCCGAGTTAAATCAATTTTTGCGGCAGAAACATTGATGCAGAAGGAGAGAAAATGAACACCGTCATTTACGAAAAGAAAAATCGCATCGCGTACCTCACGCTCAATCGCGCCGATGCGCTGAACGCGCTCGACGACGAAATCAATCGCGAGTTGTGGGAATGTTGGAGCGATTTTGATCGCGACGCGGCGGTGGATGTCGCGATTGTCACCGGCGCGGGCAAGGCGTTTTGCGCGGGCGCGGATTTGAAAACATTCATTCCAAAATGGGAGCGCGCGAATTTGCTGGATGTTCGCAAAAATATCCCGACCGGGATCGCGGGCGGGATCACGCGCGGACAGCATCGCATCACGAAACCGATCATCGCCGCGATCAATGGTCACGCGATTGGCGGCGGATTCGAACTCGCGTTGGCGTGCGACATTCGCATCGCATCGGAGAAAGCCCGGTTCGGCGTGTTCGAAGTGCGGTACGGTTTGCATCAAGGCGATGGCGGACTAGTCCGTCTCGTCGCGATCGCCGGAATCGCGACGGCGCTAGACCTGGTATTGACCAGGCGTGAGGTCAACGCGGAGGAAGCGTATCGTTTGGGGTTGGTCAATCGTGTCGTATCCCCGGAGGTGTTGATGCCCGCCGCTGAAGAGTACGCGCAAATGATTTTGCGCAACGGACAGCAAGCAATTCGTTCGGCAAAAGAAACCATCCTCGAAGTGATCGGTCGCTCGCTCGATGACGCGCTTCGGTTAGAAACGCTGTACGGCTATTCGAGCGTCGGCGATTTCAAGGAGACGAAAGAACGCCTCGCCCAGTTTTACAACAAGGGTAAATAAATGGGCTACGCGCCGAACGCGCTAAAGTGTTTCAAGCCGCGTCGCCATAACCAACGATAGACGATGATCGACGCGAGTAACCATCCCAGCATTGCGGCGATCCCGGCAACAAGATCGGTTTGCGTCAAGCGTCCCGATACGATCTCGACCGGAAACGAAAACATAAATCGAAACGGTAGATATTTCGCGATCACTTGCACATTCGCCGGAAAAAGATCGAGCGGCGCGACGATGCCGCCGAGCATCAACGACGCGGCGAACCACACTTCGTTCAGCGTGATGGACTCGGAAATCCAAAACGCGAGCAAGCCGAAACAATACTGGGACAGAAATCGAATGATCCAGGACGCGACGAGCGCGATCAGAAAAAGTGCGCCGGTGATGATCGTGAAATCGTACTGAAGCGTTGGAAAGATCAGCCACGCGATTATGCCGAGCGGGATCATCACCGCGATTCGCAAAAATTTGTCGGTGATGTGACTCGCAATGTATTCGTGGATCGGATTGAGCGGATGCAATAACTTGATCGAAAAATCGCCGTGGCGAATTTCGTAATCAATTTCCCAGATCACCCACACATTCGTCATTTGGCGGACGAACGTGATCAGCAAATAGTACGCGACGAAATCGTTTTGCGAATAGCCGGCGATCGGTCCACCTTCGGCAAGCGAAAACCACACCGCGAGCATCACGAGCGGCATTACGTTCGTGAGCATCCAGATAAAAATCATCGCGCGATATTCGAGCATCGCGGCGAAGGAGCGGCGGAGAAGGGCGGCGTACTTGATTAACATTACACTTGATCCCAATTCGTAATTCGTAATTCGCAATTCAGAATTACGAATTACGAATTTTGAATTTATTCTTCGTCTTCATCCGATTCGCCGCGTTCGGCACGGGCGCGGGCGGCTTGTTCAAAGACGCGCGTGATCACATCTTCGATGGGCGGCTCTTCGATGGTAACATCCGCGATCGGCAATTCCGCCAACATGCGCGCGGCGACCTGGGAAGTTTGATCGCGCGGGATCAATAAATCGGCGCGTTGTCCGCGTGTTTTGATCACTTCGCCATATTCGGCAAGTTGTACGCCGTCGAGCGATTGCGAAAACTCGACGTGGATCAATTTGTGCGGTGCGATTTTTTCCGCGAGCGCGTGCAGATCGCCGTCGTACAGCAATTTGCCGTGATCGATCACGATCACGCGCTTGCACAACGCGGTTACATCTGCCATGTAATGACTCGTGAGAATGATCGTCGCGTCGTACCGCGCGTTGTAATCCGCGATGAATTGGCGAATTTTCGTTTGCATCGTAACGTCGAGACCGATCGTCGGCTCGTCGAGAAACAAAACCTGGGGACGATGCAACAGCGCGGCGGCAAGTTCGCATTTCATTCGCTCCCCGAGCGAAAGTTTGCGGACTTGTTTTTTCAACAACGGCGCAAGTTCCAAAAGTTCGGTGAGCGCGCTCAACGTTTTTTTGAATTGCGCGTCGGAAATTTCATAGATCGCCGCGTTGACGAGGAACGTATCCATCGCCGGCAAATCCCAGTTGAGTTGTTGCTTCTGCCCCATCACGAGCGTGATGTTTCGCAAAAACGCGGCGCGGCGTTCGTGCGGCGTGAAATCGAGAACGCGCGCGGCGCCATTTGTAGGATACAACAAACCGGACAACACTTTGAGCGTCGTCGTTTTGCCCGCGCCGTTCGGTCCGAGAAAGCCGACGATCTCGCCCGCGCCAATCGCGAACGATACATCGTCCACCGCTTTCACATCGCTATACTTGCGCGCGATAAACGATTTGAGCGATCCGATCAGACCTGGTTCTTTTTGATGAACCTGGTAATACTTGCAGAGGTGGTCAACAAGAATTTGTACCATTCGATCTTTCTAATTTCTTGGATGCATAGTGATGTTTTCGCTAAGGAGAAACGGGCGATATTATAGCACACGCAGTAAGCGTGTTCAAGCACATCGAGTTCCATTCGGACGAACACTTGCGCCGCATCAAGAATTGGGCGTGGATCGTCGTCGGACTGATTTAATCGCATTCCGTTCACCTGAGCGAAATCGCGCAACATATTCCGAGCGAGGCGAAAGCGTCCGGACGCATTGCTCAAGTTCGCCGCTGGCTCGCCAATAAGTTTGTCAAGGTCGCGGAGTTCTATCGCCCACTGATTACACAAGCGATCCAGGGCTAGGCTGGCAAGGAGGTCTTTCTCATTTTGGACGGCTGCAGTGTCAATCACGAAGCGTTGCAATTCTTTCGCTTATCCTTGTTGTATTGTTATCGCGCCTTGCCACTCGTCTGGATGGTCGTCGCCAGTGCCGGTCTGATCCAAGTCGAAGCAGGTGAAGCATTGTTTGAGCAAGCGCGCCAAATCTTGCCCGCCGTTGCCTCGGTCACGTTCTTGGCGGATCGCGGTTTCCGCGACACAGATTGGGCTGAAAAATGCCTAAAAATCGGCTGGAATTATCTCATCCGCGTGGCGAACAATACCTATGTCACCTTCGCGGATGGCCGCCAACTCAGCATTCAGCAGTTGAATGTGCCACGCGGACGCCGTCGCTATTTCACGAATGTGTACCTTATGCAAGCGAAAGGGTTTCCATGCAATTTAATGGTGACGTGGACGACGCCCAAGAAACCGGGCGAGAAAGCTGAGTTGTGCGCCGTCATCACCAATCTCCGCCCGTGCCATCTGCATTTGAAATGGTATTTGAAGCGGATGCATGTCGAAGAAGGTTTCCGCGATGACAAGTCGGGCAGTTTCAACCTGGGAGCGACCAAGCTGCGTGACGCGGAACGCATAAATCATTTGTCGTTAGCGGTGGCGGTAGCGACGCTCTGGATTTATGAAATCGGCGTCCAAGTGCTGGACGATGGCGAACGCGCTGAAACTGTTCAATTTGTGCTTGCGACCATTCCGACTCGCGCCAGTTTTCAAAAAGTGTTAGTTACTCAGTCCTCTCGACGTGGTACTTGAACGCGCCCACCAACGGAATTGGGGACTTGACAAAGCGTGTCCACACGCCGACAACGGCACGCGCGCGGCTTTTCACGAACCTGGGTTGGCAAAAGAGTACGTCACTTTCAGTACGGCGTGCCGCGCGGCGTGCTACACGTTCCGTCGTCTCTCCATACACAAACAACCCCGCGACTCGAATCGAGTCGCGGGGTTTGATTTTCGCTTAATAATTCGACGTGCGATCAATCAAGCCGCGTTCGCGCGCGCGCCGGTCGCAGTACCGAAAAACAAAAATCGCGATCAGCGCGAAGACAAGCGAGAGCGCGATCAAAATCGCGAGCAGTTGCATGTCGCTAAAGCGCGCGAGTGTGGGAAATGCTTGCGCGACTGAGCCGACGAGCGAACGGCGCAACAATTCGAGCCAGTACGTGATCGGCATAATGTAACCGATCGGACGCAAAACTTCGGGGAGCACGTCGAGCGGAAAAATCGCGCCGCTGAACAAATACAACGCGCCGGCGACCGCTTCGCCGATAAAGCCAACGTGTTGCGCGATTTGCAATGTGATCCCCGCGAGAATCAATCCGACCACCGCGAGCATAATCACGCCGATCAAAAGCGAAACGATAAAGAGCGGCGCGTTGACCGCGCCCAGATCGAACGGCACGCGCAAGAACAAGACGCCCGCGGTGATCGTGATGAACACCGCGACCGAGCCGGTGATGAATCGCGCAACGCCACGCCCGATCAGGTAAAATGGAATTTGCACCGGCGCGACGTAAATGTACTTGAGCGTTTTGTAATGTTCGCGATCATCAATCACCGCCCACGACACGCCGACCATCACCGCGCCGACGTAAATGTAAAACGCGTTTCCCAAATAAATGTACGGAAACAACGGCGATCCAAAATCGTTTTGCGTGATGATGCTGTACATCACAACCAGGATCAGCGCGCTCGCGATTGGCTTGACGATGGAATAGACCGCGAACAAAAACGGATCCGTCCAATTCGATTCGATCTGCCAACCCAACCAGGTCGCGAGGCGAAGCGATCTAATTGCAGATTTCAGATTTTCGATTTTCGATTTTTGATTTTTGATTTCCAATCTCTCAATCTCTCAATCTCTACTCTCCAACCTCTATCTCCGACTCTCCGTCAATCGTCCTTCCCGTATCGCCAACTTTTCCATATACGCGAGCAACACGCGCGCCGCCGCGAGAAAAATCGCGCTCAACACGATTAGCGCGGCGATTTCGATTTCGACCGAGAGGAACCCCAGTTTCGCGCCGGACGGAAACGCGAGTTGGCGCATCGCATCGAGACCGAGCGTGAGCGGAATCAGCGATGAAAATGCGGCGACCCAAAAGTTGAGCGACTTGATTGGAAAATAAAATCCCGACAACAAATAGATCGGCTCTTGCGCGAGATTCGAAAGATGCCACGCTTCGCGGCTCAACAACAAGAACACGGACGCGAGCATCATCCCCATGCCGTAGAGCGCGGTCATCGCGAGCAAAAAAACCAGGAGCAGTTGCGGAAAACTAACGACCGCGTATTGCACATTGAACAGTAAACTGCCGACGATGAGAATGATGAACGCGCGCAGAGATGTCGCGAACAATCCGCCCATCGCCATGCCCAACAAAATCGCCATCATCGAAGCCGGCGACATGATGTAGAGCGCGAGATTGCCCTGCTCTTTTTCCCAATACAATTGCGACGACATCGCCCACAACACGTTAAGCCAGAACGCGGTCATCGCGCCGCCGAACACGACAAAGCCGACGTACTCTTCGGGCGCGCGCATCGCGCGATAAACAAACACGTACGCGGCAATCGGAAGTAGCGGCAACACCAGATCGAAAAACAGCCACGACTTTTCGCGTTGCATTCCGATTACGCGCGGGTACGAACGCCCGAACACGGTTTGCAAAAATAATCGCCAGCCGGAATTTTTTTGGATTTGCATTATTCATCTTCCTGGCGCATTTGCCAAAAACGATTGTACGTTTCGAGCGCGCGGCGCAACTCGCGTTCGTCAAAGTCGGGCCAAAACGTGGACGTCGAATAAAATACGCCGTGCGCGGCTTGCCACGGAAAAAAATTCGAGAGCCGTTGATCGCCGCCCGTGCGAATCACCAAATCCATATCGCCCAAACCCGCGGTGTACAAATAGCGTTCGAACAATTCTTCCGACAGCGCGTCCATCGAAATTTGCGCGCGCAAAATGTCTTGCACCGCGCGTAAAATTTCAGCGCGCCCGCCGTAGTTGAACGCAACGTTGAGTGTGTATTCAGTATTCGCGCGCGTGAGCGCGACCGCGCGCATAACTTTATCGGCGAGCACCGGCGGAATGCCGTTGAGTGAGCCGGAGTGAATCAGCCGCACACCCTCGCGCCAGAAATTTTCAGTTTCGCGATCAATCACTTGTGCGAGCAATTCAAAAAAACCGGTGATCTCCTCGCGCGGGCGTCCCCAGTTTTCGGTCGAAAAAACGTACAGCGTAACGATGCGAATCGCGTATCGCGCGCACGCGTTGAGCGCGCGGCGCACATTGAGCGTGCCGAACCGATGGCCGTCGTGGCGCGACAAACCGCGCGCCTGCGCCCAGCGTCCGTTGCCGTCCATCATAATTCCGACATGGCGCGGCACAAATCGAAATTCGTTTGATTCAATTTTTGTCTTGGGTAACTGTGGCGTCAAGCGTTCTTTCAACATCGAACGATTCCGGCGCGGGCCCCGCGCTCAAGTAAATAAAAAATTCTACGTTGCCATCCGCGCCGGTGATCGGCGAACGACAGATGCCGCGCACGCGCAAATCATTCGCGCGCGCATCGCGCACGATTTTTTCAAGCACCGCGCGATGCACGCGCGCATCGCGCACGATACCGCCCTTCCCCACCTGCCCGCGCCCGGCTTCGAATTGCGGTTTCACAAGTGAAATAATTTCGCCGCGCGGATTCAATAGTCGTCTGGCTACGGGAAAAACCAGGGACAATGAAATGAACGAAACATCCATCACCGCGAGGTCAATCGGTTCGGGCAATGCGTCGAACAAACGAATGTTGACGCGATCCATCACGATCACGCGCGGATCGTTTCGCAATTTCCACGCGAGTTGACCGTAGCCGACATCAATCGCGTACACGCGCGCCGCGCCGCGTTGCAGTAAACAATCGGTGAAGCCGCCGGTGGATGCGCCAATGTCCGCACAAATTTTTTCGCGCGGCTCCAGCGCGAACGCATCGAGTGCGCCCGCGAGTTTGAATCCACCGCGCCCGACGTACTGCAACGGCGCGCGAATCGCGATCGCCGCGTCGTCCGCAATCGGCGTGCCCACTTTATCCACCACGCGATCCGCGACGCGCACTTCGCCCGCAAGAATCAACGCTTGCGCGCGTTGCCGCGTTTCGACCAAGCCGCGCTCGACCAGCAAAACATCCAACCGTTTTTTCGGCACGGCGCAAAGATAAACGCGACAAGAGAAAAAGTCAAATCATTTCAGATTTCAAATTTCAAATTTCAAATTGAGGCGATAAAATCTGAAATCTGAAATTTGCAATCAGAAATCCCCGATTGCATTTTGCCGGGTTTCCGCGTATTATACGCCCCGTTGGAGGAAATGTGATTTTCAATATTCTCAAGACGATGCGTCCGCGGCAGTGGACGAAAAATTTGCTCGTCTACATTCCGTTCGTGTTCACGCTCAAACAGTACTGGCAACCGTTCACACCCAAGATGTGGGAATTTCTCGCGATTGCAACCGGCGCGTTTTTTTTGTTTTGCGTTTTTTCCGGCGTCGTGTATTTGCTCAACGACATCACCGATATCGAAAAAGACCGGCAACATCCGCGCAAAAAATTTCGCCCGCTCGCGTCGGGCAAACTCACACGCGGACAAGCGATTGGCGCGATCATTGTTTTGCTCACGATTGCAACGCCGCTCGCGTTCTTGCTCAACCCGATGTTCGGCGTCGTCGCGCTGATTTATCTGGCGAACAATCTGCTGTACTCGTACTCGCTCAAAAATATCGTGATCGTGGATGTGTTGAGCGTGTCGGGCGGATTTTTATTGCGCGCGCTCGGCGGCGCGGCGGCGATCCAGGTTCCAGCATCGCATTGGTTATTCGTTTGCACCGGCTTGCTAACCTTGTTTATCAGTTTCAGCAAACGCCGTCACGAACTCGTTTTGCTCGAAGGCGAAGCAACGAGTCATCGCGTCGTGTTGAAAGAGTACACGCCGGAATTGCTCGATGAAATGATCGCGGTAACAACCGCGTCGTTCGTGATGGCATATTCGCTGTACACTTTTTCCGCGGAGAACTTGCCGCCGAATCGCGCGATGATGTTGACGATTCCGTTCGCGCTCTACATCGTGTTTCGACTATTGTATCTTGTGCACGTCAAAAACGAGGGCGGCAGTCCCGAAGAAATGCTCGTGCGCGATCGTCCGCTCGCGATTTCGATTATCTTGTGGGGCGCAGTCTCGGCGGCGATTTTGTTTTGGTTCGGCCGCGTCTAACCGGTGTCATTCTGAGCGAAGCGAAGAATCTCTAACCCGGCAATTCCATCTGCCACGTTCCCGATTGCTCGATCAAATTATGCGCGCCCACGCCAACCAAGCGGAGCGCGCGTTTTTGATTCCAATGTTCGCGCAGTAACCGCAACGCGCAATCGCGAATGTCGCCCGCGTGCGCGGTCGGCGCGCGCAGAGTCGTTTGGCGCGTCAGCGTCGTGAAATCGGCATAACGCAATTTCAAAACAATCGTGCGCGCGCGATACCCTTCGCGCGCGAGATCACGCGCGACGCCCGCGCTCATCTCCGCGATAAATTTTTCGATGTACGCGAGGTCGCGCACATCGCGCTCGAACGTGTTTTCGCGGCTGACCGATTTTGGATTCCACTCGGTAACGACCGGCGAATCGTCGAGACCGCGCGCGGCGCGCGACAAGTACTCGCCGGTCTTTCCAAACTCGGCACGCAGTTCGTTCACCGGCACGCGCGCGAGATCGCCAATCGTTTGCACGTTCCACCGCGCGAGTTTCGCGCGCGTGGCTTTGCCCGCGCCGGGCAAACGCTCAATCGCAAGCGGCGCGAGAAATTTTTCTTCGTCTCCCGGCGCGATCACGACGAATCCGCGCGGCTTGACCGCATTGCACGCGACTTTGGAAACGAGTTTGTTCGACGCGACCGCGACCGTACACTCGAGACCGATTTCGTTTTTGATGCGCGCTTGAATCGCGCGCGCGCTTTCACTCGCGTCGCGATCCGGCGCGATTTCGACGTACGCCTCGTCAATCGAAACCTGCTCGACCAGCGGCGAGTGCTCGCGCAAAATGTTCATCACGCGTTGCGAGTAGTCGCTGTACGCGCGGCGGCGCGGCGGCACGATGATCGCCTGCGGGCAAAGTTGTTTCGCGCGCGCGAGCGGCATCGCGGAATGGACGCCGAATTTGCGCGCGGGATACGATGCGGTCGTAACGACACTGCGCGCCCCATCGTACGCGACGATGAGCGGCTGATCTTTCAATTCGGGATTGAGTAAAACTTCGACCGCCGCGAAAAACGCGTCGAGATCGAGATGAATAATTTGACGCATAAATTTTCTGTGGCGCGGGCGGCTCGCCCGCTGGAAATTGCGGGCGAGCCGCCCGCGCTACGTTGACGTTTGATTCAACACACAGTACAATCTTGGCAACGATTATACCAGAAAAATAATTATGCTCACGCCCGAACAAATTACAAAACGAATTATTCTTTTGCTCGGCAGTCGCACCTATCGCGCGAATCCGTTTGTGGATGCCGCAGAACGATTGGGATTAGAAGTCGTCAAGGGGATTGATCTGCCGAAAGAGTTGGCTGAGTACTACAAACCGACCTTGCCCTTGCAATTCGCCGATCCAAATCGCGCGGCGGACGATGTGATCGCGTACGCGAAACAAAATCCAGTGCGAACGATTCTCGCGGTGGACGACGACGCGAGCGTGATCGCCGCGCGCGCGTGCGAGGAGCTCGACATTTCGCACAACTCCCCGGATGCGGCGTACGCCGCAAAAAATAAATTCGTGATGCGTGAGCGACTACGCGCGCAAAATGTGCCCAGCCCGCGCTATCGTTTATTTTCGATTGACGATGATCCGCGCGCGTTCGCGGCGTCGCTCGATTATCCGTGCGTCGTCAAACCGACGATGCTCGCCGCGAGCCAGGGCGTCATTCGCGCGAACGATCCCCGCGAATTGATCGCCGCGTTCCAGCGCACGCGCGCGATCATTCGCAAGGTCGGCGTCGATCCAAACATTCTGATTGAAGATTACATTCCCGGGATCGAAGTCGCGCTTGAAGGCATTCTCGCGGGTGGACGTTTGCATTTGCTCGCGCTGTTCGATAAACCCGATCCGCTCGAGGGTCCGTTTTTCGAGGAAACGATTTACACGACGCCGTCGCGTTTGCCGCGCGCGACCCAGGACGCGATTTTCGAATGTGCGATGCGCGCATGCGCGGCAATCGGTTTGCGCGAGGGACCCATTCACGCGGAATTGCGCGTGAATGATGCGGGTGTGTGGATCGTCGAGGTCGCGGGACGATCCATCGGTGGCTTGTGCGCGAAAATTTTGCGCTTTGGCACGGAGAACATTTCGCTCGAAGAATTAATCATCCGGCAAGCGATGGGGTTGGATGTGCAATCGCTCGCGCGCGAAAATCGCGCGGGCGGCGTGATGATGATTCCAATTCCTGGCGCGGGATTGTTGAACGGGGTCGAAGGGATCGACGCGGCAAAATCAATTGCGGGGATTGAAGAAATTGATATTACAATTCCGTTGAAAAATTCAGTCGTGCCATTGCCCGAAGGCAACAGTTACCTGGGATTCATCTTTGCGCGCGGCGAAACGCCGGAGCAAGTGGAAGCGGCGTTACGCGCGGCGCATCGGTGTTTGCGCTTTGAGATTGTTCCACAAATTGCCGTAATGCGTAAAACGTAAATGCGTGTTACGGTTTTCGCTTTGCGTTTTACGTTCTACTTTTTCTGCGGCGCGCCAGTACCTTTCCCTTTCGCCCCCTGTCCCTCCGGCGTCCAACCCTCCGGCACTTCTACTTTGTCTTCAAACAGAAATTCTTCCATCTGCTGACGGAGAAATTTTTGCGCTTCGGGGTCGGCGAGCGCGAGACCGTAATGATTGATCAACAACATTTGTTGACGCTTCCACAAATCCCACGCGACGTGCGAAATGTTTTCAAAAATTCGTTTGCCCATTTCACCCGGCACCGGCGGCATTCGTTCGAGACCCGGTAATTCTTGTCCCAGTTTCGCGCACTTGACCATTCGAGCCATTGTGTTCCTTTTTCCAATACCTTCGCCAAGATCCAAAAATTTTCCCCACTGACGGAAAAGAACACGGAGAATTGAAAAAAATGCGGGAAAATGTCCGTGTTTCAATCCGTCAATGGAAAATTTTCAAGGCGCGGACAAATTGGCGAAGGTATTGTTTTCCAAAAGAGATTCAGAGATTGGGAGATTCGAGCCGCAGTATAAAAGTATCATCGCGAGTTGTCAATGTCAAAACTTGGCGTTGTGTTTTTCGGAATGGAAGGATTGTTTTCGCGCGCGCCGCTCGCGGCTTTGCTCGCGGAGGAACGCGTGCGCGTGAACGCGATCATCGTGCCGCGCCCGATGAACAAACCGGCGGAAAGCGACGCGCGTTTCATCGCGCCGCCCGCGCGACTCGTAACCGAAATTCCGATCATTCAAAACGCAATCGAGCCGAACATTATTCGGATGGCATGGGACGCGGGCATTCCGGTTTTAGAAGTCGCAACGTTATCGCATCCGCACACGCGCGCGATGATCGCGAATTTGCAATCCGATGTGATCTGCGTCGCGTGTTTTCCAAAACTCTTGCCGCGCGCGATTTTTCAAATCGCGAAACGCGCCGCGCTGAATTTGCATCCCGCGTTACTGCCTGCGTATCGCGGACCGTCGCCGCTCTTTTGGATTTTTCACGATGGACTGGAACACGCCGGCGTTACCCTGCACTTGCTCGACACGCGCGCGGATCGCGGCGCGATTGTCGCGCAAACGAGCGTCGCTCTGCCGGACGGAATTTCATACAGTGATGCCGAACACATTTGCGCGGCGCGTGGCGCGCGATTGTTGCTCGACGCGATTCGCGATGGCACATTCGCGCACACACCACAAAGCGATGGCGTTTTTCCGCATGCGCCCGCGCCGCGCGATGACGATTTCATCCTCACGCGCGATTGGTCGGCGCGGCGCGCGTTCAATTTCATTCGCGGCATCGCCGAATGGAATCGCGCGATCACATTCAAACTCGCGAGCGAACAATGGGTCGTGCGCGATGCCATCGCGTTCGATGAATCGGAAATTCTCGACGCGCCGATCAAACAAATCGGCGCGCATTGGAAAATTCAATGCTCGCCGGGGACGTTGACTATTCCACCCGCGTAACAATCACCCGCTTCGCGCCCGCCTCCGTCATTGCACGCGCAACTATGTCTTGTGTAACCCCATCTACGAGTGCGATCACATTGCCACCGCGCCCTGCCCCGCTCAATTTTGCGCCGGGCGCGCCCGCGTTCAACGCGGCTTGCACTAATGTTTCGATCTCCGGCGACGAGACGCCAATCGCGCGTAACAAAATTTGATTTGTGTTCATCAATTCGCCAAGCGATTCAACATTCCCCTGCTCGATTGCTTTGCGCGCGTCGCGCACAATCGCGCCGATCTGATCGAACAGCATTTCGTAATGCGCGCGATTTTGTTCCCACGCGCGCCGCACATCGCCGACCGCGATTTTTGTCGGTGCGGCGATGCCGGTGTCGGCAATCGCAATCGTGAATGGTCGCGCAACGCGAAATGATTCGATGGGGCGATCGCGCACAAAGTACACCGGTTGCTCGAACGCGATCACGGTGTTATCAATTCCGCTCGGCGTGCCGTGATGCAATTTCTCAACTTCGTACGCGAGCGCGGACGCTTCGACTGCGTTCAGCGTGACGGAAAAATGTTGGGCGAGTGCGCGCGCCGTCGCGACCGAGACTGCCGCGCCGCTTCCCAATCCGCCACCAATTGGAATCGTCGAGTGCACACGCACGCGCACGCCGCGCGGCTCGACCTTCAATCGCGCGCACGTCAAGCAAATGATCGCGGCAACCGGATCATCCGGCATCGCGTCCGCAAAATCGTATCGTCGCGATAAATCAACTAACTCGATCTGACAATCTCCAAGCTCCAATCTCTCTACTTCCACCTCCGCGCGCACCTGAAACACCGGCACCGCAATCGCCGGGCGCGCGTACACGACGGCGTGTTCGCCAAAAAGAATAATTTTGCCGGGCGCGGATGCTTTGCTCAAAGTTGAATCCTTGTGGTAAAATAGAAAAAACCGCAAAACGGTTGGGAGAAAAAATGGAGGAGCCGCTTTTAACCGTGGTCAAACTCGCCAGCGTCGCCGCGCTGATTTTCGCGAACGCGTTTTTCGTCGCCGCCGAATTTGCGTTGGTCAGCGTGCGGCGCACGCGCATCGAAGAATTGATCGCGGACGGCAACGCGAACGCGCGCACGGTCAAGCGCGTGATTCACGATCCCGATCGGTTCATCGCCGCGACCCAGCTGGGCATTACGATTGCGAGTTTGGGCTTGGGCTGGATCGGCGAGCCCGCGCTCGCGCATTTGATCGAACCGGCATTTCGATATTTGCCGGACGCGTGGATCGCGCCCGCGGCGCACACGGTCGCGGCAACCGCCATCGCGTTCACACTCATCACATTTTTGCACGTCGTCATCGGCGAGCTCGCGCCGAAATCGGTCGCGCTTGCGTATCCCGAACAGACCGCGCTCGTCGTTGCGCGTCCGACCGTGATCTTTGAAAATTTATTTCGCCCGGCGATCTGGGCTTTGAACGGCGCGGGCAACGGCTTGCTCAAACTCGTCGGACTGCATCGCCCAGCGGGACATCAACTTGTGCACTCGGTCGAAGAATTGAAAATGCTCGTCAGCGCGAGCACCGCATCGGGCGAACTCGAACCGCACGAAAAAGAAATGTTGCACAACGTGTTCGAGTTTGAAGACCGGCTCGTGCGCGAGTTGATGATTCCGCGCACGGCGATGACCGCCGTTGACGAGAATACCACCATCGCAGAATTTTTGCAAACGTTTAGCGAAGTGCGCCACGCGCGTTATCCGATTTACACGCACAGCGTGGATAACATCACCGGTTTCATCGCGATCAAAGATGTCTTGCGCGCGATTGCATCGCAAGGCGCGATCGCACTCGATGCGACGGTCAAAGCGCTCGCGCGTCCCGCGCTCTATGTGCCGGAAGTGAAACGCGTCGGACGCTTGTTCGCGGAAATGCAAAATCAAAAAATTCAAATCGCGATTGTGATTGACGAATTTGGCGGCACCGCGGGAATGGTTACGCTCGAAGACCTGGTCGAGCAAATCGTCGGGCAACTCGGCGACGAGGTCGCGCCGGAAGAATTGTCCGTCGAAACGATTGACGAGCACACGACGCAAATCGACGCGCAACTCCAAGTCGAAGAGGTCAACGCGCAGTTGAACATTCATCTGCCCGAAAGCGACGGGTACGAAACCGTCGCGGGATTTATTTTGCACGCGTTACGCCACATTCCGCGCGAAGGTGAACAAATCAAATTGGACAATCTCAAATTGACGATTACCGGAATGAGCGGACCGAAAATCGAAAAGGTTTTGATTACGCGACTCTAATTAGAAATTGGAAGTTGGAGGTTGGAGGTTGGATTCCAACCTCTAACTTCCAAGCGGAGCGGATATGCCACCCGAATCATCCAAAGTGCCCAAAGTTGTAAAATTATATTTGGAAATTTTGCAGTATCCAATTCTCGCGCCGAAAATTCGCGCGCGGATGCGAAGCGAATTATTTTCGCGCGGCGTCATCACGCGCGTCGATTTCGAAAACGAAGTGCGCTTCAAAGCCGAGCAATCGCAAAAACTTGAAGGGCTAGATGATCCGCTCGTGCAAGAGTCGGCGGAAATTTGGGAACGCCGCAAACAACAGACGCGCGATTATCTCACCGATTTTTATTTTGCCTACAATCTGCCGCACGAATTATTCGAGTCCATCGTGCAGAGCGCGGTCGCGGAACGCAATCCGAGTCAAAAAGTAATTTTGTCGTTCAACCCGGAACTCGCGCCGATTGATATGGTGCTCGCGCAAGGCGAACGCTACGAAGTACTGCCAGCGGACGAACGCCAACAATTGCGCCATCACTTGCAAGAAATGGTCGTCGTCGTTTTGAAAACGTTGATGAGCGACCACCTGGGATTCATTCGCATCGCGAAAGAGTGGTTCGAGATTTCCGATTTGAAAGAAATTCGCCAACGGCGTATCGGCGATGGCAAGATCGGCGGCAAGGCGGCGGGGATGTTGCTCGCGTGGAAAATTTTGCAAGCAACTGCCGCGCAAGACAACAATGATTTGCGCGATCATCTGATCGTGCCGAACTCGTGGTACATCGGGTCGTCGGTGTTGTACGATTTCAACTCGATGAACAATTTGTTGTTCTCGGTGGATCAGAAATACAAACCGCTCGAACAGATCGAAGCCGAATATCCATCGGTCATCAAAGCGTACCTCGAATCGCGATTGCCGGAAGAGATCAACGAACACCTGCGCGATCTGCTCAAACAAATCGGCAAGCAACCGATCATCGTGCGCTCGTCGAGTTTGCTTGAAGATAATTTCGGCACATCGTTCGCGGGCAAGTACGATAGTTTCTTTTGTCCGAACCAGGGCACCCACGAAGAAAATTTGAACGCGCTCGCAACCGCGATCAAACGCATTTACGCGAGCGCGCTCAACCCGGACGCGCTCGCGTACCGGCGGCGCATGCACTTGCTTGACTATGACGAGCGGATGGCGATTTTGATTCAAGAAGTACAAGGCGCGCCGCGCGGAAAATATTTTTTTCCAACGCTCGCGGGCGTCGCGTACAGTCACAATCCGTTTCGCTGGAATCCGCAAATCCGGCGCGAAGATGGTTTCGTGCGAATGGTGTGGGGACTCGGCACACGCGCGGTCGAACGCGTCGGGGCGGATTTTCCGCGGATGGTCGCGCTCAGTCATCCGAACTTGCGCCCCGAAGTTGGCGCGGCAGAATTGCGGCGTCATTCGCAACATTTCATTGACCTGCTCGATTTCGAAAACAACGTGCTGACGACCGCGCCCATCGCGCAAACATTTGAACCCGATGACAAAACTTTGCCCTATCTCGTCTCGGTGGATCGCGGCGATTATGTGCAACCGTTATTTTCGGATCCGCGTTTGGAGGATCCGAACAAATTATTGTTGACGTTCGACGGCTTGTTGCAAAAAACAAATTTCGTATCGGTGATGAAAACCGCGCTCAAGCGACTCGAACGCGAGTACGCGTTTCCGGTGGACGTTGAATTTACCGCCGACATCGTGGGTGATGGCAAATCGCCGCGCGTGCGCTTGCATATTTTACAGTGTCGTCCACATTCGAGCTACGAGACCGGGCAAAAAATCGAATTACCGACGACCGTGCCGGAGAGCGATAAAATTTTTTCAACGCATCGGCTCGTGCCGCAAGGACTAGTGCAAAAAATTCGCTACATCGTTTACGTCAGCCCGGAAAAATATAGCCAGCAAGCCAACCCGACGACGAAACTCGAACTCGCGCGCGTCGTCGGACGATTGAATCAACGCCTCGAAGGACAAATTTTTATTTTGATGGGACCAGGTCGCTGGGGTAGCGCGAACATTGACCTGGGATTGAAGGTCGGCTACGCGGACATCAACAACACGCGCGTCCTGGTCGAGGTCGCGTTGCCGCGCGGCGAAGGCATTCCCGATGTGTCATACGGCACGCACTTTTTCCAAGACCTGGTCGAGGCGCACATTTATCCTCTGCCGCTTTTTCCGCACGAACATGGCGAAGTGTTTCATCGCGCGTTCTTTCAACAATCGCCGAACATTCTCGCGACGTTACTGCCGACCGACGCGCCGTACGCGGACTATATCAAAGTGATTGATGTGCAAACGGTTACGCATGGTCGCTTGCTCGAAATCGTGATGGATGAAGAACGCGGCGAGGCGCTCGCGTATTTGAGAAATTACGAAGGCAATGGATAGCCCGAACCCAGTTCCACTTTATCGCCGAATGATCGAGCATCGCACAGTGTTGCAGATCATTGTCCTCGGCGCAATCGTTTTCCTGTTGATTCCGCATCTCGTCGGCGCGGATCGCGTGCTCGACGCGTTGCGCCGCGCGAATCCAACATTCATCGCGCTCGCCGCGCTCGCGGAAATCGCGCGGTACATCGCGAGCGCGGCATCCACGCGCGCGCTCGCGCGAATGTTTCAACGCGTCGTGCCAATGTCACCGCTCGTGCAAGCATTCTTTGGCGGCGCGGCGGCGAACCGCACATTTTCGACCGGCGGCGCGCCGGGAATGTTGGTACGATTGCTGTGCCTGAAACGGTACGGCGTCAACACCGGCGGAGTCGCCGCGTTGTTTTTGATCGAGAACATCAACGGCTTGGTCATCGGCATTCCAATTTTGCTGATCGGCATCGCGCTGATCGCGTCCGCGCATCTCGCATTGCCGTTCGATTTACAATGGGGAAGCTCAATCGTACTCGGCGTGATCGCGCTCGTGTGCATTTATTTGTACACGCGGCGCGATTGGGTCAAACGCATCGCGCTGTGGCTCGGGCGAGGCTTGGATCGCGTCGCGCAAAAAATAATCCATCGCCCGGTGTTTGCGCGCGAGCGTGTGCTCAAATGGGTGAATGATTTTTATTTTGGAATGTCCGCCGCGCGCGCCGCGCCATTGCTCGTTGGCATTTCTCTGCTGATGAATTTCGCGCGCTACGCCGCGGGAATGATCGCGCTGTTCCTGGTTTTTCGCGCGGTCAATTGCGAGATCGCGCCGGACATTTTGATTTTGATTTACACCTCCGCAAGTTTTCTCACGACGTTGAGCGCGGCACCCGGTGAAGTCGCGATTATGGGTTCGGGCATCGCGATCTTGTCGCTCGCCACAGGTATCCCGCAAGAGATCGCGGTAACCGCGCTATTGCTTTCGCGCGGTCTCGCGTTTTGGTTGCCGCTCCCGGTTGGATATGTCGCGTTGTGGAATATGGTGCGGCAAGGGCATTTGTGAAAACAGAACGCGCGCGCAGTGTCATTTCTCGCTTTGCTCGAAATGACGCACGAAATTAAAAACCCCGCTCACTCAGGCGGGGTTTTGTTTTTGCACTTGGCGTACGATGAATGGAATTGTCGCGACACATTCATCGCGCACCAGGAATTTAAATTCATAATCGCCAAATTTTTCAAACACGACGTTGTGCAATCCGACGATTTGATCTGCGGTCGCGAGTTCGCCGGGCGGCGCGCTCGGAAAATTCATTTCGCCCTTGAGACCCAGGATCACACGACCATCTTCATCTACCATTTGGATTTCAACCGGCAACGCGGTCGGCGTTTCGATTGGATCAGCGACGAGACGCACGATCAAATTCATTTGTTGATGCGTGCAAGGCACCTGAAACGCGTTGATCGTGTTGAAAATTCCCATGATGTTCAGCTTGCCGCTCTGCTCGATGTTCGCGTAATCGGCAATCACGGCGACGGTCGCGCGCATTGTGCCTCCATCCTCAGCGGACTCGAAAGTCCGCGCCACCAATAAAAAGTACCCCTGGGGAGACTCGAACTCCCGCGCATGGCTCCGGAGGCCACTGCTCTATCCGCTGAGCTACAGGGGCATTACGTTTCGCAGTTTAGCATAGAGCGCGGGATTTGGCAAACAACGCAACGCGTTATCCCTCGACCTCGATCAATCCTTTGCGAATCGCGTATTTGACCAACTCGGTCCGGCTGTGCAAATTCAGTTTGCCCATAATGTTCGCGCGATGACGCTCAACTGTTTTCACGCTAATCGTCAACTTGTCCGCGATTTCCTGGTTTGTCGAACCGTCCGCGATCCAACGCAACACTTCTTGTTCGCGATCCGTCAAGCCATCGAGCGACGCGCGATCATCGCCTTGCGCGGCGCGGCCCATAAAATCGCGCACCAACGCTTTGGCGACGGATGGATACAGGAACACACCGCCGTCATTCACCGCGCGAATCGCGGAAACCAGGTCGGTCGGCGCGGCTTTTTTGGGCACGTACCCGGACGCACCCGCTTGCATCATCTTGAAAAAATATTCGTCACTCTCGTGCATCGTCAACGCGAGAATCGCGGCGTTGGGCAACGCGCGTTTGATTTGGCGCGTCGCTTCAAAGCCGTCAATGTCGGGCAAAGAAATGTCCATCAACACAACGTTCGGCGTTAGCTCTTTCGCGCGCGCAATCGCCGCGCGCCCGTTATCCACTTCGGCGACGATTTCGATGTCGTCCTGGGTTTGCAATAACATTCGCAAACCCGCACGCACGATTTCGTGATCGTCTACCAGCATCAATTTTATTTTCGACACACAGCACTCCGGTTTGATCCGCGCATAACGCGAATCGTCGCCAATTTTATTCGCGTTTATTCGCGGATACGCCATTGCCCTCAAGCAAAATTTCGACCGCG
>Ga0233425_10002689_pt1 | contig 34231 bp, 31 predicted proteins | sample Watercolumn_Towu_2_FD_181712 | JGI IMG/M metagenome (GOLD analysis project Ga0233425, IMG submission 181712) | Freshwater microbial communities from Lake Towuti, South Sulawesi, Indonesia - Watercolumn_Towuti2014_140_MG | ecosystem: Environmental > Aquatic > Freshwater > Lake | place...
CAATCCCGGCCAGCCGGCCGGCGAATGAAGCAGGAATTTTCCGGCCAACCCGGTCCAACGTCGGGGGCAAGTTCAATGAAGCAGGAATTTTCCGGCCAACCCGGTCCAACGTCGGGGGCAAGTTCAAAACAACACCGATCCTCATAAGGATGTTGTCCAAAAATGGGAGCAGCTCTGGGCCGGCCCAGCGTGGCTTCGAAGTTTGGACCCGCCGCGGTATTTACTTGAAGGAGCCGAAGTGGTTACAATTCGAAGGCTTCCGAATGGAGAAATCATGGCGTTCCGTTCGAAACAATTTTACGGAAAGGAAGCACCTGCGTCCCAAGAAGCGATTGATGAAGCGCGCAGGGCGTATAGATAAGCCGGAGCATGGCGCGTTGCGACCGCGTGTTTTATTTCGCCGGAACGCTTGCGCCGGCTTCCGCCGTCAGCGCCCTCGCGATCGTCTTAGCGACTGCCTCTGTGACCGTCTCGCCTCGAGCGTTGAATGTCGAGGGAACGTCGCTGAGCGGCTTTTTCCACCACGACGGCAAAAAGCCCCCAGCGCATCGGGACGAGCTCATTGCCGCCCGCCGCTGGCCGGATGACCTCTATCCGCGTAGTCGGGGCAATGTTGCAGCGGGGCGCGAGATTTCGCGGCTGGCCGATTAGGTCAGCGAGCCGATGGAGTTCCTCCCACGACAGATGCTGGGTAACGCGACCGCACATGGCGTTAGAATAGCATTAACTGTCGCGGATGGTGGCGTTTGCTCGGATCGCGCGGCGCGCCTACGATTCCGTCTGTCGCCTGGCAACAGGCGGCGATCCTTTCTACCGCAAGACTTGAGCCCGGCCGGCGACGACCGGGCTTTTTCGTGTCGAGAGGGGCTGACAACGAAATTTCTCGATTGTTGTCCCCAGCGTTGTCCCATAGGCGGCTTCTGCCGTAGGACGGTCCGGAAAATTCGTTCTAACTAGCTGAATTAATTGGCTCCCCGAGTAGGACTCGAACCTACGACCTAGCGATTAACAGTCGCGTGCTCTACCAGCTGAGCTATCGGGGAATGCGGTCCCGCCTATACAGGCCGATGGGCGATTTGCCAAGTCCGCTTTCCCGCGAGAATTCCGGCTCGCGCCGCTCACGCCGGACTCAGCGCATCCGCCGGGGCGAAGGCGGCGAGCGCCGCCGCCACATCGCCCGGCGAGGGCAGTCCCGCCTCATTGCCGAGATGCTGGATTTTATGCGCCGACGCCGCGCGGGCGAATTCGAAATGTTCGCGCCAGGGCGCGTCGGGGCGCTCGAGGTAAGAGGCGCAATAGGCGCCGTGGAAAACGTCGCCGGCGCCGGAAGTGTCGATAATCAGCGCATGCGGCACGGCGAGCGACGGCATCTGCGAAATCTCACCGCTTTCGTCATACCACAACATGCCCTTTTCGCCGGTGGTCACCCCGCCGATCCGGCAGCCCTTGGATTTCAGCCAACCGAGCATGTCTAGTTCCGACATCGACATCTGCTCGCAGAGCTTTTCGGCGACGATCGCGACGTCGACATATCCCATCAGCTCCTCGATGCAGGGCCGCAGCGCGCCGCCGTCGAGCGAGACCAGTGCGCCCCGCGCCCGCGCCGCCTTGGCGTAATGCAGCGCGGCGTCGGCCATATGCCCGTCGAGATGGAGAAGCTGCGCCTGCGAAATGTCGAGCCGTGGAAAGGCCTGCAGATAATCGTCGTCGCGGGCGCGCAGGATCGCGCGCTTGCCGTCATTGGGCCAGACGAAGGAGAGCGACGAGCGCGCCACCCGCCGCGGATGGACATTGACGCCGTAGCTATGCGCCATGTCCATGAACATATGGCCGAGCCAGTCGGGCGCGAGCGTGGTCAAGAGGCCGACGGGATGGCCGAGCTTGGCGCAGGCGAAGCCCGCGGTGACCGCGTTGCCGCCGAAACTCACCGCATAGTCGCGCGCCAGCGTCTTCTGATCGCCATGCGGCAAGCGATCGGCCAGCATGGTGAGGTCGATATAGGCGTGGCCGATGAAGAGCGCGTCCAAGGCTTGAACTCCGAAGCTCCGAGGGAACTGGGCGTCAGACTGCGAAGCTCGTGCCGCAGCCGCAGGAGGCGACGGCGTTGGGATTGTCGATACGGAAGGACTGTCCCATCAGATCGTCGACGAAATCGACTTTGGCGCCGGCGAGAAAGCCCATCGACGAAGGATCGATCGCGACGCGCGCGCCATTCTGCTCGAGCAGCGCGTCCTCTTCGCGGGGCGCGTGGTCGACCGCGAAATGATATTGGAAGCCCGAACAGCCGCCGCCCTCGACCGAAATGCGGAAGACCGCGCCGGGCGATTCATTGGCGAGAATCGCGTGAATGCGCCGCGCCGCGTGTTCGGTGAGCGCGATGTCGCTGAGCGGCGTCGTCATCCGTCGTTCTCCGTCACTTGTCGGTCTCGCTTGCCTGTCTCACTTGCCTGCGCGGGCCGTCGCGCGTTACAGCGCGGTTCAAGCGCTGATGCGCGAGTGCAAAAAATCGCCCGTAAATCGAATTGCGGCCTATCCAATTCCGCGCCGGCCTGGCGCTTTGCGGGATATGCTCGCCGCCGCAAGATAGGTCCAATCTCAAGACCTTTCAATGAAAGGAGCGCAATGTGGCGGTTCGCGGCCCTCTCGCGGCCTATGCCTGCGACGCTATGCGCTCGCGCGGGCGGTTCTATCCCGAGTCGCCGTCGCCGACGCGCAGCGAATTCCAGCGCGACCGCGACCGGATCATTCATTGCACCGCCTTTCGCCGCCTCGCGCATAAGACGCAGGTTTTCGTGCCGCTCGACGGCGATCATTTCCGCACAAGGCTGACCCATACGATCGAGGTCGGGCAGATCGCGCGGGCGCTCGCCCGCGCGCTGCGGGTCGACGAGGACCTCGCCGAGGCGGTGGCGCTCGCCCATGACCTCGGCCATACGCCCTTCGGCCACGCCGGCGAGGGGGCGCTGGAGGCCTGCATGGCGCCCTATGGCGGGTTCGATCACAACGCCCAGGCGCTGCGCGTCGTGACGCTGCTCGAGCGCCGCTACGCGCGCTATGACGGGCTCGATCTGACCTGGGAGACGCTCGAAGGCATCGCCAAGCATAATGGCCCGCTGCTGCCCGGCGCAGGCGATGAGCAACCGTTCCCTCATCCTGAGGAGCCTGCGGCTGGCGCAACGTCTTGTCGTCCGCTGCCCCGCTATATCGCGGAATTCGACGCGATCTTTCCGCTCGATCTTTCGACCTTCGCCGGCGTCGAGGCGCAGGCCGCGGCCCAGGCCGACGACATCGCCTATATCGGCCATGACATCGACGACGGGCTGCGCGCCGAACTCTTTTCACTCGATGACATCGCGCGGACGCATTTCATTGCAGGCGTTCTCGCGCAGATCCGCGACGAACATCCAGGGCTCGAACGCGGGCGCGTCATCCACGAACTCGTGCGCCGGGTGATCACCGCCTTCGTCGAGGACGCCATCGGCGAATCGCTGCGCCGTCTCGCGCGCGTCGCGCCGGCGAGCGCCGACGAGGCGCGGGGGGCGGGCGAGACCCTCGTCGGCCTATCGCCGCCGCTGGCCGAGGCCCAGCGCGAGATTAAGGCGTTCCTCTTCGCCAATATGTATCGGCATGAAAAGATTTTGGGCGTATGGGAACGCGCCCGCGACGCGATCTCGCGGCTGTTTCCGGCCTTTTTCCAGCGGCCCGAGCTGATGCCGGCGGAATGGGCGGCCCAGGCCGCCGCGCTGCAAGGCGCAGAACGCGCGGTGGTCGTCGCCGACTATATCGCCGGGATGACGGATCGATACGCGCTGGGCGAAGTGAAGCGGGTGTTTGCCGGGTGACGCGAAACCAAAGAACGATATCATTTTATGATTGCATTCGGTGCAGCAGCGACATACCGCGGGTGCGGAAGCCAAACCGTTTCAGCTCTGCACAGCGCGCGATTTCTTGAACTGACCGGCGTGACGCCCAGGGCGATCGGGTGCCCTGCGTGACGCCGGAACTGGAATGATCCAATGACTCCGATGACCTATAAGGGCTACGCCGCGCGGATCGACAATAGCGAGGAGGACGAGGCTTTCATTGGCCGCGTCGCGGGCATTCGCGACATCGTGACTTTTCACGGCGCGTCAGTTGACGAAATCCGCGCCGCCTTTCGTGAGGCGGTCGATTTCTATCTGTCGACCTGCGCCGAGCGCGGCGAGGCGCCGCAGAAGCCCTATTCGGGGAAGCTCATGTTGCGCGTGCCGCCGGAACTGCATGCGCGCGCCGCGATGCGCGCCGAGGCCGCCGGCAAGAGCCTGAACGCCTGGGTGGCGGAGACATTGGCGAAAGCGGTGTGATCCGCCTTTCGCGGCGTGCCTCCAATGGGATGCGCTCGCGCTTCGGCTCTGCTAAACCGCCGCGCGAACCTTCCCGCGCGGACCTCCATGAACATTTTCGACGACTTTCACGCCCGCATCGCCGCCATTCTCGATCGCATCGCCGCTGACGGCCGCTTGCCGAAGCTCGATCATGCGCGCTTCGTCGTCGAACCGCCGAAGGAGGCTTCGCTCGGCGATCTCGCGTCGAACGCCGCCATGGTCTTCGCGAAAGAGGCGAAGCCGCATTTCTCCTCTCCGCGCGAACTCGCGGTCGAAATCTGCGTTGCGCTCGCCGAGACCGAGAATGTCGCGAGCGCCGAAGTCGCCGGCCCCGGCTTCATCAACATCCGCCTTAAGCCGCAGATTTTCGCTGAAGTGCTACGCGCCGCGCTGAGCGATCCGGCGAATATCGGCCGCGTCGCGAAGGGCCGCGCGAGCGCGCTGCAGGGCAGGGTGAATGTCGAATATGTGTCGGCCAATCCGACCGGCCCGATGCATGTCGGCCATGGCCGCGGCGCGGTCTTCGGCGACGCGCTCGCCGGTCTTCTGGCCTTCTCCGGTTGCGAGGTGACCCGCGAATATTACATCAACGACGCCGGCGCTCAGGTCGACGTTCTGGCGCGTTCCGCTCATCTGCGCTACCGCGAGGCGCTGGGCGAAACGATCACGATCCCGGAAGGGCTATATCCCGGCGACTATCTGAAACCCGTTGGCGAGGCGCTCGCAAAAGCGCATGGCGCGGCGCTCGTCGGCAGGCCGGAAAGCCAATGGCTGCCGATCGTGCGCGCCGCCGCCATCGACGCGATGATGGCGCTGATCCGCGACGACCTCGCCGCGCTGGGCATCGCGCATGAGACGTTCTTCTCCGAGCGCATGCTGCACGAAAAAAAGGATGGCGTTTCGCCGATCGACTCGGCGATCTCTTGGTTGCGCCAGAAAGGCCTGGTCTATGAGGGCCGCTTGCCGCCGCCGAAAGGCCAACTGCCTGAGGACTGGGAAGACCGCGAACAGACGTTGTTCAGATCGACTCAATTCGGCGACGACGTCGATCGGGCGCTAAAGAAATCGGACGGTTCGCCGACCTATTTCGCCGCCGATATCGCCTATCACAAGGACAAGATCGATCGCGGCTTCGATACGCTGGTCGACGTCTGGGGCGCCGATCATGGCGGCTATGTGAAGCGCATGACGGCGGCGGTCGCGGCGCTTTCCGACAGGCGCGCGACGCTCGACGTGAAGCTCTGCCAGCTGGTCAGGCTGATGCGCGCCGGCGAGCCGGTCAAAATGTCGAAGCGGGCAGGGGATTTCGTCACGCTGCGGGAGGTCGTCGACGAGGTCGGGGTCGACGCCGCGCGTTTCATGATGCTCTATCGCAAGAATGACGCGCCGCTCGATTTCGATCTCGCCAAGGTCATCGAGCAATCCAAGGACAACCCGGTCTTCTATGTCCAATACGCTCATGCGCGGGGAAAATCGGCGCTGCGCCAGGCGCTTGCCGCCTTTCCCGACATCGACCTTTCCCCCGTAAGCCTGGCGGCGGCGGATTTCGCCCTTTTGGCGGACGAGGGCGAGCTTGCTTTGGCCAAGATCATCGCTCAATATCCGAGAGTAATCGAGGCGGCGGCGGCGGCGCATGAGCCGCACCGGGTGGCCTTTTATCTGCACGAACTGGCGAGCGTCTTCCATTCGCACTGGAATCGTGGCAAGGATCAGCCGCAATTACGCTTTGTTAAGTCTGATGATAGAGAATTGACCATCGCTCGGATTGCGCTGGTTAGCTCTTTAACGATCGTCCTGGGGTCAGGCTTGAGGCTGCTCGGCGTGAGCGCCCCCGACGAGATGCGCTAGTCGACGCATGAAGGGCAACGTCCGGGCGTCGGACGCGCCTTTCAATTTGCTTCGCGCCCCAGAGGATCAGTTAAGCGAGGTGCATCATGCGCGAGACATCCGTTAGAGGTCCGGCCATCGACCTTGGAGAGTTCGAACGGCGGCTGCGCGGCGCGAAACAGCCGCCCGCGCCGGACGATGATCTGCTTGGCGAACTCGCGCGACTGGTACATGGCGAGGACCCGGCGGCGGACCCTTACGGGAAAATTCTCGCGCAATCGCATGCTCCTCGGGCGCAGGCTTCCGACCTTCGGGGCTCCTACGACGCCGCGCCGGCCGTGGCCACGGAACCGCCCTATTATCCGGAGCCGGCGATCGAGCAGCCCGTGGAGCGCGCCTATTCGGTCGGCCCTGACGACCAGCATCCGCCGCCGAGTCATGATCCGCAGCAGGCGGCCTACGAGACCGGCTATTACGAAGGCGAAGCCAATTGGAGCGAAGACTCGGCCTATCTCGACTATGGCCATGACGACGGCGAATACGAGCCCCAATATGACGGCGGCTGGCGCTCCTGGTTCAGGCCATGGCACGCCGTCGTCGCGATTTCGCTCGTGGCGGTTCTGAGCATCGGCTTCGCCTTCTGGCACCGCAGCGGCTCCAACGCCGCCCGCGAAATCGCGACGATCGCCGCGCCTGAAGGACCGGTGAAGGTCAAGCCAACCGCCGAGACCGAGGCGGCGGCTGACGCCAGCGGGGCCGTGGTCCTTGATCGTAAGGAGCAGGCGCCCGTTCAGCAGGTCGTCACCAATCAGGAGCAGGCGGTCGATCCGGCCGTGACGCCGAAAGCGGCGCAGCTTGGCAATGGTCCGGTCGACCTGCCCCATGAGCCGCCGCCAGCGGCGACCGCGCCAAAAAGGGTCAAGACCGTCACCGTGCGTCCGGACGGAAGCCGGGTCGACGAGGAGGCGCTGCCGCCGGCCGTCGCCGTGGCGAGCCGGCCCGCGCCCGAGGCGGCGCCCGCCGCCAGCGCAGCCGCCACGGCCGCCACGACCGCGACTCCCCCGAGCCAGGCCAAACCGACCGCGACTCCGCCGCGGATCGCCAAGCCGAAGCCCGTCGCCGCGAAGCCGGCCTCGGCCGGCGAATCAGCGAACGCCGCGGCGCCCGACGCCGACGCCGACCAGGCGGCCGCGCCGAGCACGGGCGGATTTGCCGTGCAGTTTGGCGCGACAGGCAGCGAGGCGGATGCGCGCGCCCTGATGAAGACCGTCGTCGAGAAATATCGCGCGCAACTCGGCGGGCTGAAACCGACGTTCAAAATGGCCACGGTCAACGACAAGACGGTCTACCGCGTGCGCGTCGCCGGCATGGGCAAGGAGTCCGCCAACGCGATTTGCGGCAAGGTGAAGGCCTCGGGCGGAACCTGTTTCGTCGCGGGGAATTGACGCGAAGACATGCGCGCCTTCATCTGCGGGCTAAAGGGCGTCGCGCTCGATGACGAAGAGCGCGCCTTCCTGCGTGAGGCGGCGCCCTGGGGCGTCATCCTCTTTCGTCGCAATATCGACGCGCCGGCGCAGGTGGCGCGGCTGACCGCCGAGATTCGAGAAGCTCTGGGGCGTCAGGCGCCGATATTGGTCGATCAGGAAGGCGGGCGCGTTCAGCGTCTAGGTCCGCCGCATTGGCGGGCCTATCCCGCGGCGGCGCGCTTCGAGGCGGCAGGCGCCGATGCGAAGCAGTCCGAGCGGCTCGCTTGGCTCGGCGCGCGGCTCATCGCAGACGATCTGCGGCATGTCGGCATCGACGTCGACTGCCTGCCGGTGCTCGACGCGCCGTCGGAGGGCTCGCACAACATCATCGGCGACCGCGCCTACAGCCGCGGTCCGGCGCGGGTCGCGACGCTCGGCCGCGCGGCGGCGGAAGGGCTCATCGCGGGCGGCGTCGCCCCGGTGATGAAGCATATTCCGGGGCACGGGCGCGCCCGCGCCGACAGCCATCTGGAGCTGCCGGTCGTCGAGGCGACACGGGCCGAACTGGAGGCTGTCGACTTCGCGCCATTCAAGGCCAATGCCGATCTGCCGATGGCGATGAGCGCCCATGTCGTCTATACGCATATAGACGCGACGGCGCCGGCGACCCTGTCGAAGATCGTGATCGACGAAATCGTCCGTGGCCATATCGGCTTCGAAGGGCTGCTGATGACCGACGATTTGTCGATGAAGGCGCTAACGGGGAGTTTTCGCGAACGCGCCGAGCGCGCGATCGCCGCCGGCTGCGATATCGTGCTCCATTGCAACGGCGACCTCGCCGAAGCGCGCCCGGTCGCCGAAGGCGCGCCGGCGCTGGCGGGCAAGGCGCTGGCGCGCGCCGAAAAGGCGCTTGAATGCGTCCGACGCATCGAGCCCTTTGATGTGGCGGAGGCCACGCGCGAATTCGATGCGGCGATGTCGGCGGTGGTGTAAATTCTTGCACGCGGCGGGGCTCGCAGTTAGACTGTGGTCCTATGAAAAATATCACAGTCTCACTGGATGATGAGCTCTATCGTCGCGCTCGGATCAGAGCGGCGCAGGAGGATACTTCGGTCTCCGCGGTGGTTCGCCGTTTCCTAATCGGATTCGCTTCAGAAGGAACGGAGTTCGACCGCCTGAAACGCCAGGAGCAGGACCTCCGCGCGCAAATCCATGAATTTCGCGCCTCCGATCGACTGCCGCGCGCGCGCGTTCACGAGAGGCGAACGGCGCGAACAAAGGCGTGATCGGGTTCCTGGACACGAATATTCTGCTCTATTCGATCAGCCGCGACCCGTCTGAGGCGGACAAGCGCGAGCGGTCCATCGCATTGCTGGATCAGGATGACTGGAGCCTGTCGACGCAGGTTCTGCAGGAGTTCTATGTTCAGGCGACGCGACCCTCGCGGACCGACGCCTTATCGCATGACATTGCGGCCGGTCTGGTGCGCGCATGGCAGAGGTTTCAGGTTCAGGACATCACGTCGGCGATCGTCAACGCCGCGCTCGACATCAAAGCGCGATATGGCTTTTCCTACTGGGACGCCGCCATCATCGCGGCGGCGCAGGCGCAGGGGTGCGCGCGGCTTTATTCCGAGGACCTTTCTCAAGGGCAAGTCATCGACAATCTGCAGATTATCGACCCTTTCCGATAGCGGCCTCTCTTGTGGACGATGGTCCCAAAGCGCAGGCGGCGCTTGCGATTGCGGGCCTTAGGGGCCAATCTCGCAATGAGTCGCCCGGAAGGGCTGATTCGGCAAGGGAAACAGGCGCAACGCCGTTATGGCCCAGGAACTGAGCTTCGAATTGGACGAGCCCCGCGGCGCAGGCGAAGACGCCTTTCTCGTCGACGTCGACGGATTCGAAGGGCCGCTCGATCTGCTGCTTGAGCTTGCGCGCCGGCAGAAGGTCGACCTTGCCCGCATCTCGATCCTCGCGCTCGCCGAGCAATATCTCGCTTTCGTCGAGGCCGCGCGCCGGCTGCGGCTGGAGCTTGCCGCCGACTATCTGGTCATGGCGGCCTGGCTCGCCTTCCTGAAGTCGCGGCTGCTGCTGCCGGAGCCCCCGAAAGGCGAAGAGCCGTCGGCCTCCGACCTCGCCGCCGCGCTGGCCGAACGGCTGCACCGGCTGGAGCTGATGCGCCGCGCCGCCGACAGACTCACCGAACGCGCAAGGCTCGGCCGCGACATGTTTTTGCGCGGCGGGCCGGAGGGCGTCGAGACCATCTCGCATCCCAAATTCCAGGCGAGCCTTTACGATCTTCTTTCGGCCTACGCCCGCCAGCGCCAGAAGACCGCGACCTCGCGGGTGGTGCTGCGCCAGCGCGCGGTCTGGTCTCTGGCCGAGGCGCGCGAGGCGCTCGAACGGCTCGTCGGCGGCGCGACCGAATGGACCGTGCTGGACGATTTTTTGCTGCATTACTGTGTCGACATGCAGACGGCGCGCACGGTGCGCGCCTCGGCCTTCACCGCTTCGCTGGAAATGGTGCGGGAGGGGCGCTTCGACATGCGTCAGGACCGGCACTTCGCGCCGCTCTGGGTGCGGCGGCGCGCGCCGGCGCAAGAGGAAGAGTCTGCCGGCGCGTCTTAGCCCGGACATTTGGGAGAACGCGTCGTGGCGCAGGCTGCGGAGAAAATCGAACTGTTTGACGTGAATAGCGACGAGGAGCTCGCGCGTCACGAGGCCCGGCTGCGCGAAGCCGAGCGCATCATCGAGGCGCTGCTCTTCGCCTCCGCCGAGCCGCTCGACGAAGCCGAAATGGCGCGCCGTCTCGAAGAGGGCGTCGAACTCGACCGCGTGCTTGAGCGGCTGCGCGCCCATTATGCCGGCCGCGGCGTCAATCTCACCCGCGTCGGCAAGAAATGGTTTTTCCGCACCGCCGCCGATCTCAACTGGATTCTCGCGCGCGAACAGGTCGAGGAGAAGAAGCTCTCCCGCGCCGCTCTGGAGACGCTGGCGATCATCGCCTATCACCAGCCCGCGACCCGCGCCGAGATCGAGGAGATTCGCGGCGTCGCGATTTCCAAGGGCACGCTCGACGTGCTGCTCGACACCGGCTGGATCAGGCTGCGCGGCCGCCGCAAGGCGCCCGGACGGCCGATCACCTATGGCACCACCGACGCCTTCCTGATGCATTTCGGGCTTGAGCAGATCGGCGATCTGCCGGGGCTCGACGACCTCAAGGGCGCCGGCCTGTTCGACGGCCGCCTGCCGAAAGGCTTCGGCGTGCCGCAGCCCTCGGATGACGCCGCCTTGCGCGACGACGAGGAGCCGCTCGAGGACGAAGCGCCCGAGCTTCTCGAAATGGAGTTTCCGGACGAGCCCGAGGCGCCTGAGGCTCCGGACGAGCCGGACGACGACGAGCTTTGACGGCGCCGCGCCTTCGCGGGTCAGGCGGAACCTTCTCTGCGCTCGGCGGAAGCTCTCCCAACGGCCGGTTCCGCCTCCAGTCCTTGTTTTTAAAGTGGCGGGCGCATAGTTTCCGGGCAAACGCCGGTTGTGCCGGTTTTCAATTTTAAAAGGGATGCGCGCCATGGGCGGTCTGTCGATCTGGCACTGGATCATTGTCGGCGGGGTCGTCTTCATCCTGTTCGGCGGCAAGTTCAAGATTTCCGACGTGATGGGCGATGTCGCCAAGGGCATCAAGGCCTTCAAGAAGGGCATGTCGGAAGACGACGCCGCCGATGTGAAGGAAACGCCAAAGACGCTGCAGCACCAGGCGGCGGAGCAAGTCGGCGAAGAGAAGTCCTCGGAAACGAAAAAGATATAGCGCGGACACCCTCCCCTCGAGGGGGAGGGTCGCGCCGAAAGCGCGGGGTGGGGAGAGCGCCCCTTAAACCTCGCCATCGTCTCATCCCACCCCGAAGCGCTTCGCGCTTCGACCCAGGGGATCGGGTGAAGGATTGTTTTCCTCACCCTCATCCTGAGGAGGCCTCGAAGAGGCCGTCTCGAAGGACGAGGGTGAGGAAAATTACGCGAAATCGGGCTTCCTCGTCCTTCGAGACGCGTGCTGCGCACGCTCCTCAGGATGAGGAAGCCCTTCATCCGATCGTCCTCGGAGAGCCCCCGAGCAATAGTCATGTTCGATCTCGAACCCGGCAAGCTGATCGTCATCGCCATCGTCGCCCTCATCGCGATTCCGTCAAAGGACTTGCCGCGCGTCTTGCGCTCGTTAGGGCAGTTCACCGCAAAAATGCGCCGCATGGCGTCGGAATTTCAGGGACAATTCGCGGAGGCGATGCGCGAGGCGGAACTCGAAGATTTGCGCAAGGAGGTCAGCGAGATGCGGGACGCCGTCAAGGAGAGCGTCAAGCTCGACGCGGCCTTCGATCCGATGGCCGAGGCTCGCAAGCAGATCGCCGGCGCGATCGAAGGCGAGCCGCTTTCGCGCATGACGGATAAAGACGCCTCCTTCGAGACGCAGCCTTCGGCCGCTCCTCAGGATGAGGTCTTCGAGACGCGGCCTTTGGCCGCTCCTCGGGATGAGGCCGTTGAATTCCCTGAAGCCCAGCAGGCCGATTCATCGAAGAAGGCCGGCCCATGAACGAGGCCGACGAAGCCGAAATCGAGGCCAGCAAGGCGCCGCTGATCGAACATCTGATGGAATTGCGCGAGCGCCTGATCAAGGCGCTGCTCGCCTTTCTCGCGATGTTCGTGATCTCCTTCTTCTTCGCCAAGGACATCTACAATCTGCTGGTCATTCCCTACACGCAGGTCGCCGGCCCCGAGGCGCGGCTGATCTATACCGCGCCGCAGGAATATTTCTTCACCCAGATCAAGGTCGCGCTGTTTACGGCGGCCTTTCTCTCCTGTCCGATCGTGCTGGCGCAAATTTACGCCTTCGTCGCGCCGGGACTCTATCGGCACGAACGCGCCGCCTTTCGGCCTTATCTTTTCGCGACGCCGATTTTCTTCGCGCTCGGCGCGCTCGTCGTCTATTTTCTGGTGATGCCCAATCTGCTGCGCTTTTTCTTAGGCATGCAGCAGGCGAACGAGCCGGGCAAGGCGCAGATCGAATTGCTGCCGCGCGTCTCCGAATATCTGTCGCTGATCATGACGCTGGTGCTCGCCTTCGGCATCGTCTTTCAGCTGCCGGTGGTGTTGACCCTGCTTGGGCAGGTCGGCATCGTCACCTCGGAGTTTTTGAAAGAGAAGCGGCGCTATGCGATCGTGCTCGTGTTCATCGTCGCGGCGATTTTGACGCCGCCGGACGTGTTTTCGCAGCTCGCGCTGGCGGCGCCGGGGATACTTTTATACGAAGCGTCGATTTACGCCGTGCGCGCGATCGAGAAAAAGCGCGCCGCGGCGCGCGCAACCTCATAGGCGTATGCGCATTCGCGAAAGGCGCGATGCCCGCTCCCGACGGGAGCGGGCGTAACCTTACGCGCCAGGTGCGTCAGTCGCAGGTCGCGCTGCAGCCCGAGTTGCCGGTGCTGGCCTTGACCGAACCCTTGCCTTCCGCGTCGATGCCGCCGGACAGCGTATAGTTGCAGCCCTGGCTTTGGCCGAAGGTCGAGTTTTTCAATTTGCAGGTGACGCCGTCGATGACCAATGTGTGAAAGCCGCCCTGGCCGCCGATCGAGCCGTTGATCTGCACGGCGTCGATTGAGTCGGCATAGGCGGGTCCGCCAAGAAGCGTCAAAGCCAGGATGGCGCCATTAAGCTTATTCATCTGATTTTCCTCCAAATTGCTTTCGCGGACGCGGAGGCTGCGGTTGCAGCCGGGCGGGCGTCCGCTTTGCCTCATCCGGCCGGCGGCAGTGAAGATTTTGCTCGGCCAAGGACAATAATGCAGCTATAGGTTGTATTTTTTGTGTCGAAGACTTGCGCTCGCGCGTATGGCAGAGATGAAGGGCGCTCGCCGATCGAGCGGCGGCGGGCGGCGGCTCGGGCGACATCTCGCCGCTTGACCCCTTCTTCCGCCTGCGGGAGAAGGCGCTCCGAGGATGGCGTCATGCCCGCGCTTGGCGCGGGCATCCACGCGGCCCGCCGAATAATTTCTGTCACTTGACCGAAGCCGCTCGGCGTGGATGGCCGGGACAAGCCCGGCGATGACGGTCTGTTGTCACTCAACCCTGTCCGAGCAACATGTACGACATCAAATGGATTCGCGAGAACGCTGAAATTTTCGATCGCGGCCGCAAGCGGCGCGGGCTTGCGCCTGTCTCAACGCAGCTTCTCGCCTTCGACGATGCGCGCCGCGCGGCGATCGGCGCATTGCAGAAGGCGCAGGAGCGGCGCAATGCGGCCTCGAAGGAAATCGGCGCCGCGATGAAGGCGGGCGACGGAGCCAAGGCCGAAGCGCTCAAAGCTGAAGTCGCGCAGATTAAGGAGAACTGGCCGGCGCTCGAAGAAGCCGAGCGCTATGCGATCGCCGAACTCGACGCTGCGCTGGCGAGCATTCCCAATACGCCGCTTGACGAAGTTCCGGACGGCGCCGACGAGAACGACAATGTCGAAATCGCGCGCTGGGGCGAGCCGCGCGATTTCGACTTCACGCCGAGGGAGCATTTCGAAATCGGCGAAGGCCTCGGGCTGATGGATTTCGAAACGGCGGCGAAAATCTCCGGCGCGCGTTTCGTCGTCAACAAGGGCGGTTTGGCGCGGCTAGAGCGCGCGCTCGCGCAATTCATGCTCGATCTGCATACGAGCGAGCATGGCTATATGGAAGTGAGCCCGCCGCTGCTCGTGCGCGACGACGCCATGTTCGGCACAGCGCAATTGCCGAAGTTTCGGGAGGATCAGTTTTCTGCGAAACGAGGTTTGTCTCTGGATGAACGTCATGAACGAGCAAGCAACAAGCTAGTGCGCGAACAATTGCGACAGCATTGGCAAGAGCATGGCGCGGGCTTGTTATTTAGCGGAGAAGTGCCAAAGCTAAGTGTCGCCTATGCATGGTTGATGGCCGATCCTGAAACCGAGCCTGAATTCGACTCATACTGGTTGATCCCGACCGCGGAAGTGCCGCTCACTAATCTCGCCCGCGAATCCATTCTCGACGAAGCGCAACTTCCGATGCGCCTGACGGCCGGCACCTATTGCTTCCGCGCCGAAGCTGGCGCCGCCGGCAAGGACACGCGCGGCATGATTCGCCAGCATCAGTTCTACAAGGTCGAGCTCGTTTCGATCACGACGCCGGAACAATCGCTCGAAGAACATGAGCGGATGACCCAATGCGCCGAGAAGGTGTTGCAGCTTCTCGAACTGCCCTATCGCAAGGTCGTGCTCTGCACCGGCGACATGGGCTTCGCCTCGCAAAAAACCTACGATCTCGAAGTCTGGCTGCCGGGGCAGGGGAAATATCGCGAGATTTCGTCTTGCTCGGTCTGCGGCGACTTCCAGGCGCGGCGCATGAACGCCCGCTATCGGCCAAGCGAGAGCAAAGGGCCGCGTTTCGTCCATACGCTGAACGGCTCCGGCGTCGCGGTCGGCCGCGCCATGGTCGCGGTGCTGGAGAATTATCAGCAGGAAGACGGCTCGGTCGACGTGCCGCGCGTGCTGCGGCCCTACATGGGCGGCCTGTCGCGCATTTCCCGGTGAACTGCCTTGCGCTTGCCGCAACGCCCGCGTTTCGCGCCTTCACATTCGGGCTCAGGGGCGGTCCCCAAGATCGGCGTCCAGCCGTAGCCGTAATCGACGCGCGGCGCATAGCCGTCGCTGAGCAGGCCGGGCGCGGCGATCGGCAGCGACAGCGGCGCCGCCAGATATGTGGGATTGGGCGGCGGCGCGCCGGGGATGACGAGGTCCGCCGGGACATAGCCGAAGGTTCCGCCATATTGAACCTGGCACCAGCGGCCGCAGCCCAGGACGTTGAACGGAATGTTCGCGCCCATGGTCGTGACCGGCCGGGCGTCGACGTTGGGGCTCACCTGCAGCGGCATGTCCGCCGCCACATAGGCTTCGAAAGCGGCGGCGCGGCCGGGAACGGCGGCAAGCGTCGCCGCAAGCAAGAACGACAGTCGTAAGCGCATCAAGAATCCCCCGGAGAATGAGGCTGAGCAATTTGGGCCATTGTGGACGTTCGGCGTCGAATCGTCCAAAGAAACCTGGGCCTCGTCAGATCGCCCCAAGCGCGAGCAGAACCGCTAAGACATGCGCATTCTCATCACCAATGACGACGGCGTTCACGCGCGCGGTCTGGCGATCGCGGAAGCGATCGCGCGCCAATTCACCGACGATATTTTCGTCATCGCGCCGGAGTTCGAACAATCCGGCGTCTCGCATTCGCTGTCGCTCAACGATCCGCTGCGGCTGCGGGAGATTTCGCCGCGACATTTCGCGGTCAAGGGCACGCCGACAGATTGCGTGATCATGGGCGTGCGCAAGCTGATGCTCGATCATCCGCCCGATCTTCTCATTTCCGGCGTCAACTGCGGCCAGAATGTCGCGGAGGACGTCTCTTATTCCGGCACTATCGCCGGCGCGATGGAGGGCACGATTCTCGGCGTTCCGTCGATTGCGCTCTCGCAGGTCTATGATTTCTTCGCGAGCCGCCGCACTATCCACTGGGAATGCGCAGAAACTTACGGCGCCGATGTCGTGCGCCGCCTGCTCGCGGCGGGAATCCCGAAGAACGTGCTGATGAATGTGAATTTCCCCCATTGTCCGCCGCAGGACGTCGCTGGCGTCGCGATCACCATGCAGGGTCAGCGCAGCAGCGACATTATGAGGATCGAGGACCGCAAGGACGGCCGCGGCAATCCCTATCACTGGATTTCCTTCCAGCGCGGGGATTTCAGGCCGGGCCGGGGCACCGATCTCATGGCGCTCGAGGAAAGGAAAATCTCGATCACGCCGCTGCAGCTCGATTTCACCGATCACCCGACCGTGACGCGGCTTGCGGCGGCGTTCGAGGACGAAAAATGACGGGCGAGCGCGGCGCGCAGAACGCCGTCGAATTCGAGGAGCGGGCGGCGCTGATGCTGACGCTGCGCCAAGGAGGCGTGCGCGATCTTTCGGTGCTGCGCGCGATCGAGGCGACCCCGCGCGAGGCCTTCGCGCCCTATCGTTTCCGCGACCTCGCCAATCGCAACCTCTCCCTGCCGATCGGCTGCGGCCAGACCATGTCGCGCCCGGTCGAACTCGCGCGAAGGCTCGAGGCGCTGAAGACCGGCCGCGGCCATCGCGTCCTCGAGGTCGGGGCGGGGTCCGGCTATGGCGCGGCCGCGCTGGCCCAGCTCGCGCGCGAAGTGGTAAGCCTCGACCGTTTCGAGACGCTGGCGATAGAAGCTTCGCGGCGCCTGGCCGTTCATGGCGCGGCCAACGCCAAGGCCATTCATGCCGACGGGCTCGATCCACCCGTGGAGCTTGGACGTTTCGACCGGATCATCGTGCAGGCCTCGGTAGGCGCCGCGCCGGCGGCGCTCATCCAATTGCTCGCGCCGGGCGGGATCATGCTCTTCGCCCGAAGGGCGCATGCGATGGCGGGCGCGCGCGCCAAGGAAAGATTGATCAAGCTTGATCTCAACGAGGACGGCGAGTTGCGGGAGACGGATTTAGGCCCATGCCGCCTGGGCTCGGCCATTCCCGGACTGGCGCGGGCGCTCTGAATTCCGGTCCGAATGCTGAAAATTTTCATAGTCGGCGACGTTTTGCGTTCATCTTAAACGCCTCCTTAACCGCCGGCCTGTAACCAATAGATTGTTCAATGTTGCGTTCGGGTGGGTCGCGTCATGGCTATCAAGCGTCCATTTGCATATTCACGCGCCGCGATGCGGTTGCTGGCGGCCGCAGGCGTCGCCGCCCTTGCCGCCGGCTGCTCCGATGCGTCGCGATTCGCCGGCGATCCCTTCTCCGACCCGTTCTCGGGCTCGACCAAGACCGCGGCGCTTGGGGTGGACCGCGCGCCGGTCGGCGCCATCGCCGCCGCGCCTGCTCAGAGCGCGCCGTCCAACGCGGTGGAATCCCGGCCGCTGACAGCCCCCTCCGCCACCGCGTCGGCGAATCGCGTCGCTTCGCCCGTCGCGCCGCAGTCGCCGGGGCGCGTCGCCGCCGCTTCCGGCGCGGGCCACTGGAGCGCCGAGGGCGGAACCCCGATCGTCGTCGCCCAGGGCGAGACGGCGGGACTGATCGCCACCCGTTACGGCGTGCCCGCCGACGCCCTGCTGCGCACCAATGGCTTCAATGTCGCGTCGCAGGTTCGGCCCGGATCGCGACTGGTGATTCCGGTCTATCGCGCCGGCGCCGTTCCGGCCGTTGCGGCGCATGCGCCCGCGGCGCCGACAAAAGCGGCCGCCGTCGCTCCGCCGACCGCCAAATCGACGGGTGCAAAGACTTTGGCGCCGGCGAAGCCTGTGCGCAAAACCGAAGCCGAGCCGGTGAAGTCGAAGCCGGCCGAGGCGAAGCTCGCGGCAAAAGCCGCGCCCGAAAAGGCGCCGGCGAAGGCCGAGGCGCGAACCGCCGCCGCGCTGCCGGCGCGCGTCGTCAAGACCGAGCGGATCGCGCGCGGCGCGCCGGTCGAAGCCGAAGCGAACGCGCCCGCGGCGCCGGCGGAAACCGCGAGCGCCCGCAAGGTCGATTCAACCGCGACCGCCTCCATTCCTCCGGCGAATGAGCCGAAAGCCGTCGCTTCCGACGATGGGCGTCCGGAATTCCGTTGGCCCGCCCGCGGACGCATCATTCAGGGCTTCTCGACGGGCGGCAATGACGGAATCAACATCGCCGTGCCCGAGGGCACACAGGTAAAGGCGGTCGAAGGCGGCGTCGTCGCCTATGCCGGCAACGAGCTGAAGGGCTACGGCAATCTGGTGCTCATTCGCCACCCGAACGGATTCGTCTCGGCCTACGCCCATAACGGCGAGATCGACGTGAAACGCGGCGATCAGGTCAAGCGCGGCCAGACGATCGCCAAATCCGGCCAGTCCGGGAATGTCGGTTCGCCGCAGCTTCATTTCGAGCTGCGCAAGGGCTCGACGCCGGTCGATCCCACGCGATATCTGGCCGGATTGTAAGCGTTAAACGCCAGAACCCTCCGGCGTTCGCGAGACAAAGACGCCGGAGTTCGGAGCGGCGGGTCCTAGGAAAGGCCCGCCGCTCTCGTCTTCCGATGCGTCTCGATCGGCTAAAGTGTTATAGGCCGGAGGTCATCGCCGGAGGAACCCGCAAAAGTGACCTATCGTCTTGCCTTCATTTTCCTGTTCGCCGCAACGCCCGCCTTCGCCGTGGATCCGACCGGCGTGCCGCAATGCGACGCGCTACTCAAGCGCTATGAGGCGTGTTCGGGACAATTGTCGCCGCGTCAGGTGCATGCCGCGCAAAAGGAACTGCTCGACGGCGCCATGGGCATTCGCGCCGCGGCGGCCGATCCCTCGAAACGCGCCGATCTCGAACGCTATTGCGCTGATCGTTTCGAGCAGATGAAGCGCGAAAGCGACATCAAGGAGTGCATGTCGAAACCATGATCGGCGCGCGGGCCTTGACATAGTCCTTTCCGCGCATTTCGATCAATCGGGACGCGGCGCGCTCGAATTCGCGCGCCTCCGCGCCGAAGGCGGCCTGATAGAGGTCGCAAGGTTCGGCGGCGGCGGAAACGATCAGCAGAATGCGCGCTTCGTAGAGAATATCGATCAGCGTAATCAAGCGGCGCGCTTCATTGCGCAGCTCGGGCGCGAGAATCGGAACCTCTTCGAGGATCAGCGCGTCGAACCGCTCGGCGAGCGCCATATAGTCGGTCGCCGACAGGGGCTGACCGCAGAGCGCCGAGAAGCTGAAGCGCGCGACGCGGCCCGCCGCCTGCGGGATGTCGATGCGCCGTCGCTTGACCTCGATCGTCGTCGCCGACTGGAGCGCGCCGTCGGCGAGCGTCGCATAGAGCGCGTCGATCGCCGACTTGGCGCGCGAGTCGGCAGGCGCGAAATAGACCTGTCCGAGATCGTCGCGCCGTCGCCGATAGTCGCTCGACGCGTCGAGACGAACGATATCCATGCGTTGCTGCAACAGGGCGATAAAGGGCAGAAAGAGATCGCGGTTGCGTCCGCCTTCATAGAGCCGCGACGGCTCGACGTTTGAGGTGGCGACAATGATCACGCCCGACGCGAGCAGCGAAGAAAACAGCCGCGCCAGTATCGTGGCGTCGGCGATGTCGTTCACCGCGAATTCGTCGAAGCAGAGCACGCGCGATTCCTGCGCGATCTCGCGAGCGACGCAGGTCACGGGATCGGCGCCGCCGCCACGCTGATTTTGACGCAGCCGGTGCAGCCGGTCATGCACATCCGCCATGAAGGCGTGGAAATGCGCGCGTCGTTTTCTGTCGAGCGCAAGTTCGCTGAAGAACAGATTCATCAGGAACGTCTTGCCGCGCCCTACCTGTCCCCAGAGATATAGCCCGCTCGGGCGCTGGCCGCGACGGCGGAAACTCGCAAGCAGTGCCAGAGTCGCACGGCTGCTCGTCGGTCGGCGGCCGGACAGCGCATCGGCGAGCGCTTGAAGCTTCTCGACGGCGGCGCGCTGCGACGCGTCGCGCTCCAGCGCGCCTTCAGCGACGAGCGCGTCGTATTTCTCGACGATGGGTTGCGCGCGCGGCGTCACGGGCGCCGCATCCGGCCGTTTGTCTCGGCAAGCGCGCCGGGGCGCAATTCGCAATAGAGCAGGCGGTCGGGGTCCACCGGCCCCGGCATCGTGATCTTGCCGCGCGGCACGCGGGCAAAGCCGAGCCGCGCGTAATAGTCCTCGTCGCCGACGAGCAGGACGAGGCCGTGTCCCGCGTCACGCGCGGCGTCCAGCGAGCATTTGACGAGAGTTTCGCCGACCCGCTGCTGGCGAAACGCCGGCTCGACGGTCAAGGGTCCAAGCAGAAGCGCGGGAGTCGATCCGACGAGGATCGGCGTCATCCGATTGACCCCGACGAGCAGCGTGCCGATCCGCGCGACGTAGGACAGGGAGCGATCCGGCTCGACGCCTTCGCGCAGGCGATAGGCCGTGCGCGCGTATCGGCCCGGTCCGAACGCGCGTTCGTCGAGCTTTTCGATAGGCGCGTCGTCGGCGGCGGTGAGCGGCGCGAATTTTACGGCGAGATCGATCATCTGGCGGCTTGACCTTAGGGCGCAGGCCATATCATGCGTTGACGGCGCCGCAAAACGCCCGCTTGCGGCGCGATATGGCGCATGCGAGCCTGCCCAACGGGGAAAAGCCCATGGCGGAAAATTGTTTGCGCCGAGCGACCCTGAAGGACGCGCCGGCGATCGCCGGGGTCAACGCCGCGGCCTGGCGCGAGACTTACGCCGGTCTCATGCCGGCGGAAGCGCTGGCGGGCATCGACCTCGACGATTGGACGCGCCGCTGGCGGGAGCGGATCGGTTCGGGCGAAACCGGCCAGGCCGTCTTCGTCGCGCTCGAGGACGGCGTTCCTGTCGGTTTCGCGCGCTGTAGCCGCCAGACCAATCCGAAGCTCGTTCCGCTCGGCTTCGATGGCGAGATCGCCGCGATCTATCTGCTGCGGCGCGTTCAGCGCCGGGGATTGGGCAGAGGCTTGATGGCGCGACTCGCCAAACATCTGATGTCCGTCGGTTGCGCGAACGCCGCGGTGTGGGTGTTACGCGACGCGCCCAAGGCGCGCGGCTTTTACGAGGCGCTCGGCGCGACGCCGCTCGGCGTCGAGGGCGTGTGGGAGGTCGAGGGCGCCGTTCTTCCCGATCTCGCCTATGGTTGGCGCGACATACGGAGCTTGGCGGCTGGCGCGGATGCCCGAAAAGCCTCACCAGTAAGGTGAAATCGGCGCCTTCTCCAGCGCCTCGGCGAGGCGCGCCCGGGTCGCGATGGTCGTCTCCGCCGGCAGCGCGTCGAGCGCGAAGAATCCGGCTTCGGCGATTTCGCGGTCGGGCGCGCGCGGCTCGGTGATGCGATAGGAACGCGCCACGTAAAGCGCCACATGGTCGCGAACCGAGAAGCGGCGATTGAAATACACGCCGAAAAGTTCTGGCGGCTCGTCGAGCAGGACATTGGCTTCCTCGTGGAGTTCGCGCTTGAGCGCGTCGACCAGCGTTTCGCCGCTTTCGACGCCGCCGCCCGGCAGATAGAAGCCGTCGACATAGGTGTGCCTGACGAGCAGCACGCGGCGCTGGTCGTCAAGTACCAGCCCGCGCACGCCCAGCGTCATCGGACGCTGAAACCGCGCGGTAAAGGCGATCAGCCTGCGCGTGAGACGAGATCGCGTCGAACGCCCTTCTTCCGACTGCGCCTGCTGCGTCAAAACCCGCTCCGATCGCTGAAACTCTGGCAAATGAACCGCGAAGGCCCTACTAATCGCCGGCCCATCCTAGCAGGAAAGCGCCGTGGCTGAACGGGCTTGGGGGGACGTGAGGCTTTGGTGAATTTTCGGCTCGCACATCTCTCCGACGCGCATATCGGTCCTATTCCGCGGCCAAATCTCGCCGAGCTTCTCGGCAAGCGCGTCACCGGCTATGTGAACTGGCTCTATAAGCGCGGGGCGCAGCACGACATGGGCGTGCTCGGCAGGATCGTCGCCGACATCAAGGCGCAGGCGCCGGACCATGTCGTCATGACCGGCGACATCGTCAACATCGGACTTCCCGCTGAAATCGCGCTGGCCAAGGACTGGCTCGCCGCTCTCGGCGCGCCGACCGAGGTGTCCTTCACGCCGGGAAATCACGACGCCTATGTAGGGAGCGTGACCGATCTCGTTCACGAGGTCTTCGCGCCCTGGACGAGCAGCGAGACGGAAAGCGGAGGCTTTCCCTATGTGCGCCGGCGTGACGGCGTCGCGCTGATCGGCCTCGACACCGGCGTGCCGACCGCGCCTTTCGTCGCATCCGGCCGACTTGGAGAGGGCCAGCGGGCTGCGCTCGCGCAGATGCTGGATGCCGCTAAAGCGGAAGGGCTTGTACGGGTCGTCTGCCTCCACCATCCGCCGCATGTCGGCGGCGCGAGGGCGCTGCGCGGGCTCGAAGACGCCGCGGAATTCGAGAGCATCATCGCCCGCCACGGCGCCGAACTCATCGTGCATGGGCATAATCACAAGCCGAGCCTGTATCGTCTTCCGGGCGCCGGCGCCGCGGCGCCCGTCGTCGGGGTGGCGTCGGCTTCGGCACGTCCCGGCGGACATTATCCGGGAGCGGCCTACAATTTTTACGACATCGCGCGAAGGGGCGACGCGCTGCGCATCACGCTGCACAGGCGCGGATTGAACGAGGCTGGAGAGATCGTCGATCTTGAATCGGTCGAGTTGTGAAGATCAGCCTGTGAAATAGCTCTGAAAGGCCCACGCCGCCAATACGGCCAGCAGTGCGAAGAAAGCGGCCGCGCCGAAAAATTCAGCGATGAAGGCGGCGGCGCGCGAGACCTTGCCGGAGAAGGATGCGTCGGCGTCGCGCGGGGTCGCCTTTTCGCGCGCCGCGGCGGCCCTGACGGCGATCGCCTGCGCCGCGCCGCCGCTCGCGAAATCGATCGCTAGCGCTTTTTCGCGTTCGATCAGACGATGCGCGATATAGGCGGTGATCGCCTCGACGAGATCGTCGGCGCTGTCGCTTTCGCAAAGCCCCACTCGGCCGTGACGCGTGTCCTGAAGAAAGCGGTAGGTGCGCCGGTCGCGATCCATTTCGATGAAGCCGATCTGGTCGATGAACAGGCGCGGCCTTTCCCCCGGCGCGACGCCAACGTCAAAAATATCGCAATCGCCGGGCAGCTGCGCCAGCACCGGCGCCAGCGCATCGGCGAGCATTTCCAGACGGGCGATCTCCGCCGCCCGCAAATCAGAAATCGCGGCCGAACGCTCGGCGTTCTCGAGCCGCGCGCGGCGTAGCGCGCCGGCAAGGCTCGCCATGCGTTCGTCGAGCGGACCGGCGTCCTTGCGGGTGAAGCGCTCACGCTCGACGCGCAGCGAGAGCCGTTCAGCGGGCGTTGGGTCGGATGCGCCCTTCCGCTCGTCGTCGCGAGTATCGGCCGGCGGCGCGGGCAGGGGCTCTTCCATCTCGTCCACTCGCTGATGCCCTGGTGACGCGGCCGGGGCGATAAAGCATTGTAGACTATAGCGGCTCTCGACGGCGGTGCGAAGCGCCGGGACCGCCCGGGCGAGGCGGGAGTCGACTTTTTCCCCCGCCTCCGGCAAGTGAAACCTTACGATCGCCGCTGATTCCGGCCATTAACGATAAAAACGCCGGATGCGACAGAGGCGCGGAGGGGATGTATGGCCGTCAATCGTGGCGAATCGGATGTGAAGAGCGCCGTGTTTGAACGCATCATCATCGGCGCCGGCTTCGCGGTCTTCGCGGCGCTGGAGGCGGCGGGCGGCGGCGAGCACGCGATCGTCGCCGGCTTTTTCGCCGGCGCCTCGATTTTCATGCTGCGCCGCTCGTCCGAGAGCACGCGGCAGGCGGCCGATTTCGCGGTGGATTTCCTCGTCGTCGCGATTTTTACGCTGCTCTGCGACCGCTCCGGCGTCTTATGGCGCGCGCCGGAAAACTTCGCCGAACTGTTCCGGTTTTCGCCCGTGGGCGCGGGGACCGCCACCATTCTCTATCTCGCCGGCGTGGTTACGCTGCGGGCGCGCTCGCGCATGGCGGTGCGCGCGGCGCTGTTCGTTTTGCCGCTGCAGTTCAGCCTTCTGCTCGCGCTCGGCTCGCCGCTCGTCACCCAGATCGGCGGCGCGCTGCTGCTTGGCCTCGACGTTCCGGAGGTTTTGAAAAAAATCGCCGGCCGGACGCTGGTGCTGTTTCTGCTGAATGAGTCGATCGTGGTTGGCGTGCCGCTCGCGCTTGGCCGATTCCTGCCGCGACAATGGCGCCCGCACAGCGTTCTGTTCGCCTCGGCCTTTGTCGCGTCGCTGACTCCCTATATCGCGACCTCGGTTTCGTATTTTGTCGCGCCTTATCTGCCCTATCCGGCGACGGCGGCGGTCGCGGCCGTGGCGGCGGCGCTGGCGCAAGCCGGCCTGTGGGGCCAAACCTATCTCGTGACTCAGGCGATGGCCGGCTTGCTGCGCGCGACGCCGTCGCTGCAGGTCGTGGTGTTTCACGATTGGCGGACGGGCGCCGAAAAAGGCGCCGTCTATGGCCTGGTGTTCATGGCGCTGCTGCTCGCGGCCGGACTGGTCGTTTCTTTCCCGCCAGCCGTCGCGGTGATTTCCGCCTCGGGTCCGGTGGGCGGCGCGTTGATCGGCGCGGCGCTGTTCCCGCTGGCGCGCGCGATCGTGGAGAGCACCGACTCCACGCCCCCCTTCTTTGCGCGCGTCGAAGAGATTTATCTGCATCCCTCCAATTATTTCCGCGGCGCCGTCGCCGGCGCGGCCGTCGCGCTCGCCGTGATGATCGGGCTTCCGGCGGCGAGCGGCGGCGACAGGTTTCTGTTCGGCGCCGTCGCGGGGGCGCTCGCCTATGCCGGCGTCGACGCGGCGATTGATTTCGCCGCGCTGGCCAAAGGGCGCCGCCAGCATCTGCGCAGCTGGCGAGTCTATTCGCTCGGGGCGCTTCTCGGCGCGCTCGTCGCCGGCGCCATCGCCTGGTATCTCGACGCGGGGCAGGTCGAAACGATCGTCGCGAAATTCTTCGCCTATACGTCGCTCGACTATGCGGCGGACGGGCGTCCGATCAACGACTATGTCGTTCGTCCGCTGTTCTCCAAATGGGGCGCGACCGATCTCGGCAGAGTCGACGGCGGCGTGAGGCTCTTCTTTGACGAGTCGTTTTCGGGCGTCATTCAATGGGTGTTCGCGGCGCCGCTGTTTTCGATCAATCTGTTTTTCCTGACCGCGCTCGTGGAGCGCAGCCTGCAGCCGCTTCGCAAACTCGCGAGCTGGCAGGGCCTCGACATGCTCGTCGAAAACGCCGTGCGGGTGCTGCGCTGGGGCCTCTGGATGGCGCCGGTGATCTATTCCTTCCTCAAGGCGTCGCCCGATCCCACTTGGTACAATCAAGACGGCCTCATCAGAACCGGCGTCGCGAGCTGGATGAATTACATCCTTCCCGATTCCGATTTCCGCGCCTGGAGCCTCGATATTTTCACCGCGCTCCTCGCCTATGACGCTTTGCGCGTGCTGATCTGGTTCGACCATATGGGCTTGCGGGTCGCGACGCTCGTCAATCTCTCTTTCGTCGGCGGCGACGTGGCGGACGAAAAGGCCGCGCGCTTTCTGGGAAAGTCGCAGACGAGCCGCGCCATCCCGGAAGGGATTCGCCGCTTCGGCACCTGGGCGCCGCTGCTGCTTCCCTTCTACATTCCGCGCGGCGCGGATTGGGACGGCGCATGGAGCGCCTCCGAGCAATTGGCGCATACGCGGCCGCCGTCGTACGCCTATCTGGTCAGCGGCTATCTCATCTACGCCGGGCTCGTCGCCTTCGGCCTCGTCATCTTTCTTCTCGGACGGCTGGCGCGCGCCCAGAAAGTGACGATTCAAGGCATCACCGGCGCCGGCGGCGTGCCTGGCTCGCGACCGTTGAAACTGACCAACGGGCTGATGACGAGCGAGTGGTTCGAAGACGGGCAGGGCGCCATTCGCATTGAGGGCGTGGCGCGCGGCGGACCGCCGATTGATTTGACGCGGCGGCCCGACGATCACGCCCATCCGCGCGGGCGTTTCCTGTTTCTGCGCGAGGACGGCGGCGAGCTTTGGTCGATCGGCGAGGCGCCGACGCGCTGCCAAGCCGCTCACGCGTCGCTCACCGACGCGGGCGAGAATTGTCTGTTCTTCATGGCGGAGCGCAATGGATTCGCGGTCGAAGCGCGGGTCTCGCTCGCCGCCGACGAAGCGGTCGAGATCACCCGCCTAAAAATCGTCAATCTCGAACAGCGCCACCGTAAACTAGCGCTCGCCTCGTTGCGCGAATGGGTGCTCAACGAAACCGGCGTCGAACTTCGCGACGCGGCTTACAACGCCATTCATGTCGGCACCTGGTACGTGCGCTCGCTCAATGCGATTTTCGCGCAGAACCGTTTGCTCAAGGGCGGCGCGCGCCGCCACGCCGATCGCCGGCTGTCGCCCGAGATCGGCTTCCACGCCATCGGCGGCGCGGCAGACGCCAAGATTGCCGTCGTCGGCTATGAAGACGTGAAATCGCGCTTCTATGGAATGGGCTCGGTGCATGCGCCTGACAGCCTGTTGGGATTGGCGGCGCCGCGCGATCCGAAAGACGAAGGCCTGCTTTACGGCTTCGAGCCTTGCGCCAGTCTGCGCGTCGAAGTCGAACTCGCCGCCGCCGGCGCCACAGAACTGATCATCGTTGACGGATGGGCCCGCGACATGGGCCGGGCGACCGATTCCATCGCTCGTCATCTCGGCATTGCTCCCGCGACGCCCGAAACGTTGAACAAGGCGCTGTCACGCCGGCGCGGGCTCATTCTGCCGCCGCCGCCCAAAAAGCCGCGCTACGCTTTTTCGCAAGATGGACGAAGCGTCACGCTGGCGCCGGGCACGCCGCGTCCCTTCGCGCACGTCATCGCCAACGCCTTCGGCCAGGGCGCGGTGCTCACCAATGACGGCGATATTTTTTCCTTCCACGGCAATTCGCGGCTGAACAGTTTCACGCCGTTTCGCATGGGCGAGGGGCGGATGGCGCCGGCCGGGCAGAAGTTCTACGTCTATGATCTTGCCCGAACCGACGCGCATAGTCCGACTTTCGTGCCGCTGCGCCGCCGCGACGCCGACTATCAAGTGACATTTTCGCCGGGCGTCGCGGTCTTTCGCGCCGAGCGCGACCGTCTCGATCTCGAGATGACCGTATTTGTCAGTCCAACGCAGCCGATTGAGTTCAAAATTCTCAAGATCCGCAATAAGAGCGATCATGAGCGGCTGTTGCAGATCACGCCTTCGATGGAAATCGTCTTGGCGGAAACGCCGAACGAAAGTCTTGGCGCGCTGGAGTCGGTCATCGACGAGAATGTGCGCTCCATCTACTTCCGCAACCCGCGCAATAATTTCGTTCGCGGCTGGGCCTTTGTCACGACCTCGATGCCGGCCGAATTCGCCGAGACGTCGCGCCGTCGCTTTCTGGGGCATGAGAGCCGCGATCCTTATCTGCCATACATGGTCGAGCACGGTCATCCCGACGCCGGCGCGCCCGCCCATGAACGAAAAGTCGCCGCTTTCAGCGGCGCCATTGACGTGCCGGCGGGCGAAGAAGCGGTCGTCGTCGTCGCGCTCGGACAGACGACGACGATCGAGGAAGCGAAGCGGCTCGCCGATTACGCGCGCGAGCCTCAGCACGCCTATGCCGAACTCGCGGCGAACGAACGCGCCTGGGACGATCAGCTGTCGGTGCTGCGCGTCAAGACCAATCGCCCCGACTTCGATCGGATGGTCAACGACTGGCTGCCCTATCAACTGCTCGCCGCGCGCCTCTGGGGACGCACGGGCCCGTCGCAGCGTTCCGGCGCGACCGGCTATCGCGACCAGTTGCAGGACGTCATTCCCCTCATCCAGCTCGCGCCCGAACGCGCCCGCGCGCAAATCCTCTTGCACGCCGCGCATCAATATATCGAGGGCGACGCGTGCAAATGGTGGCACCGCGCGCCCAATGGCGGCACCGGCCTCGCCGATCGCACCCATGCGTCGGACCCGCATCTCTGGCTGCCCTATGTGACGATCCGCTATGTTCGCGGCAGCGGCGACTACGCGATCCTCGATGAAGTCGAGACCTTCCTCGAAGCCAATCCAGTGCCGAAGGATCAGGAAGGCGAAGCGACCGTGCCACTCACCTCGCGCGACAAGGACACGCTGCTCGGCCATTGCGCGCGCGCCATCGAGTGGACGCTCGACCGTTTCGGCGCGCATGGCCTGCCGCTGATGGGCACGGGCGACTGGGACGACGGCATGAATCTCGTCGGCCACGAAGGTCGCGGCGAAAGCGTGTGGCTTGGCTTCTTCCTGCACGGCATTCTTCTCGACATCGCGCCGCTCTTCGAGGCGAAAGGCGACTCCGAACGCGTCGAGCGCTATCGGGCGCGCGCCGAGAAGCTTCGCGCCGCGCTGGAAGGCTGCTGGCGCGGGGACCGCTATATTCGCGCCTATGCCGACGACGGCGGAGAAGTCGCGCCGATGAGCGCGATGACCTCGTCATGGCCGACGCTGACCAACGCGGTCGACGCCGCACGCGGCCGCGAGGCGATCGAGAAGGCCCTCGCTGTTCTTGGCCTGGGCGACAGGGTACTGCTCGTCGCGCCGCCCTATGACGAACATTCGCGGCCCTATCCGGGACGCAGCGCCGAATATCCGCCCGGCGTGCGCGAGAACGGCGGCCAGTATTCGCATGGCGTGTCCTGGTTCGTCGACGCATTGGCGAAGCTCGCCGCGCAGGCGCAGCAGGATGGCGATTCACGCGCCGCCGACGAATTGTTTCGTTCGGCGTTCGAGACATGGATCGCGATTTCGCCGATTTCCAAGCTCACGACGCCCGAGGCGGCCGACATTTACGGACTGCCGCCGCATCAGCAGCCGGCCGACGTCTATAATGGCGAGGGCTATTACGGACGCGGCGGCTGGGGCTGGTACACCGGCGCGGCGGCGCGCATGTTGTCGGCGGCCTATGCGCTGCTCGGATTGGAATTCGAGAATGGCGAATTGAAGCCGCGCCCCGACGCTTTCCATGCCAAGGGCGAGTTGCGGCTGGAGAGCGTCGTCTATCTCGGCAAGACGTTCGAAGCGGAGAAACGTCGCCGCGTCTGGTAGCACGGACTGGAGGCGCGCAGGACATGGCTGAACTCGTCGTCACGCTCAACGCCGGGTCGTCGTCGGTGAAGTTCGCGCTCTTCGCCGCGGATGCAGAATGGCCGCGGCTGATGGTCTGCGGGGCGGTCGAAGGGCTCGGCGCCAGGCCGCGCTTTCGCGTCGACGTCGTCGATGGAAAGGCGAGCGAGAGAAAGCTCGCCACGACGCTCAATCACCGGCAGGCGATTGCAGCGATATTCAAATGGGTCGAAGATTTCTACCCGGCGGCGACGGTCAGCGCGATCGGCCATCGCGTCGTGCATGGCGGGCTGCGTTTCTCCGCGCCCGCCATCATCGATGCGGAAACGCTCGCCGAGTTGAAGGCGTTCATCCCGCTCGCGCCATTGCACCAACCGCACAACATCGCCGGAATCGAAGGCGCCTGCGCGGCGTTTCCGCATGTGCCGCAGGTCGCGTGTTTCGACACCGCCTTTCATCGCGGACATGCTTTCATCGACGACGCCTATGCACTTCCCTATTCCTGTTACGAGCGAGGATTGCGCCGTTTTGGCTTCCATGGCCTGTCCTATGAGTATATCGCCCGACGTCTGCGGATCATCGATCCGATTCACGCCGAGAGCGGCGTCATCGTCGCGCATCTCGGCAATGGCGCGTCGCTTTGCGCGTTGAAAGGCGGCCGCTCGATCGCCACCACCATGGGTTTCTCGGCGCTGGAAGGCCTCCCCATGGGCACGCGCTGCGGAGAGATCGATCCCGGACTGCTGCTTTATTTGCTCCATAGCGAAGGGATGACTCCCGACGAGCTTTCCCATCTTCTCTATGAGCGTTCCGGCCTGCTAGGCCTTTCCGGCGTATCGCATGACATGCGCGCGCTAGAGGCGTCGAAGGAGCCGCGCGCCGCGGCGGCGATCGCTTACTTCATTCATCGGATCAAAATGGAGATTGCCGCGCTCACGGCGGTCATCGGCGGACTCGACGCGCTGGTGTTTACGGCTGGGATTGGCGAGAGCTCCCCGCGCGTCCGGGCCGGTGTGGTCGAAGGGCTCGGTTGGTTGGGTCTGGCGCTCGACAAGACGGCGAATGCGCGCAACGACTCGCTCATCTCGGCGTCTCAATCGCGCATTCCGGTTTTCGTGACGCCGACCGACGAGGAAGCGATGATCGCCCGCCACACGATTGAAACGGCGGGATTGTCAGTCGCAGCCAGGTGAAGCAGAGGCCGTCGGGCGACCGTCATTTTCAGAGATGAACCCAGCCAATCCCATACCGATCGTCGCGCGTTCGAACGGACGAATCGATAAAATCAATTGACCCAGCCGGGTTAAATGGCCAAGATGTCAATAAGCATTTCCGATGAAGGCATGGTTCATCGTGGCGGCGCGGGTTCAATCCAACCGCGCAATTTGCCGTCCGTGTGACTGGCGCAGTGACGAGGTCTCAGTGCCGAACGTCAAAGCACATGCAAGCCAGTCGGCACATGCAAGCCAGTCGGCACTTGCAAGCCAGTCGTACGAAGAGGGCGGTCTGGTCGGCGCCATTGCTGATAGAATTCCCCAAGTCATATCCCCCAATCATCTAACCTTCGTGGGGCTGGCCGGCGCGGCTCTCGTCGCCGTCGGCTTTATCGCAACCCGCTGGTCGAACTGGTTTTTGGCGCTCGTCGCTATTGGGCTCGCGATCAACTGGCTCGGCGAGAGTCTGGAGCGCGCCGTTTCTGTGCGCCGCGGCGTCACCTTCCATTATTATGGCTATTTCATCAATAATTCCGCCGACCTCGTCGCTCAAACGCTGATGATCATGGCGCTTGGCTTCTCGCCCTATTTCACCATTCCGTCGGCGCTGCTCGTACTATCCCTTTATCTGTTGCTCAGCTCGTACAAATATTTGCTCATGGTGATCCATGGCGACGGCCATCCGCGCGGCGCAATCGAGCCCAAAGGCGTTCGGCTGCTGGTGATGGGCTGGTCGCTCTCCGCGGCGTTGATCGGACATGAACTCGCCTCGCAACGCATTCTCTCCTTCGCCGCGCTCGACGTCGTCGTCGGGGGGCTGTCGATTTTCGCCTTTATCGTGTTCATTTTGATCGTTCGTCGAGATTTGGCGCTGGTTCGGCTTCAGGAACAAGACGCTGCGGATGACGAATTATCGTTCGTTCAGGACGAAATGAATTCGGACCACCGCGAGATTATATCGGACCAAGACGAGAATTTTCCGATTGCCCCGCAATTGGCTTCGGTGCGCAACGGCGCCCCGGCGCGAGGCGATCGGAAAATATCGGCGGGCTAAGCCGCGCGTCACGACCTGGCTTCAGCAGCGTAGCGGCGAATGCAGCCGCGACGCCTTGCGGCGAAGGGCCTTCCGCGCGAAAAACGGCTCGATCGGTCACGCTTATGCGCGCGACTTTCGACGCTCGCCACGCCCAAGTTGTAACGATCTCACAAGCTCTCATAATTGCGCCAAGCGCAGCGGTTTCATGCTGCGTCGCCGGCGCTGGCGGGTGCGGTTTTTCTTACGGCGTCCTTTTGTTTGCCGTAATTCTGTAATTGACGTGCGAGGCGGAAGAGGAAAATTCGCGTGTTTCTTGCTGGTCAAAGCTGAGGTGCAGGTTAACAGGAGTAGGCCGTGACGTACCCCAACAATGCAAAGCTTTCGACTGACAATCGGACCGTGGCGTTGTTCGAAGAGGCGGCGAATAAGTTTCGAACCTATTTCGAGCTGCAAGTGCTTGCCACGCTGCCGGAATTCGCGCGCCGCGAACTCGAAAGCGAACTGAACGCATTAGCCGATTTGTCGGACTCCGATCAGATTCCGGCCTTGGCGGAGACATCGCTCATTCGCGCCGAGCAATGCGCGCATGATTTGCTAAGCATGAACTATGACGGACCCGCCGGCTCTTTCCTTCGGCGCTCGGTGCGCGAAGCGGCGGCGGACATCAAGGGCGCGGTGATCGCCGCATCGAGGCAGGGCGGGAACGTCATACATTTTCCGCGCAGAGTTTCCTGACCGAGAGGCGCCGCTCGCCGAATCGGTCCCCGCCGACGCCTTACAGCTTGGCGCCTCGATGAGTTCCTTCACGCCTCGCCGACGCAGCGGCGATCGGCGACCCGCTCTGTTCCGCTCGATGGCGTCCGTTCGACGAAGCGTTCACGGTTGGGCGCGAGCGGAGTAAGAGTGAAATGCTGACCTCAATCGCCGGCCGCTCGGTCGTCGTCACCGGCGGCAGCCGGGGGATCGGACGCGGAATCGCCCGCGTCTTCGCCGCCAAGGGCGCGCAGGTGTTGGTGGTTGGCCGCGACCTCGCGCAGGCCGAGGCGACGGCGGGCGCGATCCGGGCGGAAGGGGGAGCGGCCAGCGGTTTCGCCGCCGACGTTGCCGATCCGGACGACGTCGCACTCATGGCCCCCGCCGCGCTGGAGCGACACGGCGGGCTCGATATTCTCTGCGCCAACGCCGGCGTCTTTCCGGCCGCTCGGCTGATGGAGATGACGCTCGAACAATGGAACGAGGTGCTGTCGACCAATCTCGCCGGCGCTTTCCTGTGCGTGCGGGCCCGCGCGCCGGCGTTGGCGCGCAGCGGCCGGGGGCGGATCGTGCTCACCTCCTCGCTTACCGGCCCGATCACCGGCTATCCCGGCTGGACCCATTATGCGGCGAGCAAGGCGGGACAACTCGGCTTCATGCGCACGGCGGCGTTGGAGCTAGTCTAGGGGCCGAAGAAGACGCTCTACAACCGCTATGTCCGTTGGGCCGCCAAAGGCGTTTGGGTGGAGTTGTTCCACGCGCTCGCACAAGCAGGCGGGCCGCCGGCGCAGGTTCTCATCGATTCCTCGGCGGTGAAGGCGCGTCGCTCGGCCAGCGGCGGCAAAGGGGGGAGAAAAATCAGGCCATCGGCCGCTCGCCTTCATACTCACCGGCGGTCAGATCGCCGACTGCACAACGGGCGCGGAACTTCTCGCGCGGCTTCCGGCTTGCGACATTCCGCACGGCGATAAGGGCTGCCACAGCGACGCCATCGGCCGGCAGGTCGAGGATGGCGGCGTCATGCCCAACATCCCGCCCAAGGCCAATCGCAGATGGAAGAACTGCTTCTCGCCTTTCCTCTACCGAAGTCGCAACGCCATCGAACGCATGTTCTGCCGCCTGAAGGACTTCAGGCGCGTGGCGACGCGATATGACCGAAACGCCGCCAACTTCCTCGCCGCCGTTTGCATCGCTGCAACCGTCAGCTACTGGTTACGAGTCTTTGAGCGGCCTCGAAATAAGGCTGAATCCCCTCTAAGACCACCTCATGCGACTGTAGAACTGAATCGCGAAGTATTTCAAGGAAGTCTTGGTGTTCAAGGTTGGTTGGATCACAAATATCGATATCCTTGAATGTCTCGGTAAAAGTATAGTTGTCGACGAGTCTCCTAAAAACAACCCGATCGACGCTCCACTTTTTGCCGAGCCGAACGAAAGCAGGCATTTCTCTATAGTTCTTCCGTTGTACCACGAAGTTGATCGCAAGACCCCTTAACTCTCCCGATCTCCTCAGCTCGCTTAAAAATTCTATATTCTCAACTAGCGTGCTCCATTTTCCGGGCCGGCGTACATCCTCATATGTTTCGCCCTCCGCCGCGTCGATGGAGACGTTGATAAACGCAATCTGTTTGTGAATCGGCGCAAGTTTCTCCCACTCCTGACGCGTCAACAGTTGGCCGTTGGTCAGTATGGCAATCTTAACCTTGGCGTGTTTTATCGGATCGAGCCCATGAAGGATTTCTCTGTAATGTTTCGAGAAAAATGGATCGCCGTCTCCACTGAGACTTAGAGACACTTCTGTATCTTCCATGAGCGGCAGCAAAATCTGATGCTTGAACCGTCGAAGCATATCGCGCCGCTCGTTCTTAATGCTGAACAACTCCCGTCGGCACGAAGGGCAAGCGA
>Ga0233425_10002690_pt1 | contig 34231 bp, 24 predicted proteins | sample Watercolumn_Towu_2_FD_181712 | JGI IMG/M metagenome (GOLD analysis project Ga0233425, IMG submission 181712) | Freshwater microbial communities from Lake Towuti, South Sulawesi, Indonesia - Watercolumn_Towuti2014_140_MG | ecosystem: Environmental > Aquatic > Freshwater > Lake | place...
TGGGCAGGTGCCCTGCAAAGACGTGGTGGAACTCGAGGTAGCGTCGTAGCTCGTCGTTCACGTCGTTCTCTTCGCCGACCAACGCCATGCTCAACAGCGAGCCGAGGAGCGCAACGTGGGTGTAGTCATCGGGCGGCCGACCCGTGAGCGCGGCCTTCTGCTCCTTCAGCCCCTCCATCAGCGCCTCGCGAAAATCCTCGCCGCGGAGGATCTGCTGCTGGGCACGGATGTAGCGCATCACGAACTCGGGCGTGTCGGCCGCGCCCGCGCGAATGACGTGCTCCGGCACTGCAACCAGCTCCGAGACCTTGGTCCGATCCCCCATGATCATTGCGGCGTGGAAGCCATCCAGCCACATCAGGGCGTCGGCCGAATTGCCCGCCTGGAACGCGACGCAAACGCCGAGCGAGAGCAGGTTCAGCCCCTTCTCGATGAGCCGCGAGTCGGGGTCGATGGCTGCCTGGGTGCGCACGTAGAGACGGGCGGCGCCTACGAACAGGCAGAAGTTCCCCGTTTCCTTGGCCATCTCGTGACCTAGCCCGACAGCTTCCTCGACCCGCGCGGACTGGGAAGCCTGCACACTTTCGGGGGCGAAGGCGACGCGGTCGCCCACGACGCCGGGGCCTTTCGCCAGGGCAGCCTGACCCAGCGCCTCTGGAGCAGCCGCCGTGAGCTCGTCCGCCGTCATGGGGGCAGCGGCAGGCGCAGCAGGCGCGGCAGGCGCGGCGGGCGCGGGCGAACTGGATCCGTCCCCAGGCTGGATCACCGCGTCCAGTCCGACCTGCCCGTTCTCGCTGAAGAACCGCCCGACGATCGCACCGTCCTTGACCGCGAACACCCAGGGGCTGATGCGCGGGTTCTCGGCCTTCTCGAAGTAGAGGCTGGCCGTGGCCATCATCACCTGGAAGTCGTTGAACGCTGCCGCGAGCAACATGCCTCGCTGTGGGATGCTCACGACCAGCCCATCCGGCGATCCGAGCATCGCCTGCGCGTGCACCAGGAACTCCTTCTCGAGGATCCTCTCGCACGCGTCGGGCTCGTCGATGCACGTGAGCATCCGGGTCTTCCCTCGCGGACCGACGGGGAGCTCCAGCGACGTCCACGATGCGGGGATCTGCGCGACGTTGCGGATGGCCATCCGTTCGAGCTGCTCCGGCGTGACGCCGAGCTTCTCGATCGTCTGCGCGTTTAGGAAGTTCATGCGCCCGTCGAGCTCGTAGTAGAACGCGAGCCACGGCGTCCCGGGGAGCCGCGGCAGCCAGCACAGCGAGCGGTTGGTGCTCTGGGCGCGCCCCGGCCAATCGTGCGGCTCTGCAATGGGCTTGATCACGTCGAGCGGGCCGCGCGGCGGGGGCGGTGTTGGAGGCGGCCCGACCACCTTCCCGCAGGCGGGGCACCACTTGGAACCCGCGGCGGCGGCAGCGCAGCGGGGACACTTCGCCAGTGCCGCGCTCGCACCTGCCTCCCGCTCGGCCGGCGCCGTGCCCGCGACGGCTGGGGGCGCAGGCACCGCCGGCTCGAGCACCGGCGGCCCGGGCCCAGCCAGGGGGGGCATCGCGACTCCAGCCAGGCGGCAGACCGCGGCGATGAAGGCGTCGAGGTTCAGGTCGACGAAACCCAGGTTGGCCCGGCTGCCGTCGGTTCGCTCCACGATCGCCGCGGCCACTTCGTCAGTGGAGCGCTCGAACAGGTAGTAGCGCGCTCCCTTCGGCCCGCGGACGATAGCGGCGTAGATCCCTTCCGGCATCGCGCGCGCCTGCGGGAACTGGATCACGATCAAGGTCGTGTCGCCGACATCCTCCGCGCCGACGACCTCCAAGCCCACCGGGGGTACCGACGGACCGCTACCGGCGGCGCGCTCCCAGATGGTCTGCAGGACGGAGGCCGACTCGGGGCCGCGCAGCTTGGCCACGAATCCATCGGGGGCCTGCGCCAAGAGCCCTGGCAGAAGCTCGCGGCACATGTTCATGTGCTGGTCGCGCGGGTCCGGCAGTGGCGGCTCCCGGGTGAGCGGCGTTGGTTGGCGCCGGTCACGGAAGAGGCCGCCCGGGCCAGCAGGGGCCTTCGCGGGCGCGGCACCGTTAGGCATCACCGACTGACAGAAGGCCTGATCGATCGCCACCGTCTGCGGCCCGAAGCTGTTGATCGTGAGCCCCGGCACGGACGGCGCAAGCTGACCGAACAGCTGCGAGCCATCGATCATCAGCTGCTCGGCGTCCGGGTCGCGCCCGATGGGGTTGTGGTCGAGGAACGCTTCGAGCGAGTCGTCGGTGGTGAACACGGCGAGCCCCGGGCGCCCGGCCGAGTCTGGGGCGAACAGGTGTTGGCCGGTGGTGCGGTGACGGATCACGAGGTAGCCTGCGAAGTCTCGCAGGATGGCCTTGGAGTCGGGGCGCGTCGAGGTACCGAGCAGGGCGGCCTCCACCTCCAACGCTTCGCCGTACCGTCGCAGCACGGGCACCTCGGGCCCAGTGAAGATGACCGCCTGGGGACTCGTCAGGTCGAAGGCCACGCCCGCGACACCACCGGGCATGTTGCGGAAGAGCGACGCTCCCTTCACCACCACGAACCGCTCCCTCCCGGGGAGCTGGTTGGCGGCGTGGTAGGCGTCGAGCCGTTGCTGGTCCGAGAACGCGGGGAGCCACCATTCCCCGCCCTGACCGCGCATCAGCCTCAGACCCACCGAGCCATCGGGCTCGGTCTCGCTCGGCACGTGCCAACCAGCGAACGCGGTCAGCTCACGCATCAAGCGTGCTCGCGAGAGCTGTTGGGATAGATGAGCGCCGAGCGCTCCGTGAATCGTGCTCACGGTGTGCTCCACTCCGGAAGAGTTTGGGGCATCAGAGCCGAGCATAGTCGGCGCCACCGCCGCGCGCGATGGTCAATGTCGCTGCAGCCTGGAGCCGCGCCACCGATCCTCGCCCGATCCGGGCAAGTACGGCGACAAGGCCGAGGGCGAGGTGACCTCGAGGCCGATGGGCTTGCCGCTCGCGTCGTGACATCTCATCCGCTCCGAAGCAGGGTTGGAGGCTGGCGGGACGCGAGGCGCGCGGGTGAGCAAGAAGGTCGACCGCGCCTAGAGGCGCTGGTGGTCTTGGCAAGAGGCGGGTTGGGCCCGTTCCGATGAGCGCGGCCTGAACCGCGACGTCGTTTGCGCTGCCAGTCGGCCTGGTCGATCATGTGGGGCGTGAGCTCGCTGCCACCCCTCGTCGCCGGCAGGTATCGACCGCTCCGCGAGCTGGGTCGGGGCGGTATGGGCGTCGTCTACGCGGTCGAGCACGTCCACACCGGCGAGCAGCTCGCGCTGAAGGTCCTGTCGTCGCAGGCGGGCGCCAGCCCCAACGCCGTGGAGCGCTTCAAGCGCGAGGCGCGCGTCCCCGCGCAGATCAAGAGCGATCACGTGGTCAGGGTGACCGACGCCGACGTCGCACCCGAGCTCGGTGCCCTGTTCTTGGTCATGGAGCTGCTCGAGGGCAGCGACCTCGACCAGCTCAGCGCCGGCAAGCCACAGCGGCCCGCCGCGGTGTGCGATTGGTACAAGCAGATCGGACGCGGCCTGGAGAAGGCCCACAAGCTCGGCATCGTGCACCGCGATCTGAAGCCGGAGAACCTGTTCCTCACGCGTCGCGAGGATGGCTCCGACCTGGTCAAGATCCTCGACTTCGGCATCGCCAAGTTCGTGCTGGAGGCCTCGGGGCAAGGGCACGCGACGGAGACCGGAAACATCGTCGGGTCCCCGCGCTACATGGCGCCGGAGCAGGCCACGGGCGAGGTGAGCCGCATCGGCCCGCCCGCAGACGTGTGGGCGCTGGGCATGATCGCGTTTCGCCTCTTGAGCGGGCGCGACTACTGGAACGGACCGACGGTGGCCGCGCTGATCGGGCAGATCGTCTACGCTCCCATGCCGGCGCCGTCCGAGTGCGGCCTCGGGGTCGGCGCGGCGTTCGATGATTGGTTTGCGCGCTCCTGCGCGCGAGACCCCGCCACGCGTTGGCCTGACGTCAACCAGCAAGTCGAGGCGCTGTCACGAGCGCTCTCGGGCGCCGAGCCAGTCATCGCCGAGTCCACGATCGAGCGCATCGGGGCCGCGAGCACACTCGCGGTCACGCCCGCCGAGCCGTCGGGCTCTCTCGTTGGCGCCGCGAGCGGCGTGGTGCCGTCGGCGCCCCCTCTCCGGTCTCCACGACGCGCGGCGCTGGCTGGAGGCGTAGCCGCGGTGCTCGTGATCGGCGGCGGCGCGTGGTGGTGGTCCGCGGACCACCGCGGCTCTCCGGCCGCGCCTGCACCCACGGAGCCGCTCTCTGCGCCCGCCTCGCCGGCGGTCGGGGCGACGTCTGCTGCGACCGCAACACCCGCTCCGACGCCGGCGACGTCGGCCAGCGCCGAGCCGCTCGACGCCGGACAGGGCGCCTCCGCGGACGCAGGGCGCGCCAAGAAACCGGGGACCCGGAAGCCCGGAGACCCGTACGGCGAACAGTACTGAGGCTCAGAAGCGCGCGCCGAGCGCGGCGTCCGCGCCGTGCGTGCTCACGCTCGGGCGGATCCAGATCGAGCCATGCTTCTCCGGGCTCGGCTTGGACGTGAAGAACAGCAACGTGCCGATGCCCAGCGCCACACCGCCCACTGCAAAGCTCACGGTCGACACGTCCGCGGCGGAGCGCGCGTCCTTGGCCGCTTCCGCCCCCGCGCTCGTGCACTGATCGTTCCGCGGGCAACCTGCATCGCTGTCCGACCACTTGGAGTACGCGCGGAGCCCGAAGTACGAGCCCACGCCGACGCCGACCAAGCCGACTCCGCCGAGCACGTACGCCAGCGTGCGCTGGTCGTCGCCGTTGGCGGCGCGGTCCGGAGATCGATGTGCGGGTGGCGGCGGCGCCACCGGCGCGGGAGACGCGAGCGGCTTCGGCTCAGGTGAAGCCGCAGGCGGCGGCTCGGGAGCGGGCGCAACTTCCGGCTCGAGGGCTTCCAGGGTCACGGTCTGCGCGTCGGCGTCCGCACCGATGTGGAGCGTGCGGCTCCAGCTCTTGAAGCCCTCGCCGCGCGCCTCGACGCTGTGCTCACCCGGGTCCACGGGCATCGGCGTGCCCCAGGCGGCGCGCCCCACCTCGCTTCCGTCGCGGAACACGCGCAGCGCCGGCACGGCGACGTTGGGGGGCACGGAAATGGTGAGCCGCGAGAGCTTCGGCTCCAGCGCCGCAACGTGCTCGCTGGCCGTCTTTTCGCGGTCCGCCTGCCCGTCACGCCGGGCGCGTGCCCGCGCCTCGACGAAGGCGGCGTACGCGGTGGCCGTCTTGCCCAGCTTCTCGTTGCAGAGCGCGAGGTTCAGGAGCGTGCCCGTCGCCGGCACGAGTCGCTCGCTCTCCGCGAGCTTCGCGCAGGCCTCCGCGGTCTTGCCTTGGAGAAGGAGCGCGCGCCCCTCCTTGAAGAGCTCCGTGGAGAGCGCCTTGTCCTCGGGCGAGGGCTCCGCGTGAGCGGCCGCAGCGAGGAACAGCGCGGCGCAAGCACCGAGGCACGCGCGGGTGCGCCTGGATCTGAGCATGTGCGTCATTGTTTTGCTCGCGGTGCCATGACCACGTTCGTCCCCGTTTTCGGCAGCAGGAATAGCGTGGCGTCACCGACAATCTCCTGGGTATCCGCGCGGTGCGCGGTGACCTGCACCGAGGTGGCTGGCGGAACGTTGACGATCAGGGCGAGCCCGAGGCGGTCCGTGGCGGTGGCCTCCAGCGAAAGGGCGTTGGCGGCGAAGTACACCACTTGCGTCTGCGAGTCCTTGGGCTTCACGGCGAAAGTCACACCCCTACCCGGCGTGGCGGTGCGGTCGGCCATGTACGGCATCAGGTAGCCGCGAGACTCGTCGACGGGCAGGTCCTTCAGTAGTGCTTTGGTGAATTCGACGTACAATGTCTCGAAAGCTGCGACCACCTTGTAGGGCGTGTGGGTCTCGTCGCCGTAGATCGAGCCGACCAGAGGCGGCTGCATGATCGACAAGTAGTCCAGCAGTCCTTTCCCGGTCAGCTTGAAGTAGCCGAAGAACCCAGTGTTCGTGATGGGGACTTTGGTGGAAACATAGCCCGTCGAGTCGCTGACGTCCGAGCTGATGCCCGGGTCACATACCTTGTCGGTCAGCATGCAACTCCGCACGAGGGCTCCTTCGTAGGGCTGGGTCGGATTAGCGGCTTTCATGATGCGGGTGTTGAACTGCGCCTCGGTGGGCTTGCCCGTGGGCCACGCGAACTTCCCGACGCAGTCCCAGTTGGTTCCCTTGCGGCACTCGCTGCTGCAGTGGTTCTCGACGGCCTGGTGGAGCTCCAAGGACTCGGGCACGTCCCCGAGATCGAACTGCACCTTGGTCCAGCACGACCGATCGAGGAGCGGGCACGAGCGCTGGACCGCGGCGGCGTGCAGGATGCACTTCGCGATCTTGGCACAAGCGCTCAGCTCCTTGCAGGGCTGCTTGGTCGCGCAACTGGTGCACTGAGCACCCTCCGCTGCCAGCGTCGGGTACACCGTGCCGAAGATGCCCCCGCAGGAGATCTCGCAGGCCACTGCGCACGAACGCGCGCGGCAAGCCAGGAGCTCGGCGTGCAGCGGGCCAAACCCCTTGATACAAGCGGCTCTGCACGTCTCGTCGCCCGCGCAGGCGTCGAGGCAGGCCACGGACTGCAGGCACTCGGCGTCAGCGTCGCAGTCCGCGCTCTCCTTGCCGCACTTCGTGGCCTGGCAGCTGGCGCAGGCCCCGGCGTCGCTGGCGACGCCCCCGGTCCCCGCGGCACCTGCGGCTCCGGCGGCGCCCTCCTCGCGGTCCACCACGCCGACGAGCTGGCGGCAACCCGTGTACGTGAGCACGCCGGCCGCAAGCCCCACGACATGCCAGTGGCCCCGCATTGCGGCACGCAGGGTATCACATCAGGGATAGCGCCGCGGCTTCACAAGTGTCAGAGCGCACCAAGCGCGGAGCGACGCGTCCCCTCCGCCCGCGCACGCGCGAGCATTGGCAAGACGCCGTAGATGCCATGTTGGCGGGCCTGAGCACTTGCGCGAGCCCAGTGCAACGCAGATGTCTAAGGGAGAACGCTCTGGACCTTCAGGCTGTAGCTGAAAGGCTCCGTGTCGCGGGGAGCTCGCAGCAGGAGCTGGTAGGTGCCCGCTTTCAGGTTCTCGGCGAACGCAGCGTCGATGCCAGGGCAAGCGCCGCCAGCACCACCCCCCTCGCCCTTGCCGAGCAGCACGTTCGTGCTCGAGTCGAGGAGTAGGAGCTCTGCGCCCGTCGGATTCGGGCAGGCCTTGCCCAGAGCGGTCAACATCGTCACGATGAGGCTGCCTCCCTCTGGAACCTCGATCAGGTAGTGATCCTCGTCGCAGGGACCCCCGAGGTTGCCGGTGACGGTGATCGCGCCATCTGCGCCAGGCAGCAGCGTGTTGCCCTCACTACTGTCGCGGTTGGGCTCGACCTCCGCGGGCGAGGCGTCGGTCAGCTCCACCCGGCACTTCGCGTCGCACCCGTCGCCGCCGACGATGTTGCCGTCGTCGCAGGCCTCGCCGTGCGAAGCCAGGCCGTCACCGCACTTGGGCTTCAGTGCGTAGAACTCCACCTCCCCTCCGCCGCCCCGCGTGTCGATGCCGACGTAGAAGGTCTCCGCGCGGGTGAAGTCGATGGACACCTCTTCCTCGAAGCCTGGACCACAGACGTCCACGACCCGTGAGCACGACGATGGTTCGCAGACGCTCATCAGATAGAGGACCGTGTCGACGGATGAGCTCTCCGGCTCCACCTTCATGTGCCAGCGCTCTCCGGCTGCGACCTTGATGGCGTAGAAGGCATCGGGGCCCGACAGGTCGGTCACCGCACAGCCGACCAGGTTCTTGTAGTCGTTGCCGAAGTCGTCGAGGTCCAAGATGCTCTTGGGGATCTCTTCGGTGTGCACCGGGACTTCGCCTTCCGTGCAGACATCCACCAGGTGCTCGGACTTGGCTCCCCCGTCGGCCTTTTTCCTCTCCGCCTCGAGCGCAGGCTCGATGTCGTACACGTCACAGGCGACGCTCCCGAAGAAGACGAACATCCCGGTCAGGGCTAGCGAGAATCGGTAGGCAATCATTTCGACCTCAGAAGCTCCATTCGGCGGTCGCGCGCGCTCCCCGAAGATCCGGCACGATCGCAACGCGGCGGAATCGACCTCCGGCAGCGGTCCGCTCGACGCTGCCGCCTTTCCAATCGGTGAAGAAGACGCCCAACGACGTGGTGGCCAACGCGCCGATCGATGTCGCGACGAGCAACAGGTTCGTGCGCCGTTCCAGCGCCTGGCCGTCGTTGTAGCCCTCCAGGGTCGGGTTCCTCTCGTAGGCGTCGTGCTCCTCGAGAGTGTCCGCGCCCGACCAAATGGTGAGGGCGCCGAGGGCCAGCGTGACGCCGCCGGCCGCGAAGAACCACGCCGGTGCCAGGCCGGCCTGCTTCGCCGTGGGCAGCGGCGGCGACGCAGCCGGCCCCCGGGTCGCGCGCGCGGGCTGGGACTTCGCCTCGGGTTTCGGCGCCGCGAACTCGAGCTCGCTCGACGAGCCAGCCCCGGCTTGCACGACCTTGTCGCCCGTCGTCCCGGTATCGAAGGCTGCCTTGAAGGCGTGGCGCCCCGGGGCCACGAAGAGAACGTGGCGAGCGCGGGCCTGGGTACTCACGGCGGCCGCTCCGAGCAACAACTGGCAGGGGTCGGGCCGACAGCTGGCGACGACTCGCCCGAGCCTCGGCGCGGACTCCGCGAGCGTCTCGCGCGCGAGCGCCGCCGACTGCTCATCCCTCGGGTATCGTTCGAGGAGCGCCTCCGCATGGGTAGCAGCCAGATCCAGGCGGCCGGAGGCTCGCCGCGCGCGCAACGCGGCACGGAGCGCCTCCGGGGAGGGAGCGGCCGAGTCGGCGAGCTCGTAGAGCTGGGCGGCGCGGCTCATTTCCCCGGCAAGCTGTGCGGTCTGGGCCTGGGCGAAGGCGTTGGCAGCGACGCCCACGTCGCCGGCAGCGACAGATGACGACAGCATCAGAGTCATGGCGAGGAAGATCGCGCTTGGGCTTGCGTTGCGCATGGCGCCTTAGCGAAGGTAGGGGTTGGTTTCGACCTGAACGGGTTGAGCGCTCGTCGGCGTCGGCGTGGGCGCTGGGGTCGGCGCCGGAGCCGGCGCGTCCACCTGCGGCTTCGACGGCTTCTCGTTGCGCTTCTCGTTGCGCCGAGACGGGATCGGGGTGTTCTCGGGAGGAGGGGCCGACCGCGCCGACGCGACGGGTGCTCGCGGCTGCTCGTCGGTGCTGGGGGCGGGTCGCGCGGGGACGACGGGCGTGACCGACGGCGACGGGCTCGGCGCGGTCGTTGGAGCCGGCCCTTGGACGCTGGACGAGGCGGCAGCTGCCGCACCCTCCGACGGTGAGCAGCGACTCACCCAGACGATCGGGAACGCGGAGACGAGACCCACGCCCGCCGCGAGCGCCAGCGGGACCCAACGACCGCGCCCCGCCTCGCGCACCGGAGGCAGCGGCGACGCGGCCCCGGAAGGCGTCGGCGTGATCGCCGCGTAGCTTGCACGCTCGGCGGACGGCGGATTGGAGGTCCGGTCGCCCATGGATCCCAAGCCGAGCTCTCGAACCGCCTGGCGACGAGCCTGGATTTCCGGCTCGAAGCACGCCCGGACCCAGTCTCCGACCTCGAGGGGCGAAGCGAGGCAATCGGCGACGATGGCAGCCTGCCGGAGCGCCGACGCCATCTCCGCGGCCGTCTGATAGCGAGCCGCGCGATCCCGCGCGAGCGCCTTCAGGCAGATCTCGTCGAAGCAGGCGGGCGGCTGTAGCCCCACCGTACTTGGGCGCGGGATTTCGCCGCGCACCACGTTGCGAACCGTCTCTTGTTCGCTCTCGCCCTCGAAGAGCTGGACCCCCGTCAGGCTGGTCCACAGCACCACTCCTGCTGCAAAAATGTCGATGCGATGGTCGATCTTGTCCGGCAGGAGGAGCTGCTCGGGCGCAAGGTAGTTGAACTTGCCTTTGACGACGCTGGGTTCGGTCAAGGTGATGCGGGCTCGCGCCTTGGCAATCCCGAAGTCGGTGATGCGCGCGTTGCCGTCCGTGCCGACCAGCATGTTGTGCGGGGACACGTCGCGATGGACCAGCCCGAGCGGCTGATCGTCGTCATCCTTCGCCGTATGGGCAGCGTGGAGGCCGTTCAAGGTGTCGACCAGAACGCGAACCGCCATTCGGTGGCGACCCGGGACCGCTGGCCGGCGTAGGAGGTCTGCCAGCGAGCACCCCTCCACGTAGTCCATGACCAGGTAGCGCGCGCCCTCCGCGTATCCGATGTCGAGGATCCCGACCGCGTGAGGGTGGTGGAGGTGGGCGGCGATGCGCGCTTCGTCGATCAGCATGCGAACGAACGCTTCTTCGTTGGCGAGGTGGGGGTGGAGCACCTTCACCGCGAACAGCCGCTGAAACCCCGCCTCGCCGGAGCGGCGACACAGGAACACGGTCGCCATGCCGCCGTCGCCCAGCTTGCCGATCGCTTCGAGGTCGCCGAATTGACGTCGCTGTCCGGGCTTCTCCGGGACGAAGTGAACTCGAGGGTCCTGAACGGACGTGCGGGTAGCCCCGGGTCGCCGCCCTGGCGGAAGCGGAGGCGGTGCCCTCGTCTTGCTGGAATCGTCTCTCGGGCACATCGGCGCGCGCACCCAGATGCGACGGGAATGCCAACCGGAGCGCAGCGGATTTCACAGCATCGGCGCTCGGCATCCGTCACTTCCGTGTGAAGGCGTCTCATCCGTGAGACGCCCCGGGACCACCAGCATGTTCAACGCGGTCGAAGACAGGAGGCCGCCCAGGATGACCAACACGCTCGAACGGGCCGCGCTCGGTCTCAATCGCCGAGACCACGGATCTCGGCGCCCCAGGGTTGCTCCGCGATCAGCTGATCAGCAACGCTTCGCTGCTCGTCCGACAGCTTGCCCGCGAAGGCGTCGGCGAGCATGGCGGCGAAGCGTCGTGCCGTCTCGGGGCGAAGCGCCTTCTTCTTGGAGAGCACCAGGGCCAACACGCGCTCGACGTCGGGAGCCAGCTTGACGAGCTCCCCGGGGCGTGCCGGCTGGGTGTACACCACGTTGTACAGCGTCTGCACGCTGTCCGCGCCGGTGAACGCCGGGCGACCCGTCAGCACGCGATAGGTGACCACCCCCAGCGCGAAGACGTCGCTCCGGTGATCGACATTCCCGCCCCGCGCCTGCTCCGGTGACATGTAGCTCGGTGTGCCGACCGTCGCGCCTTGGGTCAAGGTGGCCTGGCTCTCGTGCAGCTTGGACACGCCGAAGTCGAGGACCTTCCAGCGCTTGCGTCCGCCCTCGGTGGCGTGAAACAGGTTCTGCGGCTTGATGTCGCGGTGCACGATGCCGTTGGCGCGCGCCACCTCGAGGGCCTCCGCGGTGTCCCGCACCAGCTCCAGCGTGTCCTTCGGGCTCAGGCGCTTGTCGCTCCGCAGGCGCTTCGCCAGATCTTCCCCGGTCAGGAGCTCCATGGCCAGATAGGGCGCGCCGTCGTCGGCGCTCCCGGTGCCGAGCAGGCGCGTCAGGTACGGTGACTGTAGGACCTTTGCCACCTCTGCCTCGCGAAAGAAGCGCGTGACCGCGCCGGGCTCGGACAACGTGGCCGTGCTCAGGAACTTGATGGCGGCGGGCGAGCCGTCGGAGGCTTGCGCGGCGTAGACCTCGCCCATGGCGCCACGTCCGATCAAGGCGTCCACCATGTAGCCGCCCACGCTCTGCCCGGTGTAGCGCCCGAGGCGTGCAGCCTGCTCCCGATCCAGATCCGCGCGAGCCTCGGCCAGCAGCGCGTCGCGCTGGTCGATGCTCCGGGCGGCCCCCTCGAGCCGAAGAAAGGCGGTGCGCGTCGCGGCGCGGATGCGGCGCGCGCTCCAGAACGTGACGGCGAGGAAGCTCTGGAGCTCGAGCGACAGCACGCTCAGGCCGGGCAGATCCGGATCCAAGATCCTGACCAAGCCTCGGCCGAGCGGCATGACCCCCGCGATGGAGAGCACGAACAGGAGCGCGTAGCCCAGCGCGAGGCTCAGGTAGACGAGCCAGCCGAGCGGTTTGTCGTCACCCGAGCCGTAGAAGAAGATGCCCAGCGCGGCCGCGACGATGGTGCCGGAAAACACCCCCACCGAAGCCGCAGCCGCGAGCACGCAGGATACGCCGCACAGCGCCTGCAGCGCCGCCAGCCGACTGTCGTAGCGCGAGCGGTCGCGAAACCGGTAGAGGAGCCAGAGCGTCACGGCAAGGGTGCCGCCGTAGATGACGGTACACGCCGGCCGGTACGGCAAGTCCTTCGGGATCCACTGGGTCACCAGCGCCCCGACGGCCACGATCGCCATGACCTTCATGATGGCGATGATGCGTTCGGCCTCTTCGCGCTTCAGGATCAGCGTGGCGCTTCGCGTGCCCACGGACGACGACCCGCCCGAGCCCAAGCGGCTGTACCCGAAGGTCGAGCCGGAATCCGAGCCGCCGGCAAAGGAGCGCGACGGCGCTGCGACGGACGTCGGTTGTTCGTCCGCGGTGCCCACGACGGTGTCTGCATCGGGATCCGGCACTTGCCTGCTCGCCCCCTCCAATCTTCGGTCCGATGTTATCGCGTCGCTGCGCCGGCGGGTGGCCGATCGCGCGCCGTGGTAGCCTGGCTCGCGCGAGCAGATGCCGCAGCGAATTGCCATCATCGGCGGGGGAATTGCCGGTCTCATGACCGCTCACCTGCTCGCGCCGCGACACGAGATCACGCTGTTCGAGAAGACGGGGCGCCTGGGCGGCAACGCCTACACCCACACGACGCGCGACGGATACGAAGTGGACATCGCGGTGGCCGCGTTCGGGCGCGCCGGTTATACGAAGTTCTACCGCTTGCTCGACGAATTGGGCGTGGAGACGAGTCGGTCTCCCGGGGCGTTCATCAGTCTCCGCAATCTCGACACGGGCAAGGGCCTCTACATCACGCCCTGGAGCCTCGAAGGGCTCGTGGCGCAGCGCTTCGATCTGTTGCGGCCGCGGCACACCGCCGCCCTGGTCGGCTTGTACGTCGGTCTGCGCAAGCTCCGGTCCATGTTCGAAGCGGGAGAGCTCGAGGGGCTCACGTTGGCCGAGGCGATGCGCCTGGCACCCACGGTGCGGGGTGATGGTCGCCGGCTGCTGCTCGCTTCGTTGTGTCTGATGTCTTCGATGAGCGGGGCGGAGGTCCTGGCAGGCCCAGCGCAGTTCTTCGCCGGCAAGCTGCACACGCACCACGACGTGCTCTCACCCCGCGCTCCCTACTCCGTGCGCTGCATGGCGCACCACACCAAGAGCTACGTGGACGCTCTTGCCCGTGGGTTCCGTGACAGAGTCGTGCTTCGGGCCGACCTCTCCCGCGTGCTGCGCGACGAGCAAGGCGTCACGCTCGTCAGCGGCTCCGGAGAGCAACGGCGCTTCGACCAGGTCGTGTTCGCGTGCAACGCGGACCAAGCGCTCGCGCTGCTCGAGGCGCCGACGCCGGACGAACGGGCCCTGCTCGGCGCGTGGCGCTACAGACCGGGGCGGGTGGTCTTGCATCGAGACCATTCTTCGTTCCCGCCCCGCGCGCTGACCCAGGCCTACACCTTCCTGTACCGAGAGCGGGACGGCGGCTTCGATACCTCCGTTTCCGGGGCCTTGTGGCGCCTGCCCGGAGTCGCGGCGGACTGTCCGTATCTGTCCTCGCAGCACCCGAACTTCCCCATCGACGACGCCCTGGTGGAGCTCGAGACGACGCTGCGCACCCCCATCTTCGACTTCGAAGCCGTCGCGACCCAGAAGCGCTTGCCGGAGCTCAACGGGAAGATGCGCTCGTATTTCTGCGGCAGCCACTTCGGCTACGGGCTGCACGAAGACGCGCTGAAGTCCGCGGTCGAGGTGGCTCGGATGCTCGGTGTCGTCTGGTAGGAGCTCAGCCGCGGTCCAGGTAGCTCCCTCACGTTTCTCCTGCCGGAGGTCGAGGCGCTGCTGCGCACGCACGGCTTCGACGTGAGCATCGATCGCCAGGTCTTCGAGCCGCCGTTCGACGCCTTCGTGCGCGTGACCGCGACCCGACGCTGAAGCAGTTGCGCCCGCCGGGCAACCACTCGATCATGTCGGCGATGGATCCGGGTACGACCGCTGCCGTCTGTGGTCCGGCCGCGGTGCCCGCAGCCGTCACGGCCTGGGCGTACCTGGGCGGTCGCGCCGAGCGGAGCGCGCTGCTGCTCGCGCTAGTCGGTTTGCGGGCGCTCGTGGTTCGCGGGCGATCCAAGGCATGACCCGCGCTGCGCGATCCAGACACGCCTGGCGCGGAGCGGCGATGCTGTGCGTCGCATCGGCCTGCGCGCCCGAGCCCCGCGCACCGGCCCCACCGGTCGCGCCTTCGCCCGTCGCTGCGCGCCCCGTGCCGACCCCACCAGCCTGCATTTCCGCCCGCGCGATGGCCGAGGTCGCCTGTCCGAGCGGACCTCGGGTTCTCAGCGTACCGGCGCTCGGCTGGCCCAGCGGCGAAGCGCTGTTCCACACGAGCAACGGCGCTCCGTGGTCGCGCCCGAACGATCCGCGCACGCTCGAGGCTCTGCGAGGGCGCCCGGGGAGCGACCCGGGGGCGAAGCTCTTGGACGCGGCCGACGCCGCGTTCGCCGCGGCGTCCACTCCCACGGCGCAAGGCGACCCGCCGAAAGCTCAGGTCGGGAAATGGCGCGCAGCAGCCACGGCTTACGCCGATGCCAAGAAGGCGTTTGGCTCTGATCCCTCGCTCACCGGCTACGCGCTTCATCGGCGACAGCGCGCTCTCTGGAACGCCGGGGACGCCGATGCAGCGCTCGCGGAGCTGGCCGAGCTCCTCCGGCACCTGAAGCAGAGCCCTGACGCCGCGACGTCGGCAGAGCTCGCTCGATGGGCGCGTGCGGACCTCGCACCGCTTTACGCCGACAGCACGAAGGGCGCAGGCGAGGCGACGGCTTGGCTGGCGAGCGTCGGTGTCGCAGAACCGACGAGCGCGCTCGAAGAATTCGCCGAGGCCTATCTCGCGGTCGGACGCTACGCCGATTCGCGGAGCGTGCTCGGCGAGCTCGCTCGCGCGCACCCGGGCGCCAGCGCATGCGTCTACGCAGCGCGCTCCCTCGCGAACGGCATCGTCGAACGTCCCGCCGATCGCGCGGGCATCCTGCGCCAGGTGGAGGAGCTCTTGGCGCAGAAGAGCGCGCTCGAATCCAGCGGCGCCGAGAAGAAGGACCGCGAGCGCTGCCGCGAAGCCGTGCTCGCCCAGATGGTCGAGCTCGCCGCCGCTTGGCAAGCGGAGGCCGTGGGCTCGGGCAGCGAGACGGGGTCGCTCGACCGCCGCACTCTGGACGCGGTTCAGAAGATCTACGGCCTGCTCGCGCAGCACTACTCGGCAGATGCGCTCGCGAGCACGCCCATGACGGCGATCCCGGCTTCGAACCGGCCGTCGGTCGTGCGCATCGCGCTGGCCCGCGCGGCGCTCGAACGACGCATGCACCTCTTCGAGCAGTGCGGAGCCAGCTACGAGACGGCCTACCAGGCGGACGTGGACGTCGCGGCGCGCGTAGTCGCGACGGAGGGCGCCCTCGCGTGTTACTCCGAGCTCGCGCGCGAGTCGGGTGGTGTGTTTCCGAGAGCGCCGGGGCGTGAGCCGGCGTCCGGCACGCTCGACCGCCTGGCGACCCACGCGACGCGACTCTCGTGCGCCGTCGAGCCGGCCGCGACCGACACGATCGGCCAGCGCCGACGCGCCGAGCTCGAGCTTCTGCGCGGGCAGGTGCTCTTTCGCCAGCAGCGCTGGTCAACCGCGGCGGCGGCGCTCCGGCGACTGGCCTTCGACCAGGGGCGCCCCGAGGCGCGCGAAGCGGCTGCGCTCTACGCGATCGCACTCTTCGCGCTTGGACGAGGCGAGAGTCCGACGTGCGAACCAGAGCTCACACGCGAGCGGCAACGCCTGACCGACCTGCACTGCTCCGGCCGAGACGACGACGGCGTTCTCGCTCACCTGGCGCTGCCCGGCACCACGACGCATGACGCGTCTCCGGGTCTGACGCCGTGCGAAGCCTTGAGGGCGCTCGGGTCGCCGCCTCCCCCACCGCCCGCGCCGCCCACACGGCCAACGGCACCCATCGCCCCGAGCGTGCGCGCCGACTACACGAGCGTGAGCGGCTCGGTGATCCCCGAGGTCGTGCGCTGGGGGCTGGGGCTGCACGCGAGCGAGCTCCGCGCTTGCTACGCGGCGGCGCTCCGACGCGACCCGTTCTTCGAGCCGCACCGCGGCAAGCTCGAGATCTCCTTCACGATCGCGCGCGACGGCAGCGTGAGCACGGCGTCGACGCGCCACCAGGGCTTCGCGAGCTCCGAGCTCACGAGCTGTCTCACACGCGTGCTCCAGCGCATGAGCTTCTCCCAGCCGGAAGGTGGGGTCCCGGAAGTGAAGACCAGCGCGGAGGTCGGGCTCGAGCGAGGGTTCAGACTTTCACCCGAGCTCGAGATCTGGCTCTCGACCGGGGCAGGACAGGGTCGACGGCTGCGAGCTCGCCGCGCGTACGGCGACTGACGGCGGGAGACCCGTGGTCTTTCGTACGCGCCGCGATGACGGTACGCTCCGTCGGTGCGCGAAGCCTACCGAACGCCGCCCACCGAAGGAGCCCCCGCACGCGGGGAGCCCGCGCTCGGCGAGCCATGAGGCGGGAGCTGCTGTCCGTCGCGCTGGCGATCGCGGCCTCGAGCTGTGGGCACGACGAACGCGCCGTCCCGGACGTCCCGATCTGCGAGCATCTCTTGGACGCGTGCGCCGCCGCACCTGCGAAGGGCCCCGCGATCTCTCCGCCCATCACGGTCGCACCCTCCGACGCGCTGCCGTCCGAGGTCGTGTCGCAGGTCTCGCACAACAACCTCGACATCGTCTGGTTCGGCGGCAGGCTCTACTTCGCGTTCCGGACGGCCCCGCACCACTTCGCCAGCGACAAGGTGGTGATGTACGTGGTCAGCACCGAGGACCAGAGGAGTTGGCGCTTCGAGACGAAGCTCGCGCTCGGAACCGACGTGCGCGAGCCGCGCTTCCTCGCGGTAGGCGGGCGACTGTTCCTCTATTTCGCGGTGCTCGGCCAGAACTTCCTCGCCTTCGAGCCGCAGGGCGCGCGTGTGATCGAACGCCTGGGCGAGGCAGAGTGGTCGGCGCCAGATCCCATCTTCGACCCGAGCTTCATCCCTTGGCGCGCGAGGAACATCGGCGGTACGGGCTACCTCATCGGCTACACGGGAGGCGAGAACATCTACCAGGGAACGGAACCGACCGTGGACGTCTACTTCCTGAAGACCCACGACGGCCGCTCGTTTTCGCCGGTCGTCCCAGGACGGCCGGTCGTCCTCACCGGTGGCGGCTCCGAGACCGACTTCGCGTTCCTCGACGACGGATCGCTGGTCGCAGTGGTGCGCAACGAGCTCGGTGACGAAGATCGCTGGGGCTCGAAGATCTGCCGCGCGGAGGCGGGCGACCTCGGCAAGTGGACGTGCAAGCCCGATCCGAAGAAGTACGATTCGCCGCTGGTGTTCCGCGGGGGCAACGACGTCTGGCTCATCGGTCGGCGCCAGCTGGCCAACGACGGCAACTACGATCTGTTTCAGACCGACCTGACCCAGGAGGCGCAGACCACGAGCTACGAGGCGGCGTATTGGAAGACGCCGAAGCGCTGCTCACTCTGGAAGGTCGACCCGGTCGGGCTGACCGTGAGCTTCGTCCTCGACCTGCCTTCGAACGGCGACACCTGCTTCGCGAGCGCCGTCCAGCTCCATCGCAACAGCTTCCTCGTCTACAACTACACTTCGCCGCTCGACGGCAAAGAGCGAAGCTGGCTCGGCGGCCAGCAGGGGCCGACGCTCATCTACCAGCTCTCGCTCACCGTGCCCTGAGGGCGAGGACCATCGCGCCGCAGACCGAGCTGCGATCAGTGCGAGCAGGGCCCACCGGGACACGAGGCCGAACACGGGCGACGCGCCCCGAAAAGGCCCAGCTTCCTGCCGCTCGTGCCTGCAGGTCCGGTCACGGGCACGTCCAGGTGATCTTCACCTGGCCCGTGCCGCCGTTGCCACCCGTGTAGTAACCGGGGTTCTTGCCCAAGCCCGGCGTGAAGCTCGTCGGGGCGCCCTTCGCGCCGACGCCGCCCGCGCCCACGACCACGGCCACTTTGCCCGGCGCGAGCTGGCCCTTCGCATACACCTTCTTCGCGTACGCGCCGCCACCGCCTGCGGCGCCTCCGTAGCCCCAACCCTGCCCTGCCGGCCAGTTGTGCTGGCAGCTCCAGGCGCCGTGACCACCGCCACCTGGCGTGGCTCCGTCTTGCCCATCGCCGCCTCCGTAGCCGTGGCAGGCGTCGAGGTGGTTGATGCCCGGTCCGCCCTTGCCTCCGATACCCGCCGGGGGTGCGTCGCCGCCCACACCCGCCGCACACAAGACCATGAACGTGTAGCAGCCGTTGCCGCCGGGGCCGCCCGGAATGTTGGTGTCGCCGCCGCTCGCGGTGCCGCCGAGAGCCAATGGAACGGCGGGGTGACCCGCCGCGCCGCCGCCCGCGACGAGCGTGCCATGGAAGCTCGAGCTGCCTCCTGGCGTCGCCTTCGCGTCGCTGCCGAAGCCGCCGTCCGCGCCACCCCCTGCGCCCCACACCTCGACCGTCAAGGATTGGAACTCCTGCACCTCGAAGTCGAACGTGCCCGGTGTGGAGAGCGTCACCGAGCCAGGCGTGCACTTCGCGCACACGCCGCAGTCGAGCTGACCTCCGCACCCGTCCGAGGCTGGGCCGCACGAGACACCTGCTCCGCCGCAGGTCTTCGGCGTGCCCGCGCCCGTGCAAGGACCCCAGACCCCGAAACCCAGCTCACCGCTCTCGCCGCCGGTGCAGGTCTGCGTGCCCATGACGCAAGCGCCCTTGCCCGCTTGCGCGGGCGACCCCGGGTAGCAGGCCCGCGCCGCCGTACCGGCCGGACACGAGCAGCCTTCGAGATCGAGCTCGTCGCCACACTTCGCGCCGTCGCTCTTGCCGCCGCTGCCGCCAAGCGCGAGGCCGCCGCCGGCGCCGCTGTTGCCACCGGCCGAGGACGAGCTCCCGCCGGAGCCGTCGCCACTTTCCGCGGTCTCACCGTCGCCTCCGGCACAGCCCGAGACGAGCAGCGCTGCGACAGAGACGGACGCGAACAGCGCAGCGCCCGAGACGGCGATCACGAAGGGCTTCGACGAGAACTTGCGGGCTGGCATCCGGAACCTCCGTGACGCCCCCACTGCAGGTCGCGTGCCGGCGGCATGCGCGCGCGAGAATCAGCGGCCATCCCCGGATCGGCCTTCGGATTTCCGGACGCGGCCGACGGCCGAGTCCGGACGACTCCAGCTGGAACACCCGCATTCCGACCTCCTGCCAGCCGTTGCCGTCGGGGCTGATCGCGCCTTGCCCGCGGCGGCGGGGAGGGACGAGCGGAGCGCTGGTCCCGGGCGCACCCGCCCGCGCCGCCCGCCGCGTTGCCACCCATGCCCGCCGATCTGGTCACGTCCTCGCATGTCGCCGGCGTCGCGAGGCGAGGAGCGCCGCGCCCACCACGGCCCACACGGCCGAGGCGTTCGAGCGCGAATCGACGCGACAGCCGCAACCACCGTCGTCCGAGCTCCCGCTACTGCCATTCTTGCCGCCCGTGCTGGTGCTCCCGCCGCTGCCACCTGCGCTGCTCCCGCCGATGCTCGTGCTGCCACCGGTTGCGCTTCCAGCGTTGCCGCCGGTTCCGCTGCCGCTCGCCCCACTGCTGCCACTCGCGCCACCGCTGCTCGCGCCACCGCTGCCGCCCGCGCCTCCCGATGAGGCGTCGGCGCCCGCGTCGCCGCCGATCACAGGGCTGCCCACGCGCAGGATCTTCTTCCCCGAGCCGAAGCCGGCGTACTGCACGTTCGCCGAGGGCCACGCCGAGCAGCTCAATACGTCGCCGTTCTCGAGACCGGCCGGCAAGGTGTCCTGAGTCCAGCTCGAGCCGCCCGTGGTCGTGCGCCAAATCTCGGACTTGCTCGTCACCGTCTTGAACAGGCCGTACGCCGTGGTGGCGCTACCGAATGCGAAGCCGACGGCGAACTTGTCTTCGCCGCCCGGCTTGACGGCCTTCCATGAGGACCCGCCGCTGGTCGTGTAGACGACCTCGGTCGTCGTCGTGTTCGTGCCCAGGCCGAAGCTCGCGTCGAAGAACCGGACCAGCGTGGCGATGCCGAGGCTCGGTGTGTACTGCGGTGACCACACACCGCCGCCGTTCTGAGTCTTGTGGATGCCCCCGGTCCCATCCTTGTATCCGACGTTGTCGTCCACGAAGAAGATCGAGTTGAACCCCTTCGGGTATGGACCCTAGCCTCGGCCGAAGAGCGAGCTCACTTGAACCAGCCGGCGACGGTACCGTCCAGGTTGTCTGCCGCCTGATCGGAAATCGCCGTCGACGAGGCGTTCGTGAAGTTGAACCACCCTACGTATTGGCCGAAACCGCTGCCTTGCCCGATGGCGTAGCCGTAGATCGTGGCCGTGTTGAGGGTGCCGGTCCAACAAGTGTTGCCGCTGGTCGTGAGCGAGGTGAAGTTGCCGTGGAAGTAGCCGTTACTCGACATCACCTCAGCGGCTGTCCGGTTGTCTTTCCAGCTGGCCGTGCCGCTCGAAAGGATCGACGGAGCCGTCGTCACGTCGACGACGCCTTTGTTCGAGGCGCAGAGCCAGGTGATCTTCAAGGTGATCCCGGAGTAGTGGAACCAGCTCGCGTAGTTCGCGATTGCGTATTGCGCCGTATTGTCGTTGATCGCTCCCGTGCCGGAGTTGGTGAAGAACGTCGCGAGCGACTTCTTGTTCGTGGCGGTCTTGCTCGACACCCAGGCCAAGGTCCAGCCGCCACCGCCGCTGGTCATGTCGCAATAGGTGGTGACGGAGCCTCCACCGTCCGCATGCGTCAGCGCGTACACGCCGCTCGGCGCGCTCGGGTTCTTGGTCAAGAGATCGGCGCAGCTCGTCGCCAGGACCTGTGCGTCCGCCGCGTCACCCGAGGCATCCGCGGCCGCGTCGGCCGGTGCGTCGCTCCCTGCGTCCGACACCGTGCCGCCCGTCCCTCCCGTCGAGCCGCCGCTTCCTCCCGTCGAGCCGCCGCTGCCACCCGATGACGTGTCCGCGCTCGCATCACCTCCACCGGTGCCGCCGCCCGTGCTCGCGTCCGAGCCGGCAGCGCCGCCGGACGCCCCACCGGTGCCCCCGCTCACTCCGCCCGAGCCGCTCACTCCGCCCGAGCCGCTCGCACCGCCGCTGCCCGCGCCTCCCACGGAGCCTCCGCTCCCACCCGTCGCCGCGCCGCCGCTGGCTGCACTCCCACCGGTGCCGCCCTTTCCGCCCGTGCCCTTCTTGCCGCCCGAAGACTCGTCGTCACCAGAGCACGCGTACACGCTCGACAGAGTGATCCCCAAGAGCCCCGCAAAAATGATCCGCCCCATGGTGCACACCATAAGAAAACGCGACAGCCGTAGTCAACGCACATTCGCCTCGCGCTTCACGATCGCCTTCACGGCGGGGCTCTTCAGCACGGCACCGTCGAGGCGCCCCGCCTGCCGAAGCTACCGCCCGATCCGCCGACGCACCGAGTCCGCTGGATCCGCTGGATCCACGACCAAGCGCCGCATGGGTATCGCAAGAGCTCGCTGGGACCCAACGTGGTCGATGATTGGTGATATGTACGAGATCAGACTGGCGCACGGACCATCGTCGATGGAACGGCGATCGAGTCTCCGTCTCCAGCGAAGCAGGCCGTCGAGATGACTGAACGAACCGTGCGCGTGGGCGCCGTGCAGGTCGAGAGCCTGAACGGCGACCCCGAGGGCAACCTCGGCCGGGCCGAGCCGCTGGTGGCACGCGCGGCGAGCGAAGGCGCAGAGCTGGTGCTTTGCCCGGAGTTCCTCGCCGCTGGCTACCTGTACGACGAGTCCATCTGGGACGCCGCCGAGCCCGAGGGCGGTCTCACGGAGCGCTGGCTCCGGCGCCTCGCCCGGGAGCACCGCATTTACCTCGGGGCGACCTACCTCGAGGCCCGCGGCGACGACTTCTTCAACACCTTCACCCTGGCGGGCCCCGAGGGCGAGGTCGCTGGACGCGTGCGCAAGGAATCGTTGCCCGCGTTCGAGGGCTGGTACTTCAAGAGCTCGCCCGATCCCAAGTGCATCGACACGCCGCTCGGGCGCATCGCGGTGGGGATCTGCCAGGACAACCACACCGCGCGCTTCTTCGAGCGCCTGCGGCGTGAAGAGCCGGATCTCGTGTTGATGCCGCACTCCGCCCCATGCGTGCCGCTGGTGGCGCGCGTGATGCGCGCGAACCTGAGCGAGATCGCACCGTACTACGCCCGCGCCTTCGGGGTCCCGGTGGTGCTGGTCAACAAGACCCGAGGGCAGTGCCACTCGCCGGTGCCGCGGGTCCCGTTCATGAAGCTCCGTTTCGACTTCCCGGGGCTGTCGTCGATCTGCGACTCCGACGGTCGAGTCCTTCACCGGCTTCCCGACGAAGAGGGTGTGCTCGTCGCCAGCGTGAGCATGGACCCGGCGCGAAAGCGACGTCCGGAGCGGCCCGCGAGCTTCTACTGGTCGCGACCTCCAGAAGTGTTGCCGCGCGCCTTCGGGGCGTTCTTCGTGCTGATGGAGCGGCTGGGCACTCGCGCCTACGGGCGGAACCCCGCGCGCAAGCGTGCCGCGCAGGCGACGAGCGGCTGATCGCACGATGCTAGGCTCGGCCTCCAGGTCGTGGATGCAAGCCAGCCGCCGGTGGCTCGCTGATGGCGTCGCGACCGCGACCTAGGTTCCACCGGCCGACCTCCGGACCAGCACCCGCGGGTCCACCAGGAAGGTGGGGTCGATGATGAACGTCGGGTCGATGATCCCCTTGCTGGCCGCCCGACTGGCCTTGGCGACCATGTCCTTGGCCCGGGTCTCCCCGACCACGAGGACCAGCTTCGTCCGCTTGGCCGGGTCGACGATGTCCGCGAAGCTGCGGATCCCGAGCGTGGCCAGCTTGTCGCGCTCGGTCTCCGACTTGCTGCGACGCGCAACGGTCTGGGTGTCCGTGCGAAACGTCGGATCGATGATGAACGTCGGGTCGATGATGAACGTCGGGTCGATGATGAACGTCGGGTCGATGATGCTCGCCGTGCCGACGAAGTGCTTGGCAGCGGCGACCAGCACCGTGGCCCGAGTCGCCCCGACCACGGGGGTGATCTTGGCGGCAGTCGTGCTCGCCAGCTGACCCAAGTTGGTGATCCCCAGCGCCGCGAGCTTCTGCTTTTCGGCGTTCGCCTCGTCGATGCTGACCAGCGGTGCAACCGAGTCGCGCACCAGACCCGAGGGGGGAGCGGCGTTGGCGGTGAAGGCGACGGACCACAAGAGCGGAACGACGAGCCAGGGCATGGGGACACTCCTCTCGATTCCCGCGTGCGTACTCTCGTTCCGGCTCCGACGAATTGCGCCCCATCAAGTCCCCACCTCGACCCGCCTTTCGGGCGCTTGCACCGGGGTTTTCGCTGTGGGTCGCTCGCCGCCCGGAGCGGTGGTATGCGCTCGCGGGCGTCGCCTGGCAGGGGGCTCGGGCAGCGCCAGGGACACCCGATGTCGCGCATCACGTTCGCTCTTCTGTCATTCGCCGTCGCGCTCGCCGTGAGCGATGGAGCTTCCGCCAAGGGGAAGCGCTCGCGCTGTCGCCATGGCGGCCTGTCCGACGCGCGCGGGCGCCACGTGCGCTGCCTGACCCGCGCCGAGGCGCAGCACCTCACCGAGGAGCCCGCCGTCGCGGAGCCGGAGAGCGCCGACGAGGAGCAGCCGAAGAAGAGCCTGCCCGTGGTCGAGGTCCGCGCGACCTTCGAGCGCGGCAAGACCGGAGTGGCCAAGCAGCGGCTCTCGGCCAACGCCGACGTCTACGCGCGCTGCGTCGCGGACCACGGCGGGCTCACGAAAGAGCGCGGCGAAGTGCGGATCCGCTTCCAGGTGGCGAAGTCGGGCAGGGCGCGCGAGGTGTCCGTGTCGAAACGGCGCTTCGTCGCGCCGAGCGCCGCGCGCTGCATCGCGGAGGCCATCGACGGCGCGTTCGTCGGCGTGCCCTCCGAGCTGCCGACGGTGGGGACCGCGGTGCTGCGCTTGCGCTGAGCGGCCAGACGTGTGACGCGGGGTTCAGCCCTGACGCCGAGCCTCCGGTATTTCCACCGGCGTCACCCCCTTCGTCGCGACGTCGAGGTCGAACACACTGGGCGCGCGCTCGCACTCCCAGGTGGTGACGTTCGCAAACCAGGTCTCACCGATCGGCCAGGCTCCGCCGTCCTCGTGGATGTGACCGAACAGGTGGAGGCGGGGCTTCACCGCCACCACGCGCGCGAGCAAGTCCTCGCAGCCCTCGCGGCGCGCGGTCGCCGTGCGGTCGCCGATGCCGCTCGGTGGCCCGTGGGTCACGAGCACGTCCACGTCGTCAGGCATGCGCGCCCACTTCTCGGCCAGGGCCTTGCCGCGCGGCAGGTTGAAGGCCCAAGCGCAGAACTCCGGCTGCCAGGGGCTGCCCCAGAAGCGCACGCCGCCGATCTCGACGCCCTCGTCTTCCAGGTAGACGACCCCTGGCGCGAGCAAGCGCTGCGCCGCCGGCCGATCCCGCACGAACGCCCAGTCGTGGTTTCCGGCGACGACGATCTTGTGGCGGTGCGGGAGCTCAGCGATCCAGTCGAGTGCTATGGCGAGCTCGCGCACGTGACCGCTCCGACACAGATCGCCCGCGTGCACGAAGACGTCAGCGTCCGGAATGCGGAGCTCGCGGTGGAAAAGGTGCGTGTCCGCGACGGCGACGATGCGCATTCAGAGGGCCTCGGCGACTGTCTGCGAGAGCCGCCCGACCGCGAGCAGGGCTAGCCCACGCTGCCGCGCGCTCGGCTCGTCGAACCCGAGCGTGTGCGCCGCATAGCGCAGCAGCGCCACGCGGTAGTCGGCCATCGCCTCGGCGCCGCGCGGGTCCATGCGAGCGGCGATCCTGCGAAGGGTGGTGACGAGGCGCGCGTAGCGGCGCTCCGCGGGACTGGTCGCGAGGGGCTCGAGCTGCACCTCCAGCGTGGAGCTCGAGAGCCGCGCGTCCTGCAGCCGCAGGACGCGGTTGAACGCCACGTCGCCATCGGCCGGGCACAGGATGTACGACAGGTCGTTCTCGAGCTTCGCGAAGTCGGTCAGGTTCGGCAGCCTGCCGAGGCGCGCGAAGTCGATGATCCAGAGGTGCGAGGGCACGAGCTCGCCGGGTCGGCGCGAGAGCAGCAAGTTCGCCAGGTTCAGGTCCGCGTGCACGAGCGAGGGGTGGACCTCGCGCATCAGCGCCTTGCCCGCGATGCGCGCGTAGAAGTCCGCGGGCGCGAGCCAGGCGCCGGAGAGCTGGCTCAGGTACCCGCGGGCGTGCTCGGCGCCGTTCTCCTTCGCGACGGCGTCGGCGTTTCGACACACCGAGTCCGCGAACTGCGGATTGCCTCGCGCGTCCGTGAAGCCGTAGGTCGTGAGCAGATCCGCGTTGTCCTTCTCGGCCGTCCGGTAGAGCCGGCCCAGCGCGCGGTCGAGCGCGAGCTCGAGGGCTGCCTCGAGCAACTCGGTCATCGTCTCCGAGTCGTCCGACTCGTACCAGCGCTTGAACGTCGCGGGGGTCGAGGCTCCTTCGTCGCTCTCCGCGAGAGCGACCCGCATGCCCGCGAGCAGCGAGCCCTCGCGGTACGCCAGCAGGTTCGGCACGACGTCGCCGAGCACCCGCGCCACGCGCTCGTTGCCGTGACGCTCGCGGGCGATCTCGTCGCGCGTGCCGATCTTGAGCACGCGCGCCCCGGTCGTGTCGCTGGCGATGAACACCTGCGCGCCGGAGAAGCCGCCGCCGAGCGGGGTGAGCGCGGCGCCTTCGGAGCCAGCCAGCTCCGCGACCAACGCGTCACGCTCGGTGACGTGCGCAGGCGTCCACCACGACGGCGCGGGGAGCGGGGAACGAGCGGGCTTCGGCGCCAGCCTCGGCAGCGACGCTCCGGGGTCGAGCCAGCGGAGGAAGCTGGTCGGGGAGTGGAAGACCTCCACGCCCAGCACTGCGGAGAGGCTCTCGAGCGCCCGCCAGTGCGCGTCGATGGAGCGCGAGGCCGTGAGGCCCGAGCAGGTCGCGAGGCGCTTCGCGCCGAAGCGCGTGCAGAGGTCGTAGAGCAAGAACGAGACCTTCGCGTCGGTCCACACGCCGATGACGCCGATGGGGGTCTCCGCCGTGGCGCCGACCTCGCGCAGCGCTTCCACCAGGGATGACTGCTCGAAGTCGTTGAGGTCGCCCGCAGCGACGAGCTTGCCGCCGGTGGGGCCGACGGGCTCCGCACCCTCTGTCCCCGCGACGCAGTGCGCGCGGAAGAGATCGAAGTGTGCGGCGTCGCGCACGGGGTCGTGCTGATCGACGACGTGGATCACGGCGAGGTCCGGCGCGGCGTGCGCCGCCTCGAGAAACGGGAGCAACGCGCCGTGCGTCCCCACGAGCCGCTCGGCTTCGAGCCGCCCGACGTGGACCAGGTTCGGCAGCGGGTCCTCGGGGCCGAGCAGCCGCACGAAGTCCCGCTGGATGCACTGGGTGATGAGGACGCCCTTGGCCACGCCGCCCGAGCGCGAGGATACCAGGGAGTTGGATGTCGCGGCGCGGGTCCGGCTATGTTCTGGCTCGATGAGCGAGAAGGTCTACGAAATGCTCTGGGACTGCCGCTACTGCGGCGCCAAGAAGCTCCTCGGCAAGACACACCGGCACTGCCCGAGCTGCGGCGCGCCGCAGGAGAACGCGCCGCGCTACTTCCCACCGGAAGAAGAGAAAGTGGCCGTCGAGGACCACGAGTTCGTCGGCGCGGACGTGATCTGCCCGGCGTGCGGCACCAGCGCGAGCCGCAAGGCGGCGCACTGCGGCGGCTGCGGCAGTCCGCTCGAGGGCGGGAAGGACGTCGCGCGTCGCACCGATCAGGTCCATGCCGACGGCGCCGCGCGCGCGGTCGAGTCGTCGACGGACGCCCAGGCCGACTACCGGGCGCAAGCTGCGCCACCCGCCCCGGCCGCGCCGCCCGCCAAGTCCAAGACCGGGCTCATCCTGGGTGGCGGCGGTTGCCTGCTCGCGCTGCTCGTCGGCGTCGTGATCCTGGTGCTGATCTTCTGGCGCAAGGAGGCCGGCTTCGAGGTGGTCGGGCACTCCTGGCAGCGCAGCATCGCCGTCGAGCGCTTCGCCGCGGTGGACGAGACGAAGTGGTGCGACGAGCTCCCGTCCGGCGCCTCCGACGTGCGCCGCGCGAAGGCCAAGCGCTCGACCAAGAAGGTGCAGGACGGCGAGGACTGCAAGACGCGCAAGGTCGACCAGGGCGACGGCACCTACAAGGAGAAGCGCGAGTGCACGCCACGCTTCAAGGAGGAGCCGGTGATGGACGACGAGTGCCGCTACAAGATCAACCGCTGGAAGGTCGAGCGCACCGAGAAGGCTTCGGGCAACGACCTGAGCCCGCGCTGGCCCGAGGCGCGCCTGGCCAAGACCGGCGACTGCGTCGGCTGCGAGCGCGAAGGCACGCGCGGCGAGACCTACACCGTGCACCTGAAAGACCAGAAGTCCGGCGAGCCCCACACCTGCGACGTGGATCAGGGCCGCTGGACCGCGATGAAGGACAAGTCTCGCTGGAAAGGCGCCGTTCGCGTCGTCACCGGCGGAGTGGCCTGCGGGACGTTGACGGCTCAGTAAGCGGCGAAGCGATCGCTGCTATCCTCCGAGCATGCGACCGGTATTGGTGGTCCTCGCCTTCGGCGCCTTGGTCTCCGCAGCCTGTTCCTCCGAGGAGAGCTCACAGTCGAGCGGCACCGGCGGCTCGACGAGCTCGGGCGGTGGCACCGGCGGCTCGACCACGAGCGGCGGCGGCGGCACCGGCGGCGGCGGCGGGACGGGCGCGGTCGGCGGCTCGTCGAGCAGCTACGACTGCAAGAACCCGCACCCCGCGTGGCTCTTGTGCGAGGACTTCGAGGGCCTGTCGGCGGGGTTCGCGACCTGGCTCGCGGGGTCGAAGTGGACCGACAACATCGGCGCCGACGACCCGGGGCGCATGACGTCGAGCAACGAGGCGCACGGCGGCTCGTTCGCGCTGTACATGCCGGCGGCGGCGGGCTCGGGCTACCAAGGCGCGGATCTGATCTTCCGAGCGTGTCAGGGCACGAACCAGCCCGGGTGCGCCATGACCGGCTACGACCGGCTCTACTTCCGCGCCTACTTCCGCCTCGCACCCGACCACCAGAAGGTGCACCACTTCCTGAGCATCCTCGGCAGCGAGAAGTACTGGGACGCCTACGGCAACGCGGGCTGTCGGCCCGACGGCACGCGCCACATGGGGACGACCGTGGACTTCGAGGGCACGAGCCGCAACACCTTCTTCTACACCTACTTCCCCGAGATGACCTGCGACACCGGGACCAACTGCGCGAAGTACGCCAACCCGCAACAGATCTGCGACGACTGCGCGAAGAAGGGCATGCCCTGCTCGAACGGCCTCGAGTGCTGCTGGGGCAACGAGTACCACCCGTCACCGGAGGTCACGCTCCCGCTCGACAAGTGGGTCTGCCTCGAGATGAGCATGAAGGCCAACGACGTCGGACAGAAGAACGGCGAGATGACCTACTCCCTCGACGGCAAGCTCGCGCACCAGGTCACGGGCCTGAGCTTCCGCAGCGTGGACACGCTGAAGCTCGACGGCGTGCGCCTCCAGCACTACGTGACCACCGAAGACGCCGCGGGGCACTCGAACCGCATCTGGTTCGACGACGTCGTGGTGAGCACGGAACCGATCGGGTGTCTTTGAGTCTGATTCGGCTTCGCCCGCGAGCGCCTCGCCGAGCGCGTCTGGGGCGACGCGGCGCTCGGGCCTTCGATCTTCGACCAGGAGCCGGTCCGTGCTCCCGGCGTGCGCGTCCGGATCACGAACTGCGACGCCTGCGGTGGGATGAAGCAGCTCTCGTCCCCGACCGCGTACGTGTACTGCGGCTTCTGTGGCCGCCCTCAGCACTTGTCGGCGAAGCTGAGCTCCATCTCGAAGCTCGGCTCGGCAGCGCCGGGCGGGTCGAGCTTCCAGGCCGGGAGCTCCTTCTTCAGGCAGTCGGCCACGACCTCCGGTTCACGCCGGATCCCGTTCTCCACGATCTCCGCCTTGGTGACCTTGCCCTCCGCGTCGAGGGTGAAGCGTACGCGCACGCGCCCGGTGCGCGTCTCGGCGCAGCCCTTCTTGTAGACGAGCTTCTGGCAGGCGCGCGCGGAGTTGTCTCGGCGCGCACGCTCGATGGCGGCCTCCGGATACGGCACGGGCGCAGCGGGCGGCGACTCCGAGGCGACGAGCGCCGCGGAAGGCGCGGGCACCGCCGCGCTGGGCGCGGGGCTCGGAACCTCGACCGCCGGCGCCGGCTCCGCGCGAGGCGGAGGTTGCGCGACGGAGCCGCCGTTGCACGCGAGCGACAGGACGGAGAGCCCGAGCCAGAAGGAGCGCATCGACTCAGCACCCATGACCACAGGGGCTCAGTACTTGAGCGAGTAGTTCCCCGCCGGCGTGGAGCCCTCGCTCAGGTTCAAGACCCAAGTCCCCGCTGGCAGTGCAATGGTGGTGGCCGTGAAGGCGATCTCGCTGCCGATGCCGTCGTCGCCCTGGGCCCTGAGGTGGAAGCTCCCCGAGGAAGACATTCCAGTGAGCGCCGACGTGCAGCCGGTCGTCACGAGCTGGTTCGATACCGAGAGCATCTGCGCCTGAGAGAGCGTGAATGTGGCTGGCGTCGCGCTCACCTTGACCTGTCCCCCCTCGCACCAGCGCCGGCCCGAGATGGTCGTGACGTTGGGGGCCGCGGGCGCTGCAGCGCCACCAGGCGTCGTCTGCCCGGCGCTGACGCTGCCGAGGTTCGTGTCGCCGCCCACGCACACCTTGGGCTTGGGCGAGTCGACGATCTGGAAGCTCGCCGACTCCGTCTTGCGGTTGCCCCAGAAGTGGAGCTTCGCCGTGGTCGAGCCTGTCGCGGTCGCCGGCGGCATGTAGACCGAGTAGCGGACGCAACCTGGCGGCGGGCACGTGACCGAAGCCTGTTCGCGCACGGCCACGACCCCGCTCACGCCGAAGCTGATCTTCTCCGCGAGCGCGACGTTCGTGCCCTTGAACATGAACGTGTTGCGTCCGGTGGAGCGGTAGCAACCGTCCCCGCGCTTCGCGGTGGTGCCGGAGCCGTTGATCTCGAGCTTGTCGATCTTGAACGGAGGTGGAGCGACGTTCGCCTTGCACGCTGCGCGCGGATCGAAGTCGACCGTCTTGAGCTCCTTCTTACGGCACTTCCACACGCCACCGACCTGCACCCGATCCTGACCCGGGGCGCACACCGTGTCCTGCTTGCAGAGGCCCTTCGGGAACGAGCACTGCGCGTGGCTGCCCTCGGTGTAGGAGAGCCCTGGCACCGTGCCGGACGGCACCGGCGCGCTGGGCTTGCTCACACCCGCGGGCCAGCTCGCACAGCTCACGTCGCAGAGCGAGTCGGAGAACGACTCGACCCAGTCCAGCTTCTGCGCCTTCTTGGGTAGGTAGTCGCACGGGTCCGCCGCCTGAGCAGTCGGAACGTCCCCACCTGCCAGCGCATACGACAAAAGCCCCATACCCCCAGCGACCACCCCGACCTTGGCTTTCATGGAGCAACCTCCCCTTGAACCGGGGATAGTCCCTCATCGACTTGACAATCGTCAAGTCGGCCCCTCGCGGCGGAGTATCCTCGACCGATGCGTCCCCTCGCCCTTGCGGCTCTCGGCTTCTTCACAGCGCTCTGGTCCTGCGGATCGGACTCCGACGGCTCGAGCCCCGGCGACGGAACGGGCGGGACGGGCGGCAGCGGAGGCTCCGGTGGTGGCGGTACCGGCGGCGCTGGAGGTTCCGGCGGCAGCGTGGGACCACCGCCTTGGTGCGCAGGGCCGAAGGTCGACGCCAAGAGCTGCTCGCGCGCGGACCTGGCCTCGGCCATCGATGCTGCCGGCGAAGGCGCGACTGTGCGCGTGCCCGCCGGCAACTGCACCTGGACCGAGCCGCTGGAGATCACCAAGGGCGTCGCTCTCGAGGGCGCCGGCGAGGCCAAGACGCTGATCACGCTGAGCGGCTCCGACGGCTTCCTGGACGTGAAGGGCTCGGGCGGTGCCTTCCGGCTCACGGGCATGGGGATCCAGGGCGACCCGAGCGGCCCTGTGCTGTCGCTCAACGGGAAGTTCTCGGCGCTGCGCGTCGATCACGTGGCGTTCACCAACATCCACGAGCTGTGCGTGATGATCGGCTACTACACCTGGGCGGAAGACCTGCCGGCTGTCCGCGCGCTGTTCGACCACATCACCTACGTGAACGACGGCGAGTTCGGTTTCGCGCGCACCTACGGCAGGGACGCCTCGTGGGAAGCGCCCGACGCGCTCGGCGACGCGGACGCCATCTTCATCGAGGACAGCAGCTTCACCTGGAATGTCCCGAGCCCCGGCGCCGGCGCCCACGTCAACGACGGTGAGCACGGCGCGCGCCTGGTGATCCGCCACAACACCATCCAGAACGGCCAGCTCCAGTGGCACGACACCGGCTCCACGCAGCAAGCGCGGAGCACGCGCACGGTCGAGATCTACCAGAACGAGCTCTCGTGCAGCGTGAACGACTGCGGCTGGGGCGCGGTGGGGTTGCGGGGCGGGACGGGCGTGGCGTTCGACAACGAGATCCCCATCTACCCCGGCGGCTACGAGAACGGCGCCGTCACGCAGATCTACAGGGTCGACCATCCGGGCGGCGAGCCCTGGGCGCACCAGTGCGACGGCGTCGTGGATCGCATCTGCAGCACCTTCCGCTCGCATTGCAGCGGCGGCGACCACCGCACGTGTGGCGCCGCTGACGAGTGCGCTGGCATCGGCACCTGCGTCGACTCCTGCACGTCGGACGCGGAGTGCCCCGCCGGAGAGACCTGCCTCGCCAAGTTCGACGGTCACGCGGACGCGACGGGTTGGCCATGCCGCGATCAGACCGGCCGTGGCATGGACGATCCGGTGACGCACGAACAGGCGAGCTCGCCGTTCTACTGGTGGAACAACACCGACCAGAACGGGAAACCCGCCACCGTCAGCGTCGCGAGCGCGAACACGGACTACATCAAGGCCAACCGCGACTACTTCGAGGGCGCCGCGTCGTTCGACGGCACCCAGGGCGTCGGTTCGGGGCCCATCGCCAGCCGTCCCGGCAAATGCAGCGCGGGAGTCGCCTATTGGGCCAGCGACGAGAAGACGCTCTACCGCTGTGCGAAGGCCGACACGTGGGAGAAGCGCTTCAGCGCCTTCCCGTACCCACACCCGCTGCAGGCCGGGTGTCAGTGAGGGGCGCCACACGAAACCTGTCGCTCGGGCGATTACGTTGGTCTAGGTAGCTCCGGTGCCAGCGCTGACGCTGTTCAAGAACGCCTCGGTGTTCGCGCCCGAGCCGAGGGGTGCGAGCGACGTGTTGGTCGGGGGTGGGGTCATCCTGGCGATCCAGCCCGGCCTCGACGAGCTGGCGAAGCACGCCGAAGTCGTGGACCTGGGCGGGGCACGCCTGATCCCCGGGCTCATCGACGCCCACGTGCACGTCACCGGCGGCGGCGGCGAGTCGGGGCCATCGTCGCGTGTGCCGCGCGTCGCGCCCAGTGAGCTCGGCTGTGCCGGCGTGACGAGCGTGGTCGGCGTGCTCGGCACCGACGGAACGACCCGCACCGTCGCGGAGCTGGTGGCCTCGACGCTCGCGCTGCGCGAAGAGGGGCTCTCGGCCTGGTGCTGGACCGGCAGCTACCAGGTGCCGCCGATCACGCTGACGGGCAGCGTGCGCTCCGACATCGTCTTCGTCGATCCCATCCTCGGTGTCGGCGAGGTCGCGATCAGCGATCACCGTTCCTCGCAACCCACGCTCGACGAGCTCGCGCGCATCGCCGCGGACTGCCACGTCGCAGGCCTGATGAGCGGTAAGGCAGGCGTCCTGCACCTGCACCTGGGCGACGGCCCGCGCGGGCTCGAGCTGGTGCGGCGGCTGATCGAGACCACGGAGCTCCCCGCCCGCGTCTTCTACCCGACCCACGTGAACCGGAAGAAGCGCCTGTTCGCCGAAGCGCTCGAGCTCGCGCGGCGCGGCTCCACGATCGATGTCACGGCGTTCCCGGTCGAAGAGGGGGAGGACGCGCTCTCCGCAGCGGACGCCATCGTCGAGTACCTCGGCTCGGGCGCGCCGCCCGAGCGCCTGACGGTGAGCTCCGATGGCGGGGGTTGCCTGCCCAGCTACGATGACACCGGGCGGTTGCTGGCCATGGATGTGGGCTCGCCCGGCGCGCTCGCCGCCACGCTGGCCGAGCTCTGCGCCCGCGGCCAGGCCCTGGAGCGGGTCCTGCCGGTCTTCACCTCGAACGTCGCGGACACCCTGCGCCTGTCGGGGAAGGGCCGGATCGCCGTGGGCGCGGACGCCGATCTCGTCGTCCTTGACGACGGCCACCGCTCAAGCGAGGTGATGGCCCGCGGGCGCTTCCTCGTCCGCTCCGGGAAGCGGGTCGCTTCCGGGAAGTTCGAGGGCTCCGACTCCTGCTAGGGCCTGTCCCTGAATTCGGGTTCCGCCTCTGGCGTGCCCGTGCCTGTGCCCGTGCCCGGAAAGTGCGTTCGGCGCTTCGGTTGCGTTTCAAGCGCAAGCCGCACGACGGCTTCCACAGATGGACGGCGCGATGGCGAGCCCGCAGAGCCGCACGACCAGAGCGCCGCTCGGCGTTCCCGGTGGACAAGGGCTGAGAGCGGAGCGTTCTCGATCAGATGATGGGGCAAGCGCCCGAGTGGAAGCAGGGGATCGAATTTCGCCTGATGCTGGACCGGGGTGGCGCATCGAGCGGAGGCCAGCGCGGCACCGGAGCGGCGGCGTTGATGTCGCGTTCCTTCGCGCTCGGTGACGCAGCTCGGAGATGAAGCGGCGGCGCGACGGACCCGACATCGACCCGCTGTTCCTCGCCCACAGAGCTACCGCTGACAAAGATCACAAGGGCATTCCGTGCACGTCCCTTCGGTGGGGGACGTGCTCGCACCGTCCTTGCTCTCGGTGTCACGAAAGAGAAATGCGTAGTCTT
>Ga0233425_10002691_pt1 | contig 34227 bp, 37 predicted proteins | sample Watercolumn_Towu_2_FD_181712 | JGI IMG/M metagenome (GOLD analysis project Ga0233425, IMG submission 181712) | Freshwater microbial communities from Lake Towuti, South Sulawesi, Indonesia - Watercolumn_Towuti2014_140_MG | ecosystem: Environmental > Aquatic > Freshwater > Lake | place...
AAGTCGCCGCCTGGGAAAAGACCCGCAACGAACGCCGCGCCACGGTCAACTGGCGCTTCACAACTGCCGAGGCACGCATCAAACTGAAGCGGCTTTATCCATCACTTGAGCCTTGACGAGCTACTAGTTGCGCTCGGCAGGAGTATCTTGCTGACTGAGATCGAAAGCGACTTGATGCGCTACTTCCTATCTCATGGGGATATCCCGGTTTCAGCACAGCAACTCTTAACAGAGGTATTGGATTTCCCGCCGGGAACCGGCGATCCTTCGACGATTCGCTGGCACATCGGCAACTTGCGCCGGAAAATCGAAGCCGATCCCGACAACCCCATCTATCTGTGCACCGCAAAACCCCGCGGCTACTGCTTCCGCGCGACCTAGCGCCAATGCAGAGCGCCATAACCGTGCACCCCTCACGATGAATTAACACCTCCCCCACGCCAGCTTCACGCACGCCTAACGCCCCCTTTACCCACACGTCCCGCCTTCCGTGGTATTCTTGCCTCAGACGATCGGGATTGAACCCGGTCACAGCCTATACAGAAAGGAGTCACTCCCATGGCAGTCGAGAAGGCAATCGGGTCAACCAGTCTTGCGGAAGTCATTGACCGCATCCTGGACAAGGGCATCGTGGTGGACGCATGGGTCCGCCTGAGCCTCGTCGGTATCGAGATCCTGGCGTTGGAAGCCCGGGTCGTCGTCGCATCGGTGGAGACCTACCTGAAGTACGCCGAGGCCATCGGCCTCACCGCCACCGCCGCCGCGCCGGCATAAGCGGCGAAGCCCCGGCCTACTCCGCACCAGTAGAGCGGGTTGAGCCACGAAGGGGGTGAGACTTGATGAGTCGAGTGGACGAAATGCGTGAGGTCGTGAACAAGCTGGCCGGCAATCACGCGGCGCGCCGGAGTGGCCTCGACGCCCTGCGGCGCAACGTGCGGGAGCAGCGCGCCGGCGCAGCCGAAGCCGTGAACGAGATGGCAGCCCAACGGACGGTCATGAGCGTCGAGCTGCACACCGGTCTGGCCGCCGACCTGTTGGGCCTGCGCCACGAAGTCCAGACCACGCTGGGCGATTTTCACGCCGAACGGCAGGACATGGCCGCCGATCTGAAAGAGCAGTTGGAAGCCACTCGCGAGCAGCGCGAAGATCACGTCACCGCGCTGCGCACGGAAGCTCGCCAGTTCGTGGGAAATGTGGCCGCCGATCGGCAAGCGATGGCCGAAGACCTGTTCGGCATGTTGAGCGGCGCCCAGCTCGCGTTGAGCACCGGCGTCCGCACCCTGTTGGGGGATTTCGCAACCCAACGCATCACGATGAGCCAGGCGCAGGATGAGAGCCTGGCAGCGAACGGCGCCGAGCGGCGCGGTCTGGTGGCCGAGATGATCGCCAACACCCAGGCTCTGCTCAACCGCTTCGCCGCCGATCAGCAGGCCAGCGCGGCCCGGCTCCATGAAACCCTCACCGCCGACCGCACCGAACGCCAGCAGCTTGTCGCCGGCATGGTCGCCGATATCCAGGCGCTGTTGAAGGACATCGCCGCCGATAACGACGCGACGGCCGCCGAGTTGCGAGCTGCCTTGAGCAGCGATCACCAGGCGCGCAGCGTCGCCACGGCTGACTTCATCGCCGCGGTGAATGCCAACCGGCAGAGCATGGCCGAGGCGTTGGCGAATCGCCTGGATGCTTTCAGGAACACGTTAGCCGCACAAGTCTCCGGCAGCCTGGATGGCTTTGCGGCCGAACGAGCCGACCTGCGCCAAAGTCTGGCCGAGGTGGCCCAAATCTGGCGCGAATTCGCCGCTGCCATGCGCGGCAGCCCGATCGCCGCGCCGCCTGCGCCAGCGGAAGAACCAGCGCCCCCACCGGTGAAACCGCCCGTCGAGGACATGGCCGACCGCCTCCTGGCCTACCTGGCGCAACACCCGGAGGGGGTCAAGCTGGTCGAGCTCGAACCGGAGTTCGGGCTGAGCCGGCCGCAACTGGGCAAGCACTTGCGGAGCCTGGTAGACAGCGGCAAAGTCGTCAAAGACCCCCAGACGTTGGTTTACAAACTGGCCTGAGAGGAAGCCTCTCATAATTTCACAGACGGAGATGACACAATGGCAGTCGAGAAAGCAATTGGTTCCACCAGCCTGGCCGAAGTGATCGACCGCATCCTGGACAAGGGGATCGTCGTGGACGCCTGGGTCCGCCTGTCCGTGGTCGGCATCGAGATCCTGGCCCTGGAAGCCCGCGTCGTGGTCGCCTCGGTCGAGACCTACCTGAAGTACGCCGAGGCCATCGGCCTGACCGCCACGGCCGCCGCGCCGGCGTAAGCCGTTCGGTAGGGGCAGCGCCTTGCGCCTGCCCCTTTGGGCGACCGCAATACCAGATCAGCAGTTCCAAATATGGCCCGGATGAAGATGTCATTCTGAGCGGGTTGCCCCTAAACTCTCGCGACGGCGTGAATCCAGCGAAGAATCTCCTTACTGCGACGAGACCCCTTCGGCAGGCTCAGGGCAGGCTCTTCGCTGGGATCTCACCGCGACGCACTGCACGGGACCGACCCGCTCAGGGTGACAAGCCACTTTTGGGCTTGCTGCTACTAGCCGCAAGGAGGGCGGAGCAGGCCGTTCCGAGTAAGCGCAATCAGAGCCGGCACTCAACAGGCGACCCCCAAGCGGGGCATATCGAACGCCTCCACAACGCACTTATGTGCAGCACCGGCCATCGCGCAACTCGCGAAGCGCGCCTGTTCCGCCCGACGGGCAGGGGTCAGGGGTCAGGAGTCAGATTTTAGAATAGCTTTCTTGGCGCAAAGGCGCTCTTTTTTCGGGTCTCTCCGTCTGCTAGATTTTCTTACTGAACTATGATCTTCTCTATCGGTATCCGCAAGGTGCGCTCGGCGGGTCGAGCCAGCGGCAGCATCGAGATTACGTTGCCGCCGGAATTGGCCGCGCTCGAGGGGATGGACTGCCGCATCATGCTCCGCGACGGCGCCCGGCCAGAGATCGTACTGGAGCCGGATCTGGCCCCCGCGGTCGCGATTTTCACCCGCGCCTGGGCCAGGTTGCGGACGCTACTCCGCCTGGCCGGCGACATCGGCGAATTCCCGGCCCAGGAGTGCGAGCTGGCGCTGTTGCCCGGCCAACGCCAGAACGGCCGGCCGTTGCTCATCTTCAGCTACGCCTGGCGGGTGAGCCTGCTGGGGCAGCACGCCGGTGAGACGGCGTCGGTGATGCCCGTGACCGAATGTCGCGCCGCCCTGGCCGGTCTGTTGGCGCCGTTGGCGACTGTGGCGGGCCATCGGTTGGGGTTGGTGAGCGCGATGGCGGCCGCCTTCGGCGGCGCAGTGGCCGGCCTGGCGGCGCCGGCAGATCAACATCCGGTCGCCGGCCCCGAAGGCTTCGAGACCGGCGTAGCCCGGCGCATCTGGGATGAGACGTGCGGGCCGGACGCGTTGCCGCTGGATCCTCTCGCCCCGCAACGCCAGGATGAGCAGGCGCAGCAGGCGCTCCAGCGCATTGTCAGCCAGTTCCGCGCCTGGCAGGAGCATCCCGACGCCTACGCCCTGGCCCGCGCGCAGTGGGTCGAAATATCATCCATCACGTTCCCAAAGGATCACCGCCTATGAACACATCTTCCCCTTCCCCCGCGCCGCAGGCGTTGCGGCTGCAGCCCGCCACGTCCTTTGTCGAGACGCCGTTCGTGCGCGAGCTGACCGCGCGCGCATTATCCTACCTGGCGGCCGGCTTTCCGGTGCACTTCCGCGGGCCGGCCGGCAGCGGTAAGACCACCCTCGCCATGCACGTCGCCAGTCAGCTCGGTCGGCCGGTGATGCTGATGATGGGTGACGATGAGTTCAACACCTCGGATCTGGTGGGCAAGGAGAAGGGCTTCCGCCGGCGCCGCGTGGTGGATAACTACGTCCACACCGTGATGAAGACCGAGGAAGACATGACCCAGCATTGGGTCAGCAACCGCCTGACGCTGGCCTGCCAGGAGGGCTTGACGCTGGTCTACGACGAGTTCACCCGCTCGCGGCCCGAGGCGAACAACGTGCTGCTGTCGGTGCTGGAGGAGAAGCTGCTCGTGCTCCCCTCCATGCCCAGCAAGAGCGGCTACGTGCGCGTCAACCCCGAGTTTCGGGCCATCTTCACCAGCAACCCGGAGGATTACGTCGGCGTGCACAAGAGCCAGGACGCGCTGCTCGATCGGATGATCACGATTGACCTGGAATACTTCGACCGCGAGACCGAGGTGGCGATCACCGAAGCGCGGGCGAACATCCCGCGCGCCGACGCCGAGCGGATCGTCGAGTTGGTGCGCGGCTTTCGGGCGTCGGGCCAGTACGAGATCAAACCGACCGTGCGCAAATGCCTGATGATCGGCAAGGTGATGGCCGTGCGCCGAATCCGCGCCTCGGCCGCCGACCCGATCTTCCGAGAGGTGGTGCTGGATGTACTCGGCACCGAGCCGATGTTCAGCGACGATCCGGCCGTCCGCAGCAGCCAGCAGCGGCTGGTGATCGAGGGCTTGATCGAACAGCACTGCCCGCCCGATGGGTTGCCGGCCTGGGATGCGCCGCCAACGCAGTCGCAAGCGCCGGCCGGCGAAGCTCCGCGCGCCAGCGGCAACGGCCGCGGCGCCAGCGCGCTCGACGAGCTGCAGGTCGAGCCTGGGTTGGTGACGGCGTAATTAGCACTACAACCGGAGACTTCCGAAGTCTCGAAGACTTCGAAAGTCTCGGATATTAGGAGACCACCATGGCGCCACGAGTATTGCGAGGAATGCGCGACCTGCGCAGCATGCACACCATCGCCCACCGCTCGGGCCCCACCGAGGGGCCGGCGGCCTACGTGGACATGCTGCGCCTTTCGACCGAGAAGGCGCGCCTGGAGCGCGAGCTGGCGATGTGGCAAGCCAACGTCCAGCGCATCCAGGCCCGCCTGGCCGACATCGAGACCCAAATGCGACAGCTCGACGAAATCACCGCCCGCGAGCGCGGAAAACGCGACGCCGCGACGCAGGAAGAGGCGGTGCAGGAGATGACGTTGACGTATTGACGGATTACGGAGGGACACCTCATGCCAGAAAAACGCGAACGCAAAGTTGAGGGCGGCGTCCACATTGATCTGGGCTTCGGCGACCTGTTTAAGGGGCTAGGCAGCTTCCTGGACGTGGTCTCCGAACTGGTGGAGAAGGCGGAGGAGATCAAAGAGAAACAAGGCGAGTTCGTCGTGGGCAAAACCCCGAGCGGCGAACCGATCCGCGGCGTCTACGGCTTCAGCATCCGCACTGCCACCGGCGGCGGGATGCCGAAGGTCGAGAGCTTCGGCAACATCCGCGAGACCGAAAAGGGGCCAGTGGTGGATGAGACCCGCGAGCCGCTGGTGGACGTCTTCGACGAGAATGGCTCGGTGCTGGTCGTCGCCGAGCTGCCCGGCGTGGCCGAGGGCGAGATCGAGGTCTCCGTGGCGGATGACATCCTGGCGCTTAAGACCACCGGCCGGCGCCGCTACGCCAAAGAGATCCTCCTCCCGGCCGCCGTTGACCCCGCGACCCTGACGAAAGCGCACACGAACGGGGTGCTGGAAGTGAAGGCGAAGAAGGCAACGCCGTGATAAGGTGACAGGGTTTACGCAGTCGCTTAAGTGGAGGCATGCTGAGCGGAGGCCAGCGCCGTATGCTGGCCGCAGTCGAAGCACGCCGGAGTGCCATGTACCAGCGCCGCACCCTTCGACTACGCCTCGCTACACAACAGCGAGGCTCTGCTCAGGGTGCTTCGTAGTTAGTTCTTATGTAACCACTGCTGGCAATAACCTATGACTACCGGCGCAATGCCCGAAATAACGGGGCACGCTGTCCGCAATCACGTCATCCGCCACTTCGCGCTGCATCGCATCGGCGGCGTGGAGCTGCGGGTGATCTCCGATATCGAGGCGGGGGTCATCGGCATCAGCGAGGTGGAGGAGGCGGTGCTGCGGCGCTACGTGGCGGCGGCGGATTGGCCGCATCGGGTGGTGAGCCTGTTCGTGCTCAGCGATCTCAGCCCGCTGCAACGGCAATTGGTCGCCACGGCCAAGCTCCCCCCTGGCGGCGTCGAGGGGTTGGGGCTGCGGCCGGTGGTCAACCTGTACGACCTGGCCGACCTGACCGCCTGCAACATCTTCGTCAACCAGACCGCGCTGGTGAAAGAGGGCTACTGGGGCGACCGCCTGGCCGAGACCGCGCTGCTGGCGCACGAGCACGCGCATCCGCTGGCCGAAACCGACACGACGCGCGCCACGCGCCAGCTCGGCGTGACCGCCCAGCCGGTCAGCCGGCAGCCGCTCGACTCGGTGGACGAGGCCGCCTGGCAGGAGAAGCTGCGCCGCCTGTTGCAGCTCCAGGCGGACAAGCTCTGCCTCTACGCCCCGCGCGAGGTTTTCACCAACGACATCGTGCTGCGCGAGGGGTTCGGCGATGCTCTTTATCATTTGGATCTACAAAACGTGAACCACGCGGCGCAAGGCATCCAGGCCCGGCCCGCGCTGGTCGCCAGCCTGGCGGCCGAGGCCGGCCTCACCGATGCGGGACGGGCCGTCTTCCTGGCCGTCGCCGATCTCAAGGCGCACCTCGACCTGGCGTTGGAGATTGCCTCGTTCCACCGGCTGGACTGCGTCGCCCAGGCCCGCAGCCTGGAACAGGCCTTGTTTACGGCGGTCTTCCCTGCCCTCGTGGCAGAGACCGCCCCCGCCTATCGCGGCCTGGTCGCGCTTTACAAATCGCTGACACCCGCCATGTCACCCGAGGCGCTGGCCAGTTTCGCCCATCAGGTCGTCACCATCCTGGCGGAGGCCCTGGCGCCCTACGGTGTTGAGCTTGGGGCGAGCATCAAGATCAGACAAGTGTAGTGCTTCATTTTGTTACATCGCCAGCATCCTGAGCGGAGAGCCGCGGGTTGTGCGGCTCGGAGCCGAAGGAATGCGACCATTTGTGACACCAAGACGCATCCTTCGACTCCATCCGGCTCCTTCGACTGCGCTGCGCTCCGCTCAGGACGACGCCGGATTCCGCTCAGGATGCTCCGCAATCCGAAATCCGAAATCACGAGGCCCTCATGCCCGAACCTGACGCCACCCTCCAGCTCCGCATCGCCGAGGCGCTGCCCAAAGATGTCGGCCGCGGCATCGCCCGGCTCGACCCGGATGACATCGAGCGGCTGGCCGCGGCCATCGGCGACATCGTCGAAATCCGCGGCAAACGCGTCACCGTGGCGCGACTGATGCCCGCGTACATGGCGCAGCGCGGCAAGCGGCTGGTGCAGGTGGACGGCCTGGTGCGCGAGAACGCCGGCGCCGGCCTGGACGAAACGGTCACGGTGGGCAAGGCGACCGCCCAGCCAGCCCGCAGCATCACCCTGGCGCCGGTCGGCCGCGCACCCGCGGGCGCCAGCCGACCTCACGCCGGTTACCTGGCCGGCCTGCTGGAAGGGGTGCCGGCAGTCGCGGGCGACCGGCTGCGCGTCAACCTGCCCGGCACGCGCTCGCAGGATTACACCGTGGTCGAGACCCAGCCGCGCGGGGTCGTGCTGATCGGGACGGGCACGACGGTGCGCATCCAGGGCGAAGCGCAGGAGAAACAGGCCCCCAGCGCCATCTCCTACGAGGACATCGGCGGCCTGGAGCACGCCATCCAGCGCATCCGCGAGATGATCGAGCTGCCGCTGCGCTACCCCGAAGTGTTCGAGCGGCTCGGGATTGACGCGCCGAAGGGGGTGCTACTCTACGGCCCACCTGGCTGCGGCAAAACCCTGATCGCGCGCGCGGTGGCCCACGAAACCAAAGCCCAGTTCTTCTCCGTCGCCGGCCCGGAGGTTATCCACAAGTTCTACGGTGATAGTGAGGCTCATTTAAGGAATATCTTTCAAGAAGCCGAGAAAAAAGCCCCTAGTATCATCTTCCTGGATGAGCTAGACGCCATCGCGCCCAAGCGGGAGAACGTTCAGGGCGAAGTGGAAAAGCGGGTCGTGGCACAATTGCTGGCGCTGATGGATGGGCTGAAGGATCGCGGCCAGATCATCGTCATCGGGGCGACCAACATCCCCAACGTGCTCGACCCGGCGCTGCGCCGCCCTGGTCGCTTCGACCGTGAGATCGGCATCGGCATCCCCGACCGCAACGGCCGGCTGGCGATCCTGGAGATCCACACGCGCGGGATGCCGCTGGCCGAGGATGTGAAGCTGGAGCACCTGGCCGACATCACGCACGGCTTCGTCGGCGCCGATCTGGAGGCGCTCTGCCGCGAGGCGGCCATGATCGCGCTGCGCCAGATCATCCCGAACATTGACTTCGCCCAGGCCAACATCCCCTACGAGCAGTTGGCGAAGCTGACCGTGCGCCAGGATGACTTCATCGCCGCGATGGCCGACATCGAGCCGACCGCCATCCGCGAGGTCTTCACCGAGATCCCTGACGTGCGCTGGGACGACGTGGGCGGGCTGGATGACGTGAAGCAGGCGTTGCGCGAGGCGGTCGAATGGCCCTTGAAGCACGCGGCGCTGTTCGAGCGGGCCAGAACCCGGCCGCCCAAGGGCCTGTTGCTCACCGGCCCGCCCGGCTGCGGCAAGACGCTGCTGGCGAAGGCCGTGGCGCGCGAGAGCGGCGTGAACTTCATCTCGATCAAGGGGCCGCAACTGCTGAGCAAATGGGTGGGCGAGAGCGAGAAGGGGGTGCGCGAGATCTTCAAGAAGGCGCGGCAGGCCAGCCCGTGCATCATCTTCCTGGACGAAATTGATGCGCTGGCCCCGGCCCGCGGCGCGGGCGGCGATTCGCACGTCAGCGAGCGGGTGGTGAGCCAGCTTCTGACCGAACTGGATGGCATCGAGGAGCTGCGCGGGGTGGTGGTGCTGGCCGCCACCAACCGGCCCGACATCGTGGACCCGGCGCTGCTGCGGCCCGGCCGGTTCGATCTGCAGATGGCGCTGCCCCCGCCCGACGCGGCTGGCCGCGCGGCTATCCTGGCCGTCCACACCCGCGGCAAGCCCCTCGCCCCGGATGTTGACCTCCCGGCGCTGGTCAACCGCACCGCGGGCCAGGTCGGCGCCGATATCGAGGGCCTCTGCCGCCGCGCTGCCCTCGCTGCCATCCGCGATTTCCTCGCCGCGCACCCCGATGGGGGAAAGGCGGAGGAGTTGATGATTACGATGAGGCATTTTGAATGAGCGAATGGCGAATAGCAAATAGCAAATAGCAAGTAGCAAATGAGCGAATGGCACCGATTTGCTGATTTACTGATTCGACGGAGGTCTTTTTACATGAAGTATCTTTACGCCATTCTCCCCGCCCCCACCGGCGGCGACTACGAGCCGCTGGCCTTCGCCAGCCCCGACGGCCGGTTCGAGGTCATCAGCGACGGGGCGCTGACCGCGGTGGTCAGCGAGACGACGATGCCGGCCTACACCGACCTGCCGCGCGGGGACGTGATGCGCGCCCTGGCGCAGCACCAGGCCGCGGTCGAGGCGCTGATGCACGAGTCGGCGCTCCTGCCGGTGAAGTTCGGCACGGTGCTGGCCGACGAGGGGCAGGTGCGCAATGTGCTCTACCTGGGCCGGCCGGACTTCGAGCGGGCGTTCGAGCTGGTGGGCGGCCGCGGCGAGATGGACGTAGCGGTGACGTGGGATCCGGCGCACATCTTCGGCGAGATCGCCCAGATGCCTGAGCTCATCGCGCTCAAAGCCGAAGTGGAGAGCCTGCCGCCCGACAAGACGTGGGCCGGCAAGGTAGCCGTGGGCCGGCTGGTGAAGGAGCAGTTCGACGCCCGGCGCAACGCGCTGCGCGACGCCCTGGTCGCCGAGATCACCCCGCACGCGGCGCGCTGGCGGCTCAACCCGGTGATGGATGACACCATGGTGATGAATGTGGCGTGCCTGGTCAATACGGATGAAGCGACGGCGCTGGAAGATCGGGTCTACGAGCTGGACGAGCAGCACGCGCGGCGACTCAACTTCCGCCTGATCGGGCCGCTGCCCCCTTACAGCTTCGCCACGGTCGAGGCGCGCGCAGTCAGGGACGAGGACGTGGCTCAGGCCAGCGCGCTGCTCGGTCTGAGCGTCAGCGCGCATGGCGGCGCGTTCGGCGATTGGACGCCGGAGCAGGTGAAGTACGCCTATTATGCCCAGGCGCGGCGCTATCATCCCGACGCGGCCGGCGCCGATCCGGTCGCCATGGCCCAATTCGTCCACCTGACCGCGGCCTACCGGCTGATGACCGAGGTGGCGCTGCGCATTCCGGCCGGCGCGCCGGCCGGCGACGCGCCGTACATTCTCGTGCGGGTGGGCGGGCCGGAGGGGTAAGATTGCAGATTGCAGATTGGAGCCGATGCCGGATCATGGAGGTTACATGCGCAACGAACCCGGTCGCTATATTTATGGCATCATCCCCCGGCCGCCGCTGCTGAGCTTCAACCTGACCGGCATGGACGAGAAGCCGGTGACGGTCGTGCCGTTCGAGAATCTGGCCGCGGTGGTCAGCGAGTCGCCGGTGCGCCGCTACGAGGTCAGCCGCGACTACGTGCTGAAGCACGAATGGGTCATCGAGCAGCTGATGCAATACTACACCGTGTTGCCTGTCCGCTTCGGCACGGTGGCGGCCAACGAGGATGACATCCGCGTCAAGCTACTCCGCCGGCACTTCGGCTCGCTGCACGGCATGTTGAAACGCCTGGACAACAAGGTCGAGTTGGGCGTCAAGGCCTGGTGGAATCGCGAGCGGGTCTTTGCGGCCCTGCTGGACGATGAACCCGAGTTGCGCCTCTTCCGCGATGCCCTGGCAACCCGGCCCACGACCGAATCGCTCTACGAGCGGGTGCAGTTGGGCCAGATGGTGGAGCAGGCCCTGACCACCCGACGGAGCAACGATGCGCACCGCATCCTCGACGTGCTGCGTCCATTGGCCCAGCAGGTGCGCGAAAACCCGATCGGGGACGACATGATGGTGGTCAACGCGGCGTTCCTGGTGGACAAGCGCCGCGAGTCGGTCTTCGATGCCCGCGTGCGCGCCCTCGACGAGGAATCGGGCGACCTGATGAATTTCCGCTACGTCGGCCCGCTGCCGCCGTTCAACTTCGTCAGCCTGGTAGTGACGTGGGACGATCATGACCCCGCCTCGGCCGCGCCGGATTGGGATCGGCTGACGGGAACCGCGTCGGGGGCTATGGAAGCATCCTGAGCGGCTATGGAGGCATCCTGAGCGGCTATGGAAGCATCCTGAGCGGAGCAGCGCAGTCGTTCGCGCTGCGCAGTCGAAGGATGCGGGTTTGACAAGTGACAGAATTCGCGTGACTCAACGCAGGTTCGGAGTTGGCAACCATGACGAACACATCCATAACCGAAGCCGCTGCCCTGGAAACCATCACCTGCGCCTATTGCAGCGGGACCGGCCACGACCGCTGGGATCTGCTTTCGCCGCTTTCGCTGTGCAGCGCGTGCGGCGGCCGCGGCACGCACCTGATCCAGCCGCCGGTGCGCCCCTGCGCGCACTGCGACGGCGCAGGGATCCACCCGCACCTGCGCGTCACCTGCACCACCTGCGGCGGCGCGGGCGCGCTTCACATCGCAGCCGATGCCGTGCCCTGTCCGCGTTGCGAAGGAAAGGGCGTGGATCCGAACTCGGAGCTTTATCTGACATGCCTGAAATGCGGTGGGAGCGGGTGGTGGTGGGAAGCGTAAGAGTCAAGCATCGGTCATTCTGAGACCCGTCATGCCGCGCGGCGGCATGTGTGAAACCCAGAACGTTCCGGCCTATCATGCTGAGCGGGTCTACGATACAGGTTTCGTTGCGGCGAATCGCCAGCGAAGCATCTCTGCCTGGAACGAGACTCTTCGCTGGAAGCTCGCCGCGACGCACTTTGCATCGTTAACCCGCTCAGAGTGACACTCCCGTTGTATGCACGCAAAGGTGATACAACCATGAGCGCAAGCGACAGCCCCGAACAGGGGCGCTACCTCTACTGCATCGTCCGGCCCGGCACAACCGATGGCCTGGAGCTGCGCGGGATTGACGACCGGCCGGTCAGCGTCGTGGCCGATGATGGCCTGGGTGTGCTGGTCAGCCCGTCGGCGGTGAAACGCTACCGGCTGAGCCGCCAATACACCCTGGGGCACGAACTGGTGATCGAACGGGCCATGACGCGCGGGACCGTGCTGCCGATCAAGTTCGGCACCGTGGCCGAAAGCGAGGCCGCGATCCGCGAGAAGCTGCTGCAGGCGCGCGGCGCCGACCTCCACCGGCTGCTGACGGAGATGGACGGCAAGATTGAGCTGGGGCTGAAGGTGCTCTGGAACCAGGAGCGCATCTACGCCGACATCGTGGCGCGCCACGCCGATATCCGGGGCTTGCGCGATCAACTGGCCGGCCGGCTGCCGAACGAGACCCACTACGAGCGGGTGCGTCTGGGTGAGATGGTGGAAGCGGCGCTTACCGAACGCCGCGTCGCCGACGCCGATGCGATCATGGCCCGGCTGGAGCCGATGGCGGTCAAAACGCGGCGTAATGACATCTATGGCGAGATGATGCTCCTCAACGCCGCGTTCCTGGTCGAAAAAGCTCGCGAACCGGAGTTCGACGCCGCGATCCAGGCGCTCGACGGCGAGATGAACAATCTGATGAATTTCAAGTACGTCGGCCCGCTGCCGCCGTTCAACTTCGTGGATCTGGTGATTAGCTGGAGTTGATGGGATTGCGGATTTCGGATTGGAGATTTCAACCGATTCCGCAATCAAGAATCCGCAATCCGCAATCATAAATCCGAAATCAAAGGAGGAACCCATGTCCGACCAAGACATCAAGCCCGCCGCCCCGTCGGCGACCTCGTATGCCAGGCCGCGCAGCGCGCTGCGCACGACCATCACCAGCCAGGAGCTGAAGGGGATGCGCAGCATCCGCCGCCTGGGCCGCGACGCGTGGGAACGGCTGGCCGAGGCGCAACGCATCGCCCTGGCCCGCGCCCGTCGCCTCTTCCCGCGCGAACCGCGCGACGCGAATTGACCATGGCTTGTCATTCTGAGCGGGTTTGCCCCTGATCGCTCGCGACGCCGAGCATCCAGCGAAGAATCTCATCCTGCGTGACGGGACCCTTCGCTGGACTCTCGCTGCAACGCACTTCACGGGACCGACCCGCTCAGGGTGACAAAGCGAGACAGTGGAGCCATCATGGGCCTGCTGTGGGACATCCTCACCGCGCCGATCATGCTGCCGACCAAGGGGCTGCTCTTCGTCTTCGACAAAATCCGCGAGCAGGCCGAGGCCGAGTTGTGGGACGAAGGCAAGGTTCATCAGCAGTTGCTTCAGTTGCAAATGATGCTGGACGTCGGCGAGATCAGCGAGGAGGACTTCTACGCCGCCGAGGAGCAGTTGCTCGACCGGCTAGACGCGATCATCGCGCACAAGCAGGGGTTGGACTTAGAGGACGAGGCTGAGGCTGAGACTGAGGTTAAGGATGAGGACGAGGGGGAGGAGGAATAGGCATGGCGCATAGCGCAACCTTTCTGTCCAATCCTGACCTGCGCTTCATCCTGTTCGGGGGGAAGGGCGGGACGGGCAAGACGACCTGCGCGGCCGCCACGGCCCTGCATTTCGCCCGGCTGCGGCCCGACCGGACGGTGCTGCTCGTCTCCACCGACCCGGCGCACTCCCTCTCCGACAGCCTGGCGTGGCCGGTCGGCGGCGAGATCGCGCCGGTGGCCGGCCTGGGCAACTGCTTCGCCCTGGCGCTCGATACCGCCGCGCTGCTGGCCGACTTCAACCAACGCCACGGCGCGGTGATGCAGTTGATCGCCAGCCGCGGCACCTACTTCGATCAGGAGGACATTGCCAGCTTCTTCGCGCTCTCGCTGCCCGGCATGGACGAGGTCATGGCGATCGTCAAGATCATGGATCTGATGCGCGAGCGTGAGACGGCCAAGACTTCCGAAGTCTCCGCAGACTTCGGAAGTCTCGAAGACTTCCAAAGTCTGGCCGGCAGATATGACTTGGTGATCCTGGACACCGCGCCCGCCGGTCACACCATCCGCCTGCTGGCGCTGCCCGAACATATCGAGCAGTGGATCCACGTCATGGACCTGATGCTGGAAAAGCATCGCTACATGGTCAAACGCTTTCGCGGCCGGTATGAGCCGGATGAGGCCGACCGCTTCCTGGCCGATCTGGGACGCGATGTCCAGCAGGTGCGCGATCTGCTCCGCGATCCCCGGACGACGGAGTTTGTGCCCGTGGTCAACGCCGAGGCGATGAGCCTCTACGAAACCGAGACCCTCTTTCGGGCGCTGAACGAAGGCGGCATCCCGGTGCGCAGCGTGATCCTCAACCGGCTGGCCGAGGTCAGCGCAGGGTGCCCTTTCTGCCAGGCGCGACAACAGGGCCAGGCCCCCTACGCGGCCGAGATCGCGACCAGGTTCGGCGGCTACCATTTGATCACGATCCCCCTCCTGCCCCACGAAGTGCGCGGGGTGGCCGCGCTGACCGCGTTTGGGGAGTGGCTGTTTCAACCTCTCTCATCCCCCCCAGCCCCCTTCTCTCCCCTGCCTGGGGAGAGAAGGGGGGGCGCCGCCTCCCCCCTTCCCTCGCAAGGAGGGGGGGCCGGGGGGGTAGGTCTCGCTGACCTCCTGACCCGCGACCTGCGCTTCATCCTGGTCGGCGGCAAGGGGGGCGTGGGCAAGACGACCGTGGCCGCCGCGACCGCGCTCGCGTTGGCCCGCCGCGCGCCGATGGGGAAGACCCTGATCTTCTCCACCGACCCGGCCAGCGCCCTGCCCGACAGCCTGGGCTGCGCGATCGGTGATCAACCGATGCCCGTGCCCGGCGCGTCCGGCCTCTACGCCGTGCAGGTCAACGCCGAGGCGGGGCTGGCCGACCTGCGCGAACGCTACATGGCGGAGATCAACGAGGTCTTCGATAGCTTCCTGGGCGGCGGCAGCCTGGACGTGGCCTACGACCGCGACGTGATGCTGGAGATGATCTCGCTCATCCCGCCCGGCCTGGACGAGATCATCGCCCTGATCTCGCTGGTTGATTTGCTGGTAGGGGCGGGCCTTGCGCCCGCCCAGGGCGACCGCAAGGGACAGCGCGCCCGGCTGTTCCGGGCGTCGCCCCTACGATTCGACCGCGTCATCCTGGACACCGCGCCCACCGGCCACATGCTCCGCTTGCTGGAGATGCCCGGCCTGGCGATTGACTGGTTCAAGACCTTCTTTCGGCTGCTCATCAAATACAGCGGCGTGGTGACGCTGACCAAGACGGCCCAACTGATGGTAGAGATGTTCAAGGGGGTCAAGCAGGTGCAGGCGTACCTGACGGATGCGGAGCATACCGAGTTCATCGCGGTGACAATCCCCGAGGCGATGGGCATTTACGAGACCGAGCGGTTTCTGGCGAGCCTGGACACGCTGCGGGTTCCCTGCCGGCGGCTGGTCGTCAACATGGTCGTGCCACCCACCGATTGCGCTTTTTGCCAGGCCAAACGGGCCGAACAGCAAGGATACATCGCGGGGCTACGCGCCAGCTACCCGCAGTATGCCGTGACCGAGCTGCCGCTCTATCCCCACGAAATCCGCGGGCTGGCCGGCCTGGGGCAGGTGGGTGATGCGCTCTACGGGGGTGTGACATGAATCTGGGACGCAAGACTTCTGGCCAGACTTCCGAAGTCTCTGCAGACTTCGGAAGTCTCCCCTGGCAGGCCGAAGCCCGCCGCCTGGCGCGTCAGCGTCTCGCCACCGAGCCTGGCCGCGTCGCCGCGCTCTGGGCCGAAGTCGAGGCCGAAGCGTGGCAGGAAGTGCGCGCGGCCGTGAAGGCGGCGATGGTGGAGGCGTTGTTGGAGGAGTTGGGGGACAGGAGTCAGGAGTCAGCTTTCAGCCGCCAGCTTTCAGCCGTCAGCTTCCAGCCGTCAGCTTCCAGCAGCCAGTTTCCAGCAGTCAGCAATCAGCAACCGGCGGCCGGCGATCAGCCATCAGCCATCAGCCATCAGCCATCAGCCATTGGCGTCTACGTCTACGGCGTCACCGATCGCACCGAATTGGCGGGCTTGCCGGAGCAGGGCGTGGCCGCGGGGCATCCGGTCACGTTGCTGCCCTATCGCGATCTGGCGGCGGTGGTCAGCGAGGCGCCGTTGGACGAATGGGGCGAGGAACCGTTGAAGGCCAATTTGGGGAACATGGCCTGGCTGGAGGCGCGCGTGCGGACGCACCAGGCCGTGCTCGATGCCGTGCTGCCGCTGGCGACCCTGGCCCCGATGAAGTTCGCGACGATCTATCTGAGCCAGGAGGGTGTGGCGGAGTTTCTGGCGGCGCACTACGACGCGTTCATCGCGCTGCTCGGCCATCTGCGGGGGCGACAGGAGTGGGGCCTGAAGCTCTATTGCGACGCGGCGACCCTGGCGGCCCACATCGCCGAGATCAGTCCCGAGGCGGCGCGGCTGCGCGACGAGATCGCCGGCAAGTCGAAAGGCGCGGCCTATCTGCTGGCGCGCAAGCTGCAAGAGACCGGCGACCGCGAGGGGGAGCGGATCGCGCTGGCGGTCGCCGATCGCGCCCACACGGCCCTGGCCGAGCGGAGCGTGGCGGCGACGCTGAACCCGCTGCAGGGCGCCGAAGTCACCGGCCGGGCCGAACGGATGCTCCTCAACGCGGCGTACCTGGTCGAAGTCGCGGCGCTCGACGCATTCCAGGCCGCGCTGGCCGAGATCGCCGCCGAATACAGCGGCCGCGGCTTCCAGTTCGAGCTGAGCGGCCCCTGGCCGGCGTATAATTTCACGCGCTTGGAGAACGGAAGTGGGCATGTTTGGAATTAGACGTAAGCATCCTGAGCGGAGCCCGGCGTAGTGTGCCGGGCGTAGTCGAAGGATGCGTCTCGGCGCAGAGACGCTCCGCGCCCTTCGACTGTGTGGCGGAAACAACCCGCCACTCCGCTCAGGGTGCTTCGCTCGATCGGTGGATAACCAACCTTGGAACCGTCTGATTGACAAGGAGCATCCGTGTCCAACTCCGCCATCCGCGAGCGTGAAGTTTCCTTGCTGGAGCTGCTCGACCGCATCCTGGACAAGGGTGTCGTCATCGCTGGCGACCTGGTGATCTCGGTCGCCGACATTGACCTGATCTACCTGGGGCTGAAGGTCATCTTGACCTCGGTGGAGACGATGGAGAAGCACACCGCGCGCTACTCGCTGAGCGCCATGGCCGGCGCGTCGCCAAAAGTAAGAGCGCAGCAAGTAACAGAACGCTAGCATCCTGAGCGGAGCAGCGTGGGGTTCGCTGCGCAGTCGAAGGATGCTGCGTAGAGGCTAGATCCTGCAAGAACAAGAATGCTTACGAACCGCTTTTATCTCTACGCCATCGTCGCCGGCGCACACCCGCCCGAACCGTCGCTCACCGGCCTGGCGGGCGCGGCCGTGACGTTGCTGCCCTATCGCGACCTGGCGGCGGCCGTCAGCGAAGTGGCGGGGGAAGGAGTGCGACCCGACCCGGAGCAGTTGTTATGTCACGAGCGGGTCGTCGAGACGTTGATGGCGCAGCGCAGCACCCTGCCCGTGCGCTTCGGCGCGGTGCTCAGCGATGCCGATGCCGTGCTGACCATCCTGGATGAACGTTACGCCGCCTTCGCCGCCGACCTGGCGCGCCTGGCCGGCCAGGTCGAAGTCGGGGTGCGCATCTTATGGGATCCCGACGCGATGGCTGTACCGCAATGCCCGGAACAACGGGGCAGGCTCTCCGCCGGATTGCCGGCGCCGGCCGCGCCGGCGACCGACCCAGGCGATGACCGGCCCGGCACGCGCTATCTGCTGGCCCGCGCGCAAGAGGTCGCGGCCGAGCGCCGGCTCCGTGAAGCAGCCCAGGCGCTCGAAACCTGGCTCCTGGCCCGGCTCAAGCCGCTCGCCAGCACCAGCGTCACCCGGCTCCTGGCGACCGCGGCCATGCCGGTCAGCGCGGCCTTCTTGACGTCCCGGGAAGACGTGGCCGCGCTGCTCGCGGCGGCCGCGGAGATGCAGCGCGAGCGTCCCGACCTGGACCTGGTGTGCACCGGCCCGTGGCCGCCCTATCATTTTGTGAGCAAGTAAATCAATGTCCAAGACCTGTCTGCCGCCATCTTCGGATGACGGGCTGGCGCGCATGGCCGCCGAATTGGAGAAACTCGACCATGCCCTGCCCACGCGCATTGACGCCAATCCCGCAGAGGTCGAACGCGGCCTGGCAAAGCTGGTGCTGACGCTGATCGAGCTGCTCCGCCGCCTCCTGGAGAAGCAGGCCCTTCGCCGGATCGAGGGTGGCCGGTTGACCGACGAAGAGATCGAGCGGCTGGGGTTGACCTTCCTGCGGCTGGCCGAGCGCATGAAGGAGTTGCAACGGGCCTTCAACTTGACGGACGAAGACCTGAATCTGAATCTGGGGCCGCTGGGCGACCTGATGTAGGAGGACACCATGGCACAACAGACCGGACAAATCATCCATTCGACGCAGAGTTCCAGCCTGGCGGACATCCTTGAACGCGTCCTGGACAAGGGGATCGTCATCGCGGGTGACATCAAGATTTCGCTGGCCGACATCGAGCTGCTGGACATCAAAATCCGGCTATTGATCGCCTCGGTGGACAAGGCGAAGGAGATGGGGATTGACTGGTGGGAGCACGACCCGGCCCTCTCCTCGCGCGCCGGCGGCCTGGAGCATGACAACCGGCTGCTGCGCGAACGGCTGGATCGGCTGGAGCAGCGTCTGGCGCCCGCGGCGGGATGATCGCCTTCGTTTTCGCCAGGCGCCGAAGGGTGATTTTCGACATCCCCGGCATCCAGGCCGACCAGATCCTCGACATGATCCCCGAAGCCGGCTGTTCGGTTGTCGCCAGGCCCGACCTCGGCGTGGATGCGACCCTATATCCTCTGGTTGTCAGCCTCCTCGCTTTGTGGTATGCTACCGCCCGTCCAGTGAGGAGGAGCCGCCATGACCTACGATCCCTTCAGCGAGCCGCCCCAGCCCAAGCTGGTGGAAGAGATGATTTACGATCAACACCGCGATCGGAGACGCGGGGTTCGTGTTCCGCTCGCCCGACCTGGCTGAATTGCAGGCAGTCCTCTGCTTATGCGCTGGAACGAGAGTAGTGACCGGAGGCCCCCTGCTTGAAAGACGCCATCCGCAAGGTTCAACAATTCCACGAAGCCTTCGACGTGCCGGTGGCGCCCCACCCCACGGCTGACATCTCGGCCGATCTGCGCGCCTTGCGCGCCCGCCTCCTGGAAGAAGAGCTGCAGGAATACCGGGAGGCGGCGGCATCATGCGACATCGTCGCGGTCGCCGACGCGCTCACCGACCTGGCCTACATCCTCTTCGGCACCTACGTGACGCACGGACTGCAAGACGCGGCCGATGCGCTCTTCGACGAGGTGCATCGCAGCAACATGAGCAAACTCGACGAGCACGGCCAGCCGATCTACCGCGCCGATGGCAAGGTCATGAAATCCTCACGCTTTTCCCAACCCGACCTCAAGCCGATCCTCGACTGCTACGCTAAAGCATAAGAAACTTTTCACACCCCGCTCGTGTGACTTTTGTCGCAGCACGCGCGCGCCAGGCTTGATATCCTCTGCTCCTGACAAGTGATGCGTTTGCACCGCGCGCTTGCCTATCGAACGCTCCGCCGCCAGCCATTCGTTCGTACAACCGAAAATCACACGAGGGAGGTCACCCGCATGAACGAACAGAAGAAGCCGGGCGGCCGCCAGGCCGAGACGCAGGAAGTCCCGCTCGGACAGCGGCTCTTCGACAACACCTTTGCGCTGCTGATCGTCTCGCTGGTCATCAGCGGCCTGATCTACAATGTCTGGGGGTTGATCGAGACCCTGGGCATTCCACGCTTCGCGGTACGGTAGAAAGGAGGAGGACATGCTCGCCCCGCAACGTGTCTGGTGGAAGCCGCTCCACCATTACGAGAAAAGCTGGCTCATCGTCGCTTTCGTTTTTTGCATCTTCCTGACCGCCATGATGCCGCTCTGGTACCTGCTCGGCCATCAAAACGTGCCCGCCACCACCTTCCGCGTGGAGCCGGCGCAGTTCGCCCAGGCGACCGAGGCGTTCGCGGCCAAGTACAAGGTCAGCGAAATCAGCGGCATCCCGGTCGCGGCGCCGCCTCCGAACAGTGATGTCTATCTGATCGGCAAGCGCTGGGTGTGGTACCCCATTCTCCAGCTCAAAAAAGGGCAAACCTATCGTCTGCACCTCTCGTCGCTGGATCTGCAGCATGGATTCTCGCTCCAGCCGAACAACCTGAACCTGCAAGTGATGCCGGGCTACGACTACGTGGCGACGATCACGCCGACGCAGGTCGGTGAATTCTCCGTGATCTGCAACGAGTTCTGCCAGATCGGCCACCATCTGATGACCGGTCGCATCATCGTGACCGACTGAGCCAGGAGGAACGCATGGCTGTCACCGCCCTTCCCCGCGCAATCGGGAGATTCGAGTTTCGCACCTGCCCCGCCACCACCTTGAAAGTGGATGTTGCCGCCGAGCGGCTGATCATCGTCAACGCCGTCGCGGCGGTCGTCACCCTGGCGCTCGGCGGCCTGGGCGCGCTCCTGCTGGCGCTCACCCGTTGGCAGGCCGTCCATCTGCTGCCCCCCGATTGGTTCTACCGCGTCCTGACCGCGCACGGCTTCGACATGTTGGTCGCCTGGATCGTCTTCTTCGAGGTCGCCGGCCTCTATTTCGGCGGCGCGATCTTGCTGAACGCCCGGCTGATCCTGCCCAAGCTGGGCTGGCTCGGTTTCATCCTGATGGCCGTCGGCGCAGTGATCGTCAACGCCATCGTGCTGCTGGGCCAGGCCGACGTGATGTTCACCGCCTATGTGCCGCTCAAAGCGCACCCGCTCTTTTATCTCGGCGTGATCCTCTTTGCGGTCGGCGCGCTGATCGCGGTCGGTTTGTTTTTCGCCACGATCACGGTCGCCAAGCTCGAGCGCCGCTACGAAGGCTCGGTCCCGCTCGTGACCTATGGCCTGATCGCCGCGGCCATCATCGCGGTCTACACGCTGCTCTCCGGCGCGATTGCCTTCGTGCCCGCCTTCCTGTGGTCGCTCGGCATCCTGCCAGAGCTTGATCCGGGCTTCTTCCGCAACGTCTTCTGGAGCTTCGGCCACCCGGCGCAGCAGATCAACCTGTCGGCGATGGTGGCAGTGTGGTATGCGCTGGCCGCGCTGACCGTCGGCGCGGTGCCGCTGAACGAGAAGTTGTCACGGCTGGCCTTCGTGCTCTACATCTTGTTCATCAACCTCGGCTCGGCGCACCACCTGCTGACCGATCCCGGCCCCAGCTTCCTGTGGAAGGCGACAAACACCTCCTACGCGATGTATCTGGCCGTGCTCGGCAGCATGATCCACGCGTTCTCGATCCCCGGCGCCATCGAGGTGGCGCAACGGCGCAAAGGATTCACGCGCGGCGCGTTCGAGTGGCTGCGCAAAGGGCCGTGGCGCGAGCCGGGCTTCTCCTCGCTGGTCATCTCGATGATCCTGTTCGGCTGGGTCGGCGGCGTGACGGGCGTGACGATCGGCACGGAGCAGATCAACATGCTGGCGCACAACACGTTGCGCATCCCCGGCCACTTCCACGCGACGGTCGTGTCGGGCACGACATTGGCCTTCATGGGGCTAACCTACTATCTGATCCCGTTGATCTTCCGCAAAGAGCTGAAGCTGAAGAAGCTGGCAAGCTGGCAGCCCTATCTGTTCGGCATCGGTATGTTGCTCGTGTCGGTCGGCATGATCGGCAGCGGCTTGCAGGGCACGCCGCGGCGGCAGTGGGACATCACCTTCACCAACGCACCCCTCCAGGCGACCCTGCCTGGCGCGACGCAGATCACCCTGGCGATCATGGGGATCGGCGCGCTGATCGCGATCATCGGCGGGATCATGTACCTGCTCGTGGTGCTGGCGTCGGTCTTCACCGGCCCGCGCGTCGAGGCGAAGCGGCTGACGCTCGTGATGGCCCAGGCGAACCCGCTGGTGGATGATGTCATCCCGAACATGAACAAGGAGCTCCACGGCAGCAAGCTCCAACCGCGCGGCGCGCTGATCCTGGTCTTCGCCTTCCTGGTCTTCTTCATGTCCTACTACCTGTTCAATTGGTGGCTGCTCGGCCGGGCCTGGATCATCCGCTAACCGGCGAGTTCAAGGAAACTCATGCTTGCAGCCTTTTTGCTCGGTCTGGCCGGGAGCTTCACCCACTGCGTGGGGATGTGCAGCGGCGTGATGCTCCTGCTGGGCCGGGCTTGCCCTGAGCCGGGTCGAAGGGGCCGAGATGTGACCGGTTGGCGTATGCTGCTCCTGCACGGAGGGCGCGCCGCCACCTACACGGCGCTGGGCGCGCTGGCCGGCGCATTGGGCTACACACTGAGCGGGGCGGGGTTGCACCGACACGGAGCCGGCGCGCATGGTCTGCCACTGGCCCTCCCCGGCCTGGCGACATGGCAGGGCGCGCTGGCGCTGCTCGGGGCTGTGGTCACGCTCTACATGGCCCTGGCGCTGCTCGGCCGCGCGCCCTCGCCGGATCTGCTCCTGATCCGCGTCACCCGCTGGTGGGGCCGCACGGCATTGTCATTGCGAGGGGCGTCTTTTGCCCCGCAGCCGCGTACGCGTCCCCCGATGCCGGGGATTGCTGCGGCCCACACGCCGGGCCTCGCAATGACCTTCTTCCTCGGCCTGTTCTGGGGCCTCCTGCCGTGCGGGCTGGTGCTGGCCGGACTGCTGCTCGCCGCGGCCGCCGGCTCGCCCTGGGCCGGCGGCCTGACGATGCTGGCGTTCGCCCTGGGCACCCTGCCGATGGGGCTGGGCGTCGGCTGGACCGCCGGCCGGGTCCGGCTGTCGCCGCAGTGGATCGCCCGGCTGCGGCCTCTGGCAGCGACCATCATTCTGTTGTTCGGCGCGCAGATGGCGCTGCGCGGGCTGGCCGCCTGGGGCTGGGTGGCCCATGGCCGCATCGGGGCGCTGCCGCTGTGGTGAGCGCCCCGGTGAATTGTGCGCTGTGCGGCCTGCCCACCGCGCACCCGATCCACGATGAGGTCGGCGCCGCCTTCTGCTGCCCCGCCTGCCGCGAAGTCAGCGTCCTGTTGAGCGCCGACCAGCCTCGTCACGCTTCGGTGTCACCTCCGACCTCCGAACCCACCCACTCCGCACTCCGCATTCCGCATTCCGCAATCACCACCCTCTCCCTCGGCGGCATGTGGTGTGCATCTTGCTCCTGGCTCATCGGCGAAACACTCGAACGCGCGCCGGGCGTGCAGCGCGCCGAGATCAGCTTCGTCCAACGCCAGGCGCGCGTCACCTTCGATCCAGAGCGCACCTCCATCCGCCAGCTCACCCGCCGGGTGCGCGGCCTGGGCTATCGCGCCTGGGGGCCGGGTGAAAAGCCCTACGACGAGGAGGACGCGCTCTGGACGCGGCTGCTCATCTGCGGCGTGCTGGTGCTGCACGAGATGCTCGCCAGTTTCGCCATCTACGGCCGCGACTGGCTCGGCATCGCATCGGCCGACACCGAATGGCTGGTCAACTTCTTCAATTGGATGGGGCTGTTGGTCGCCGTGCCGGTCATCCTCCTGTTGGGCCTGCCGGTCATCCGCGCGGGCGCGGCGAGCCTGATCCGGGGCCGGCCCAACATCCACACCTTGATCGCCATCGGCGCGATTGCGGCGTTCGCCCTGTCCATGCGTAATCTGTTGGCTGGCCACGGCCGCGTCTACTTCGAGACCACCTCGGTCCTGCTCTTTCTGGTGGGCATCGGTCACTGGCTGGAGCTGCGGGCGCAGAAGACCGGCACGGAGGCAGTGGATCAACTCTTCCAGCAGATTCCGACCGAAGCGAGCGTCGTGACCGCCGCAGGTGAGACCCTCCTCCCGATCGAACAACTCAAGGCCGGGATGCGCGTCCGCGTGCGCCCCGGCGAGCGCTTCCCGACCGATGGGTTGATCGCCGAGGGCCGGGGCGACGTGGACGAGAGCCTGCTGACGGGCGAGCCGGACCCGCTGCTCCGTGCGCCAGGCGAACGGGTTTTGGCCGGCACAGCCAACCTCGACGGCGCGTTCGATGTGATCACGACCGCGGTGGGCGCGGAGACCGTGGCGGGGCAGATCGGCAAGCTGCTGCACGGCGCGCTCTGGCAGCGTGCGCCCATCGAGCGGCTGGCCGACCGCCTGGCCGCGTGGATGACGCCGGCGGCCGTCGTTCTGGCGTTGGCGACCTTTGCGTTCTGGAGCTGGCAGGCCGGGCCGGAGACGGGGCTGGTCAACGCGCTCTCCGTGCTGCTGATCGCGTGCCCGTGCGCGCTCGGCATCGCCACCCCGCTCACGCTGTGGGTGGGGCTGGGCCGCGCCGCCGAGGCGGGGATCCTCCTGCGCAGCACGGCCGCGCTCGAAGGGCTGGCGGCGGTGCGCCGCGCCTTCTTCGACAAAACCGGCACGCTTACCCGCCAACCGATCCGGTTGCAAGGGGTAGCAACGCATGGCACAAATGGAGCGGAGGAAGTGCCTGTCATTGCGAGGCCCGTTGTTTGGGCCGAAGCAATCCCTTCCATGCGCGGAGATTGCTTCGTCGCTAACCCCGCTCCTCGCAATGACGTCGAGAGAGATTTCCTGGCGCGCGTCGCCGCGGTCGAAAACCTGTCGGAGCATCCACTGGCGCAGGCGATTGTGGCGGGGGTGAGGGAGCAGGAGTCAGGGGGCAGGAGTCAGCCCCCCGTCGCTAACTTCCGCGCGCTGCCTGGTCGCGGGGTGGCGGCGGAGGTGGACGGCCGTTTGATCGCCGTGGGCAGCCGCGGCCTGATGGCCGAGCAAGGATTGGCTTTGCCGGCCGAGCTGGCAGAGCAGGCGGCCGGCTGGCAGGCCGCGGGGCTTTCGGTCGTCTATGCGGGCTGGGAGGGCCAGGTGCGCGGCGTGTTGGGGTTAGGCGAGGAGGCCCGGCTGGAGGTTGCGACGGCCCTGCGCGAGCTCGCCGGCTTGCGAATCGGCGCGACCGTGCTGACGGGGGACGACGCGGCCGCGGGCCGGCGCTGGCAGCAGAGCCTCGGCGTGCCCGTGCTGGCCGAGCAGCGGCCCAAGGACAAGCTGGCGGCGCTCAAAGCGGCCGGCGCGGGCGTGCTGATGGTCGGCGATGGCATCAACGATGGCCCGGCGTTGGCCGCGGCCACGGTGGGGATCGGCCTGGCGCACGGCGCCGATGCGGCTCAGTCCGCCGCCGAGGTGATCTTGCTGCACGACGACCTGCGGGCGATCCCCTGGCTGATCGCCCTGGCCCGGCAAGCGCTGCTCAAGGTGCAGCAAAACCTGGCCTGGGCCTTCATCTACAACCTGGCCGGGCTGGGGCTGGCCGTGACAGGACACATGCAGCCGTCCATTGCCGCGCTGCTGATGGTCGCCAACAGCGCGCTGGTGACGTGGAACGGGCTGCGGCTGCGGGAGACGCAGTTTGCCGGCGCGTATGCGGAAGTGCTGGAACACAGGCTCACAGTAGACGAATGAACCCCGCCTGTTCGAAGTGCCGATCGGTAGTCAGAGCCTCAGTCACCTCAAAGCGGCGCATGAGGACAAAGCTGACAGCATCGCATAACGACCATGTCTTATCCAGACGTTGTTGTAATAGGGATAACGCGGCCCGATGCAGGTTCTCATCCACGTAAATGACAGTCACTTCTGGGCTATCTTAAAGATCGGCAATGAACGCCAATGTCGCGGCACGTGGCAGGCCCCGCACATTCGCAAGCGCGACCAATTCGGTCAACACATAACTATGGGTCATCTTGATGGACGCCGCATCAAAGAAGACGGTGGCGGCCTCGTGCTGTAGTTCAGCGGCATGATACAGACACAACAAACCAGAGGTGTCCAACAGCATCATTTCTCCAGAAGTTCATCCGCGTATGCGCGAGAGAGATCATCGTCTATCTGCTCGTTATCAGCGCCGGTGGGATGCCCCAAGTTGACCGCGCCAAAATGCCGGCGCAAGCGCAGGTCTCGCGGCGGCAGTTGTCGCTGAATCAACATCATCACCCATTGTTCCGGTGTTTGGTGCTTAACCGAAGCCGCCTGGATCAGTGGCTGACGGAGGTTATCAGGAATTGTGATCGTTAGCGCATGGCCCATAGCTGTTTCTCCTGATTTCAGTATACGACAAAGATGATTCGCATGTCAAGGCAAACGCAAGCCATCAACCCAGAACTTCTGATACACTGGACGCCATGAACCAACAGACACCTACCTATCTCGACCGCCGCGGCCTGCGCGCGATGGAACGCGCCTGGACAGGACTGGAAGGCTTTATCAACCGCCTGGCGAGCGCCGCTGCGACGCTCCGCCCCTACAACCCGCTATACCACCTGGGCGCGCTGGAGATCTTCCTGCTGCTGCTCCTGGGCGCGACCGGCATCATCCTGCTCCTGCTCTATCGCCCCGGCGCCGACCGGGCCTTCGAGAGCGTCCAGGCGATCAGCAGCGGGTGGCTCGGCTCGCTCATTCGCACGGCGCATCGCTACGCGTCCGATGTGCTGATCGTCGTCGCGTTCCTGCACGCGCTCAAGATGCTGCTGAGCAACCGCTTCTGGGGCAGCCGGTGGCTGGCCTGGGTCAGTGGTTGGCTGCTGGTCGTGCTCTTCTGGCTGACCGGGACGATGGGCTATTTCCTGGTGTGGGATGGCGCGGCGCAGTGGCTCACCGAGTACGCGGTAAACAGCTTCGGCGGCGCGTTCGCGCTCTCCTTCTTCGGGCCACAGGCGGCCGGGCGCACCTACAGCTTCTTTGTGATCGTCCTCTTCCTGCACGCCTTCCTCCCGCTGATCCTGGCGATCGGCGTGCTGATCCATGTGCTGCGGCTGCAACGGCCGCGCGTGTGGGCCCCGCGCTGGCTGATGGTCGCCGCGACCGCGCTCCTGATCCTGGCCTCGGTGCTGTGGCCCGCGCTCAGCGACCTCCCGGCCGACCTGCGCCGGCTGGTGGTCGGCAGCCAGATTGACTGGCTCTACCTGGGCTTCCTGCCCCTCATCTCGCGGCTGGGCAACCCGGCGTTCTGGGGGCTTTCGCTGGCCGCGCTGGCGCTGGTGACCGCGCTGCCGTGGCTGCGCCGCGGGCAGCACCCCGGCCCATCGGCGGTGGACGCGGCGCGCTGCACCGGCTGCGCGGCGTGCGCCCGCGAATGTCCCTACAATGCCATCGAGATGTGCGCTCAGCCCGACGGCGCGCCGCACACGCAGTTAGCCATCATCAAGGAGCGCCTCTGCACCGGCTGTGGCGTCTGTGTGGCCGCGTGCTCCGAAGACGCCATTGACCTGAAGCGGTTGAGCTTCGGCGGGTTGCGCCGCCAGGTGGCCAACGCGTTGGCATCTGCGCGACAGGCCGATGATGCGCCGCTGCTGGTCTATGCCTGCGACCGTCACGCCGCCCTGGGCAGTTTGCCTGACCCCGTGCGTCTCATGCCTCAGCCCGCGCTCTCGGAAGAAGATGGGAAGCGCCGTGTCCGCCTCGGCGCGTGGCCGGGCATGACGCGGCCAGTCGTCACCTGCGCGCTGCCGTGCATCGGCGCGCTGCAAGCGGACGCGGTGAGCGAAGCGCTCGCTGCGGGCGCGGCCGATGTCCTGGTGGTGGCCTGCCCGGCCAACGATTGCGGCTATCGCGAGGGAGGGCACTGGCTGGCGGCGCGGCGGGAGCGTCGCCCCGTCCTGCGGCAGCCAAACGTCCGCGTGCTGGCCGCGGCGCCCGGCAGTCGCGCGGCGGTGCTGGCGGCCCCCCACGCGCAGCAATCGCCATCTGGTTTACAGGGAACACCCCGACAAGTTGGGGAGTCCGGAGCGCCGAACTTGTTCGGTGGATCCTCAGAGCGGAAGTCGTCATTCGGGTTGGAACCTTCAGGCGATCAGCCGGGAGCGCACGCGCAATCGGCTAAAGCCTCGCGTCCAGCGCAGTTGGCGCGATCTCTGGCCGTCAGCCTGGCGGTGTTGGCCGCCTTCGTGATCGCCGCGGTCGCGGTGAACCGGCCCGCGCAGATGGCGCTTCCGCAACAGGCGCAAATCCGGGTCATTATCAACCACCACGGCCAGCTCATCGCCCGTTCACAAAATCTGCCACCGAACGTGCGGGCGAAGCTGCCGCAGGGGGTGGACCCGGCCCTGGTGTTGGGCGGCGAACGCTTCCCGGTGCGGCTGCGGGTGGCGATAGACGGTCAACCGGCCATCGAGCGGCTCTATCAGCCGGCCGGCCTGCGCCGGGAAGGCTCGGTCTACGGCCTGGAGGCGTGGTGGCTGGCCCCCGGCGCGCACCCGCTGGAGATCAGCCTGATGGATGACAACGCAACCTGGCGCACCGCCTTCACCGGCACGGTGAACCTCGCCGCGGGCCAGTCCGCGGTACTGATCTACGATCCCGACAGCAAGATGTTTGCACGCTGGCAGTGACTCGGTATAGAATAGGTCACGGGCCAGACGCTTTCGAAGCGCCTGGCCCGTGGCGGCAAGTCAAGTCAGAAGGAGAACTATACCATGCCAGAGAAGGCAAACAAGACCGTGACCGCGTGGTTGCTGACCGTGGCCGTGCTGGTGGCGCTGATGGTCGTGGTCGGCGGGTACGTGCGGCTCACCCGTTCCGGGCTGTCCATCGTGGAGTGGAATCCGATCAGCGGCGTCATCCCGCCGATCGGCGAGGCGGCCTGGCAGAGTGAGTTCGCCAAGTATCAGCAGACGCCGGAGTTCAAGCTCATCAACGCAACGATGACGCTGGATGGCTACAAAGGCATCTTCTACCTGGAATGGGCGCACCGGCTGATCGCCCGCATCGCCGGGCTGATCGTCGTGCTGCCGCTGGCCTATTTCCTGTGGCGGCGGATCATCCCCTGGCGCCAATCCGGCGTCTATCTCGCCATCGCCGCGCTTTTTGCTTTCCAGGGCTTCCTGGGCTGGTACATGGTCTCCAGCGGCCTGATTGACGCGCCGCACGTCAGCCACTTCCGGCTGACGATCCACCTATTGACCGCACTGGCCCTCCTCGCTCTCGCGCTGTGGGTGGCCCTAAGCCGGGGGTACGCGCCGATGGACGCCGGCCAGACCCGTTGGTCGCGCTTCGGCATTGCCGTGTTGGCGATCATCGTCCTGCAGATCGCCTACGGCGGGCTGGTGGCCGGGCTGAAGGCGGGCAAGGTTTCCAATACGTGGCCGCTGATGGGCGGCGCGCTCGTGCCCGCCAGCCTGCTATCATCGGCTGGCGGCTGGTTGGAGAGCCTGCTGGAGGCGCCGGCGACGGTGCACTTCATCCACCGCTGGCTGGCATTCGTCGTGCTGGCGTTTGCGGTGTGGCTCTACGTTCGGCGGGGCGGCGGCCCGACCAAAGTCGCGCGGCAGATTCGCGTGGGCGCGGTGGCGTTGGTGACGATTGTCGTCGTTCAGATCGTGCTTGGCATCAGCGTGGTGCTGTTCGGCGTGCCGATCTGGCTGGCGCTGCTGCATCAGGCGACCGCGCTGGTGATGTTCGCCGCGGCGGTCTATCTGAACCACCGCCTGGCGAACGGTTGAGAAGCCCCAGATGGCCGCCCCCTGCTTCCGCGCCTATCTCCCCAAAGAGCACGGCGGCTGGTTCCTCTTCCTGACCCCACTGGCAGTCGGGCTGGCCGTCGCGTGGCAGTGGAACCGCGCCGCGCTGACCTTCATCGTCGCCAGTCTGGCGCTCTTCCTCATCCGGCCGCCCCTCGAGCTGGCGCTGAAAGTGTGGCGCGGCGCGCGCACGCGCGACCATGCCGTGCGCGTCCCCGCGCTGCACGCCTGGCTGCTCGTCTATGGCGCATTGATTGCCCTGACGGGGGGCAGCCTGCTGTTCCTGGATGGGCGGTGGGGTCTGATCCCGCTCGGCGCCATCGGCGCGGGGCTGATTGGGCTGCAACTGTGGGCGGCGAACGCCCGGCTGGCGCGCACCTTGTGGAGCGAGGTGATCGGGACCGCCGGGCTGAGCCTGGCCGCGGCCGGCGCGCACTATGCCGCGGCCGGCGCATGGTCGGTCACGGCCGGCGCGCTCTGGCTACTGATGGCGGTCAGCGGGGTCGGCGGGGTGCTCTATTCGCGCTGGCGGTTGCGCCGGCGGCGGCTGGCGGCCCGCATCGCTGTGGCCGAAGCGCCCGCTGCGCCCCCGCGCGTCTCGGTGTTGGCGCACTATGCCAGCGGGCTGGCGTTAGTTCTGTTCCTGGCCGCGGCGGGCTGGACGCCGCCGACGGTCATCCCGTTGTACGCCGTCCTCCTGGCCCGCGTCGCCATCGGTACGCGGCCCCGCGCCCGGCCCGACCGTACCGTGCTGGCGATCGGACTGGAGGAGGGGATCGTCACGCTGGTGGCCGGCGCGTGGATTGTGGCGACGTATCGGCTGTAACACGTCACGCCGAAGGTCGCAATCCCCAGCTTCAAACGTCAGCTTCAGCCGCTTGGCGCTGCGCCAAGAACGCTTCTTTCAGTGGTTGGCTAACTGCGCTATCGGGTTCAGCTATCACCAATTCCTGGTATGTGTCCAGATATGCAATCCGAAAACGATGAAAGAAGTGGAGGAAGTGACGCAGAAAGCCAAGACAATCCAAGATCGCGATCTCCGTGCCGGCCGTACGGTCATATGCCTCGGCAGCGTAAGTCTTCACAGCATCCTCGATTGCATCGCTCGTAATAAAAATGTAGTTGTGAACCCGACCGTCCGCCGCGGCAACTTTCTGTAGTGCAGGAGTCAAGAATGCAGTTGTTGAATTGCAGGGGAAACGATGTGTATTGATAAAGTGCGTGACGTAGACCTCGTCGTAATGCCGACCCGAAAAGGCATCGGCATCACCGATCTCGGTATAGGGTTGCGCAGATCAACGGCAGGCAACAGCGGCAAGAGCCAATCCAGGTGCGAAAACTTCCCACCATACCACCCAAACGCGATCAGCTTTCGGCTTTTCAGGCCAACGATGGGAGGCGGCGCTGCCTTCTTGGGGCGCGCGTAAGTCATCATCGGACTGACTTCGTCACGATCATCGGCCTCGAGCCACTCATCCTCTGATCGGCTGCCCGCAGTCGCGTATAAACTCTTCACGTGAAACCACACCTCGACTGATCGGCGATGGCGCTGGCGGCCGCGCGACGCGTGCCCGAATCACAAAGTCGCCCGCACCACCTCGCCATTGGAAAGTCCCAGCAACAGGGACGCGCCGGGGCGCAGGCCCTCCGGCGCGGCGACCGCCACCACAGCCTCTTCTTCGGGCACGTCCGCGGCGAACTCGGCCCAGGAACGGCCGGCGTCCCCTGAAACGAAGATGCCCGCCGATGTCACCGCCAGGAGCGCCAGGGCCGAGTCGCCGGCGCCGGCGTCCAGCACGATCGCGTTCACCGAGTCCCCCAGTACATCCGCGCCCAATCGTTCCCAGGTGCGCCCGCGATCCTGCGTCACGTGCAGGCCGTGCGCCTCGGTTCCCGCGTAGAGAATCCCATCCTGCTTGAAGGCGGGCGAGATCGCCAGGCTCAGGACGGGCGCGCACTCCTCCGGGAAAGGCACCTCGCGCCAGGCCCGTCCGCCGTTCGTGCTGCGGAAGATGCCGCTCTCGGTCCCGGCAAAGAGGGTTTCATCCTGCGCAAAGCCGGGGGAGAGGGCTAGCGCCAGCACATGCAGATCGAGCAAGCCAAAATTCCAGCGCACCCAATGATCGCCGCGATCCGATGAGCGGAAGACACCGTCTTCCATCGTCCCGGCGAAGATGACCCCATCGCGCACGTAGTCGGGCGAAACGACCAGACACGAGACGACCGGCGGCGGCGATGGCAACATGCTAAAATACCATGTCTCGCCCGCATCGTGGGAACGCAAGATCGCGCCAGACACGCCCGCAAAGACGGTGTGGTCGGAGGCGAAGTCGGGTGAGACGGCTACGGCCGGGGTGGCGAGCGCCTCCGTCAATCCCAGGCTGCCGTAGGCCGGCTGCCAGGTGACGCCCCCGTCGGTCGAACGGTGCAGGCCCGCCGCGCGCGCCGCAAAGCAGAGGCCGGCGCGGGCAAAGGTCGGCGGCGCGGCCAGCGCGTAGACCACGTCGCCGGCGTTGTTCATGTCGGCATCAATCAGTTCTGCGTCAGGATCGAGCGTCACGGGTTGAACTCCTGTGTCGGCTTCCGCTTGTGGACGAGGACATCGGTGGTAAGCGCCAGCCCGGCGCTGGTGACGGCGGTCAGGACGGCCTGGCGCAAGACCGAAGCCGCATCGAAGATGCCGGCCGCGGCCATATCAGCCAATTCGCCGCGTACGACATCGAAGCCAACCCCCGCCGGCGCATAGCGGATTTGCGCCATGATCTCGCTCGGATCATGGCCGGCGTTTTCGATCAAGACGCGCATCGGCTCTTCGAGCGCGCGATGCAGGATGCGGAACGCCGCGCGGGCATCCGGGCTTTCGGCATCTTGCAGCAGGCGCGCGATGGCCGGCTGGCACGCCAGCAACGCCACACCGCCGCCGGGCAACACCCCTTCCAGCAGCGCGCCCCGCACCGCATCGCTGGCCCGTTCGGCCAGCTCCTTCTTGAACTCGATATCGGCCTGCGTGAACCCGCCCACCCAGAGGGTCGCGGTGCCGCCCATTAACTTGCCGATGCGGGCGCGCAGCTTCTTCCGCTCGGCGGGATCGCCGATGCGCCGATATGCGTTGCGCAGCTCGGCGATATGCCGGCGGAACGCCGCGGGGTCGCCGCCGCCGCCGAGGATGCCGAAATACTCCTGGTTCGCCCATGCCAGTCGCGCCCGGCCGAAGTGCGCCGGGGTGATATTCCACAGCGTCTCGCCGGCTCCGCTCAGCATGGGATTGGCGCCGGTGAGGCGCGCCATGTCCGCCAGTCCATCCGCTTCATCGTCGGAGCCAGGCCCGGGCGATTTCACCGCGAAGATCCAGAGCTTGTCTGGGGCGCGATTCGCCATCAAGAGACTGATCGCGGCGGCCGACAGGTTGCGGGCGACGATGACCAGCGCCTTGTGGCCGGCATCCAGCGCGGTGCGGAGCACAGGCACCAGGTCCTCCGGATCCTGGATGTCGAAGTTGGTCAGCAGGATGGCGGCGTTCTCGGCCTCGGCGCGCAAGACCGCCTTGTCGTTGGGCTGCGAGCCGGGCATCGGCGTCTTGCGCTCCATCGGCGCCATCATCGCCCGCGACAGCAGCCCGCCGTCCCAATAGATCCCCTCGACGTATTCGCGCTCCGGCGCGAAGCCGCGGCCCTCGCGCAACTCCAGGCGGCCGTACTCACCGATGATGTCGAAGATTTCGCCCAACATGCGCGCCAGGGGGGGATCGAAGCAGACCGACTCGGCCACGCAGGCCAGCATCTCCGGCCCCTCCACCGGCCGCGCCATCCGCGCCAACTCGGCCAGGATCACGCGCGCGCCCTGCTCGAGGTGAGTTCGGAACGGCATCGCGTTGCCGCCGGCCGTCAGATAGGTGACGCCCTGGTTGAAGAGGGACTGGAAGAGCACCGCCAACAAGACTGTGCCGTCCCCTTCGCGCTCGTGCTGCCGCCAGACCATGTGCCGCACAAGCATCGCGCCCATGTCGGCATCGCGGTGGGGCAATTGGAGGAACCGGCGCGCAATCGTCCCGCCGCTGTCCAGCATCTCCGGCGCGCCGCTGCCGACCACCTTGGTCATGGCGACGATGCCGTGCAGCGGCCCCATGGTCGGCCGTAAAACGTCCACCAGGGCATTGATGCCGCGCTGCATCCCCCGCACCGAGCCAGGCTGAAACACGACGTAGGGGATGTATTCTTTTTCCTTGGGAGGAGAGGTGGGATATGGACTCATCTAATCGTGTTACCTCGTGAGAGGAGAATCGTGCGACCTTATCCTCTATCATACCAGACATATGCCGAACCTTCCAAGTTGTGCCCTTCTCCATAATCTGCGGTAAAATAGAGATCGGTAATTCTGTATCTGAATCGGGTGACAAGGTCATTCTGAGCGAGTTCACCCCCAAATTCTTGCGACGGCGTGAATCCAGCGAAGAATCTCCAGCCACGGCGAGACCCTTCGCTGGAAGCTCGCCATAACGCACCTCACGAGGCTGACCCGCTCAGGGTGACAGCCAAGTGGGACGTCTTATATACAGGAGTTACGCAGTAGATGCTCCCAGCCGGTCTGCGACCGGCGCCGTTGGCCTGGACGGGCCGCTTTCTCTGGCCCGACGGCGGTCGCAGACCGCCTGAGAGCCAGGAGTGCGTAAGTCCTGT
>Ga0233425_10002692_pt1 | contig 34219 bp, 22 predicted proteins | sample Watercolumn_Towu_2_FD_181712 | JGI IMG/M metagenome (GOLD analysis project Ga0233425, IMG submission 181712) | Freshwater microbial communities from Lake Towuti, South Sulawesi, Indonesia - Watercolumn_Towuti2014_140_MG | ecosystem: Environmental > Aquatic > Freshwater > Lake | place...
TTATATGGGTGACTACATCTCGATCAGCGCCCGCGGCAGCAATGTTTACCCGATGTGGACGGATACAAGGAATAACAAGTTCATGACTTATGTTTCACCTTATGTTACCAATAATCTCCCGAAGCCGACAGACCTGACCATTCAGCTCGATGAAGTTACGGGAGCAACCACATTGAACTGGCTATTCAGCGGGGAACCTTTCCTTTATTTCAATGTTTACCGTGACGGGACTTTATTAGGAACTACCACTGAACTGACCTATTCGGACCAATTGCCCGATTACGGCGTTTATTCTTATGGAGTAACTGCCGTTCATGATGAAGGAGAATCGGTTGCTGCAAGCGCTTCGATACAATGGGGCAATCCGCATATCTATGTTTCTCCCGATGCCATTGAAACCAATCTGCTGATCGGAACCTCCACTGTGGAAAGTGTTATGGTTAAAAACATCGGTGAACTGGATCTGGAATATACGGTAACTCCTCTTATCAACAACAAGAAAAAGAACGGGAAGGATTACTGCGCAGCCAGTGGCGGATGTGACGAATACATTGCCAATGTAACTTTTGGTGATATCGATAATTCCTCTTCATGCGATAATTATCATGATTATTCCGATCTTTCAACTGTTGTAAGTTCAGGACAAAGCTATACCATCACCGTGACCAACGGCTCGACCTTATGGTCGGAAGATCAGTGCGGTGTTTGGGTCGACTGGAACCAGGACCAGGATTTTTATGACGCAGGTGAAAGCATGAATGTTTCGGGAAGTCCCGGTGTGGGACCATACACGGCAACCATTACGCCTCCGGCAGGAGCAGTCCCGGGTGAAACCCGTTTGAGGGTAAGGATCACTTATACCGGATCGGTTGATCCATGCGGCACGACCAGCTACGGTGAAGTCGAGGATTATTCGGTCTTTGTGCTCGGTTGGTTGATGATCGACAATTACGGAGGAACACTTGCAGCCGGAGATTCGGCGCTGATCAATGTAACTCTCGATGCCACCGACCTGACTTCAGGCATTTATTCAGCAGAGCTACAGATAGGCTCGAACGATCCGGATGTTCCCATGGTGACGGTTCCGATAACCCTGACTGTAGGCGAAGATATTCCTGATGTAACTGCATGGGCCAATCCGGCTGAAATTTGCTATGGCGACACGACCCAGCTCTTTGCAGAAGCTACCGGTGGCTTGGGAACCTATACCTACTCATGGACTTCCGTTCCGGAAGGATTTACATCCACCGACCAGCAACCGGTTGTTACTCCTCTCGAAAACACATTATATATCGTGCAGGTTAACGACGGACTTTTTTCGGTTTTCGACAGTACGGAAGTGACTGTTGCGCCGTTTCCCGGAACCGCTGCAACACCGACAGGTGAAATCGTATTCTGCATCAATCCTGAGAATACAACTTATAATAGCGAAGGCGCTGAATTTGCCTTGTCATATATGTGGACATTGACGCCGGAAACTGCAGGAGTAATTTCGGGCGGCGGAACTACCGGTATTGTTGACTGGAACGCCGGGTTCACAGGAGAAGCATTCATCACCATCACCGGCGTTAACGATTGCGGAACGGGGATCACATCCGAAATTCTGACTGTAACCATCAACGCCTTACCCGAAGTAACCATGGATTTGGCTATTGACACGGTTTACACCAACACGCCTGAATTTGCACTCACAGCCGGTCAACCCGAAGGAGGCGTTTACAGTGGAAACGGCGTCGCCGAATCGGGTGGAAATTATTACTTCAATGCTTCGGTTGCAGGTGTCGGAGAACAGACAATTACCTATACTTACATTGACGGCAATGGATGCAGTAATTCTGCCACTGACATGATCTTCGTGAAGCAATGGATGGGTATCAATAAAATCGTGAATGGGATCCAACTCGAGATTTATCCGAATCCGAGCAAGGGAACCTTCACCCTGAAGCTGCGTTCCGGAAATCCGGAATTGCTGAGTCTGAAGATCATCAACAGCCTGGGAAAATCCGTGTTCGAGGAACAAAATATCAACACGGGCTCAGCATTTAGCAGGATGATCGATATGACAAATGCACCCGAGGGTCTTTACTTCATTAACCTTTATTCGAACGAAACAAGCTATATCGAAAAAATAGTCATCAGGAAATAAAGCGTCAATAGGTTGCAGGAAAAAATCAATGGAAAGACAGGTAATATACGGAAGACAGGGATAGCCTGGCTTTCTGTTTTTCAGATGGAAAAAATGATTCAAATTTATCTTTCAAATCCCCGTAAAAACGAATCTTTTTAAAACGATCAGCGTAAATGTCTGTACCCTGCGCATTGCAGGGTTTAATTTATTATTACATTAGGTAATCGGATATAATTCAGGTTCAATTAATCATAAAAACAAATGAAACAATCATTAAAGGTTCAATTTTCAAACCGGTTTCTGATCTTTATCCTGCTGACAGGATTAATGGCACTTTTAAGCCGGAGTATATATGCACAAACTTATAAATACACCGACAGCTGGGGTGAGGCAGGATTTACGGTAAAAGATCAAATGATCTCGAAAGTGATAGTCAACTATTCCATTCACGAGTTTTCACTCACGGATATAGATATAAAGGGAGAGCAGATGAAGAACCTGGAACTGCCGGGTCATTTTCTTCCCAACGACGAAGGTGCTCCCAATTTGCCTGGTTCCGGCAGGTATCTTGCCATTCCGCAAGGCGCAACAGCCACGGTGAATATTCTTTCGTACAGGACAGAAACCCTGAACAACATCACGATAGCTCCTGCTCCAAGAATTCCGTGGGAAACGGAAACAGGTCCGCTTGAATATAACAAGGATATGTCGGTTTACTCGGTGAATGAATTTTTTCCGGAAGAGCCGGTTAAAATTTCTGATCCCGACCTGATCCGTGGAATTGATGTCGCGATGCTGGGAGTCACGCCGTTTCATTATAATCCGGTTACAAAACAACTGGTTATTTTCCGCGACATCGAGATGGAAGTAACTTTCAACGGGGGCAACGGACATTTCGGCGAAGACCGGTTGAGAAGCCGCTGGTGGGATCCGATGTTATCGGACATGCTTTTAAATTATGAATCCCTTCCGAAAATAAACTATAACAAATCTTCACAGGGAACGGATGAAACGGGATGCGAATACCTGATCATAACACCCAATGGGGCTGAATTTGTTCAATGGGCGGATTCAATTAAAAAATTCAGGATGCAGCAGGGAATCCTTACGGATGTTGTGACCATTTCCGAAATAGGGGCAAATACTGTGACAAGCATTGAAAACTATGTCAACAATGCTTTCAATAGCTGGGATATTGTTCCGGCAGCCTGTTTACTGCTGGGTGATTACGGAACTTCAGGCAATACGATTGTCGCTCCGATCTGGGACAGTTATTGTGTTTCAGATAACATCTACTCAGATGTAAACAACAACAACCTGCCGGATATAGTCTTTGCCAGGATCACCGCTCAGAATGCTTCACAACTGCAGGTTATGATTACCAAATTCCTGAATTACGAAAGGACTCCTCCGACGAGTGCTTATTTTTATGAGCACCCGATCACTGCCCTTGGCTGGCAAACCGAACGTTGGTTCCAGATATGCACTGAAGTGATCGGCGGGTACTGGCGTGAAGTTCAGGGTAAGTATCCGATCCGCATAAATGCGATTTACAGCGGTACTCCGGGAAACATTTGGTCGACAGCTACCAATACGACAACAGTAGTTAACTATTTTGGTCCGAACGGACTTGGATATATACCTCAGTCACCAGCAACTCTCGGCGGCTGGAGCGGTGGAACGGCTGCAATGGTCAATGCTGCTATCAACAGCGGGGCATTCATGCTTCAGCACCGCGATCACGGTTATGAGCAGGGCTGGGGCGAACCTGCCTATTCAAGCTCCCACATCAGCAGCCTCACCAATACCGACCTGACCTTTGTGTGGTCGGTGAACTGCCTTACCGGTAAATACAATTACAACAGTGAAGTTTTTTCTGAGAAATTTCACCGCTATAGCTACAACGGACAAAACTCGGGTGCCCTGGGAATTAATGCGGCTTCCGAAGTTTCCTATTCATTCGTTAATGATACTTATGTTTGGGGCGCCTATGATAATATGTGGCCCGATTTTATGCCTGCCTACGGATCGACTCCCGAGCCGAGAGGTGTATTGCCGGCTTTTGCCAGTGCGGCAGGAAAATATTTTCTCCAGGCTTCTTCATGGCCCTATAACACCGAAAATAAAGTAGTAACCTACAATCTTTTCCATCATCACGGGGATGCTTTCTCGATGGTCTATTCTGAGGTACCACAAAACCTGACTGTCGTTCATAATCCAATTCTTTATGCGGGCGTAACAAGTTTCGATGTCACAGCAGATGCAGATGCACTGATCGCCCTCACGGTGAATGATGAGATCATAGGTACAGCATCGGGTACGGGCAGTCCGGTGACAATCACAATTCCAGGACAGGTTCCCCCTGACCAGGTCCTTGTCACCGTCACTAAGCAAAACTATTATCGTTACCAGAGCCTTGTGGAAGTCATACCTCCTTCCGGACCTTATATTGTTCAAACAGCAGTCAGTCTGAATGATATTTCCGGAAATAATAACGGTATCATGGAAACTTCCGAAACGATTTTAGCAGGCATATCGGTCGAAAATGTCGGTGTGGAAACTGCCGACAATGTAACTGTCACGATTAGCTCGACGGATGAATTCGTCAGCATAACTGATAACTATGAAGCATACGGGAGTATCGCAGCCGGAGAAACGGTTACGATCCCGGATGGCTTTACATGGGTTGTGGCAGACAATATTCCCGATCAGCATATCGTATCCTTTGAGCTGAGCGCTACGGATGGCTTTCAAACATGGATTACATATTTTACACTCACCGGATTTGCTCCTTTACTTGAAGCCGGAAGTATAACCATCGTTGATTCGGACGGAAATAATAATGGCAGGCTCGATCCCGGGGAAACTGCCGATATTCATATCGAGACTTTCAACAACGGCTCATTTGTAGCCATTGCGACCACCGGGTTGCTGAGCACATCCAGCGGTTATATTACCCTGAACAATACCGCATTCGACTTTGGTTCAATTGAAGCAGGAACTATGGAAGAAGCGGTTTTCAGTATTTCTGTTTCACCTGATGCACCTGTAGGGACAGCAGTAGTTTTAACTTTCTATATCAACTCAGGCGGGTATGCTGTGGAGCATGAGTATGCTGTTACCATCGGATTGATCGTCGAAGATTGGGAAACAGGGAACATGAGTCAGTTTGACTGGCAAACAGGCGGTAACAGCAACTGGGCTGTTTCGACACAGAACCCTTATGAGGGCACTTATTGTATAAAATCCGGCTCTCTCGGCGATAACCAGAGCAACTGGCTTTCACTGACCTACGATGTCTTAACCGCCGATAGTGTTTCATTCTGGTATAAGGTTTCTTCCGAAAGCAGCTATGATTTCCTGAGGTTCTATATCGATAACACAGAGCTGGCAGCCTGGTCAGGTGAAGCTGGGTGGGCGAGAATTGCTTTTGCTGTAACAACCGGAAGCCACACATTTAAGTGGGAATATGATAAGGACTACAGCGTTGCCGGTGGTAGTGACTGCTCCTGGGTTGATTTTATCGTTTTCCCTGCAGCCGTGTTCGATGCCTCGTTTACAGCAAGCGCCACCGATATTTGCGAGGGTGAATCAGTCAATTTCTATGATTCGTCAAGCGGAAATGCAATCTCGTGGGAATGGACATTTGAAGGCGGCACTCCGGCAACCTCGACTTTACAAAACCCGGTAGTCATGTACGAAATAGCCGGCACTTACGATGTTTCGCTGACAGTTTCCGATGGAGTTGAAGTCAGCACGGCTACCCTTCAGGATTATATCACTGTTTCCACGATTCCGGGGACTGCCAATACTCCCGCAGGCATCACTCTTGTATGCGCCAATAGCGGCACTACCACATACACAACAACAGCTTTACCCGGCATTACTGAATATGACTGGGTTCTCGAACCGGTTGGTGCAGGAACAATCACAAGCACCACAGCAAGTGCAACCGTATACTGGAGCACCGGTTTCCTGGGCGATGCCACACTAAAGGTTGCCGGTGTGAATGATTGCGGAACAGGGAACTATTCGGATGTCCTGAATATTACCCGGTATCTTCCTGCAGTCACTCTTGCGCCTTTTGAGATGGTGTGTCTTGCCTGGCCTGCATTTGAACTCACCGGAGGAATGCCGGAAGGCGGTGTTTATTCAGGACCGGGTGTCATTGATGGCTGGTTCAACCCGGCAATAGCAGGATTGGGAACCCATACCATTACGTATACCTTTGAAGATGTCAACGGATGTGAAAACTCAGCATCCGAAACAATACTGGTAGACCCGTGTACCGGAATCAGTGATAATACAGGAACAACCGGGCTTACAATATTTCCAAACCCGAACTCCGGGACATTCAGGCTGGAAGTCACCCTGCAAGGAACCGAAAAGTACTCCTTGAAAATTTATAATACGCTTAATGAGGTTATATGGGCGAATCAAATAAAAATGTCAGGCGGCATATTTTCGGATGAAATTAACATGACCGGTCATCCTGACGGAATTTACTATTTGCATCTTACCGGGGAAAATAAAAGCGATGTGAGAAAAATTATCATTCACAGGTAATTTATTCGTCGAATATTCGGGAACATTTATTAAAATTGCGTGATCTTAATTCTCAGATTTAGGATTACGCAATTTGTTTTATATCAAATAAATACTAAAATGAAAAATGAAGTACAACCGGTTAACTCCGTAAAAATCAGTGTAATTCTCGTAATTTTACTTGTAGCTTCTGCCTACGTTACGTATTCTCAAAAACTGATTCGTGCAGAGAAATCAGGTTCCGGATTAAAAACCGAAAGCATCGAAGACTGGGAATCCGGTGGGATGACTCAATTCGACTGGGTTACAGGGGGCACTGCCAACTGGTATGTCACCGATTATTTGCCCTATGAAGGAATGTTCTGTGCACGTTCAGGCGACATCAATGACGGGCAGAATTCATGGATTCAGCTAACATACGATGTTTATGCTGCAATGGACATTTCCTTCTATTTAAAGGTATCGTCAGAAGCAAACTACGACTATCTCCGTTTTTACATCGATGGTGTCGAGCAAAACAGTTGGTCGGGTTTTGTAGCATGGCAACAGGCTTCATTTCCGGTTTCGGTCGGGACACATATTTTTAAATGGCAGTACGATAAGGATTTCAGCGTTTCAACAGGCGATGACTGCGCTTATATCGACTATATCGTTTTTCCGCCGATGGAGCTTCAGGCAATGTTTACATCGGATACAACAGTAATTTGCGAAGGCGATACCGTTCATTTTTATGATCAGTCGGTAGGACCGATTACCCAATGGAGCTGGATATTCGAAGGCGCCACGCCATCAACCTCCAATGAGCAAAATCCTGTTGTCGGTTACGGGACGGCTGGAAGCTTCGACGTTTACCTTGAAGTTTCCGATGGGATAGAAACGGCGGAAATTTATATGCCGAATTACATATCAGTAGGCGCAGTACCCGGAATAGCACCAACACCAACGGGAATTACGCTTTTATGCGCAAGCTGGGGAAATACCTCATACAACACAAGCGGACTGAGCGGGATAACAACTTATGATTGGCAGCTCGAACCGGAGGAAGCAGGAAGTATTTCAGGCACAGGAACAAATGTTACGGTTTTATGGGCGGAAGGATTTCTCGGTATAGCTACACTTAAAGTCGCAGGAGTAAATTATTGTGGAATCGGAACTTATTCAAATCCCCTCTCCATTACACGATATTTACCTGTCGTTACACTGTTGCCGTTTAATAACGTCAGCATAAACACTCCGCCCTTTCCGCTTACCGGAGGCTCACCATCGGGTGGCACCTATTCAGGACCCGGTGTCAGCAATGGCATTTTCGATCCTGCTGCAGCCGGTTTGGGTACCCACACAATAACTTACACCTACACTGACCTTAACTTTTGTACGAACTTTGCCGAGAATACCATAACGGTTACTCTGACTACAGGAATTAATGAATCTGATATCATCAGCGGACTCAATGTTTATCCTAATCCCTCCCAGGGATTGATTACAATTGATATAAAATCCGCAATGGGTCACGCGTATGATATCAAAATCCTGAATTCAATGAGCCAGGTATTGAAGGAAGAAAAACTTTCAGAAAAAATAAATCAAAGCTGTAAAGTGATCGATCTCAGTGATTTTGCTCCGGGAATTTATTACCTGTCGGTGACCGGACATGAAGGAAAAGAGGTAAGGAAGATCATCCTCGAAAAATAAAAGTCGTGTTTAAAAAAAGCCCGCATTGAACGTGCGGGTTTTTTTATCGTATAAAATGGATCGGATTTTCAGGGCATGCAATGCAACATAACAAATATGAGCCGTGTCTTCATGGCGCTTTAATTTTTAAAAGTTTAATTCATGAGCAGACATTTCCTTTTAACACTTGCTTTAGTACTTGATAGTTTTATCGGTTTAAAATCGCAGAGTTTTGAATTCAAATATGAGTTCGCCAGGTCTCAGATAACCTCCTCCGGTGAAGGGTTTTCGGAATTTGACATTCCCGGCTGCCGCAATTCGGGTGAAGAAGGAAATCCTTTGCTCCCGTTATATGCCGCCGATCTGCTTCTTCCTCCGGGACAGGAAATCTCGGAAGTTATTATTTCCGAAGTTCAATATTACGAAGAGATGAACGGTATCAAGGTCATGCCTGCCTCCCGGCAATTTCCAATTTCAAAAGGAATGCAAGAAGGATACAAACCTCAGCCCAATCCGAAGATCTATTCATCGACAGGTCCGTATCCTGCAAATATTATCGGAAATATCAGTACCGGATTTCTTTCGGGACATTCCATCGGGTCTTTCTCTGTTTGCCCTGTAATCTATTACCCTGCCGAAGATAAAATCACAGCAATCAGGGATATAACTGTTATTGTCCGATACGCCCCGACTGACAGGGCGTCATTGGCTTTGGATTTTCTCAGAAATTCGAACACAGTCCTGAAAAGGATCAACCATCTTGTCGAAAATGCGGATGAGTTAAAGAAATATTCTTACCCTCCCTCCAAGAGTATAGAGACCGACCTGCTGCTGATCACAAAAAATTCCCTCCTGCCCTCTTTTGCCGATTACATCGATTTTAAAAGATCGACAGGATTTTTTGTGACTGTGATGACTACCGAAGACATTTTTGCCCAATACCAGGGACAGGACAACATGGAAAGAATCAGGAATTGCATCATCGAATATTACACCAGCTTTAACCTGGAATATGTCATTCTCGGCGGGGATGCTGATCCGAACAACCCGACCGACAGGATAGTTCCGCACCGTGGATTTGCTTCAATGGATGATGACGATATTCCTTCCGATATGTATTACAGTTGCCTCGATGGAAACTGGAATGAAGACGGTGATCTTCTTTGGGGTGAACAAGGCGAAACCGATCTTTATGCAGAAGTTGCTGTCGGAAGACTTTGTGTCGACAACGCAACTGAAATAACAAACTTCACAAACAAGCTTAAATTTTACCAGGACTATCCCGTGGTTGCCGATATAAAGAAGGTACTGATGGTGGGCGAGGAACTCAATAATAATCCTCCAACCTATGGCGATACCTATAAAGAAGAAATTGCGCTGGGTTCGTCGAACCATGGATTTACCACAACCGGGGTTCCCACAGATTTTCAGATTTCAAGGTTGTACGACACCCAGGGTGGTTGGGACAAATACGATGTTTTTCAGAAATTCAATACAACAGGTATAAATCTGCTGAATCACCTCGGGCATTCCAGCGTTACATATAACATGAGGATGGAAACGACTGACCTGACTACCTCAAATTTTACCAATAACGGAACCACAAGGGGATTCGTCATCGGATATTCGCAGGGCTGCTACAACGGTTCTTTCGACAACCGTGATGACTGGGGAGGTTATAGTACTACAGATTGTTTTGCTGAAAAGATAACAACCATCGGTACAGCTGAGGTTGCTGCTGTTGCCAACTCACGATACGGCTGGTATTCACCCGGCAATACCAACAGTACATCACAATATGTCGACCGGCAGTTTTTCGATGCCATTTTCGGTGAGGACATTACTGTGATCGGTTTCGTTAACAGTGATTCCAAAGAGGACAATGCCTCTTACTTTACAAACGATGCATACATGAAATGGGTTGTTTATGAAACCAACCTGTTTGGCGATCCTTCGATGGACATTTGGACGGATACGCCCACCGATATTACAGTCACCTATCCATCTCAAATTTCGATTGGCGCGGCGAGTGTTAATGTCACGACAAATGCACCGTTTGCCAGGATAGGGATGGTTCAGGACGGTGAACTTATCGGAAGGGCGATTGCCGGTTCGAACGGTAATGCTTCGATACAGTTCACTTCACCCGTCATTGGCGCCGAGCCAATTGAAGTATCGGTAATAGCTCACAACCGGAACCGGCACCAGGGAACAATCACTGTTTTTACTAACCAGGCGTGCGTTTTATTTGATTCATACCTGATCAGCGATCCCGCAGGAAATAATAATGGTATTGCTGAATTCGGGGAACTGATCGACCTCAGCCTGGGAGTGAAAAATGTAGGAGAGCTTCCCGCAAACAATGTTAGTGTAAGCTTGTCATCGCCCAGCGGCTATGCAATGATAACTGATAATTCGGAAAACTACGGAAACCTGGAACCGGGACAAACTGTATTCATCGAAGATGCGTTTGGTTTTATTGTCGCTCCGGACATTCCCGACCAGTTTGAAATACCCTTTATTGTTACCGCAACCGGAGGAGGTGTCTGGAACAGCACTTTCAGCCTGATTGCCAGCGCTCCGGTTCTTGATCTGGGTGAATACACCATCTCCGACCCTTCCGGCAATAACGACGGCAGGCTTGATCCGGGCGAAAACGCGACGATTTCGTTCGAAGCAATGAATACGGGTCACAGCAATGCTCCGGAAACAAATGCTGAACTATTGACCTCATGCAATTATATAACCATCAGTAATCCTTCGTTCAGCCTTGGAACACTTGAAACGGGCGAGGAGGACAATGCTGTTTTCAATATAGCAGTCGATCCTTCAGCGCCAATTGGCACGATGGCACATTTTCTTGTCAGGCTGACATCGGGAGAGTACGAAACTGAAAGAGAATATACGGCTAAGGTCGGCAGAATTGTCGAGGATTGGGAAAGCGGTAATTTTTACCAGTTCAACTGGCAATTCAGCGGCAATGCAGACTGGTTTATAACAACCTCGAATCCCTACGAAGGTATTCGTTGCGCTCAGTCCGGTGATATTGCAAATAATCAGTTCAGCATTCTCAAGTTGTCGTACACGGTGATGCAGGACGACAGCATTTCATTTTTTGTGAAAGTTTCGTCAGAGATCGGAGGCGATCTGCTGGATTTTTATATCAATAGCGAAATCGTCGGAAGCTGGTCAGGAAATGTGGCATGGCAAAGGGTTAGTTTTCCTTTGACAACGGGAACATATAATTTTAAATGGTTCTACCACAAGGATGGCAGTACAAGCAGCGGCTCCGATTGTGCCTGGTTGGATTATATCGAGTTACCCGCTCCGGCGTCAACAAGTGCAAGCGCAGGTATGGATGATGATGTTTGCACCGGAAGCAGTTTTGACTGTGATGGAATCGCAACTAACTACACAGCCATTCTTTGGTCAACTTCAGGTGACGGATTCTTCAGCAATCCTGCGATTGCCGATCCAACATATACCCCGGGCGCTTTGGATATCACCAACGGCTCGGTCATCCTGACAATTTCTGTTACAGGACCCGATGGGACATTTACCGATGAAATGACACTGACGATCTATCCTGTTCCTGTTGTTGACCTCGGTTCAGATACAACAGTTTATTACTATGAAACCGTCATGCTCGATGCCGGCAATCCCGGTTCATCCTACCTTTGGTCGACCGGTGCTACTACTCAGACCATTGAAGCCGGATCCGGAGGAATAACCGGTGTTCTTACATTCTGGGTGGAAGTAACAAACGACGGAGATTGTGTGAGTTCGGACGAAATTATCATTTCATTTGAAGAATATACAGGAAGCGAAGCTTCGGAATTGTCCGATCCGGTGATCATATATCCAAACCCGACAAGCGGGAAGTTTACAATACAGGTCAATCATCCTGAAGGAGATGATTGGATGGTCCGGATTTATAATTCCGTTTCCGGGCTGGTGTTCGAAATGAAGCCGGAATACAAGGAAGCTGAGGTCAAAAACCAAATAGATCTTAACGGACTTCCTGGCGGAGTGTACTTCATTCACTTTACTGGTAACGGATTGCAGGAAGTTCGAAAGTTGATTCTTCGATAAATTTATAGCCTAAGAAAAGCCGTTCACGAATTCAAGGAACGGCTTTTTTTGTTCAACATTAAAACCAATCGCCTTGTGAATTGTTAATTTTGAACCTTAACAGAAAAAAGTGGAATTGCACGTCGTTCACACCGGTAATTTAAAGCTCGATGGCGGAGCCATGTTCGGAGTGGTTCCTAAAAGCATCTGGAACGAAGGCTATCCTGCTGATGAAAATAATCTCTGTAATTGGGCTATGCGATGTCTTTTGGTGGTTGAGGGCGAACGGAGGATTTTAATCGACAACGGTATCGGAGATAAACAGGATAAGAAATTCCTGAAGCACTATCACCTGAACGGAGAAGATTCACTGGAAAAATCACTGGCAGCAGTCGGTTACAGTCGCGATGATATTACCGATATGGTACTCACTCACCTTCATTTCGACCATTGCGGAGGAAGTATCATCAAAACCTCCGATGAAAAATTCGAACCGGCATTTAAAAATGCAAACTATTGGATCAGCCGTGCTCAGTGGGATTGGGCGACCCAGCCGAACCGCCGGGAAAAAGCCTCCTTTCTGAAGGAAAATATCTTGCCGATCCGGGAATCAGGATTGCTGAAACTCGTGGAAGTGGAAGGAAACATATTTCCCGGTATTAAAGTCAGGTTTTATAACGGTCACACCGAAGGACAAATGATACCATTTATTAAGTTCGGGGATAAAACCATTGTCTTCATGGCTGACCTGCTGCCTTCCACCGCTCATGTTCCGCTTCCATACGTGATGGCTTACGACACACGTCCCCTGGTCACTCTTTCGGAAAAAGAACAGTTTCTAAACGAAGCCGTTGACAAGGAATATATTCTTTTCCTTGAGCACGATCTCTATCATGAGTGTTGCACTATAGATCAAACCGAAAAAGGTTTCAGGGTGAAAGAAACATTCGATTTGAATAAAGTCTTATAGAAATTCCTGTAGAGAAATTCCAAAAACCAAATCTGCGATACCGGTAGGAAGTTCTGGTATTTATAGTCAGATTTGGGGATTTTCAACAAATAAAGTGGCAGTTCCTTTGCCGAAACAAAAATTATTTAAATTTACCTCCCTTTAATTTGAGCAGGAAGTTAAGGATAATGTTCATATAAAAACCACATAATTTGTACAGAATTGAGTCGAAAATTGATGTGAATTCAACCGGGTTCAAAAAGAACAAGGAGGAATTCTTAAAGATTTTAGAGGAATATCGGTCCAATCTTGAAAAAGTCCGGCATGGAGCTCCGGAAAAAGCCGTGCTGCGTCACAAGGAAAGGGGGAAGCTGTTGGCTCGTGAAAGGATAGACCTGTTGATCGATCCGAACACGCCATTCCTGGAATTATCGCCGATGGCGGCATTCGGTGAGTATGATAACCAGTTTCCATCAGCAGGAATCATAACGGGTATCGGTGTGATCCATGGCAGGGAAGCGCTGATCATTGCCAACGATGCTACTATCAAGGGCGGAACGTACGTTAAGGAAACAATCAAGAAACATGTCAGGGCGCAGCAAATAGCCATTGAGAACCGGCTGCCCTGTGTTTATATGGTCGATTCCGGAGGGATTTTCCTGCCTGAGCAATCCAAGGTCTTTGCCGACAGATTTAACTTCGGGAGGTTTTTTTACAACCAGGCAAGGCTTTCGGCAATGGGAGTTCCGCAGATTGCCATTGTGATGGGATCCTGCACGGCAGGCGGCGCTTATGTTCCGGCAATGAGTGATGAAACCATCATCGTCAAAAAACAAGGAACCATTTTTATCGGCGGACCACCTCTTGTTAAAGCAGCTACAGGTGAAGTTGTCAGTCCTGAGGATTTGGGCGGCGCCGATGTCCATACATCGATATCAGGAGTTGCCGATCACATGGCTGAGAACGATCAGCATGCAATCCAGATTTGCCGTAATATTTTTGAAACCCTTGAAGCAAAGGACAAACAGAAGATCGAAATCAGTCAGGTTGATGATCCTTTTTATGACCCTGAGGAATTGTACGGACTTGCTCCAATCGATTTCAGAAAGCCGGTCGATTCCAAGGAGATCATTGCCCGGATGGTCGACGGAAGCCGATTTCATGAATTCAAAGCCAGGTACGCCCCGACCATCATCACAGGTTTTGCAAATATCATGGGTTACCCGGTCGGAATCCTGGCTAACAACGGCGTTCTTTTTTCAGAATCGTCGCTTAAAGGAGCGCATTTCGTTGAGCTGTGCCAGTCGCGCAAGATTCCGATTCTCTTTATGCAGAATATTACCGGGTTTATTGTCGGGAAACAATATGAGCATGGCGGTATAGCCAAGGATGGCGCAAAATTCGTGCATGCGGTAGCGAATGCTGATGTCCCAAAGTTTACAGTAGTATTCGGTGGTTCGTTTGGAGCAGGAAATTATGCGATGGCAGGGAGAGCTTATGATCCCCGATTGCTGTTTATGTGGCCGAATGCGAGGATTTCGGTTATGGGCGGTGAGCAGGCTTCCGGAGTTCTTATCCAGGTGAAGGAAGAACAACTGGCAGCTTCGGGTAAAACAATGAACCCGGAAGAGCGTGAAAAATTACGCGCCGAAATCCTGAAGAAATATGAAGAAGAAGGCTCGCCTTACTTCAGTACCTCGCGGCTTTGGGACGACGGTATCATAGATCCGGTGGATACAAGAAAGATTATTGCCATGGGAATCGCCATGTCGCTGAACCAGAAATTCCCGGATATGAAGAATGGGGTGTTCAGGATGTAGAAATATCGTTCACAATTGTTTACATAATTTAAAAATCGGTTCTATTCCTGGATTTAAACCGATTGAATTTTTCACTTTACATATTTGTACCAAATTTGTGAAGTATGACTTCACATATTTTATATAAATTTGTGAAATCAAAAAAAGTTAAGAGATGCTGTTCCATCGAAAACTTTCGAAATTATTGCTTGATCAAATTAACAAGAAGGAAATTGTTGTTCTGACTGGCATGCGCAGAGTCGGAAAAACAACCTTACTCAGGATAATTTATGACCAGATACCTGAAACAAATAAATTATTTATTGATCTGGAAAATCCCATCAATCAAAAAATGTTTTCCGAAACGGACTACGAAAATATTTGGGGTAACCTGGCTCCACTGGGCATCACGAATCAAAAAAAAGCTTTTCTTTTTATCGATGAAATACAGTATTTACCTTCAATTGTAAAGGCTATAAAATATCTTTTCGATCATTTTAATGTGAAATTTTTTCTCACCGGATCGAGTAGTTATTACCTGAAAAACTATTTCCCGGAAAGCCTGTCGGGAAGGAAAATTGTTTTTGAGCTATATCCGCTTGATTTTGAAGAATTCCTGATTTTTAAGAATGTCAAACATTCGTTTAAATCAACATTTATGGAAAAAAACGATTCAAGGAATTACATTGCTTTTGAAAAACTCAAAATGCTTTATGAAGAATTTTTGTATTTCGGGGGATTTCCACAGGTAGTTCTATCCAATTCGCAAGAGGACAAAAAAAATCATTTAAACGATATTTTTACATCCTACTTTGAGAAAGATGTAAAAACATTGGCTGATTTTAAACAAATAAATGTTTTTCGTGATTTGATTTTATTATTGTGTCAGCGAACCGGTTCCAAACTCGATATATCAAAATTATCTTCTGCACTGAATGTTTCGCGGAATACGGTTTACTCGTATTTATCCTTCCTTGAGCAAACTTATTTCTTTTCATTAATAACACCATGGTCAAAAAGTGTTGACCGCGAAATCAGCGGAACAAAAAAAGTATATGCCTGTGATACAGGTTTCGTAAATTTGTTTGCACGGGTTGATGAAGGCAATATTCTTGAGAATGCCGTTTATAATTGCATCAGGCATTTTGGTAAAGTATATTATTATCAGAAGAGATCAGGAGTCGAAATTGATTTCATATTGCCCGAGCTGGATTGTGCCATCGAAGTGAAAACAAAGGCGGATAAAAGAGATGTTATTCATCTTGAAAATGTCAGCAAAAGTCTTGGATTCAACAATAGTTATGTAGTTTCCAGGAACTTTATCAATCTGGAGAAAGTTATTTCAGTTGTTGATTTATAAATAAACTGTATGAGAAATTTTCAAACCATTGAATTTGAGCCAAAAGATGATCTCGGCATTGTTTGGCTGAACCGTCCGGAGATACATAATGCTTTTAATGAAACCATGATTTCGGAACTCATTGAATGCTTTGATGAGATAAATAACAGGAGAGATATTCGGATTGTGATCCTGAGAGGTCGTGGAAAATCATTTTGTGCCGGCGCTGATCTTAATTGGATGAGAGGTGTGGCTAAGTACAGTTACGAGCAGAATTTCAAAGAAAGCCTGAATCTTTCAAAATGCTTTTTCACCATCTATACCTGTAAAAAGCCTACGATAGCTGTGGTTCACGGAGCCGCCATCGGAGGTGCCAATGGATTGCTTGCCTCCTGTGATTTTGCCTTTGCCGATGACAATACTACTTTCTCGCTCAGCGAGGTGAAAATCGGAATTGTGCCTGCATGTATTTCACCCTATGTAACAAAACGTGTTGGTGAATATGGTTCCAAGGAACTGATGATCACTGGTAAACGGTTCAAGGGAAAAGAAGCGGAACAACACCGGCTTGTCAATAAATCATTACCGGCTGAAGAGCTTGAAGCTCACTTAAATTCTGTCATTGATCTGCTCCGAACCAGCGGTCCGGTTGCGATGACCCAATGCAAAAATCTTATTTTTAACATCTCGAACAATGAAACCCTTGAACAGGCGCTCGAATCGACAGCAAGAATGATTGCCGAAATCCGTGCCAGCGAAGAAGGACAGGAGGGGATGGCAGCATTTCTGGAAAAGAGAAAACCGAGGTGGGTGAAATGATCTAAGTATTGTCATTGTTTTATGTCGAAACAAGAAAATTATATTCAGCGGATTACTGACAAATTGAACCAGGATAGTTCGATTAAAGAAGTTTATTTATTTGGAAGCTATGCGTATGGTTCACCGGATAAAGACAGTGACGTTGATTTACTGATCGTTTTACAAAAAGAGGGGTTTCTCAGAAGTTATGACGATAGAATTAATTACAGAGTAAAGTTCGCTAAATCTTTATTTGAGGTTAATAAGGAAATACCTATTGATATTCTGGTATATACATCAAAGGAAGTTGAAAATTTTAAATAAAAGGGTGGGTCTTTTTATCGTGAAGTTTTTAGCAAATCGATCAAAATTATATAGGTGAAAGAAATCACAAAATCGTGGTATCAGTTTGCTCAAAATGACCTGTCAGCGGCGCAGAAATTACTCCATGATGAATCTTTGGGGCAAATGGTTCTTTTTCATTGTCAGCAATCAATAAAGAAGATCATAAAGGCGCATCTGGAAGAAAATGATATTGAAGTCCCCAAAATTCATAACCTGATAAGGTTGAACAATCTTTTACCCCTTCATCTTAGAACTGAAGAGGAATTTTCAATTGAAACACTTGAGGAACTAAATTCAGTTCATATTGATAGCCGTTATCCCGGCGATCTTGGATTGTTGCCGTCAGGTTATCCGACAATTAAAAGAGTAAATTCCATCTACAAAAAAACCACACAGTTATTCAAATATTTTGAAGATAATTTAAAATGAGAATGAATGAAGATATTTAACAAAATACTCATTGCAAACCGGGGCGAAATAGCAGTCAGGATAATCCGAACAGCCCAAAAGTTGGGAATACAGACTGTCGTAATTTATTCATCTGCCGATGAAGAGTCACTTCATGTTGAAATGGCTGATGAAGCTTACAGTTTAGGAGAAAGCCTGGAATTGAGCGGTACCTATTTGAATATTGAGAAGATTATAGAAATTGCAAAGAAGTCAGGATGCGAAGCAATCCATCCCGGTTATGGATTTCTGTCGGAAAACCCGAAATTCGTGGCTGCCTGCGAAAAAGCTGGTATCATCTTTATCGGACCCAATTCCATGGCAATGAAACTGATGGGCAATAAGATCGAGTCGCGGGAGTTCGTTACGAAACTTGGCATTCCAATGACTGCGGGCGTTACGGGAGATCATAAAACCTTACTGAAACTGGCAAAGAAAATTCCTTTGCCGATCCTTGTAAAAGCCGCAGCAGGAGGCGGTGGAAAAGGGATGAGGATCGTATGGGATCTGAAAGAACTGCCAGAGATACTTGAAAGTACAGAGAGGGAAGCCAAATCCTATTTTGGCGATGGGACAATTTTTATAGAAAAGTACATTGAGGAACCACGCCATATCGAGATACAAGTAATCGGTGACAATCATGGAAATGCTGTTCACCTTTTCGAGAGAGAATGCTCCATACAGCGGAGGTATCAGAAAATCATCGAGGAGTCGCCATCCCCCACTCTTACTCCGGAAGTCCGCCAGAGAATGTGCGAAGCGGCTGTCAGAATTGCCAAAGAGATTGGCTACAATAATGCCGGAACGGTAGAATTTCTGGTTGATAAAAATCTCAATTTTTATTTCCTTGAAATGAACACACGGGTTCAGGTTGAGCATCCGGTTACTGAAATGGTTACCGGGATCGATATCGTCCGTGAACAAATCCGTATCGCAGCGGGATTCCCTCTCAGTATTGAGCAAACAGCGGTAAAGCAAACCGGTCATGCAATCGAATGCAGGATTTATGCAGAAGATCCATCAAATAACTTTCTGCCTTGTCCGGGTCAAATGTCGCTCTATTCAGAACCGGAAGGGAACGGGATCAGATTAGATGCCGGAATTCATGAAGCCACCACGATTCACAGCTTTTACGATCCCATGATCAGCAAACTGATAACCTGGGGCGACGACCGTGATACAGCTCGTGAAAAGATGGTCACGGCTCTCAGAAATTATGTTATCCACGGTATCAAAACCAACATTGCCTATCTGATGCAGATCTTAAGCCACCATGCATTTATTGACAACCAGATTTCGACAAAGTATTGTGACGATCATACAGCTGATCTAACTGGTCTCATTCTTAAGGATAAGATGAATATTCCTGTTCATCTCCCGGTGATTGGGTTTCTGATGTATGAATTTCATAAAGATTTGTTTAAACAGGATTCTTCCGCTTACAATGTTTGGCAACAAATCGGATTCTGGCGTGATTTGATGGAAATCAGGATCAATCTCGATGACAGGGAATTTCCCGTCAGGATTCATCAGAATCATTATGGAATTTACCATTTTGAAATTCAAAATCAAAGTCACTTAGCTCATATTAAAATCCTTGAGCCATATTTTATCGAGCTTACTATTGATGATCACACTCACAGATTTGAAGTTTCGGACGATATGAAAGGTACTGGATTTGTCAGTATGGGAGGTCAACATTTCAATCTCGTCAGGCAGGATATTCTGATTGCAGAGGATGTTTTTGGAACTCTTGATCATGGGGGTAAGCTGCATGGAGAAATCGTTTCTCCTATGCCGGGAAAAGTTGTTAAGATCAATGTGAAGGAGGGTCAGCATGTGGTTAAAGGCGACTTGCTGCTTGTTGTTGAAGCCATGAAGATGGAGAACAATATTCTTTCCCCAAAAGAAGGAACCATCGGCAGGATCAATGTGAAAGCAGGTGAAATGGTCGACGGTAGCCGGGAACTGGTGGTATTGACTGATTAAAGTTATTATTGTTTGCGTGGTTATCCCGGGCTTTTTATAATTTAGTCCGGTTTTTTATCAGAAATTGTCAATTTACTTACAAGCATTTATTCGTTATGAATTTCGATTTATCAGAAGAACAGAAAATGATCCGGGAAACGGTAAGGGACTTTGCCGAACGGGAAATCAAGCCGGTAGCAAAGGAGCTGGATGAAAAAGCAGAGTTTTCATACGACCTTACAAAGAAAATGGGAGAACTTGGATTATTTGGGATGACCCTTCCCGAAAAATACGGAGGGCAAAACCTTGATACGCTCTCATACATCATTGCCGTCGAGGAAATTGCCCGGGTCGATGGTTCTCAGGCAGCGACTCTTGCCGCTCACAACTCGCTTGGAATTACCCCCTTGTTCAATTTTGGTACGGATGAGCAGAAAATGAAATACCTGCCGCAGCTTTGTACCGGTCTGTCATTATGGGGTTTTGGTTTAACAGAACCTGATGCCGGTTCTGACTCAAGGGGATCAAAGACAAGAGCTGAACTGGATGAAAAGACGAACGAATGGATTATTAACGGTTCAAAGATTTTTATCACGAACGGTTCTTGCGATATTTCTGTCGGTTCTACGGTTCAGACTGTATCGAAGCAAGAAAATGGCTGTAAGGAATTCACAACCATCATTGTTGAAAAGGGCACACCTGGATTCAGGCAGGCTTCAATGCATGGCAAGATGATGTGGCGGGCTTCGGATACTGCGGAACTCTACTTCGATGACTGCAGGGTCCCAAAAGAAAATCTGCTTGGAGAAGTGGGTCAGGGTTCAAAAATAATGCTGAGCACACTCGATGCCGGACGCCTTTCGATAGGTGCAATGGGTCTGGGTGCTGCCCAGGGAGCATTTGAACTTGCCATGCAATATTCACAGGAAAGAAAGCAGTTTAACCAGCCTATCAGCAAATTCCAGGTAAATGCCTTTAAGCTGGCTGATATGGCTTTGAAAATCGAACTGGCTCGTAACCTGCTCTATAAAGCCTGCTGGCTGAAAGACAACAGCAAGCCATTTACCAAAGAAGCTGCCATGGCTAAGCTGTATTGTTCAGAGATTGCTAAGGAGGTGGCTGATGAGGCAGTACAATTGTTCGGAGGCTATGGTTTAATGAAAGATTATGATATTGAGCGATTCTATCGTGATCAGCGTTTATTACAGATAGGGGAAGGCACTTCCGAAATTCAGAGGCTGGTAATATCTAAGCAACTTGGGCTTTAATAATGGATCATGTCAAAATCATAGAATCACCGAGAGATGCAATGCAGGGACTTCCGGTTTTTATTGCAACCGCAGACAAGATCAGGTATATCAATGCATTGCTTAAGGTTGGATTCGATACGATTGATTTTGGCAGTTTTGTTTCACCAAAAGCAATACCACAGCTAAGCGATACCGCAGATGTTTTAAAGCAGTTGAACATGGAAGATTGCCCGACTTGTTTAATGGCAATTGTTGCTAATCTCCGTGGTGCAGAAACCGCTTCCTCATTCGACAGGATACATTACCTGGGTTACCCCTTTTCAGTTTCTCCTACATTCCTTAAGAGGAATATTAATTCCACTTACGAAAAATCAGAACAAGACATCCAGGAAATCCTTGAACTATGTGACAAAAGCGGAAAGGAACTTGTTATTTATATTTCCATGGCTTTTGGAAATCCTTACGGGGATGAGTGGAGTCCGGAAATTGTAGCAGAATGGGTGAAACGGCTTCACAACCTGGGTGTTAAAATCGTACCTCTTTCCGATACAGTGGGAATTTCTTCACCTGGCAGCATTGCACAACTTTTCGGTCTCCTTATACCTGAATTTCCGGGTATTGAATTCGGATTGCACTTGCATACTACAGTCCGTCACTGGTACAGGAAAATCGATGCAGCATTCACCAACGGATGCAGGCGGTTCGATACCGTCATCAATGGTCTGGGCGGCTGCCCGATGGCTGAGAATCGTCTTGTAGGCAACCTTCGTACAAGCAACTTGCTTGAATACTTTGAAACTAAGGATATTTTTGTTGACATCAACGAAGATGCCTTTAATAAAGCCTATGAGTTTGCTCTTCAAATTTTTCCCTAAACGAACCTGTGAAATATGGCAAATGAAATTCTTTGGAACCCAACCGACGACTACAGGAACCATTCAGGAATGGATGCGTTCTTATCCCGGATTCAATCGAAGTATCATCTGCCGGACAAGGAATATCAGACCATACATGCCTGGAGTGTAAAAAACATTCGCGAGTTTTGGTCAGAGATTTGGGATTTCTGCGAAATTATTTATTCCGTACCTTACAATCAAATTCTTGATGACCCTGAGAAAATGCCTGGAGCCAAATGGTTTGCTGGCGCACGTTTGAATTTTGCCGAAAATCTACTCCGACGCAAGGACAACCATCCGGCGCTGGTTTTTTGGGGAGAGGACGCTATCCGGCGGGAAATGACTTATTCGGAACTAAACGACCAGGTGAGGCGGGCTGCTGCTGCATTCAAAAAACTCGGACTGAAGAAAGGTGAACGGATTGCTGCCTTTATGCCGAATATGCCAGAAACTGTGATTGCTATGCTTGCTGCTACATCCATCGGAGCTATCTGGTCTTCGACCTCACCCGATTTTGGTATCACCGGTGTCCTGGATCGCTTTTCGCAGATCGATCCTAAAATCATTCTTGCAGCTGATGGCTATTACTACAAGGGTGAAAAATTCGATTCCCGGGAAAAGCTGAAATGCATTCTTATTGAACTTCCTACCATCGAGCATGTTGTCATGGTTAACTATATCGGTTCACTGGAAATAAATGATATTCCCAAATCCATAACCTGGAATGACATTACCCAACCGACCGGCGAACCGCTTACTTTTGAACAATTATCCTTTGATCATCCGCTTTACATCATGTTTTCCTCGGGCACCACGGGTTTGCCCAAGAGCATTGTCCATTCAGCGGGAGGTACGCTTATTCAGCATCTGAAAGAACTGATCCTTCATACGAACCTGCATGACGATCAGACTATTTTTTACTACACTACCTGCGGATGGATGATGTGGAATTGGTTTATCAGCAGTCTGGCAGTTGGTGCTACGCTTGTACTTTACGACGGAAATCCGTTTTATCCCGAGCCGGATGTGTTGCTTAAAATGGCTGATAAACTTAATGTCAATGTATTCGGAACGAGTGCAAAATACATTACCTCGATAGAAGAAGCAGGAGTGAAACCAAACCAGATATCGGGATTTCCTCATCTGAAAGTCATTGCATCCACCGGTTCGCCATTAACTGATGCAAGTTTCAGGTATGTTTACAGGGATTGGAAAAAAGATGTTCAGCTATCTTCAATTGCTGGCGGAACTGATATTGTTTCCTGTTTTATGCTTGGAAATCCGGTGTTGCCGGTTTTTCTGGGAGAGATCCAGTGCAGAGGTCTCGGAATGGATGTAGATTGTTTCGATGAAAACGGAAAACCGCTGATAGACGGACAGGGCGAACTGGTCTGCAAGTCAGTCTTTCCTTCAATGCCGGTTTATTTTTGGAATGACCCTGATGGAGAAAAATTCAGGAGCGCCTATTTCGATATTTACCCGGGAGTTTGGAGACACGGTGACTTTATTACAATAAGCAAACACGGTGGAATCACGATTTACGGCAGATCTGATGCAAGCCTCAATCCGCAGGGAGTGAGGATCGGAACTGCTGAAATATACACCGTTGTCGAGAACATGAAAGAGATACTTGATTCTGTCGTTGTTGGGAAAAAGACCGACGGGGACGAGATCGTGGTCTTGTTTGTAAAACTTCGCGAAGGTTATATCCTCGATGAAACTCTGATTAAAAAAATTCAATCGATCATCCGGACAGAATGCACCCCACGGCATGTGCCTGCTGTTATAAAAGCTGTGCCGGATATTCCTTATACAATAAATGGCAAGAAGGTTGAAATTGCGGTTAAAAGGATCATCAATGGACAGGATATAAAAAACAGGGATGCGCTGGCAAATCCGGAGAGTCTGGAATACTTCAGGCAGTTTGAATAATGAGTGTATTGATGCAGACAGGCAGCCAACCAAATTATTTATATTTTTGTATTTAAACAGGCGAAAATGGAACTAAAAATAAATATCGGCTATAAACAAATTCCGGGGTCAATAAATCAACTTCCAATTAAAGACAAAGAGAGGATTGCAAATATTTTGCAGTCGGAAATTACCGGCTGCAAGCATCCAAAAATATCAAAAGAAATGATATTAGATGCTCCCGTATGGAACGACTCCGATATTTCTGATTATACGGAAGCAAGAAAGCACATCAATATTTCTCGAATTGCATGATTTTAATTGATTCCTCGGTATTAATCCAGTTTTTCAGAAGCAGATCCAAAGTCCAGACTTTGTTTTATAAACTCGCTCGGAAATACAAAAGTCTAAGTATTTCTGCAATTACTTATTACGAGGTTGGAATTGGAAACAGGAAATCACATTTGGAATATTGGGAAACACTGACGGATTGTTTCACCATTCTCCCTTTTAATAAAGAATGTTCATTAATTGCAATTAATATTTATTTTGATCTGTTAAAGAAAAATAAACTGATCGATCTGGCTGATATATTTATCGGAGCAAACGGCAATTTCCAACAAATTACCAATGGCAACCTTGAATACCAAACATTTCGAAAAAATACATAATCTTGAGTTATTAAAATAGAAACATAATTTCTAAATTATTTTACATGATGAATTACCCCAAAAAAGTAACTATCGGAGACATTACCGTCAGGGACGGATTTCAGCATGAAGAAAAATTTATCCCTACTGAAGCCAAGCTTTGGGTTGCGGAACAGCTTGTTCTTTGCGGATTCAGGCATATAGAAGTGACAAATTTCGGCAATCCCAAGGGCATGCCACAGTTCAAGGATGCGGATAGTTTATTTAAACTCATACGGTCGAGTAAAAAAATCAATCATTTGCTGAAGGATGTGAAGCTGACGGCAGTCACTATTCGTGAAAAAGCCATCGAGCGAGCCATCCAATCGAAACAGGAAGGTTGGGGACCGGATCGTATCCTGCTCATGGTTTCGACAAGCGAATCGCATCATCGCACCAACTCAGGTCTTTCGCTCGCCGATTACTGGAAGATGAGTGAGGAATGGGTAAAGAAAGCCCGTGACGCCGGATTAAGTGTTAACGGAACGGTAAGCACAATCTGGGGTTGCCCGATTGAAGGTCCGACGGACATGCAAAAAGCCATCGAGTTTACCCGTCGCTGGTTCGACATTGGTGTTACGGATGTTGAACACGCTGATCATGACGGCTCCGCTTCTCCGGACCGCGTTTATAAGTATTTTTCGATGCTGCTCGAAAGCGTTGATAATCCTCAAAAACAGATCGCTCATTTTCATACAACCCGGGGATGGGGAATGGCAAATGTCCTTGCTGCTTTACAGGCTGGCATGACCAATTTTGAGTCGACACTCGGTGGTATAGGCGGGCAGCCTGCTAATTTCGTCGATGGTATTCCAGTTGCCGGAACCGGGGAATATTACTATAAGGATGCCGGGGCAGTGGGTTTGGTTCAGACCGAAGATATGGTGGTAATGATGGACGAAATGGGAATTGATACAGGTCTTGACATCGATAAAGTAATTGAAACCGGAAAAATGGTTGAGCGCATAGTTGGGCGCAGGTTGAGGAGCGAAGCCATCCGTAACGGAAGGATTCCAAAGTTTATGAAAGCCTAATCCTCAGAATATTTTAGCATCTTTTTTTGAATAGACGGATTTGCTCATCCGGAAGGGAGGTTAGTCCTGGTTTAGTTGCTTCTCTGTTTCCCAGAAATCATAAAAATTGAACCATTGATCCGGAAAACGAAGTACCATTTTTTCAAGATGACGAACATAGTCCTCCACCAATCCGGATATGATCTTTCTGCGTTCGGATAGCTTTGCTGGATAATTATGGATCACTGGTTCGGAGGCATAGAAATAATAATGCCTTGCCGTTTGCTTCATCGCAGAAACAAAGGTTAAAGGGACTTTGTATCTGTATGCAAGTGAAAAGGGTCCTGTTGGGAATTTGGCAGGTTTTCCGAGCAAGTTTACTTCGAGAGTATTGGTGCCGGGTAAGTAACGGTCACCGTGCATTGCAACGATCTCTTTGTTCTTCAGTGCTTCTTCTATTTGGAACAGGTGTGAATAATCGACATTGATGATGATGAAGTGGACGTTCTTCTCGACGTAAATATCCGACAGGTATTGTTGTATCTTCTCGTGTTCGTCCCTGAACATTACGATGTTGATTCTGGTTTTGATCCTTTTTAAAAGCTGTCCGGCTATTTCCCAGTTTCCGGTATGGGCACCTACCAGGATACCGCCGGTTTCTTCAGCCATTTTTACAAGGTGGTGCTCGCCGTCGAAATCAAAAGTGAACCTGGAATCAAAACCCGAAAGGAAAGCTACTTTGTCGATGAGGGTCTGACCCAATCTGTAAAAATTCCTGTAAATATGCACGAAAGCCTTGAGCGGAGTATATTTCAGGCGTTCATGAAAATAATAGTATGAGGATCTTACGGCAGCCGGAGCAAAAAAAAGGAAATATAAAACGACGAAATTCAGAAAGAAATAGGCAAAGCCGATACCAAAATACCTGATGAAAAACACGAAGATTTTATAACCGGCAATTCCGCCGCGGGTTTTTCCCGACCATCGAGGCATGGTGTTAATTTTTAACCTGGGCTTCGATAAAATCGTAAAGCTCGTGCATAGTCTTTACTTTTACGATTTCTTCAGGCTTAACTTTTACTTTGAATTCCTTTTCTATCATTACAATAATATCCACCAGGTCAAGGCTCTCGATCTCGAGCTCATCCTTGAGCAACGAGCTTTCCTTGATCAATCCCGGTTCGATTTCAAACTCATCGATCAAAAAGTCATTGACGGTAGTAATAATGTGTTGCCTGTCCATTCGTGTATTCAAGTCTTTTTGACAATCAATGTCGAGTTGGTTCCGCCGAACCCAAATGAATTGGACAAAAATACATTAATTTTTTTGTTAAAGGTTTTGGAGGCAATATTCAGTTTTGCAGAAAATTCATCCGGTGATTCGAAATTGATATTTGGAGCCACGAACGAATTTTGCATCATGATGATGGAATAAATGATCTCGCTGGCTCCGCCCATCCACATTTCGTGACCTGTCATGGATTTGGTGGAGCTTACAGGCACTTTTACATTGCCGAAAGCTTTATAAATTGCCTGCGCTTCCATGCCGTCGCCCACGGGCGTTGAAGTAGCGTGAGCATTGATGTAGTCTATTTCGTTTGCTGACATTCCCGCCTGGTCCATGCACATTTTTATAGACTGGAAGGGACCCTCGATATTGGGAACTGAAATGTGATCGCCGTTGGATGAGAATCCATAGCCGACCAATTCGGCGAGGATTGGGGCGCCTCTTTTTTTTGCCAAATCATAGTTCTCGAGGATCACGGTTGCTGCGCCACCGCTTGGAACTAGTCCGTCGCGGTTGGCATCAAAGGGTCGTGAAGCCTTCTGAGGATTATGTATATTTTTCGAAAATGCCATCAACCCATCGAATGATCCGACCGAAAAGGCATTCAGTTCCTGTGCGCCACCGCAGATGATCGTATCCTGCAATCCGGAACGGATCATGTGAAATCCCATGCCGATGGCATGAGAGCCGCTTGCACAGGCACCGCTCACTGTAAAGTTGATGCCTTTCAGTTTAAAGATCACAGCAAGATTCATGGTTACGGTAGAGTTCATAGCCTGGAAAATATTTCCAGAACCAATCAGGGTTGTGTCTTTCTTTTCGCGGATGATGTCCGCAGCTTCCACCACTGGTGGAGCCGAACTGTCGTTGCCGTATAGTATCCCGATAATGTTCTTATTCAGAAAGTCATCATCGATCCTTGCCTGATTCAGTGCATCAAGGGTTGCGATATAGGCATATTCTGCCGGTTCAGCCATACCGACACGCATCCTTCTGGGCAATGATCCTTTCAGGTCGGGCTTTTTGAGAATACCGGTCAGCGGAGATAAAAATCCAAGCCTGATCCGTTCCTCGTCAATGCCAATCCCCGATGTGCCGTTATACAGCGAATTCCTTACCTCATCGAGCGTCAGCCCGATCGTCGAATAGATACCCATGCCTGTGATGACGACCCTGTTCATTATATTTGCCTGGTTTAATCCTTAAGTATATAACCCTCCGTTTACCGGAATAACCGCCCCGGTAATGTAAGACGCTTTATCCGAAGCCAGAAAGTCCACAACATTCGCCACCTCTTCGGGTGTTCCGAACCGGTTCAGAGGAACCAGCTTCTTCAACTGGTCTTCGTCGAGGTCTTTGGTCATTGCAGTTCGGATATAACCCGGCGAAACCGCATTAACGGTAATGTTTTTCTTTCCTACCTCCTGCGCAAGGGCTTTTGTTGCGCCAATCACTCCTGCCTTGGCTCCTGCATAATTGGTTTGTCCGGGTAATCCTTTTTGTCCCGACAGGGAAACAACGTTTATGATCCTCCCGTACTTGTTCAAGACCATGTCGGTCAGCAATGCTTTGGTGAGGTAAAAAAAGCTGTTAAGGTTGGTTTCAATGACCTTTTCCCACTGCTGATCTTCCATAAAGATCATCAGGTTGTCGGCATTGATCCCGGCATTATTGACAAGAACGCTGATGTATTTATCCGGGTTGGCTACCTTCCACGACTGATAAAAGCCCCGGACCTGATTTTTATCCGAAACATCGAAATGAACTATTTCTGCTGATCCGCCCGAACCTTCGATTTGCCGTAAGGTGATTTCCGCGTTCGCAGCATTGGAATGATAATGTATCAGGACGTGAAATCCCGATTCGGCAAGCTTCAGGCAGACCGCCTTGCCGATTTCGCCCGATCCTCCGGTGACCAATGCTCTTTTGTTGTTCACCTTTTATAATAGATTTTTATAACAATTTTGCTGTACAAATGCGATCATGTTTTGTATTTCAAGGTGTCTGGGTGAATCTTCAACAAATATCGGAACAATTTGCCGTAAAGCATCATAAAGTTTCCGGTTGTTTTTCGAAAGTTTTTTGCCGATTTTTAAATAGTCGACAGCCTGTATGATCGCTATGAGCTCGATGGCAAGAACCTGGAATGCATTGTGGATGACTCTTTGTGAAAGCAAGGCGGAATTGGTTCCCATGCTGACGATGTCCTGGTTATCGTTGTTGTTCGGAATGCTGTGAACATACATTGGGAATGAAAGTGTCTGGTTCTCTGCAGTAGTCGATGTAGCTGTGAATTGAACGCCCTGCATGCCCAGATTAAATCCGAGAGTTCCCAGGTTGATGAAAGGCGGCAATATTCTGTTAAGCTTGTTGTTCATCAGGAAATTGAGCTGCCGCTCGGCGATCATCGTGAGCTTGGTGATGCCTATTTTCAGCTTGTCCGATTCGAACGAGATATAGTCGCCATGAAAATTACCACCGTGAAAAACATTCCGGGATTCGAAATCGATGACCGGGTTGTCCTGCACGGAATTGGCTTCGGCGATGAACATCCTGCCCGCATTTTCGATCGCTTCATAAACCGGACCTATGATTTGAGGCACACAGCGAAGCGAATAATACTCCTGAACCCGTTTCCTGATCTTGTTCTGATCGATTTTTTTAGAGTAGAAGCCGTTTTCCCTCTTTTTGATCAGCCTGCTGCCTTCGGTGAGGAAGCGAAGCCGTTCGGCTACCGCTTGCTGACCATCATGCTGTTTTACCCGGTTGAGTTCGAATGAGAAATGATCGTCGAACGACTGAACCATTTCATTGATCATGGCTGAAGCAACCAGCGACCAGTTAAGCAAACGCCGGGCTTTTAAAACATTCATAATGCTGATGCCCGTCATCACCGAAGTTCCATTCATCAGCGCCAGACCTTCGCGGATGTGGATGTCAATGGGTTTCAGCTTGTTTTTATTAAGAAGGGCAGATGTTTCGGAAAGTTCATTTTCAAAAAAGACTTTTCCTTCCCCTATGAGGCTCAGGGCAATGTGAGCCAGTTGAACCAGGTCGCCGCTGGCTCCCACGCCACCATGCTCAGGTACGGCAGGTATGATGTTCCGGTTAATGAATTCCTGCAGCAGCCGGATCACGTTGATGTGAATCCCCGAATAGCCCTGTGTAAGGTTCGATACCAGCACTACCATAGCGCTTTTAATATCGGGAACAGAGATGTATTCACCTGCCCCTGAAGCATGACTCCGGATCAGATTGTACTGAAGCTGCTTCTGGTTTCCGTTGTCGATGCGGTATTGTGCCATCGGACCAAAACCGGTATTGATGCCGTAGATCACCTTTTCCTGTGAGAACTCTTTCAGAAACTCAAAGCTTTGATTGATTCTGCCAATGGCTTTCGAAGAAATCTTTATTTTTTCATTGTAGTTATGAATCCGGTAAAAATCCTCGAGTGTTATATTTTGCTTTCCGATTTCAATCATAAAAATTTTGCCTGTATTCCTCCGCCAAATCCGGGTCTTTATACCCGTTGTGGCATAAATCGTTTTCCTGAAAAATAATCAAAAATCCGCTGCAATGATAAGCTAATTTCCTTGTTTACCGAAATATAGCGGGGGATAAAATTAGTAAAAATCGGTTTTTGGCAATTATGCAGGAGCGAATACCTCCGTAGGTACACAATAAGCAGAAATGAATGATCGCCTGAGGGATGATAGGGTTTAATACCACTGTGTGATGCAATTAATTACAGGTATGTGATAAAGACCGGTGGTGCATTGCCCAAATCCGGCACAAGTCACCCCATCGCTCTTGCCCATGCTGGAAGACTTTCACATATTCCGGCTTGTTGGATCCGGTAGGAGTTATGGTTCGTGCAAGAACAGGGAAAATTTAATTTCTATCTTTGATCAGCAATTCTGACTAAACCATAAGCATAATACAAGGGCAGAAAAGTGAGTTTTTGAGCAGGAAGTTGTCCAAACGGAGCTGTGGATAATACATATCCCTGGTCAATCTGTGGGAAATTTTGCAACAAAAGATGCATGCTTCTGAGTTTACCGGCTGCACCGCTTTTTACTTCCACTGGATATATTTTATTATTTTTTACAATAAGATAGTCCACTTCCGCTGAGCTGCTCCTTGCTTCTCTCGACCAGTAATAAAGGTTGTCCATACCTCCGGAAATGAATTCCTGCCCGGCGAATTGTTCGGCAAGATTGCCATTGTACATCGCAAGTAAGTCATTTTTCCGGAACTCTACATTAGCAGGAAAATCATTGAGTGCCTGCAAAAGTCCCATATCGGTCAGAATCGCTTTGAACCTGGATTCAGAAGCCGATGCTGCCAATGGTAGTGATGCCGGTGATGTCATCCGGACTTTGTGGATAAGCTGTGCCAGTTGAAGAAATTCAAATGCCTTTTTATTCGTAGGTCCGGTGAATTCATCCGAAAGTTGTGTGTACTTTATCTGTTTGCCTGTGTTTTTTGCAACCATTGACAAAGCATGGTTCAGGCTTCTTTTGTCGGTATAGGGAGCATATTTTGAAAAATCCTGTCGAAATGTTTCAATCAGGTTCGATTGATTTTCAAACACCTCTGTCAGACTGTTTGTACTTCGCCACACCTCGATACATTCGGGCATTCCGCCCACAAACATAAACTGACGCAAACTGTCGAGGAGCAAATTATGCAGAGTTTCCGGCAGCTTTTCAGGGATGGACAACAGCAGATCAGCGGCTTTGTCCTTTCCGGTTGCTTTTAAAAACTCAAAGAAATTCATGGGAGTCATATTCATCATTTGTACCCTTCCAACCGGAAAACTGATTTCTTTCAGAGCGAATTCGAGCAGCGATCCAGCAGCTATCACGTGCAGTTCCGGCATTTCCTCGTAAAAATACCTGAGCGCCATGATGGCTTTCGGCGAAGTCTGGATTTCATCAAAAAACAACAGATCGGATCCGATCATAATCTTAGTATTCAGTAAAATTTCCAGCTCTGAAATGATTCTGGTGGGTTCAAGATTTTTTTCGAAAACCAGCTTCCAGTCCGGATGTTTTTCAAGATCGACAATATGAATTCTGCCTTTGAAACTCTGATCGCCGAATTGTTTTATCGTGAACGTTTTTCCAACTTGTCTGGCGCCTCTCACAATTAAAGGTTTCCTAAGTTCAGAAGACTTCCATTGTTCCAGTTTGTTATAAAAAAGTCGTTCCATCGTTATCCCCTTTAGAAATACAAGGCAAATTTAGATTCTTTAATTTAGAAATGCAAGGTAAAATATAGATCAATTCTTTAGAAATACAAGGTAAATATTTCTCTTCCAAGTCAGAAGTATTGAGTCTTTGAAGGCTTCTTATGCTTCAGCATCGGGCAAAAGGAGAACCGGGCTATCAGACATAGGGTTGAATCAAGACTCGCCGGTAAGTGATTGGGTAGTTCCTTAATCCGGCACAAGTCACCCCATCGCTCTTGCCCTGGCTGGAAGACTTGCACCTGTTGAGGAATTCAGATGGCACAATGATGCAGTCACCATCTGACAGCGAACGATCTACCTTATACCATTTCGAAATTTAATACGGGTTGAAAGCCGCAATTAAATTTCATGAAATGGTTAATACCCGATGAAATGAAATTGGACCAATTTCATTTCTAATCAGTATTATTTCCTCGCATCAATAAAAATAACCGGTTTCCGGCTCATTTCCTGCGAGCTCAGCGCGATAATCTCTTCCGGCGTCATTATCTTCACATCGGGCGCTACCCTAAGCTTTGCCCTGAAATGATCCTTGATGATCTTTTCATATTGCTCGTCCTGCTTCCGGCATCCCGTTTTTACCAGGATCTCATCAGTTCCAAGGTCTCCGGTGTAAACCTCGATCAGGTAATTTTCCACAAAATCGATTTCGTTCAAAATGTCGTAGATGGCGGGCGGGAAAAGAGTTGTGCCTTTGTATTTCAGCATCTGTTTTTTTCTGCCGATCACGGGTCCGATCCGCAGGGTATTCCTTCCGCAGGCGCAGGGTTCGGCGTGATGATAACAAATATCCCCGGTTTTAAAACGTAGCAGCGGCATGCCTTCGACGCCAAGGGTCGTGATGGTGACTTCGCCGGATTCGTTTTCGCAAACCGGCATGTTATGGTCATCCAGAAATTCAACGATGATGAGTTCAGGATGGTGATGTCCGCCAAGCCCGTGGATGCAATCATTGAAGGCGGCTCCCATTTCGGTGGATGCATACGTTGAGTACAAGCTGATATTCCATTTGTCGGTGATACGTTTACCAAGCGTATTCAGCGAGAAATCATTATTTCGTATCGGTTCGCCGATACAAACGGCTTTTTTTACGGTTGTCTCATTGATGTCCAATCCATTCTTTTCCGCAAACTCGATGAGCTTAACAAGGTATGATGGAACTGTGATCAGGGCTGTCGGGCGGATGCGGCTGAAGGTATCGAACTGAAGTTCGGTATTCCCGGGTCCGACCCGGACCACTCCCGCGCCCAGCTTACGGAGTCCTAAAAAATATGCGATCCCCGCCATGAACCGGCGATCGATTGTAACCATCATCTGGTAAATATCTTCCGCACTGCCATCGCTGCAGCTAAGCGAAAGGTATTCGTTGTAAGCCAGGCGTTCGAGGTCGTTTTCGGTGAGCACAAAGGTCACCGGTTCGCCGAGCGTTCCGGAAGTGGTGTTGTAATCAATGATTTTTTGCGGTTCTACACAAATAAAATCCTTAGTCCGCCGCTGCAAATCTTCTTTCGTGGTTACGGGAATTTTAGTTAGATCCTCCAGTGTTCGGATCGAACCGAATTCAATGTTGTTTTTTCTGAATTTTTCGGAATAGTATTTTGAATGACCAGCCAGGTAGGACAGGAGTCCTGTAAGTCTCGATTCCTGGTATGCCTTGATTTCTTCTTTACTGCGTTTCTCGATGTCGGGTATCACTCTTCAGCTTGCTTAATTTATTCATGATCCTTTTGCGTTCAGAGGCGGACGAAACCTCCTTTGAAAGCGCAAAATTATAAAAATATGCAGCTTTTTCCATTCCTCCCGATTGGCTGAAATAATCACCGGCTGATTCATAAGCGGTAAAGAATTCAGGATTAAG
>Ga0233425_10002693_pt1 | contig 34168 bp, 34 predicted proteins | sample Watercolumn_Towu_2_FD_181712 | JGI IMG/M metagenome (GOLD analysis project Ga0233425, IMG submission 181712) | Freshwater microbial communities from Lake Towuti, South Sulawesi, Indonesia - Watercolumn_Towuti2014_140_MG | ecosystem: Environmental > Aquatic > Freshwater > Lake | place...
GACGAGAAGGACAGCGATCGCCCGATCCAGTCACCCGGATCAGCTCCGCTCCACCGACAATCCCGAAGACCGTCAAAGCGCTCGCCCACCAAGCGGTGGACCGCGGCGCCCCGTCGGTGAGGCAGCATTTATGGGGTCAACGATCCGGCGTCAACGGCCCAGTCGAAAAAAGTTCCGCAGCCCATCACGCCAACATGACCGCCGTGCGACGGCACCCTTCCGGGGACGCGTCGGTGAAGGGAGTGCCGTCGCCTCAATCTGGACATGCTGGCCTCGGACATCCGTCCCGTCGGTCACCCTTCCTGCCTCGAACTCCCCTGTCGCTCGCGCCGCGTGCGTCTGGTAGGACGAAGCGGCAGAATCCGGTCCGAAGCGCCGACGCAGAGGAAGTCCGTGACGCGCGAGCGACTGAAGATCGGGGGAACGGCCGGGACGGCGAAGCAGCGCCCGCCGACGCTGCCGCGCGGCGTCGAGCCGCCGCTCAACCTCTTAGGCGCGGATGCCCGGCAGATCGACCGCCGGGACGTCAACCTGCGCTGGCTCTGCGCCAGCGCGCTCACCGGCATCACCGGCGTGCTCCTGATGGGCGCGGCGATCCATGTTTCGCTTCAGGGCGAGGTTTCGCTCGCCGCCGTCTCGGATCGTCCGAATCTCGGGCCCCGCCCGCAGACCCAGGCGCCGTCGATCGAGGAACCCGGCATCGCCTCCGCCCAGAAGGGCGACCGGCTTGTGCGAAACCTGATGATCGCTTCGGCCAAGCAGAGCTTTCGCACCCCGGTCACCGTGCGGCTCGGCGATCGGGAGATCATCAAGGTCCGGCCCTTCGTCCGGATCTCGTCCAACCTGTCGATGTCGACCGGCGTGTTCGCCAGCGATATCCCGCGTTTCGATCCGATGAAGTTCGTCTCCGACGAGCCGCAGGAACGCGCGCCCGATCCCGGCGCGGCGGACGCGCCGGGGGCCGAGGTGACGGTGGTCAAGCGCGATCTCGCGGAGATCGCGATCGATCCGGGGTCGCCCGCACTGTCGGACGAGGACGTGACCGCGCAGATCGAGGAGGAGCGGCGTCTCGCGGCAGAGGCCGGGCGCCGGACGGCCCTGCCGCTGGCGCCGCAGATTCTGCTCTCGCGCACCCTGCAGCAGGGCACCGCCTTCAGCGGATTCGGGGACGGCAACGGGAAGCCCAAGCTCGGCGAGGAGAACAGCCCCTTCAAATCGATCGAAGTCCTCGTCGTCCCCGAGAACGTGACGAAGCTCGCCAAGGTCGAGCTCCGCTCCGGCGAGGCGCCGCTCGTCGAGGAGCGCGACCTCGCGCTCAAGCGCGGCGAGACGCTCGACGGCGCGCTGAAGGCAACGGGGCACGCCTCGGATCCGGCGATCGCCGGCATCGTCGCGGCGCTCGGCGGCAAGGCCAAGGTGGCGGCCCTGTCGGAGGGCCAGCAATTCCGCGTCCAGATCGCGCCGGGCCCGAAACCCGGCGACGGGCGGCAGGTGACCCGGGTGGTGCTGTTCGGCGAGAGCGGCGTCCAGGCGATCGCCGCCCTCAACGATCACGCGGCCTTCGTGCCGGTCGCGCCCCCCGTGGACGAGTCGCGGGGGCGCAACCGGGAACAGGCTCAGGCCGACGCGCCGGACGGCGAGGAAGAGGACGAGGGCAGCGGGCCCCGGCTCTACCAGAGCCTCTACGAGACCGGCGCGCGCCACGAGGTGCCGCGCTCGACGATCGAGGATATCATCCGGATCTTCAGCTACGACATCGATTTCCAGCGCCGCATCTCATCCGGCGACGGGATCGACCTGTTCTACACCTACGACGAGGAGGCCGGCCCCAGCGCCGCCGAGCGGCCGGAACTGCTCTACGCCGCGCTCAATCTGGGCGGCGAGTCGCGCAAGGTCTACCGCTTCCAGTCGCCCGACGACGGCTCGATCGACTATCTCGACGAACAGGGCCGCTCGCTCAAGAAGTTCCTGATCCGCAAGCCCATCGCCGACGGCATCATGCGTTCGGGCTTCGGCTACCGGCGCCACCCGATCCTCGGCTACGCCAAGCTGCATACCGGCGTCGACTGGGCCAACCCGATCGGCACGCCGATCGTGGCCGCCGGCAACGGCACCGTCATCAAGGCGGAATGGGACTCGGGCTACGGACGCCGGGTCGAGGTGCAGCACATCAACGGCTACGTCACGACCTACAACCACATGTCGCGCTTCGCCCGCGGGATCAGCGCCGGCACCCGCGTGCGGCAGGGGCAGGTGATCGGCTATGTCGGCTCGACCGGCCTCTCCACCGGCGCGCACCTCCATTACGAGGTGATCATCAACGGCCACTTCGTCGATCCGATGAAGATCCGCGTGCCGCGCGGGCGCGAACTCGACGGTCGCCTGCTCGCCGAGTTCAAGCGTCAGCGCGACCAGACCGAGACGACGATGCAGAAGTCGAAGACCGCGACGGCGATGGCGCAGCGCGACGCGATGCGGTGAGGCGGCGGGGACGACCGGGTGCGGCGAGCGCCCAGGCCGATCAAGTTCGGATCGTTCGAGACGATCGCACCGTACCTGGCCCCCTCACGGTCGCTCGCCGCCCCTCACGGATTCCCGATCGGCCGGTACGGCACAAGCCCCGGTGAGACGTTGGATCAATCAAAGGTTTAGAATCCGAGCCGTGCACGCACATGTTCGGCCGTGATGCCACGGGCCCGCAGGTCCCCCAGGGACTCGGACCCCTTCGACTTGGCGAGCTTCTCGCCGTCCTCCGTCCGAATCAACGGGTGATGGTGATAGGCCGGCGCAGGAAGGCGCAGGAGACGCTGAAGCAGGGCGTGCAGATCGGTGGCCGCCTCGAGGTCCTGGCCGCGCACGACATGGGTGATCCCCTGCACGGCGTCGTCGCAGACCACTGAGAAGTGATAGCTCGTCGGCACGTCGCGTCGGGCGATCACCGCATCGCCCCAACGGGCGGGATCGGCGGAGACGGTCTCCAGCACGCCGTCATCGAGTGAGAAGCGGCGGATGACGAGCGGTTCGGCAAGCCTCTGGAGCGCCGCCGCCATGTCGAGGCGCCAGGTGTGCGGCGCGCCCCGCTCACGACGGGCCGTCGCGTCGGCGGCGGACACGTGTCGGCAGGTGCCGGGGTAGAGCGGCGCGCCGTCGGGATCGCGCGGGACCGCCTCGCCGCGCGCGGCGCGGGCCGCGACCTCCGCCGCGATCTGCCCCCGCGAGCAGAAGCAGGGATAGATCAGGCCGCTGGCCGCCATGGCATCGCGCGCCGCCGCGTAATCCGAAAAGTGCTCGGATTGCCGCCGGACGGGCGACGGAAAGCGCAGGCCGAGCCAGTCGAGGTCGGCCAGGATGCCGGCCACGAATTCGGGTCGGGTACGGCCGAGATCGATGTCCTCGATGCGCAGGAGCAGGCGCCCGCCCCATCGCTCGGCGATGCGGGCGTTCAGGAGCGCGGAATACGCGTGACCGAGATGCAGGTGGCCGTTCGGGCTCGGCGCGAAGCGCAGCACCGGTGCTGGCCCCGTCCCTTCAGACAAGCCGGCCATCGTTCACGGCGATGTCCCCGTCACGGCTGTCCGGCGTCGCGCCGGCACGTCACGGGGCCGGGCGTGCAGGCGATGCCCGGCAGCGAGCAGGCGGTTTCCTCACCGATACGGCGGCAGACCTTGCAGCCGTCGCCCCATTCGGAACAGCTCTGATCCTGTGCCGGGTCCGAGACCGTCGCGGGCGTCGGCGCGGCGGGATGGGACGCGGGCGGGGCCAGGGCTCCGATCAAGACGGTCGCGGCCACGAGGGCGATCACGCCCCAGGTCACCCGGCGGTCGAGGCGGGCGGTCTGCGGATCGGGCGAGAGGTCGGCGGCCATGGCTGCGGTGTTCGCGCGGAAAATGCAGGGCTGTCAACGCCGACGGACCGGCAGGTCGGTGATCAGATCATGAGCAGGGCGCCGGCGAGTCGCGTCCTGATCGCGGCCGAGTTGCTCGGTCACCGCTCACGATCATGTGGGCGTTGCGAACAAGCGTCACCGGCAATCTGTGCATGTGTCGCAGGAACTTCCGGCACGCTCGTTGCGATGATGCAAACCGGACGATCAAGAAGCGACCTCGGGAGGAGAGACACACGCCACCACGGAGCCCCAGGCATGCTCTACGGCCTCTACTTCCTGACCTGCATGGTCGCGAATCCCACGCACTGCGTCATGCGGGTCCATCGCTTCAACGAGGACATCGTCACCCCGCAACAATGCCTGTCGGTGGCCCAGCCGCAGATGGCGGCATGGCAGAACGCCCACGGTGACCGCTGGCGGGTCGCCCGCTTCCGCTGCGGCGCGCCGCCCCGGGACGACGGGACACGGATCTGATCGTCCGCATCCCGCCCTTTCCTCAAGTCCTTACTGCGCCGGCGTGGCGGGACGGCCCGCCAGCGCCGCCGCGACGGCGCGGGCGAAGGCCACCGGGTCACGGGGCGTGTCACCGTCCTGAACCCGCGCGAGATCGAGCAGCGTGCCGGCCTCGGCCTTCAGATCCTCGCCAGCCTCGGCCCGGTCGTTGAGGGACCGGATCAGGGCGTGACGCGGATTGATCTCCAGGATCGGCGCGGAACCACCGAAGCCGCGGCCGGCCCGGCGCAGAAGGCGCTGCATCTGGAGGTCCGGCCCCATGCCGGAGGCGGCGAGCACGACGGCGCTGTCGACGAGGCGGTCGGTGATCCGCACGTCGGACACGTCCGGCTCCAGCGCCAGCTTGAGGGCGGCCACCAGCTTGTCGACCGGCGGCGCCTCGGCCTGCTCACCCTCGGTCTTGAACTTCGAGAGATCGGCCGCACCCTGCGTTACCGAGCGCAGGGGTTTGTCCTCGAACTTGCCGAGCTGTTCCGGCCAGAAGGCATCGACGTGGTCGGACAGCAGCAGAACCTCGACGCCGCGGGCGCGGAAGCCTTCGAGCTGGGCGGAGTTCTTGAGCGCCTCCACGTCGTCGGCGACGAGGTAGTAGATCGCCTCCTGCTCCGGCTTCATCCGCGACACGTAATCGGGCAGCGAGGTCCAGCCCTCTTGCGTCGATGAGCGGAAGCGCAGCAGCGGCGCGATCTCGGCGCGGCGCTCGAAATCCTCGTAGATCCCCTCCTTCAGCACCGAGCCGAAATTCTCGAAGAATTTCTGGTACTCGTCCGCCTTCTCCGTATTCTTCGAGCGGCTCGACAGCTCGTTGATGACGCGGGTGGTCACGGCGCGGCGGATCTTCTGAAGCGTCGGCGTCGACTGCAGCATCTCGCGCGAGACGTTGAGCGGCAGGTCGTCGGTATCGACCACGCCGTGAACGAAGCGCAGCCAGTTCGGCAGCAACTCGGCCTCGTCGGTGATGAACATGCGCCGTACGTGCAGCCGCACCTTGGAGCGGCGGTCATCCTCCACCGCCATGAACGGCTTCATGCTCGGCACGAACAGGAGGCCGGTGAATTCGAGCGCGCCCTCCGCCCGCCAGTGCAGGGTCGCCCAGGGCTCGTCGAAGCCGTGGCTGACGGTGCGGTAGAACTCCTTGTACTGCTCGTCCGTGATCTCCGATTTCGGCTTGCGCCAGAGCGCGGTGCCGCGGTTGGCCGCCTCCTCCTTGCCCTCGGCGTCACGGATGGCGATCGGCACGGCGATGTTGTCGGCCCATTTGCGCACGACGTGGTCGAGCCGATAGCTCTCCAGATACTCGTCGGCATCCTCCTTGAGGTGCAGCACGATGTCGGTGCCGGCCTGCTCGCGGGCGGCCGGCTCCAGGGTGTAGCTGCCCTTGCCGTCGGAGGCCCAGGTCCAGGCCTCGTCCGAGCCCGCCCGGCGCGAGGTGACGGTGACGCGGTCGGCCACCATGAAGGCCGAGTAGAAGCCGACGCCGAACTGGCCGATCAGACTCGGGCGCAGATCCTCGCCGCCCTCACCCGCCTTCGCCTCGCCGAGCGCCTGCGAGAAGGCTCGGGTGCCGGAGCGGGCGATGGTGCCGAGGTTCTGCGCCAGATCCTCCTTGGTCATGCCGATGCCGGAATCGGAGATGCTGAGGGTGCGCGCCGCCTTGTCGGGGGCGATCAGCACGCGGGCGTCGGAGGGGAGTGCCAGGGCCTCGTTGGTCAGCGCCTCGAAGCGGCGCCGGTCGGTCGCGTCGGCCGCATTGGCGACCAGCTCGCGCAAAAAGATCTCGCGGTCGGAATAGAGCGCGTGGACGACGAGATCCAACAGGCGCCCGACCTCGGCACCGAATTCGTGCCGCTCTACCGTCTCGCTCAAGAGCATGCCTCCGCAGTTGGAGTGCCGCGCGAAACGACCGCGGCAGCGCGGCCGATCTCGCGAACGGCACTCGGAAAAGCGGGGGCGATATGCCTACGGCAGCACGGCAATTCAATCGCCGCGGGCGCGTGCCGGCGACGAAATCGTTGCGTTTCAGGCCGCCAAGGCCGCGGGCGATGCGGAGCCGGCGGCCGGCGCCGCCTCGATGCGCTGGTGGACGGTGTCGAACGCGGTGCGGATGGCCGCCACCGCATCCTCGACGGCGACCAGGGCGGCGAGCTGCAGGTTGCCCGGGACTTCACCGACGCGGCGGGTCGCGGAGACAATGGAGTGCTCGAGCCTCAACAATTCTTCCTCGGCATCCGCGCCGGAAAGATGGGCCAGCCGCTGAAGTGCCGCTTCCAAAGCATGGCGCAAGACAAGTGTTCTCACGCGATCCTGAAGGATCGCCCGGTCGTTCTGCTTCATGTGTGGAGATACCTGTCGATTCGCGAGGGCGATCATGTCACCCCGCCCGCCCCGGCGCAGTTCCATTTGTGCAACATTTGTGGAAAGGCCGCCGCGGCGAGGGAACCTTTTCAGATTTCGCGAGAGGCGCGCTGCGCGCGGTCCTGCACTCGCAGGGCCGGGGGGCGGCGGCGAAAGCGTGTCCTTTAACCGACGCGCGGCCGGCGAATGCCGGACCTGCACCGGAACGTGGAGCGTGACGGTTGCCCTGCGCGCCCGCGCATGGTCCTGATCCTGCCTCGCGTTCCTGCTTTCCCGATCTCAGGTTTCGTCAGAGTTCCAACATGCCCGACACGCCCGTCTTCGCCCATGCGGCCGTCGCCGCCCCCCATGCCCTGGCGGCCGCGGCCGGGCAGAATGTGCTGGCGCAGGGCGGCAACGCGATCGAGGCGATGGTGGCCATGGCCGCGGCCATCGCAGTGGTCTACCCGCACATGAACGGCATCGGCGGGGACGGCTTCTGGCTGATCCGCGAGCGCAACGGCCGGGTGCGCGGCATCGAGGCCTGCGGGCCGGCCGGAGCCCTCGCCACGCGGGCGCGATACCGGGAGAAGGGGCTCGACGCGATCCCCTCCCGCGGCCCGGATGCCGCGGTGACGGTCGCCGGAACGATCGGCGGCTGGCGCCTCGCCCTCGACATGGCCCGCGCCTTCGGCGGTCAGCTGCCCCTCGACGCGATCCTGGCGGATGCGATCCGCCACGCCCGCGAGGGCTGCGCGGTCTCGGCGTCGGAGGCGCGCTACGTGCCGAAGGAACTCGACACGCTGCACGACGCGCCGAACTTCGCGGCGACCTACCTGAACGAGGGCAAGCCCTACGCGGCGGGGGCGATCCGGGCGCAGCCCAAGCTCGCCGATACCCTGGCCCAGCTCGTCCATGCGGGGCTCGACGACTTCTACCGCGGCGACATCGCCCGCGAGATCGCCGCCGACTTGGAGCGGCTCGGCGCGCCGGTGACCCGCGCCGACCTCGAAGCCTATGCGGCCAAGGAGCGGGCGCCCCTGACCCTGCGGCGGCGCGATGCCACGCTCTACAACTTCCCGCCGCCCACCCAGGGAATCGCGGCGCTGATCATCCTCGGGATCTTCGATCGGCTGAACATCCGCGAGCCGGAGACCACAGCCCATTACCACGGGCTGATCGAGGCGACGAAGCGCGCCTTCGCCATCCGCGACCGCTTCGTCACCGATTTCGACCGACTCAAGGGCGACCCGGCCGCCTTCCTCGATCCGAAGCGCCTCGACCGCGAGGCGGCGCTGATCGATAGGGGCCGCGCGGCGAGCCTCCCGGTGCGCGCGGGCGAGGGCGACACCGTCTGGATGGGGGCGATCGATCGCGACGGCATGGCGGTCTCCTTCATCCAATCGGTCTACTGGGAGTACGGCTCCGGCACGGTGCTGCCCGCCACCGGCATCTGCTGGCAGAACCGCGGCATGTCGTTCTCGCTCGACCCGAGCGCGGTGAACCCGCTGGAGCCGGGCCGGCGCCCGTTCCACACCCTGATCCCGGCGCTGGCCGCCTTCGACGACGGCCGGGTGATGTCCTACGGCTCCATGGGCGGCGACGGGCAGCCGCAGTTCCAGGCGCAGATCTTCACCCGCTACGCCGATTACGGGATGTCGGTGGCCGACGCGGTGGACGCGCCGCGCCTGCTCTACGGCCGCACCTGGGGCGCGGAATCGCTCAGCGTGAAGGTCGAGGACCGGTTCGATCCGGGCTGCATCGCGGCGCTCCGGCGGATGGGCCACGACATCGAGGAATTGGGCGGCGCCTACATCGACTCGCTGGGACATGCCGGCATGCTGGTGCGCCACCCGCGCGACGGACGGATCGAGGCGACGCACGATCCGCGCTCCGATGGCGGCGCGGCCGGGCTCTGATGCGGGCCGGCCCGGGCTGAGGCGCCCAAGGGGTACACTGCCCAAGGGTTACACCGTCCGAGGGTTACACCGTCCGAGGCACGCGATACCCTTCGCCCGAAGCCGGCCCGGCGAGCGGGCGAGACGGGAGGAGCAATCCTTGGCCCACTTCATCAACGACCGCGCCGGCCTCGTCACCGACGCCATCGATGGGCTCATCGCCGGCAGCGGCGGCGTCCTTGCGCGGCTCGACGGTTATCCTGAGATCCGCGTCGTGCTGCGGGCCGAGCCCGAACCGGGCCGGGTCGCCGTGGTCTCCGGCGGCGGCTCGGGGCACGAGCCGGCCCATGCCGGCTTCGTCGGGCCGGGGCTGCTCGCGGCGGCGGTGTGCGGCGACGTGTTCGCCTCGCCCTCCGTCGATGCGGTGCTGGCCGGGATCCTGGCGGTGACGGGCGAGGCCGGCTGCGTCCTCGTCGTGAAGAACTATGCCGGCGACCGCCTCAATTTCGGCCTCGCCGCCGAGCGCGCCCGCGCGATGGGCCGCCGGGTCGAGACCGTGCTGGTCGCCGACGACATCGCCCTGCCGGACGCGGCCCGGCCGCGAGGGCTGGCCGGCACGCTCCTCGTCCACAAGGCCGCGGGCCACGCCGCCGCCGCGGGCGCCCCGCTCGACGACGTCGCGGCGCTGGCCCGGCGCACTGCGGACGCGGTGCGCACCCTCGGCATCGCCGTCTCCACCGCGACGATCCCCGGCGCGAGGCCGGAGCCGCGCTTGGCCGAAGGTCAGGCGGAACTCGGACTCGGAATCCACGGCGAGCCCGGCATCGAGCGCATCGACCTGCCCCGCGCCGACGCGCTCGCCGCGCTTATGACCGCGCGCTTCCCCGCTCCCATCGCGGGAGCCGACAGGCTGGCGCTCCTCGTCAACAATCTCGGCTCCACAACCGCCCTGGAGATGGCGGTGCTGACGCAGGCGGTGCTCGCGACCGATCTCGGACGACGGGTGCGGCTGCTTCTCGGCCCCTCCCCGGTCATGACCGCTCTCGACATGCACGGCGCCTCCCTCACCTTCCTGGCCTTGGACGATGCCATCGAGGCCGCCCTGCTCTCAGAGACACCGGTCGCCGCCTGGCCGCGCGCGCGGATCCTGTCTCGACCGCTCGTCCGACCCCTGCCCGACGGGCTGGCCGGCGGGCCGGCACCGGCCGCTTCGCGGGATGCGGGCGTCGCTGCGCGCATCGAGGCGGTGTGCCGGGCGCTGATCGCCGCGGAAGCCTCGCTCAACGCCCTCGACGCGCGGGTGGGGGACGGCGATACCGGCTCGACCTTCGCCGAGGGCGCCCGCGCCGTCCTGGCCGATCTCGACCGGCTGCCTCAGGCCGAGCCCGCCGCGCTCTGCCGGGCATTGGGCGAGCGCCTCGGACGCGCCACCGGCGGTTCGAGCGGTGTGCTGCTCTCGATCTTCTTCACCGCCGCCGGCGCGGCGCTCGCGGCGGGTGAGGAGTGGCCCGGAGCCTGCGCCGCCGGCCTGGCACGGGTGCGCGAGATCGGCGGGGCCGGCCCCGGCGACCGCACGATGCTCGATGCGGCGATCCCGGCGGTCGACGCGCTGGCGGCCTCCGGCCTCGACGCGGCGGCGCGGGCCGCCCGGGCGGGCGCCGAGGCGACCGCCGGGATGGAGCGGGCCGGCACCGGCCGCTCCAGTTATCTCGCCGGCACCGACCTGAAGGGCCACCCCGATCCCGGCGCGGTTGCGGTGGCGACCGCCTTCGAGGCACTGGCCTCCGGAGCGAAGTGAGACGATCGACGATGAGCACCCTGAACAAGGATCAGAGCGACTACTGGAACGGCGAGGTCGGCCAGCGCTGGGCCGCGTACCATCAGGCTCTCGACGCCGCCTTCGCGCCCTTCACCGAGGCGCTGTTCGCCGGCGCCGCACTCGATCCGGGCGACCGCGTGCTCGATATCGGCTGCGGGGCCGGCGACACCGCCCTGATCGCCGCGCGGCGGGTTGGGCGCAGCGGCCGCGTCACCGCCGCCGACCTGTCGGAGCCGCTCCTGGCCGTCGGCCGCGAGCGGGCGGCGCGGGAGGCACCGGACGCCGCCCCGATCGAGTGGCTGCGGGCCGATGCTCAGGATCATGCCTTCGAGCCGCAGTTCGATCACGCCCTCTCCCGCTTCGGCGTGATGTTCTTCGAGGACTCCGCCGCCGCCTTCGCCAACATCCGCCGTGCCCTCGTGACGGGTGGCCGGCTGCGCTTCCTCTGCTGGCGGAGCATGGCGGAGAACCAGTGGGTCACGCTCGCACGGGATGCGGTGCTTCCGCTCCTGCCCGAGGTCGAGCCCCCGCAACCGGGCGCGCCCGGCCCCTTCCGCTTCGCTGCGCCGGACACGCTTTTGCCTATTCTTGAGGCAGCCGATTTTCGCGCCATCGCCTGCGAGCCGATCGATCGCCTGATGCGGGTCGGTGCGACGCCGGAGGCAGCGGCCGACTTTGTCGCCACGCGCGGTCCCGTCGCCCGGCTGCTGCGCGAGCGCGACCCGGCCCTGCAGGCGACTGCCTTAAAAAACATCACGCAGCTGTTCACCGAGCGTTTCGGCAAGGGTCCGGTCGATCTCGGCGCCGCCTGCTGGCTCGTCAGCGGGCACACCTGAGGTTCAGTCCTGGCACGCCCTTTGCTGAGCCCCCGCGCCGCAAGGGAGTGAATGATGCATACAGTTTCCGATCGGACGCGGTGGATCCAGCTCGGCCTGGGTCTCCTGGTCATGATGACGATCTCCAGCCCGCAATATGTCTGGACGCTGTTCGTGAAGCCGTTCCAGGCGACCACCGGCGCGAGTCTCGCCGCCGTGCAGGTCGCCTTCACGATGCTGATCGTGCTCCAGACCTTCTTCTCGCCGGTGCAGGGCTGGCTGATCGAGCGCTTCAGCGCCAAGGCCATGATCGCGCTCGGCGCCGCCCTGTCGGGCCTGGGCTGGGTCGCGGCCTCCTACACCGACACGCTGTGGGGGCTCTACGCAACCTACGGCCTGCTGTGCGGCCTCGGCACCGGCATCGTCTATGTCGGCGTCGTCGGGCTGATGGTGCGCTGGTTCCCCGAGCGGCGCGGCTTCGCGGCCGGCGTCGTGGCCGCGGGCTACGGCATGGGCGCGATTGCCACCACCTTCCCCATCACCGACATGATCGCGGCCTCGGGCTATCGCCACACGCTGTTCGTGTTCGGCGCGATCATGGCGGTCATCGGCGTTGCCGCAGCGCTCGGCCTGCGCACCCCGAAGGCCGGCGAGACCCCCGCCATCCCCGCCGACAAGGTGGCGAGCGCCGCCCGCGACGTGGCCCCGGCCGAGATGCTGCGGAGCCCGCTGTTCTGGCTGATGTTCGCCATGATGGCGATGATGTCGACCGGCGGCCTGATGGTGGTCGCGCAGTTCGCAGCCTTCGCCAAGGAGTTCGGCGTGGCCGACGCGATGGTGTTCGGCTTCGCCGCACTGCCCTTCGCGCTCACCTTCGACCGCATCACCAACGGCCTGACGCGGCCCTTCTTCGGCTGGGTCTCCGACCATGTCGGCCGCGAGAACACCATGGCGGTCGCCTTCGCCCTCGAAGCCGTCGCCATCGGCCTGCTGCTGATGTTCCGCGAGAACGCCTACGCCTTCGCGCTGCTCTCGGGTGTCGTCTTCTTCGCCTGGGGCGAGATCTTCTCGCTGTTCCCCTCGACCCTGACCGACACCTTCGGGACGAAGCACGCCACCACCAACTACGGCTTCCTCTACATGGCCCAGGGCGTGGGCTCGCTGCTCGGCGGCCCCGTCGCCGCGCTGATCCACGACGCGGTCGGGAGCTGGGTGCCGGTCTTCGGCATCGCCATCGTCCTCGACCTCGTCGTGGCGGCGCTGGCGTGGTTCGTGCTCAAGCCCGCCCGCCGCGCCTATCTCGGTGTGCCCGGACCGGCGGTGCCGGAGGTGACCGCGCCGCTGGCCGCCCGCCCGGCGGTCTGAGGCGGTCCCGTCAGGCGCCGGCCCTGGCAGAACCGGGCCGGCGCGCGTAACGGATGGCTTCCGCGGGGCCGACCGCCTCGCACGAAAGACATCCGCCATGAACACGACTCCCTGGCGGCGCGGATCATGACCGCGCCGCTTTCCCCCGAGCCGGGACGTCTCCCCTGGCTCGCCATCGTCGGCATCGGCGAGGACGGGCGAGCGGGCCTCTCGCCCGCCGCCGCCGCCGCCCTGGACGGGGCGGAGGTGGTCTATGGCGGGCGCCGCCACCTCGCACTGGCGGCGCCGCTCGGCTCCGAGACCCGGCCCTGGCCGAGCCCGATCGACGCGGCCTATCCCGGCATCCTGGCCCTGCGGGGTCGGCCCACCTGCATCCTCGCCACCGGCGACCCATTCCACTACGGCATCGGCGCCGAGATCGCCCGCCTGGTGCCGGCACCCGAGATCCGCGCCTTCCCGCAGCCCTCCGCCTTCAGCCTCGCCGCCGCCCGGCTCGGCTGGTCGCTGCCCGAGACGGCGTGTCTCACCCTGCACGGGCGTGACCTCTTCGGCATCGTGCCCCAGCTCCAACCCGGCGCCCGCCTCCTCGCCCTGTCCTGGGACGGCGCGACGCCCACCGCGCTCGCCACACTGCTCGCCGAACGCGGCCTCGGCGCCTCGCGGCTCACCGTGCTCGAGGCGATGGGCGGACCGCACGAACGCGTCCGCGCGGCGCGGGCGGACGGCTTCGACCTCGCCGAGATCGCCAGCCTCAACACGATCGCGGTGGAAGTGGAGGCGGCACCCGGCGCACGGATCGTCCCGCTGAGCCCCGGCCTCGACGATGGGTGGTTCGAGAATGACGGGCAGCTCACCAAGGCCGAGATCCGCGCGGTGACGCTCGCAGCCCTCGGACCGCGGGCCGGCGAGACCCTGTGGGATCTCGGCGCCGGCGCGGGGTCGGTCTCGATCGAGTGGTGCCTGCGCCATCCCGCCAACCGCGCGGTCGCGGTGGAGCGCCGCCCGGACCGGGCCGAGCGCATCGGCCGCAACGCGCGGGCGCTCGGCGTCGGCGCACGGGTGCAGGTCGTCGTCGGCGCCTCGTCCGCGGCGCTGTCCGCCCTCCCCTCTCCCCGGGCGGTCTTCGTCGGCGGCGGGGTCGCCGAGCCCGGTCTGCTCGCGGCCTGCCGGGACGCGCTGCCGCGCGACGGCCGCTGCGTCGCCAATGCCGTCACCCTGGAGGGCGAGGCGGCCCTGCTCGCGGCCTTCGCCGAGACCGGCGGCGCCCTGCGCCGGCTCTCGGTCGCCCAGGCCGTGCCGGTCGGCGGCCTCACCGGCTGGCGCCCGGCCATGCCCATCACGCAATGGGTCTGGACGAAGCCGTGACGCCGCCCCGGATCGTCGCCGGCATCGGCTTCCGCCGGGCGACGCCTCCGGCGGAAATCATCGCGCTGCTGCACCGTGCCCTCGGTGAGGCCGGGCTCGCGCCCGGGCGGCTCGCCGCCATCGCCACCGCCGCCGACCGGGCCGCGGAACCGGCGATCCGCGAGGCCGCCGCCGCCTTCGGCCTCACGCCGACGGCGCTCGATGCAGACGACCTGACGGCGGTGGATGCGCGGGTCGTGACCCGGTCGGAGCGGATCGAGGCGAGCCGTGGCGTCGGCTCGGTGGCGGAGGCAGCCGCGCTCGCCTGCGCCGGCGCGGCGGCCCGCCTCGTCCTGCCCCGCATCGCCAGCGCGGGGGCCACCTGCGCCCTCGCGGATCCGGTGTCAGGGTTTCCTTAACCGAGAAATCGCTCGGCGCGGCGGGGGAAGGGAACCTTTCACGCGATCGGGCCCAAGACAGCGCCGTGCAGCAGGGAGGATCGGGCGGTGACGGAGTTGTCGGTTCCCACCCTGCAATTCACCGATTTCCTGGTCTTCGGCGCCTGCGCCGCGATCTTCCTCTGCAACTGGCTGCTCCGCCGGCAGAAGACCTACTTCCTCTGCTTCGGAGCGAGCTACGCCGTCTGTGCGGCCATGGCCGTGTGGTTCGTGGATTTCGGCTATTACGGCAGCATCTGGTCGCCGTTCGGATGGTCGCTCGCCGGGGCGACCTTCTGGATCGGATTGCGGCTCTTCGACGGGCGCCCGGCGGTGACCGGGCCGATGATCGGCCTGTTCCTGCTCCCGACGGCGACGCATCTCGGGCTCACCCTCGCGGGCGTCGGTCCCGCCGGCGTCAATGCCGGCAGCACGATCGCCTACGCCATCCACGAGGGCGCGGCCGCCCTTGATATCTTCCGAAGCCCGCCGCGGCGGTCCCCGCTCCGCCACCTGATCGCCTGGGCGCTTCTCGCGATCGCGCTGGTGATCTGCCTGCCCCTGCTGCCGGTGCCGGAGACCTCGATTCGCCTGTCCATCATCGCCATCTTCATCGTCGATCACATCACCTCCATCCTCCTGACCACGGCGATCCTCGCCCTGGAGGCGGAGCGGGCCCACGCGGCGATGGAGCGGATGGCGCGGACGGACGCGCTGACGGGGGCGCTGAACCGGCAGGGCCTCGCGGCGAGGGCCGGCGGCGTGGCCGAGGCCGGCATCATCGTCGCCGATCTCGACCATTTCAAAGCGATCAACGACCGGTTCGGGCACGCCGCGGGCGACGCGGTGCTGCGCGACTTCGCCGGGAGGGCGGCGGCGCTCCTGCCCGAGGGCGGCCACCTCGCCCGGCTGGGAGGCGAGGAGTTCGGGATCGTGCTGCCCGGGCACGACGACAACGCGACGGCCTATCTCGCCGAACGCCTTCGCCGCGCGGTCGGCACGGTGCCCGTCCTCTGGAGGGAATCGGCGGTTCCGATCACGGTGAGCATCGGCGTCGCGATGCTCGGGGCCGGAGAGACCCTGAACGAGAGCCTGGAACGCGCCGACGGGGCGCTCTACGACGCCAAGACCGGCGGCCGGAACCGCGTCCGGATCGCGGCGCGCCGCCCGGCGCCCGCTGCGGCCGCCAGCGCGGTCTGCCACTCAGCCTGCACCGCCGCCTGACAGGCTGCCGATCCGCTCCGCCGCGAAGCGCTGGCGCAGCCATGCCGCCGCCGGGCCGCAGGGCCGCTGCTTGTGCCAGACCAGTTCCAGGGCGATCGGCCAGTCGCCCTTGTCGAACTGCAGGTCCGGCGTGACGAGGTCGGGCGCGGTCAGCGACGAAGCGATGACGTGATCGGTCACGAAGGCCCAGCCGATCCCGTGCTTCACCAGCTCCAGGATCACCCAGTGGCTTTCCACCCACCACACCTCGGCCGCCACCCGCAGGCGCCGCTTCTCCGGCCCGTCGCTGCGCGCAGCCACGAGGATCTGGCGGTGACGCTTCAGTTCCTCCCACTCCACCCGGGCCTTCGCGAGCGGGTGATCGCGTCCGCAGACCAGCTTGAGCGGTACCCAGCCGATGGTCTGGAAGCCGAGCTCCGTCGGCAGGACCTCCTGACGCCACATCACGCCGAGGTCGGCGGCGCCCGACTGCACCATCCGGCTGACATCCTCCATCAGCGGAAAGAGCAGTTCCAGCTCCACGAAGGGAAAGTGCCGGGCGAAGTCGGCGAAGAGGGCGCCGAGCGCGTGCTCGGGATAGAGTTCATCGATGGCGACGACGAGCCGGTTCTCGACCCGCCGCTCCAGGCTGCTCGCCACGCCGATCAGGTGTTCGCGCCGATCCAGCACGACGCGCGCCTCCGAGAGCAGCCGCTCGCCCGCCGGCGTGAGCACCGGGTTCCGGCCCGTCCGACTGAACAGCGCCAGTCCCAGGTCGGTCTCGAGATTGGCGACCTGGGTGCTGACGGCCGATTGCGCCTTCCGCAATACGCGGGCGGCGCCCGAGAACGATCCGGCCTCGGCCGCGGCCACGAAGGCCTGAAGCTGATCGAGCGAGACGGCCATCCATCTGGTTTCCAGATACGTTCCAACTTGGTTTTCGGATTATCGCTGATAGAAGGCGGCGGACCAATCCCGATCCTTTGGACACGTCCATGCGCACCACCCGCGACCGCATCCGCCACACCCTCCTGTTCGAGCTGTTCGGCCTCGCGCTCATCATCCCGCTCGGAAGCGTGCTGTTCGGGCTGCACGCCTCCGACATGGGCGTGATCGGCGCGGGCAGCGCGCTCGCCGCGACGGCGTGGAACTACGCCTACAACCTCGGCTTCGATCGCGTGATGCAGCGGTGGGTCGGGCACACCCGCAAGAGCCTCTCGCTGCGGGTGGGACACGCCGTGCTGTTCGAGGCGGGACTGCTCGTGATCCTGCTGCCGCCGATCGCCTGGTATCTCGGCATCGGCCTCGTCCAGGCCTTCGTCATGGATCTCGCGATCGCGGCCTTCTACGTGGCCTACGCCTTCGTCTTCAATCTCGCCTACGACCGGGCCTTCCCGCTGCCGGGCTGGGGCGAGGTCGCGGCGGAGCCGTCCCGCTGAGCCGGGCGGCCACCGCGATCATCGTCTCTCCCCAACGCCCGTCCCGATGCTGTAAGCGGACGCCATGACCGTCCACTTCATCGGCGCCGGGCCGGGCGCCGCCGACCTCATCACCCTGCGCGGCCGCGACCGGATCGCGGCCTGCCCGGTCTGCCTCTACGCCGGCTCGCTGGTGGCGCCCGAGATTCTGTCGTGGTGCCCTCCGGGGGCGCGCATCGTCGACACCGCCCCCCTCGACCTCGACGCGATCATGGAGGAGATCGGGCGCGCCCACGCGGACGGCCGGGACGTGGCGCGGCTGCATTCCGGCGATCTCTCGGTCTGGAGCGCCCTGGCCGAGCAGACCCGGCGGCTCGACGCGCTCGGCATCCCCTACACCGTGACGCCGGGCGTCCCCGCCTTCGCCGCCGCCGCCGCCCTGCTGCGGCGCGAGCTCACCGTGCCGGGACTGACGCAATCCGTGGTGCTCACCCGCACCTCCGGCCGGGCGAGCCCGATGCCGGAGCGCGAGCAGCTCTCCGCCTTCGCCGCCACCGGCGCGACCCTGGCGCTGCACCTCTCGATCCACGTCGTCGAGCAGGCTTGCGCCGACCTCGTCCCGTTCTACGGGCCGGATTGCCCGGCCGCGGTCGTGTTCCGCGCCACCTGGCCCGACGAGCGGGTGCTGACCGGGACGCTGACGACCCTGCCCGAGCACGTGCGCGCGGCGAACATCGAGCGCACCGCGCTGATCCTGGTGGGCCCGGCGCTCGACCCGTCGGATTTCCGCGAGAGCGCGCTCTACGCACCCGATTACGATCGCCGCTTCCGGCCCCGCGGCGCGGTCGGTGCGGTGGGCACCCTTGGCGGCGCATCGAACGCGCGTGGCGAAGCATCCGACGAGGCCGCATCGTGACCCCCGCCCCCGGCCTCCTCGTCGCGGCACCGCGCTCCGGCTCCGGCAAGACCACGGTGACGCTCGCGCTGATGCGGGCGCTGCGCCGCCGGGGCGTGGCGCTGCGCGGCGCCAAATGCGGGCCGGACTACATCGACCCTGCCTTCCACGAGGCGGCAACGGAAGCCCCCAGCCTCAACCTCGACAGTTTCGCCATGCCCGACGCGCTGCTCGACGCCTGCGCCGGCCTGAGCGCCGATCAGGCCGACCTCGTCGTGGCCGAGGGTTCGATGGGGCTGCATGACGGCATCGTCGCCGGCGAGGGCCGCACCGGCGCGAATGCCGACATCGCCGCGCGCTACGGCTGGCCAATCCTCCTCGTGCTCGACGTGTCGGGCGCGGCGCAATCGGCGGCGGCGGTCGCGCTCGGCTGTGCGGCCTACGATTCGCGGATCCGGATCGCGGGCGTGATCCTCAACAAGGTCGCGAGCCCGCGCCACCGCCGCCTCGTCGAGGCGGGACTGTCGCGGGTCGGGCTGCCGGTGCTCGGCGCCCTCCCGCGGGAGGCGGGTCTCGTCCTGCCCGAACGTCATCTCGGCCTCGTCCAGGCCGGAGAGACCGCCGACCTCCACGCCCGCCTCGACCGGCTCGCGGATCTCGCGGAAGCCTCCCTCGATCTCGACGCGATCGTTTCCGCGGCCGGTGGGCACGCCCCCGCCGTCACCGCCGGCCTGCCGAAGCCGCCGGCGCAGCGGATCGCGGTGGCGCGGGACGCCGCCTTCTCCTTCCTCTATCCGCACATGCTGGCGGGTTGGCGCGCGGCCGGTGCCGAGATCGTCCCGTTCTCGCCGCTGGCCGACGAGGCGCCGGGCGCCGATTGCGATGCCTGCTGGCTGCCCGGCGGCTATCCCGAGCTGCATGCGGGCCGGCTCGCGGCGGCGAACCGCTTCCGCGATGGCCTGCGGGCCTTCGCCCGGACGCGGCCGGTCCACGGCGAGTGCGGCGGCTACATGGTTCTGGGTGAGAGCCTGGAGGATGCGGACGGAGTGACCCAACCGATGTGCGGCCTGCTGCCGGTGGCGACCTCATACCGGCGGCGCAAGCTCCATCTCGGCTACCGCGTCGCGCATCTCCTCGCCGACGGGCTGCTGGGTGCCGCGGGCACGCGCCTCGTCGGGCACGAGTTCCACTACGCGAGCGAACTCACGCCCAGCCCGGAGGGCGACCTCGCGCTCGCACGGGTGACGGATGCGGAAGGGGTGCCGCTCGGCCTCGCCGGCCACCGCCGGGGCCACGTCACGGGAAGCTTCTTCCACCTGATCGCCGGGACCGGGGAGGCGTGAGAAGGATCCCCGCCGGCCGCGTCGGCTCGATCACCGCTGGTCGGGGCAGGGATCGGCCCCGTGCCGGACGCGGGCGGCTTGAGCCACCCCAACCCGCAGAGACCGAGAGCCGCAACCGTTCCGTCCGAAGCGGCGGATTCGGGTCCGCGCTCGAGCGCCGCGAGCCGACCGGTACGGTCCCCGGCTCGATCAAGCGGAGACCGTATCAGCCCTGGTCCGACACGGTCCTGAACGCCGAGCCCGAATCCCTTCCGGCGCAGAACCGTTAGGCGTCGAGGACTTCCGGGTCCTTCTTGCGGCCGAGGCGGGCGGCGCTGCGCACGATCGCCAGAACCTCGCGGCGCAGCTGATCGTCCTCGATCGTGGCGAAGGCGCGCAGCAGATCGACGGCACCGTGAGCGCGGAGGAAGCCGAAGACCTCCGTCTGCTCCTGGGCGGCGGCGCCGTCGCCCTCCTCGAAGAAGGCGGAGACCGGAACTTCGAGCAGACGAGCGATCTCGCGCAGGCGCCCGGCGCCGACACGGTTCTGGCCCTTCTCGTATTTCTGGACCTGCTGGAACGTCACGCCCACGGCGGTCCCGAGCGCGGTCTGGCTCAAGCCGCGTGCCTTGCGCAGCGCGGTGATCCGGAGCCCGACGAGGCGGTCGACATCGGTTGTCTGTTTCGGCATCATCTTACGGCACGGTCCCTGTTCGACGTCGCGGACCAACCCAAGGACCTTAGGTCGGCAGCGCTTGAGCATTTGCCAGCGCCTTCGGGCATCGCGGAACGCTTCTACTGCCGAAGCAGGTCGGGCAGATGCGTTGCGAGGCTACCGTATCGCTGTGGTTTAGCCTGGCTGCAGCATCACCATGAAGTGCATACGCAATGCAAGTACCTACCTGTTGGCGGATCGGAGTTTTCAGTTTGCTGTCAGGTTTCTGTTCTCCAAACGTTCCTGCAGCAGAGTCGACGAGCCTCACTTGAAGTTGGTGGGAGTTCTCGCGAATTCGCTGCGGAGGGGCACTCACCCTGCAGGCGGTGAGGCCGCTTCGGTTCACCTTATGAGCGAGACTACGTAGAGTCATCAATTTCGGGCGGCCGCGCGGCGGCCGGCCCGATCAGATTGGGAGCAATCGGGCATGTTCATCGCGATGAACCGGTTCAAGGTCGTCAAGGAATCGGCGCAGGATTTCGAGCAGGTTTGGCTCGGGCGCGACAGCCATCTCGGCGAGATGGAAGGGTTCGTGGAGTTCCATCTGCTCAAAGGACCGGAGGCCGAGGATCACATCCTCTACGCCTCGCACACCATCTGGCGCTCGCGGTCCGATTTCGAGGCCTGGACCCGCTCGGAACAGTTCCGCAAGGCGCATGGGCGGGTGCCGGGCACCAAGCCGCTCTATCTCGGCCACCCGCAATTCGAGGGGTTCGAGTCGATTCAGACCGTCGCTCGGCCGGAAAGCGAGCAGGCGGCCTGATTCCGGCTCCCCTGACGCCTCGTCCCGGAGCGCTGATGAGCGGCCTCCATCCGGGACGAGAGCGCAACCTCTGGTCGCTCTCAGCGAACCGGAACCCTTGACCAGCCTCGGCCGCGATCCGACGTCGGCGGGCGGCGGATCGGTCCCGATCCGGCGGCATCACCGCAGGCGGGGCAGGAACACCGCCGTCAGCCCGATAGCGGGCAGGTAGGCGCAGAGGTCATAGACCCGCTCGATGCCGACATGATCGGCCGTCTCTCCGAGCAGAGCGGCCCCGAGGCCGCCCATGCCGAAGGCGAAGCCGAAGAACAGACCGCCGACGAGGCCGATTCGGCCCGGCAACAATTCCTGTGCATAGACCAGGATCGCCGGCATGGCCGAGGCCAGGATCAGGCCGATCGGCACCGACAGGGCCACCGTCCAGAACAGGCTCACATGCGGCAGGGCGAGGGAGAAGGGCAGCACGCCGAGTATCGAGATCCAGATCACGAGCTTGCGCCCGAAGCGGTCGCCGATGGGACCACCGAGGATCGTGCCCGCCGCGACCGATCCGAGGAAGACGAACAGGTAGACCTGAGCCTGCGCCACCGGCACGCCGAACCGGTGGATCAGGTAGAAGGTGTAGTAGGACGAAAAGCTCGCCATGTAGAAGTACTTGGAGAAGATCAGCCCCAGCAGGATCGCGACCGTCGCCACGACCCGCGCACGGCTCAGCCGGCCGGAGGCCGCCCCGGTGCTCGACCGGGCGATCCGCGGCGCCCCCGCGAGGTGCCGTGCGTACCAGCGGCCGACCGTGCCCAGCACGAGGATGCCGGCCAAGGCCGCGAGGCAGAACCAGGCGACGCTGCCCTGGCCGTAGGGCACCACGAGGAAGGCGGCCAGCAGCGGCCCGAGCGCCGTGCCGGCATTGCCGCCGACCTGGAACACCGATTGCGCCAGCCCGTAGCGTCCGCCGGATGCGAGGCGCGCCACCCGGCTCGCTTCGGGGTGGAAGATCGCGGAGCCGAGACCGATCAGCGCCGCGGCGGCGAGCAGGGCGCCGTAGGCGGGCGCCGCCGACAGCAGCGCGAGCCCGGCGAGCGACAGCCCCATGCCGACGGCCAGCGAGTAGGGCAGCGGGCGCCGGTCGGTGTAGAGGCCCACCGCCGGCTGGAGCAGCGAGGCCGTCCCCTGGAACACGAAGGTGATGAGCCCGATCTGCCCGAAATCGAGGTGGAAGCCTGTCTTGAGCAGGGGATAGAGCGCCGGCAGGAGCGACTGCACGAGGTCGTTGAGGAGGTGCGAGAGGCTGAGGCCCAGGAGCACCGCCAGGGCCGGTCCCGAAGAGGGCTCGGGCCCCTGCCGGATCGCCTGCAAGGGAGCCTTCAAGGGGGCCTGCGTCGACATCGCTCCGGCGGGCAGGCCCTGCAACGCCGGATTCTCACCCGCTTCGGCTCTCATGCCGCACTCCGTCCGGACGGCGCTCCGGTCTTGATTTACTCGAAAGACCGACGCTGAACTCGCGGGGGCTCCGCGGCGCGAAGCCACCGATTCCCCGTCGAAATCGTCTCGTTCGTCTCACATCGGCGCCGCGCCGCAGCCGGCCCGGATCGATCCGGGCGCGCGTTCGGCCCGCGCGGAGGCGAAGGAACCACGACGGAGCGCGGCCGATCGAAGGATCGGCCGCGCTCCGTCGGTCGTATGTCAGGCCGCCGTGGCCCCGGCAACGGCGTGCGGGCGCATCCGGTGCGCGGCTTGCGCGGGGAACCGCGAAACCCGGGGCGGCGACTGAAGACGTCCCGCTTCGGGACAGATCACCGCCTCCGGGCAGCACAGCGCGGGACACATGTTTCACGAGCGCCCACCTCAGCAGTACCAGCGCCTGCCCGGCGACCGGGCGCGCCGCTCCGTCTGGGCCTCTCTCCTGCCGCAGCGGCGGCGCACGGCCCTGCGCGTGGGCATCTCGGCCGCGCTGCTCACCGCCGATCTGCTGGCCATCCTGGCGGTCGGCTACGCCATGGATGCGGCCTACCACGCCTATATCGGCGACGGCGTGCTGATCCCGCTCACGCACAGCATGAACCTGCAGACGGCCGGGTTCCTCGCCGTCATCGTGGTGGTGACCAACCTCGTCCGCGGCGAGTACAGCATCGAGCGCTGCCTGTCGCAGACGCCGCACCTCCAGCGCCGGGCGGCGCTGTGGCTGATGGCCTGGGCAGTCGCTCTGCTGGCCGGCTTCGCGACCAAGACGACCCAGGACTTCTCCCGCGTCGCCTCCGCTGCCTTCTTCCTCTCCGGTCTTCCGGTCACGATCCTCGTCCGCGCGGCGGCGGTGGCGCTGGTGCGCCGCAGCAGCACCTCGGGCTCCCCATCGGTGAGCCGCGTCCACCTCGTCGGCTACGAGGAGGACGTGACGAGCTTCTACGCCAACAACGACGTCGATGCGCTGGGCCTTCGAATCGTCGGCACGAGCTACCTGCGCCGTTTCGATCCCTCCTCCGGTGCTGCGAGCGCGGAATCCCTGCTCGCCGAGGATCTCGACCTCGCCGTCTCGGTGGTGCGGTTCCTGCGGCCGGACGACGTGTTCGTGCTGGTGCCCTGGTCGGAACCCGCCGACATCGAACGCTGCATCGACGCCTTCCTGCGGGTGCCGGCCGCCCTGCACCTGCGGCCCGGCACGATGATGGACCGTTTCCCCGATCTGCAGGTCGCCCGGGTGGGGCGGCTGTCGGGCATCAATATCGGCCGGCGCCCGCTCTCCGTCGGGGAGATCCTGCTCAAACGAGCCTTCGACGTGACGCTGGCGGGGCTCGGGCTCGTGCTGCTCGCCCCCCTGTTCGTCGCCCTCGCCGTGCTGATCAAGCTCGACAGCCCCGGCCCGGTCTTCTTCCGGCAGCGGCGCTACGGCTTCAACCAGCAGGCCTTCGGCGTTTACAAGTTCCGCAGCATGAAGGCCGCCCCCGACGCTCCCTTCCGGCAGGCCTCGCGCAACGACGACCGCATCACCCGCATCGGCGCTCTGATGCGCCGGACCAACCTCGACGAGTTGCCCCAGCTCCTCAACGTGATCCGGGGCGACATGTCGCTCGTCGGTCCGCGCCCGCACGCGCTGGCGCACGACCGCAGCTTCGAGCGGCGCATCGCCCTCTACGCCCGCCGCCACAACGTGAAGCCCGGCATCACCGGATGGGCGCAGGTGAACGGCTTCCGCGGCGAGACCCTGACCGACGAGGCGATGGAACAGCGGGTCCAGGCGGACCTGCACTACATCGACAACTGGTCGCTCTGGCTCGACATCACGATCCTGTTCCGCACGATCGCCTCGCCGCGGGCCTACCGCAACGCGTTCTGACCGTGCGCTCCAGCCCGCACCTTCCGCCCGGGCGTGCTACGCGCGGGGCGCGGTGTCGGGTGGATCCCCGCGCTCGCGGCAGGCGCCGCACTCGCCCTCGACCTCCAGGATCCGGCTCGTCGGGGTGAATCCGGCCCCGGCCAGCGTCTGGTCGAGGGCGCTCTCGACGGCCGGAGCCGTCATCTCGTCGATGCCGCCGCAGGTGCGGCAGATCAGGAAGACGAGGCCTGCCCCCGCACCGTGTTCGTGCCCGCAGGAGACGAAGGCGTTGCGGCTGGAAATGCGGTGGACGAAGCCCTGTTCGGTGAGGAAGTCGAGTGCCCGATAGACCGACACCGCCGCGACCCGGCGCCCGGGCGCGCTCATCCGCTCGGCGATGTCGTAGGCTCCGAGCGGCTTGTGCTCCGCCGCCACCGCCGCGAGCACGTCCCGCCGCAGACGCGTGAACTGCAGGCCGCGCGCCTGGCACAGGCGCTCCGCCCGCTCGATCACGTCCCCGGCGGTACCGTGCCCGCCGCAGCAACCGGGCCCGTCATGACCGTGAGGGTCATGCGCGTGCCCGTGGCGGTCGCCCTGCCCGTCACTCTGCCCATCGCCCTGGCCGTGTTCCTGCTGCGCGTGACCGCGCATCCCGACCTCCCCGGTATCGGCGGCCGAGATCGCCGCATTCTCGCCGCCCGCCTCGGCACGGGCCGATTGAACTCGATCCGTGTTACAGTGTATCAGCCCCACCAAGATAGGCGTCCGGCCGCAATCGGGCAACGAGGCGGAGAACGCGCGGATCGCGGTCATCCCCGGCCTCCGCGACATCCTCCGCCCGGCCATCCTCGGAGATCCCATGACCCGTGCCGGCGGGACCGTCCGCCTCCCGCGCCGCTCGCTGTTCCGCAGCGGGGCCGGACTGCGACTGGCGGCGGCCCTCATTCTGTCGAGCCTGCTCTGGGCGGTGATCCTGTGGGCCAAGTCTTGAGCGATATCGTGAGCGGAGCCGTGAACGGCGGGTCGGCGTTGGCGGGCGCCATCCGGTTCCGCGGCCTGACCCTCGGCTACGACCGGCATCCGGCGGTCCACCATCTCGACGGCACCATCGCGGCCGGCGACCTGCTCGCCGTGGTGGGACCGAACGGCGCCGGCAAATCGACGCTCCTGAAGGGCATCGTCGGTGAGATCCGTCCCCTCGACGGGACGGTCGAGGCAGGGCCGCGTTCCGGCGCGATCGCCTACCTGCCGCAGGCGGCCGAGATCGACCGCAGCTTTCCCGTGAGCGTCCTCGACCTTGCGGCGATGGGCCTGTGGCGGCCGCTCGGCGCGTGGCGCAGCCTCGCCCGTCAGCGGAGCCGACTGATCGAAGCCCTCGCGGCGGTCGGGCTCACCGGCTTCGAGGACCGGCCGATCGGCACCCTCTCCGGCGGCCAGTTCCAGCGCGCCCTGTTCGCTCGGCTGATCCTGCAGGACGCGCGGATCATCCTGCTCGACGAGCCCTTCACCGGCATCGACGAGCGCACCACCGCCGATCTGCTCGCGCTGATCCGTGGCTGGCACGGCGAGGGCCGCACCGTGGTCGCGGCCCTGCACGACCTCGCCCAGGTGCGCGCGCATTTTCCCTCGACCCTCGTGATTGCCCGCCGCCCCATCGCCTGGGGGCCGACCCGCGAGGTGCTGACGCCGCCGGTGCTGGCGCGCGCGCTGCGCCTGTCCGAAGCCTGGGATGAGGCCGCCGCGATCTGCCGCCATGACGCACATCATGACGCGCATCACGAGGTTCACCCTGCGGACGGGGCCGCGGCGGCGGAGCCCCACGAGCACGGGCCGAGTCACGGGCACGATCACGGGCCTGCCGCCCACGACCATCGTGGGCACGAGCATCGCCACGACCATCACCATGATCACGCGCGTCACGGAGCGGTGTCGTGACGCTCGCCGATCTCGCGGATCTCCTCGTCGGCCCCTTCGTCGAATTCGGCTTCATGCGCCGGGCCCTCGCCGGATGCCTGGCGCTGTCCCTGTCGGCACCGCCGCTCGGCGTCTTCTTGATGCTGCGCCGGATGAGCCTGATGAGCGAGGCGATGAGCCACGCCATCCTGCCGGGGGCCGCCGCGGGCTTCCTCGTCGCCGGGCTGTCGCTGCCGGCGATGACGCTGGGCGGCCTCGTGGCCGGCCTCGCGGTGGCTCTGGCTGCCGGACTCGTCACCCGCTCGACCGTGCTGAAGGAGGATGCGAGCCTCGCCGCCTTCTACCTGATCTCGCTGGCCGGCGGGGTGTTCCTCGTCTCGCTGCGCGGCTCGCAGGTCGATCTGCTGCACATCCTGTTCGGCACCGTGCTGGCGCTGGACGACGACGCGCTCACCCTGCTCGGCGGCATCAGCAGCCTGACGCTGGTCGCGCTCGCCCTGCTGTACCGCCCGCTGGTGATCGAGTGCGTCGATCCCCTGTTCCTGCGTACGGTGAGCCGCGCCGGCGGTCCGGTCCACTCAGCCTTCCTCGCGCTGGTGGTCGTCAACCTCGTCGGCGGTTTCCAGGCGCTCGGCACGCTGCTCGCGGTCGGGCTGATGCTGCTACCGGCGATCACCGCCCGGTTCTGGGCCGCAGACCTGTCGGGCCTGATTCCCGCCGCGATGCTGGTCTCGATGCTGTCGAGCGTGGCCGGCCTGCTCGTCTCCTACCATGCCGGCATCCGGCTTCCGACGGGGCCGGCGATCGTCCTGGCGGCGGGCGCGCTCTACCTCGTCTCGATGCTGATCGGCCCCCGCGGCGGCCTGATTCACCGCCTCGTGCGGCGGCGGCATCTGGAGGCGTGATCCTCGAGCCGCTCGGGACAGCGGGTTCGAATCCCGCTCCGGCGCCGCGCGAGCCCGGCAATGAGAGAGCGGAAGGCCCCTACAATCCGAGGCCGGGGATCGCCTGCGACAGCCAGGCGAAGGCGCCCATGATGCTGGCGAACAGGGTGTAGACGAAGCCGATCGAGATCCCGACGCCGACGCCGCCGATCAGCAGACCGATCAGCACGACGAACCCGTCGCGCTCGACCAGGCCGAGGCCGATCAGGGAGACGGCGAGCCCGAGCGGGATCTGGCCGAAGAAGGGGGGCGCCACGATCAGCGCCAGCGCCAGCGCCAGAATCAGCACCCCCATACCGCGCATGCCGACGGCCCCGTCGAACACGCTCAGGCGCGGGCGCGACCAGCGCTCCAGCCGGCGCAGGAGCGGTACCGCCCGGCTGACGGCCTTCTCCACCGTCGCGCGGGCGATTGACTGATCGAGCAGCCGGCGCGGCAGCCACGGCGCCGACATCCCGGCCACGATCTGGATGGCGATGACGAGCAGGACCAATCCGCAGACCAGCGGGATCGGCGGCGGCATCGGCAGGCAGTTGGGCAGGCCGAGCAGCACCACGAGCAGCGCGAAGGCGCGGTCCCGCAGCACGGCGACGATGTCGCCGACGGTCAGCCGCTCGCTCTCCTGGCTCGCAAGCATCGTGAGAACGTCGGAGGTGCGGGCAGCGGAGGACAAACCGGCTCGGCCGTTGATCTTTCGGTGAGCGCGGCTCTAGCCCAACCGGAACCATCCGCCAAGCGCGATCGCCCCGCACGCGTGCCGTGCCACACTCGGGAAGATCACGTCCAAGTTCATCTATCGAACCCCAATCTTACCTCAAGTAATATCAATTCAGGCCTTCATCTTGGGTTGTGAATTCCGCTTAACTTTCACTAAAACTTCTGACAACCATTGGTCGTTTCGACGATCATATTGCGACCTCCAATGTCGAGCCGTGCCTCTTCCGGCGAAAGTCGTCGCCGCTCGGACGCCTCCCGGCGGACTACGATTCGCCGCGTCTCGCGGTGGCTCGCCGTCCTTGGCTCGGCTTCGTGCACCCTCGGCGATCCGGCCGAGGCTGACGAGACGACGCTGAAAGCCGTCCTGTTCGGCAGCATGGAGGCCGCGGCCTCGACCTTCTCGAGCGGCGGGGCGAAGCTCGTCTTCGATCGGTTCGAGCGGGACGGCCCCGTCGCCCTGGCGACGGCCGGCGGTGGAGTGCGGCGCGAGGGCGGCGGCTCCTCGCCGATCCGGATGCGCCTGACCACCCTCGGATCCGCGCTCGCCGGCTATCAGTTCATCCGGGATTGGGGGGCGGTGACGGTGTTCGCCGGCCCGGAGGCCTCCTGGGAGGCGCTGTCCGGCCCCGGCTTCGTTCTCGTGCAGGCCATGCCCCTGCGGATGGGCCTGCGCCTGCAGGGCGAGGTCTGGGCGCGGCCGACGGAGACGACGCTCGCGACCGCGACGCTGATTCTCGGCTCCGCCCGCAGCGACGCCTATGTCCGGCTGTCCTGGGGCACGGCCCTATTGGGCGCCTATCTCGGCCCGGAGGCGGCCGTTTACGGGGACGCGACCGATTACCGGAAATGGAGCGTCGGGCTGCATGCCACCGACTACGCGATCGGCGGCTACCATTTCCGCCTGTCTGCCGGATGCCAGCTCGAAACGCCGCTCAACCAGTGGAGCCCTTACGTCTCCCTCACGGTCTGGAACGCACTGTGAGGCGCGCCTGTGCCGCGCCCCGTCCCGAGAGCCGGCGGCCGGTATCCGGTGGGGCTCGATCCCGCAGCTCTACCCCTTGGTGCGCAGCGAGGAGCGCCCGCCATCGACGCCGATCACCTGCCCCGTGACGTAGGCCGCCTCCGGTCCGACGAGGAAGGCGGCGAGCGCGGCGACGTCCTCCGGTTCGCCCAGGCGCTGGAGCGCGTGCATGGAAGCGATGCCGGAGGCCAGCGTCGCATTGCGGGTGATGGATTCGGCCAGCGGCGTGCGGGTGAGCGAGGGGGCGACCACGTTCACCCGGATCGCGGGCGCGAGTTCCGCGGCCAATGAAAGGGCGAGCCCCTCGACCGCTCCCTTGGCCATGGCGACCGAGGCGTGGTGCGAGAATCCCTGTGCGGCGGCCACGGTGGAGAACAGGACCACGCCCGCACTCCCCTCCCCCGCGCCCGCCTTGAGCGCGGGGGACGCGGCCTGCACCGCGAGAAAGGCGCCGAGGGCGTTGACGCGGAAATCCGCCTCGATGCGGGCGGGATCGAGTTTGGCGAGCGGTGCGAGCTGGATCGTGCCGACGGCGTAGACGAGGCCGCCGAGGCGCGCGCCGGCCTCGTCCGCGACGCGCGGGAAGAGGCCCGGATCGGTGACGTTGCCGGCGGTGTAGCCGGTCTCCCCGAGTTCGGAGGCCGCTCGCTCCAGGCGTTCCGGATCGCGCCCGACGAGGTGGAGGGCCGCGCCCCGGGCGCGCAGGGCCCGTGCCGTGGCGAGGCCGATTCCACCGGTCCCGCCGTAGATCACGACCCGCTCCATGCAAGCCCCCCTCTCCGCCGAAGCGCCCGATCGGGCTCGGCGATTTCGCACGTGTCTGAAATCCATTAGCTAAGGCGAAGCCGGTCGGCGGGGAGCCGATCCGCGCCGCCGCAGGCCCGCGCCGAACGTCGCAGGGCGGCCAGCAAGGGGATGTCGCCAGCCATGAAATTCGCCTTCGCCGGCATCGACTTCCTCGGCGGCGTGTTCGACGGGCTGATCGAAGCGGGATGGACGCCGGTGAAGCTGTTCACCCGGCCCTGCGACGGCATCTACGATTTCAACGAGGTGGTGGTGGCGCAGGCCCGCCGTCACCGCATCCCGATCCAGCTCTCGCGGATCCTGCCCGACGACATCGAGCGGCTCGCCCAGGAGCACGGCCGCGACGTGGTCCTCGTGGTGGCCGGCTACCCCTGGCTCGTGCGGGGCTGGCACGGGCGGGTGCGCTACGCGCTGAACTTCCATCCCTCGCCGCTGCCCACGGGCCGGGGGCCCTACCCGCTCTTCAAGGCGGTGCTCGACCGCTACGAGAGCTGGGGCGTCACCGCCCACGTGCTCGCCGAGCAGGGCTTCGACACCGGCGACATTCTCGCCCAGGATCTGTTTCCCCTCGGCAGCCACGAGAGCCACGAGTCGCTGCTCGCCAAGTGCCAGATGGCGGCCCGCCGTCTCGTCCTCGGCCCGATCGGAAAGGAGCTGGCCGAGCGGTGGCGCAGGGCGGAGCCGCAGGGTGACGGCTCCTATTGGCCGCGGGTGAACGACGCCGACCGCACCCTCGACTTCCGCAAGGACGTGGCCGAGGTGCTGCGCCGCGTGCGCGCGTTCGGCGCGATCGAGACCATCGCCCGGCTCGGTCAGTCGCGCGTCTTCGTCGCCGCCGCCGACGGCTGGCAGGAGGTCCACGGCCACGCCCCGGGCACGGTCGTGCATCGCTACCGTCGCCACGTCGTGGTGGCCGCCCGCGACGGCTACGTGCAGCTCACCCGCTGGAGTCCGGTGCCGCTCAACGAGGCGGGACAGATCGGGCGCTGAGCCGATGCCGCCGATGCGCCGAAAAGGCGACCTCCCTCAAAAAGTCTGCGCCCAGTGCGGCCGCCCCTTCGCATGGCGCAAGAAGTGGGAGCGGGTCTGGGACGAGGTGCGCTACTGCTCCGACCGTTGCCGGACGGAGGCGAAGCGCGAGGCGCGCGGCAAGGACTGAGGCCCGCCTCAGCCCCCCAGTGCCTCCGGCGTGTCGACGTCGAAGATCACCGCCGGATCGGCCGGCACCTCCAGCACGTCGCCGCGCCGTTTCAGGATCGGACCGGCGCCGCGATCGCCGCTCAGGGCGGCGAGGTCGGTGCCCAACCGGGCGAGATCGAGCAGCACCGGATTGCCGCGCAAACCGCCGCTCACCGGCACCACGGCAGAGGGGCGCGGCGCGGCCGCCTTATAGGCCGCGATCAGCGCATCGATATGGGCCGCCTCGATCCGCGGCATGTCGCCGAGCAGCACCACCGCCGCCCTCGTCCGCGGCGGCAGGGCGGCGAGCCCGAGGCGCAGCGAGGCCGAGAGGCCGGCAGCGGGGTCGGGGTTCTCGATCAGCGTCAGGTCGAGGCCGGCCAGCGCGTCCCTCACGGCCTGGCGATGGACCCCGAGGACGGCGACGACGGAATCGGCGCGGGAGGCCAGAGCCGCCTCGACGGCGCGGCGCACCATCGGCCGGTCGCCGTAAGGGGCGAGCATCTTCGGCGTGGCCCCGAAGCGGGAACCGAGACCGGCGGCGAGGATCACCGCGCCGATTGCCGGGTCAGACGCCGTCACCGCCCGACCTCGGCTGGCCGCGAAGGGGAATCTCGGTGAGCAATCCGCCGACGCCGAGGCGCACGATGTCCGCCCGCCGCACGGCGAGACCCGCGAGCAGGCGGTGCAGGACGAAGTCGAAGCCGTTCTCCTTCGGCGAGCGCGCGCAGCCCGGTGCACCGATCACCGGCACGGTCCCGAGCGCGCCGAGCAGCAGCAGGTTGCCGGGATCGACCGGCATTCCGAACTGCTCGACCCGGCCGCCCGCCGCCTCCAGCCCGGCGGGTATCACGTCACGCCGGTCGGCGATGGCCGAGGCGCCGAACACCACGACGAGCTCCGCCCCCTCCGCCACCGCGGCGGCGACGGCGCCCGCGACCGCGCCGGCCTCGTGCCGCACCCGGGTCTCGGCGACGATGCGCGCGCCCGTCGGCGTCAGCCTTTCGGCCAGCACGCGCAGGGTCTTGGCGACCGTCGCGGCCTTCAGGCCGGGCAGCAGCGTCGAGACGACGCCGATGCGCTCCAGGCTGTAGGGCGCGAGGCGCATCGGCGGCGCGTCGGTCGCGGCGAGCGCCCGCTCCAGCGGCGCGGCGGCGACCGCGTAGGGGATGATCTTGACCGTCGCGACCATCTCGCCCGCGGCCACCGGCCGGAAGGCCGGCAGCGTCGCCACCGTGATCGCCTCGTCCACCGCGTTGACGGCGTCGATGCGCGCGGGCTCGACCACGAACACGCCCGCGGCCTCGGCGAACAGGTTGCAGCGCCCCGTGAACGGCGCCTCCGCGCGAAGGCCCTCCCCGGCGAGATGACCGGCGAGCCGGGCCGCGGCCGCGTCCTCGCCGACGTCGCCGGGATCGAGCCGCACCGCCAGGATCTCGGGGATTCCGGATGCGGCGAGCCGCTGAGCCTCCTCGGCGGGGATCGGCCGGCCCTTCTTCAGGCTCGCGCCCTCGGCGCGCACGGTATGGGCGGCGATCAGCCCCGCACTGTCGCGGGTTGCGACGGGTCCGAACTGCATGGGCTCAGCGTCCCGCATCCGCCGCGTCGCGGCCCTTGAGGCGATCCTTGCGCAGGGTCGCGACGAGCTGGGCGAGGATCGACAGCGCGATCTCGGCGGGCGAGACGGCGCCGATGTCGAGCCCGATCGGTGCGTGGATCCGCCCGATCGCCGCCTCGTCGAACCCCGCCTCCCTGAGACGCTCCGCGCGCCGCGCATGGGTCTTTCGCGAGCCGAGGGCGCCGATATAGGCGCAATCCGCCCGAAGGGCCGCGATGAGGGCCGGGTCGTCGATCTTGGGATCGTGGGTGAGCGCCGCCACCGCCGTGTAGGCATCGAGCGGCCCGATGTCCCGCAACGCCTCGTCCGGCCAAGCAGCGATCAGGCGCACGCCGGGAAACCGCTCCGGACTGGCGAAGGCGGTGCGCGGATCGATCACCGTCAGGTCGAGGTCGAGCTGCGCTGCGAGCGGCACCAGCGCCTGGGAGATGTGCACGGCGCCGATGACGACGAGGCGCACCGGCGGGGCGTGGACGGCGACGAACACGGAGCGCCCGTCCGGTCCCTCGCCGAGGCCGCTCTTGCCGGTGCGCAGGCGCTCGCGCAGCAGAGGGGCGAGCGGATCGGCGTCGATCGCGGCGGCGCGCACGAGGCGCTGACCGCCATCCTCGGGATCGGTGACGATCAGGGCCGGGCGGCGCGCCGCGCGCTCCGCATTGAGGGCCGACAGGGTGTCGAGGCGCATGGGGTCTGTCGCTCGATGCGAGACGGGCCGCTCACGGTCGGAGCGGGAGGGGGTTCGAAGGCGGTCAGTCAATGCGTTCGACGAAGACGCGGATGCGGCCGCCGCAGGAGAGGCCGGCCCGCCACGCGGTCTCGTCGGCGACGCCGAATTCCAGGGTACGGGGGCGCCCGTCCTCGATCACGTCGAGCGCCTCGGTGATGACCTCGCCCTCGACGCAGCCGCCGGAGACCGAGCCGAGGAAGCGGCTGTCGCCGTCGATCACGAGGTGGCTACCGACCGGGCGGGGCGCCGAGCCCCAGGTCTCGATCACGGTGGCGAGCGCGACGGCGCGCCCCTCACGCCGCCAGCCCTCGGCGGCGCGCAGGATATCGTCCTCGGTGGAGAGCATGGGCTTCACGTCCTGAAAATCTAGGTCCCGCCGCCCCCGACCGTCCCGTGACGGGAGAGGTAGGCGCGCCGGCTGTTTTCGCAATGCGGCGAGCGGAGGCGCTTGCAAGGCGCTTGCATGGCCCGCGGGCGGGCCTCATCAGGTTTCGGGGGATGTCCCAGAGGCTGGATCGGGGGCGTGGTGTGACGAAGCGGAGCGCGTTGGCAAGCCTTCTCATCCTCGCGCTCGCAGGCCATGCCGACGCCGCCGAGCCGCTGAAGATCGGACTCGCCGCCCCCTTGAGCGGGCCGGATGCCGGGTTCGGCCAGGGGGCGCGGCTCGGGGCCGAGCAGGCGATCGCCGAGATCAACCGGGCGGGCGGAGTGACGGGCCGCAAGTTGCAGCTCGTGGTGCAGGACGACGCCGCCGACCCGAAGCAGGCGGTGGCCGCGGCCCGCCGCTTCGCCGGCAGCGGCGTGCGCTTCGTGATCGGCCCGCTCACCTCGGGGGCGAGCGCCGCGGTGAGCGCGGTCTACGAGGAGGCCGGCATCGTCTCGGTCACGCCGGGGGCAACCTGGGCGCCCCTGACTCGCCGCGGCGCCGGCCTGCTGTTCCGGCTCTCGGGCAGCGACGCGCAGCAGGGTGCGCTCGGGGGCACGCTGCTCGCCGAGCGGTTCCGTGGGAAGCCGGTCGCCGTGGTCCACGACAAGACCAGCTTCGGCCGCGGGCTCGCCGACGAGGCCGTCCGCGCCCTCAAGGCCCGCGGCGGGCAGGAGCGGCTGTTCGAGGGCGTCTCCCGCGACGATCGCGAGATCGCCGCGCTCGTCGCCAAGCTGCGGGCGCTCGGGATCGAAGCGATCTATTTCGGTGGCCTGTCGGCGC